>Ga0302325_10024577_pt1 | contig 12526 bp, 13 predicted proteins | sample Palsa_T0_2_FD_201948 | JGI IMG/M metagenome (GOLD analysis project Ga0302325, IMG submission 201948) | Peat permafrost microbial communities from Stordalen Mire near Abisko, Sweden - Palsa_T0_2 | ecosystem: Environmental > Terrestrial > Soil > Palsa > Peat permafrost | place: Sweden: Abisko...
CGCCGCGGCGAGCTCACGGGACCGGAGCAGCCGCGGATCGCAGTGCACCGCCACGCGCTCGCCCAGCCAGCACGCCTGACCGTGCAGCAGCGGCAGTTCACCCGGCAGCGCGGCCGCGGCTGCGAATGCCGGCGGCGGCTGCGCGCGTGCGATTGCGCCGACGTCCGGCCGGGCCGCGTACACGGCAAGGTGCGCCCAGGCCTCGGCCGGGGCGCCCGGCGGCAGCGATGTCGCGGTCAGATCGACCTCGACCAGGTCAGCAGCCGTCACGGTGGCCAGGTCGGCGGCGGGAGTGATGAGCATGCCGCGGCCGGTCCGCTGCGAGACGTGCCCGAAGGCCGTGACGAGGCCGAGGCGCGACAGGATGCGGCCGGCGTGAGCGACCTCGTTCCCGGCCTGTTGCGGTTGGGTGTCCACCCGCTAAACTGTATGCAGTTTGCAGCGAAAGGGGAAGTCGTGATCTCAGGACTTCATCACTATGCCCTCGAGGTGCCGGACCTGGAGGTCGCAGACGGCTTCCTGTCCGACTTCGGACTCGAGACGACGGATAAGGACGGCGCCCTGCTCGCGCAGTGCCCCGGGCGGGGCCAGGAGCAGGTCCGGATGGTGCAGGGCCCGGCCAAGCGGCTGCATCACGTGTCGTTCACGCTCGCGCCCGGCAGCCTCGACGGGGTGCTCGGCTCGCTGGAGCGGGCGGGCACGCCGCTGATCGAGCCGCCGCCGGGCGCTGAGGCGACCGGTACCTGGCTGCGCGACCCGGACGGCACCGCCGTTCAGCTGCTTGAGACCGGGCAGGCACCGCCGCGGCCAGTCGCGGAGATCCTGATCAACTCCGGCGCCAGCCGGCAGCGGATCGGCACGGCTGCCTGGCGCGAGGTCACCGGGGACGTGAACCCGCGGCGCCTCGGGCACTCACTGCTGTTCACCGCGCAGCCGGCCGTGCTGACCGACTTCTACACGCGCGTACTCGGCCTGCACGTCAGCGACACCATTCACCACGACTTCGTGACCTTCCTCAACGCCGGTCCGGGCGATCACCACATCTTCGGCTTCATCAGCTCGACCCATCCGGGCTTCCACCACGCGAGCTTCGAGGTGCCGTCCATCGACGCCATTGCGATCGGCGCGGACCGGATGCGCTCCCGCGGCCGGGACGCTGGCTGGGGACTCGGCCGGCACACGATCGGCTCGAACTTCTTCCACTACAACCCCGACCCGTGGGGCAGCTGGATCGAGTGGTTCTCCGACATCGACCAGATCGACGACTGCTGGGTCGCCGGAGACTGGGACGTGCCGCCGCACCTGTGGGGAGCGCCGCCGCCGGAGACGTTCCTCGCCAACACGGAGTAGCCGCCGCGTCATGATCAGGAAGACTTGTGCACGCCAGGACGTGCACAAGTCTTCCCGGTAACCGGGTGAGTGCCTGCCGGGTCAGGCCGTGACGGCCTCGCCTGCCTTGATCTTCCGCATCGCGGCGAGAGTCGCTGCTACCGCCTTGAGGTAGTCGCCGGTCATGCTCTCGGCGTATTCGGTCTCGCGGGCCGAGCCGCCTTCCGCGCCGCCGACGACCAGCGCGAAGCTGAAGCGCAGCCTGAGGTCGTCGTCGCTGCCCTCGATCTCGTTGGCGATCGTGCCGAGCACCGGCCCGGACGTGCGGGTGAAGACCACCCGGTGCGGCTCCTCCAGCGTGATCCGCTCGGTCATCCGCTGCCCGCGGAAGTCGATGTCGCGGTCGAATGTGTTCTCGTCCAGGCGGGCGGTTACCTCGCAGTGGGTCATGCTCGGCACGAACGGCAGGGCGTTGTTCGCCTTCATGACCAGGCCGTCCCAGACGTCGGCACGGGTCAGTGCGGGCTGGCCGTCCTCGTTCACGGGCAGCTGATGCGAGACGAAGATCATTACTGGCTCCTCTCCGCGTCCGCGACGCGGTTCGATATCTGGCCGAGTCCGTCGATCGCGACGGTCACGACGTCGCCGTGCCTGAGGTAGAGGCCGCGGGCAGCGCCGACGCCCGCGGGCGTGCCCGTCGCGATCACGTCGCCGGGCTCGAGTGTCACGTAGCTGCTGGCGGCCGCGATGAGCTGATCGACAGGGCAGATCATGTCGGCGGTGGACTCGTCCTGCTGGAGCTCGCCGTTGACCCACAGCCGCAGCCGCAGGTCCTGCGGATCCGCGATCAGGAACGCCGGGGTGATGCCGGGTCCCATCGGCAGCGAGGTGTCGGCTGCCTTCGCCGCGATCCAGTCGAAGCGGAACGGCTCAGCCGGCACGGTGTCGCGCCGGTGGTAGCCCCTGGCGGTCACGTCATTGGCGACGCAGTAGCCCGCGACATGCCCGAGCGCACGGTCGACCGGGATGTCGCGGCCGCCCGTTCCGATGACGATGGCGAGCTCGCCTTCCCAGTCGTAGCGGGCGCGCTCGTGATCGCGGATGACGATGGGATCGGCCGGACCGGTCACCGTCGTCGACGGCGGCTTGAGGAAGAAGAACGGCTCCCAGTCGTCGCCCGGCACCTCACCGCCCATCTCGCGGATGTGCTTGCGGTAGTTGACGCCCGCGCACAGCACCTTCCGCGGATAGCTGACCGGGGTGAGGAGCTCGGCGGACTCCGCGCGCGGGGCACCCGCGAGCTCGAGACCGGCCAGCAGCGCCTGCGCCTCCGGCCACGAGCCAAGCAGGTCCAGCATCGTGGGCCAGCGCTTGAGCTCAGGCGGCGCGAGCAGGTCGGCGGCCGGGGGCGGAGGCGGCCCGTTCCCGTCCTGATGGGTCTGCCTGTGCTGAACCAGGACGCCGAGACGGGTCTCGCCGTTCTCGCGGTAGGTGGCCAGGGAGAAGGTCATTCCGCCTGCCCCTGGCTCGGCGGGCTGGCTACCAGGTCGTGCACGGACGCGATGTCCAGGTCGGCCCAGCCTTCGGCGACGGCCTTGTCGAACAGCGTCTTCGCCGCCGCGAACACCGGCGGGTCGAGGCCCGCGGCCGCCGCGGCGTTGGCGATCTGCTCGAGGATCGGGTGCAGCGTGCCGATCGGCCCCGGCGCCGGGGACCACTGCCGGTCGCGCATGGCCGGGCCGCGCTGGCGCCAGATCGCGGACGAGCCGATGGAGTTGTCCATGGTCTGCTGCACCTGCTCAAGGTCGAGGCCCAGGCTCCGGGCCAGGTGGATGGCCTCGGCAGCCGCCACTGTGTGCGTGGCCAGCAGCATGTTCGCCACGTACTTCATGCTCGCGCCGGTGCCGAACTCACCGGTGAAGACCCAGGGCCCGGAGATGGCGTCGAGCACCGGGCGGACGGCCTCGACGCTGGCCGGATCCCCGGAGACAAAAGTGGTGGCGAGCCGCGGCGCCACCATGCCGGGACTGCCGCTGATCGGGCTGTCCAGCATGTCGCCGCCGACCGCCCGCACGGCGTCGCGCAGCTCGCGCTTGCGGTCGACCGGGATCGTGCTCATCTCGATGTGAACGGCGCCGGGCCGCATTGCCGTCAGCGTGCCGGAGGGGCCGGTGACGACCTCGGCCACCGCGTCAGCGTCCGGCACGATGGACAGCACGACATCGGCGTCTGCGACGGCGTCGGCTGCCGTCGGCGCGACGGTCCCGCCGGCACTGGCCAGCTCATCCGACGGCGTGCGGCGGTACCCGGTGACGGGGAAGCCGCGTTCCATCAGGTTGCGGGCGATGGGCATGCCCATCTTGCCCAGTCCGATCACTGCGACTCGCATGGCGCTGCCGCCTCCCAGTTGACTGCGGTCCCGGCCGCCTGCTACACCCACGTAAAGCCCCCGGTGCCGAGTGAGAGCTGCAGCCTGATCGCGCCCTCGTTGACCCGCCAGCCGAAGATCTGGAAGGTTCGCAGCCCGGCGACGACGAACGGGTCAGTCGCGGCGATCTCGGCAGCCTGCCCGGCATTCGCGGTCCGGAGCAGCGTGATGCCCGAGCCCGGACCGGTTCCCGGGCCGCTGACCAGCGGGCCGGACAGGAAGACCGTGCCCTCGGCCTCCAGCTTCAGCAGCCAGGCCACGTGCTCATCGACGTGCTCGGCAATGTCGGCAGCAGTCGTGGCCGGGGCTGGCTCGGACAGCACGAGCCAGTAGTCCCGGCCCAGCAGGCCCGCAAGACCGCGCTGAGCCGTCGCCTCGCTGGTTGCGTCCATGGGTAAACTGTATGCAGTTTGGCGAGCACGTCAAGAGCTGCCGGACGCCAGACGCGGAGTGTATGCACTTCGCGGCAGAGATCGGCGAGAATGGCCACATGCCCCGCACACCGACGATCGTCCCCGGCCTCCGCAAGGTCGAGCTGCCCGAGGCCCGGCAGGCGATCCCGGCGCTCCATGCCTACCTGCGCGAGTGCGTCCTGGACGGCACGCTCACGCCCGGCACGAAGCTGTCGCAGGTCGCACTGGCCGATCAGCTGGGAGTGAGCCGGACGCCGCTGCGCGAGGTACTGCGGATGCTGCAGGAAGAAGGCCTCGTCGAGATCGAGCCCAATCAGCGCACTCGGGTAGCGGGTCTCGATCCGCAGGAACTTGACGACGTCTACGCCAGCCGGATCCTGCTGGAGACGCTGGCACTCTCCATGACGCTGGACTCGTTCACTGCCACCTATCAGCGCGAGGCCAGGCGGATGCTGACCGCCATGCGGCAGGCGGCAAAGTCAGGTGACTTCGGGACCTGGTTCGACTCGCACGGCGAGTTCCACCGGCTGATCACCGCCGGGGCCGGGAGCGCGCTGCAGCGCCAGCTCACGGCATTTGCCGACCGGACGACCCGCTATATCCGCATCTACCAGCTGTCCGAGCCGGCCAGCTGGCAGGCCGCAGGCGACGCCGAGCATGCGGCCATCCTGACGGCACTGAGCGAGGGCGACCACAAGGCGGCGCTCTCCGGTCTGGCGCACCATCTGGCCAGGACCGCCGAGCGCGTGCTCACCGACTGCGCGCCCGACTACAAGATCAACGCCGTCACGCACGCGCTGGAGCTGGTCGAGCGGACCCCGCTGACCGCCGGCGCCTGAGCTTATGCCTGAACCAGCAGCATCGGACCGGGCCGCCGGGGGCCAGGCCGCCGGGAGCCGGGCCGCCGGGGGCCGGGCCGCCGGGAGCCGGGATGCGCGGGATCGGCTCGCCCGGTACCCGGTCGGCGCGTCGGTGACCGCTGCCGAGCTGGCCCGGGACGCGCACCCGGTGCTGCGGCGGCTGCGCGAGGCCGAGCCCGTTTCCTGGCTGCCGGCCCTGGGCGGCTGGCTGGTGACGCGCGCCGACCTCGCCGATCGCGTGCTGCGGGAGCCAGGCACGTTCACCGTGGATGATCCGCGGTTTACCACCGCGCGAGTCGTCGGGCCGAGCATGCTGTCGCTGGACGGGACCGAGCACCGGCGGCACCGCGACCCGTTTGCGCGGGCGATGCGCGCGCCGCAGCTGCGGACCCGGCTGGACCAGGCGGCGGCCCGGCAGGCACGGCTGCTTGTCGCGGAGCTCGCATCGGGAGGCCAGGAGGCGGAGCTGCGCCGTGGCCTGGCCGGCCACCTTGCCGTGGCCGTGATGGCGGACATGCTCGGCCTGAACGTCGCGCCAGCCCGGCTGCTCGCCTGGTATGACGCGATCGTGGCGGGCGTGTCCGCGCTGTCAGTGGCCGGTGCCCAGGCAGCCGGCCCCGCAGCGGGCGACCAGGTCGCTGAGGCGCCGACGGCAGGCGCACCGGCGGCGGGCGCCCCAATCGTGGGTCCGTCAGCGGCGGGCGCCCCGATCGTGGGTCCGCCGGCAGTGGGCGGCCCGGTCGCTGACGAGCCGGCGCCTGGCGGGCCGTACTCCGGCCAGTCACCACCTGGCGGCCGCGCAGGCCACGACAGCGCGACCCGCACCGTCGCCGCTGCCGAGGCAGCCTTCGCGGAGCTGAGCGCCTGCGTCAGCGAAACGCTGGCCCGGCCAGCCGAGCCCTCCGTGCTCACGGCGGTGGCCGGAGACCTGCCGGCGGGCGAGGTGGTGTCCAACGCTGCGGTGCTGCTGTTCGGTGGCATCGAGACCACCGAGGGAATGATCTGCAACGCCGTCTGGTACCTGCTCCGCAGTCAGGAAAGCCTGCGGGAAGTGCTGGCCGACCGGGCGCTGATCGGCAGCGTGGTCGAGGAGTCGCTCCGGCTCGAGCCGGCGGCCGCCGTGGTCGACCGGTACGCGACCTCCGATGTGACGGTCGGCGACGCCGCGATCAGCCGCGGCGACCTGGTGACCGTCTCGCTCGCCGCGGCCAGCCGGGATCCGGCCGTCTTCGCCGATCCGGACCGGTTCGATCTGCACCGGCCGAACGCCCGCCAGCACTGGGCGTTCGCCGTCGGCCCGCATTTCTGCGTGGGCGCGCAGCTAGCGCGGGCCGAGGCGGTCGCGGCCGTCAGCGAGCTGCTTGGCCAGCTGCCCGGTCTGCGCCTGGACCCGGTGCGGCCGAGCTTTCCGCAGGGCCTGGTGTTCCGCAAGCCGGCCTCACTGCACGTTCGCTGGGACGGCTGACCCAGTCCGGGCGGCTGGCGCCCCCGCTGCCGGCGTCCGGCGCGGGCAGCGGGCAACGGACAGCCCGGAAGCGGGCCGCAGGCTCAGCTAGGCGACAGGCTCAGCTAGGCGACAGGAACGGCTCGACAACGCCGAGGAACTCGGCTGTCTTCTCGATCATCGTCCAGTGACCGCAGCCGCCGATCAGATGCAGGCGGCAGTCCGGCAGCAGGTCGACCATCGCCGCTGAGGACGTCCGCCACGGCACCACTTGGTCGTCACGTCCGTGGACCAGGAGCACCGGCTGGGTGACGGCGTTCAGCTCGGCGCCCGAGAGCGCCAGGTCGTCCACCCAGCGCTGCTGCGGCGCCGGGAACATGGCCGCCCACGAGTCCCGCACTGCCGGGCTGAGGCTGGCCTCGTAGCGCAGCTGCACGAGCTCATCGGTAATCAGCTCGCGGTTGTACGCGAACAGGCCGATGACCTCCCGCATGGCCTCCGTGCTCGGCCGGTACGCCCAGATCGTGGCCAGGCCCGGCGGCAGGGCCATGGCCACGCCCATCGTTCCCATCAGCACGATCCGGCGGATGGCCTCCGGGCGGGCAGCGGCGAGGGACAGCGCGATCGCCCCGCCCATGGAGTTGCCGATCACGTCGCACTGGCCGATGTTCAGGTCGTCCAGCAGGCTGAGCGCGTGCTCGGTCCAGGCGGTCCGCCCGTAGGTGTGCTTGTCGCCAGTGGCGGTGCCCGCGAACCCGAGCTGATCCGGGGCGATCACCCGCCGCCGGGCGCTGAGTGCCGGGATCACCGGTCGCCAGTTCGCGGCGGCGCTGACGCCGGGACCGGACCCGTGCAGCAGCAGGACAGGCGGCTCGCCCAGACCGGGATCACCGGTGTCGATGACGGCGGTATCGGTGCCGCCGGCCTGGACGCGGATGTACTCAGTCACGATGCTCCCAGCTGTGGCTGCGTGCTCGGCTTGCGCTGCGGGCCCAGCCACATGTCGATGGATCCCGGTTCGTCCGGGTCGAATGTCCGCGGCCGCCACGCCGCGTCGTCCTCGATCCGGCGCACGCCGAAGGAGTACTCGTAGGTGAAGCCCTCCGGGCCGAGGAAGTACAGGAAGATCGCCGTCGACTGCGGGTGGCGGCCCGGCCCCATCTCGATCTCGACGCCATGGTCAGTCAGGAAGTGCCAGTTCCTGAACACGTCGTCGATGGTGGCCACCTGGAAATTCATGTGGCACAGGCCGGGCCCGTCGCCCCTGAAGACAGCGAGCTTGTGGTGCACCGGATCGATACGGATCAGGCACGCCGCGTCGCCGACCCAGTCAGACACCCGGGCGTTGAAATGCGAGTGCCAGAACCGGTAGGCCTCGCGCACGTCGGTCGCGTCCAGGCACAGGTGACCGAACTCGGTGATGCCGGCCGGCCGGGAGAAGTGCACTGGCCTGGTGACCGTCACCTGATTGCTCACCAGCTCAATGCGGTTGCCGAACGGGTCGCTGAAACCGATGAAAGACCGGACCCGCCGTTCTCTCGCCTCAGCCGCCGAGCCGCGGCTCACCAGGAACCCGGAGCTCTCGAGCTCAGACTCGGCGGCCGCGAGCGCGTCCTCGTCCGCGACAGCGAAGCCGGACGAGATGACACCGGAGCCGCCCTCGACCAGCGCGAGGCAATGGTGCCGGGAGTCCGCCCGCAGCTGCGCTGCCCGGCCACTGCCGGGCCCGGACTGGCCGCCGTTCCCGGCAGTGATCCCCTGATCAGCTCCGACCGAGGGCGGAACCGGCGTGACCTGTTCCAGTCCGACGATCTCGGTCGCAAACGTCACCGCCTTGTCCAGGTCAGCGACCCCGGACCGGACGTAGGCGATGTCGGTGAGCTCGATCACGACAGCACTCCTCAGGCGAATACTGGGGCCAGGTCGATGTAGATCTGCCAGTTGCTGACCAGGTCGCCGTCGAAGGTGAGGATGTCGGCGTTCGGCACGGTGACATGCTTGCCGTCCTGCCGCACGTACTCGACGTCGATCTGGGCGATGCTGACGGCGCCGGCGTCGTAGACGTTCAGGATGTGGTGAGTCAGGCCGGCGATCGTGGTGAAGAAGCCGGCCACGGCCTCCCGGACGTTGGCCCGGCCGACGACAGGCTCGCCATTGCCGAACCGGAACGTGACGTCATCGGTCAGGTGGCTGACGAACTTGTCGGGGTCGAAGGCGTCGATGTCGGCGAAGATGGCGGGGACGTTACGGCTCATGGGTGGCTCCCGTCTGCGCGAGCGAAACTGTATGCAGTTCCTGGACTTACTGTAGGCAGTTCGTCCGGTGTTGGGCAATGCGCTGGCCCCGCTCCGCGGAAGAAAGCGGTGTCAGCCGTCCGGTGGCAGGCGGCAGGCAGTCCTGCTTCGTACTGCGCAGCCTGCCGAGGCTGGTGTCAGCGCGGAGTGATGTTGTAGTTGACCCGGAACAGGTTGCCGGGGTCGTACTGCGCCTTGATCCGGCCGAGGCGTGCGTACTTGTCCTCGCCGTAGGCCTCGACGACACGGTCCGGCTGGTCCTCGTCGGCGTTGAGCATGTTCACGTAGACGCCGTTGCCGGTCCACGGCCTGAGCTCGGCCGCGCAGGCACGGATCTGCGCGATGTAGTCGGCGTCCAGCGACGCGTCGTCCCAGGCCATCGCGAAGTTCAGCCACATCTGGTACTGCCGGTTCGAGAACGCTGACTCGTCCTCGGCCACGTCGTCAATCGCGCCGCCGAGGCCCAGGATCTCGACCTCGCCGCCCATCGGCATGTCCCGGAAGAAGTCGACCAGGATGTCGATCGCCTCGTCGGTCAGCGACTGCAGATGCGCTTCCTTGGTGTAGTACCGGTGGCCGTCGCAGAACTCCTCATCGATGAGGTGCTGGACGCCGGCCCCGAACGGCAGGACGGTCGAGGCGGTGACGGCCGGCTCGCCGACTGAGCTCAGCCTGCCGATCAGCTCCTCCCCCGAGGGGTCGTCGGCATCGTCCAGCCACATCGAGATCAGCATCAGCATCCGTGCGCCGACCAGCTCGGGCGGAACGAACGGCAGCGCGGGCATGTCGTGCTTGAGCGCGGCGTGGTAGCCGACGTTCCGGCCGAGCGTCGGGTACAGCGCGGCGTACTCGCGCAGCGCCTGCGCCGCCTGGTCGGGATGGTAGAGCGAGACGCCGATCCGCATCATCGGACCGAAGTCGAAGGTACGGAAGGTGAACTTCGTGACGATGCCGAAGTTGCCGCCGCCACCCCGCAGTGCCCAGAACAGGTCGGGGTGCTGCGTCGCCGACGCGGTCACGACCTCGCCGGAAGCCAGCACGACCTCGAGCTCGGCAAAATTGTCACAGGTGAGCCCGTGCTTGCGGGAGAACCAGCCGATGCCGCCGCCGAGCGCAAGGCCGGCGACGCCCGTCTCGGACATGATCCCGGCGGGCACGATCATGCCGAGCGGGCCGGTGGCCGCGTCCACATCGCCGAGCCGGCAGCCGCCGCCGGCGTGCGCCAGGTGCTGCTCGGCGTCGACGGTCACCTCCCGCAGTCCGCCGAGGTCGATGGTCAGCCCGCCATCGGACAGCGCCTTGCCGGCGACGTTGTGACCGCCGCACCGCACCGACGGCGCCAGCCCGAAGTCGCGGGCGGCATCGACCGCGGCCACGACGTCCGCCGTGCTGGTACAGGTAAGGATCAGGCCCGGACGCTTGTCGACCATCGCGTTCCAGACGGTCCTGGCCTGCTCGTAGTCCGGGCCGTCCGGCTCGATGACCGTGCCGCTGAACCTGCCCTGCAGGGACTCAACGATCTTCTGCCGAGTCGCGGCGTCGATGATGCCATCCGCCGCGTGAGTGGTGGTGGAAGTCATGGCTGCTTCGCCTTCTTCAGGACGGGCGGCGCCAGGTGCGACGGGGCGCGGGCACGCTGAGATGACCGCCCCGTGCACCGGCTCCTGCCGGTTATCAGGGTCCGCGGCGCGTCCGGACGCCTTCGCGTGAGCAAAACTGTATACAGTTTCAGCGCGAAGTCAACCCCCACGCCTCAGCGATAACGGGCCTGCGGCACGCGAGACCGGCAGCTGGCATGCGGTTCCGCTGCCGCCGAAAAAACGCGGTTGCCCTGGCCGACGGGCGTGCTGGACGATCCGGTGATGAGCACTCCGACCAACGAGGTCCGGGCCGGGCGCCGCCAGGAGCCAGCGGCTGCCCGGCCAGTCGCACTGGTCACCGGCACCGGCCGGACTGCCGGCATCGCGGCTGGGATCGCCGGCCAGCTGGCAGCGTCAGGCTGGAACATTGCCTTCACCTACTGGACCGCCTACGACCAGCGCATGCCCTGGGGGCCCGAGCCCGAAGCTGCCGCTGCCATCCGCGCGAACCTGACCGGCCACGGCGCCGCGGCCGCGGCCATCGAGGCTGACCTTGCGGGAACCGGAGCCCCGGCACAGATCTTCGACCAGGCCGAGGCCCAGCTCGGCACTGTCACGGCGCTGGTGATGTGTCATTGCGAATCGGTGGACTCCGGGCTCCTGGACACCACTGTCGAGAGCTTCGACCGGCACTTCGCTGTCAACGCCCGTGCCACCTGGCTGCTCATCCGCGAGTACGCCCGGCGCTTCTCCGGCACCTTCGGAACTGGCCGGATCATCAGCCTCACCAGCGACCACACCGTCGGCAACCTGCCGTACGGAGCCAGCAAGGGCGCACTGGACCGCATCACGCTCGCGGCCGCTCACGAGCTTGCCCACCTCGGCGTGACCGCCAATGTCATCAACCCCGGGCCGGTCGACACCGGCTGGATGACCGACGAGATCAGGGCGAGCGGCATCCGCCAGACACCGCTCGGGCGCCTCGGCACCCCGCGCGACACCGGGCACCTGGTTGACTTCCTGTGCTCCGCGCAGGGCGGCTGGATCAACGGCCAGCTGCTGATGAGCAACGGCGGCTACGCCTAGCAAGCGCGCCGGGCCCGGACCCGGACCGGCGGTCCGGCGTGGGAACGCCACCACCGGGCTGCTGGCCGGCAGAATCGGGACGATGCCGACTGGCGGAGGACGCGTGGGCGAGCTGACAGTCCTGGAGATCTGCGCGGGCGCGGGCGGCCAGGCGCTCGGGCTCGAGCAGGCGGGCTTCAGTCACGCCGCGGCCGTTGAAATCGACGCGGACGCGTGCGAGACGCTGCGGCTCAATCGGGGCGACCACTGGAAGATCATCGAAGACGACGTTGCCAACGTCGACGGGCGCGGCTTCGGCGGAACCGACCTGTTCGCAGGGGGCGTGCCCTGCCCGCCGTTCTCGATCGCGGGCAGGCAGCTCGGTCACGCCGATGAGCGCGACCTGTTCCCGCAGGCGCTGCGGCTGATCGCGGAGATGCGCCCGCGAGCCGTGCTGCTGGAAAACGTCCGCGGACTCTCCGCAGCACGGTTCGACGGCTATAGGGCGCAGGTGCTCGCGCAGCTGGCCGATCTCGGATTCCGGGCCTGGTGGCAGCTGGTCAACGCAAGCGAGCACGGCGTGCCGCAGCTGCGGCCGCGGTTCGTGCTGATCGGGATAGCCGAACCATGGGCGGCCGCCTTCCGCTGGCCGGATCCGCAGCAGGCGCCGCCGCCGACCGTCGGCGGCACCCTGGCGGGCCTGATGGGCGAGGCCGGGTGGACCGGCGCGGCGAACTGGGCCCGGCGCGCGAGCAGGATCGCACCCACGATCGTTGGCGGCAGCAAGAAGCACGGCGGCCCGGATCTCGGCCCGACCCGCGCCCGCGCGGCCTGGCGCGAGCTCGGCGTAGACGGGCTCGGTGTCGCCGACGGCCCGCCCGGCCCCGGCTTCCCGCCGGATGGCCTCCCGAAGCTGACCGTGCCCATGGTCGCCCGGCTGCAGGGTTTCCCTGACAGCTGGCGCTTCAGCGGCCGCAAGACTGCCGCCTACCGGCAGGTGGGCAATGCCTTCCCGCCGCCGGTCGCGCGCGCTCTGGGCATCGCCATCGCGGCTGCCCTGGGCCCCCAGCCCGGACGCTAGCGCGGCGCGGCAGTCCGCTCGCTCGGGCCGCC
>Ga0302325_10024579_pt1 | contig 12526 bp, 8 predicted proteins | sample Palsa_T0_2_FD_201948 | JGI IMG/M metagenome (GOLD analysis project Ga0302325, IMG submission 201948) | Peat permafrost microbial communities from Stordalen Mire near Abisko, Sweden - Palsa_T0_2 | ecosystem: Environmental > Terrestrial > Soil > Palsa > Peat permafrost | place: Sweden: Abisko...
CGGTCGTCTCGCACCCGCAGGCCAACGCCCAGTGCGCCCGCTTCATCCGCGAGTCGCTGCCGCAGGCGCGGGTGATCGCGGGCAGCTCCACGGCCGAGGCGGTGCGAACCGTCGCCGCCCACGACGGGCCGTGGGCGGCGCTGGGCAACCGGACGGCGGCGCAGCGCTACGGGTGCGTGGTGCTTGCCGACGGGGTCGAGGACGTGGCGGGCAACGAGACACGGTTCGTGTGGCTGGCGCGGGCGGATGCTGCCGACGGCCCGGCGGCGAGCGCGGGCGGCGCGTTCAAGACCGCGATCGTGTTCTGGGGAGCCGGCACCGAACGGCCGGGGTGGCTGGTCGCGTGCCTTTCGGCGTTCGCGGAGCGCGGCGTCAACCTGACCCGAATCGAGTCACGGCCCCGGCGCCAAGGCCTGGGCAGCTACATGTTCTTCGTCGACCTGGAGGGGCGAGTCGGCGATCCGCACGTCCAGGACGGGCTGGCGGGAGTCCGTGAGCACGCGGAGGTGGTGCGTGTGATCGGCTCATTCCCCGCCGCCCGCAGCTGACGCCAGGCCCTGATTCGAGGCCCTCCGCGAACCGCCACGGCGGTGCCGCCGCCTTGACAACTGCTGCCCGACTGCCCGTTACACTGCCGAGGCAGATTCGCGATGGCCTCCTCCGTATCACCTGCGCCAATCCGGTCCGCGCCGTCTTCTGAGCACCAACGGCGCGGGCGAACGGGTGGCCGGGTGCTCGTCTTGAACGCGACATATGAGCCGATCAACGTCTGCACGGTTCGTCGCGCCGTCGTCCTCCTGCTCAAGGAGAAAGCCGAGGTCATCGAGCACGCCGAACTGCGGCTGCACTCCGCCAATTCCACCATGGCACGCCCGGTCGTGATCCGCCTGGTCAGCTACGTCCGGATCCCCCGTGACACCCACCGGCGCAAGATCACCCGCCGCGCCGTCTTCGCCCGTGACAACTGGACCTGCCAGTACTGCGGCTCACGCTCGAACCTCACCGTCGACCACGTGATCCCGCGCTCCAAGGGCGGCTCCTCCAGCTGGGACAACATCGTCGCATCCTGCGCGCCCTGCAACCGCCGCAAGGGCAACACGCTGCTGCGCCAATCCGGCATGGAGCTGCGCAAGCCGCCCAGCACCCCGAGCCCGGATGTGTTCATCCAGGTCGCCAGCCCGACGATCCCGGTGGCGTGGAGGGCCTACCTGGCAGCCTGAGCTCGGGGCTCTGTGCCCGAGCGGCGACGCAGCGGGGGCGGCCTGATTGGCCCAGGGCTTGGAGGGCCATCGGCAGCCGGCCCGCCCGGCGGCGCCGCTCAGGCGAGCTGGCGCTCGTAATGTACGAAGGAGGTCAGCTGGGCGACGGTGTCGTAGAGCGAGCGCGCCCGGCCGTTGAACGCCTGGGTGTGCCAGTAGAGGGTCTCGGCGCCCGCCGTACGGCTCTGCTCGGCCGCAGCCTCGATCAGTGCCCGCGCGGCAGCCGTGCCTCGGTGGCCCGGATCGACGTAGAGATCCTCCAGGTAGCAGGTGCTGCCCTTGCACCAGGTCGTCGGATGCAGCACGCAGTGCGCGAACCCGACGACGGCCCCATCCTCGGCCGCCGCGGCCAGTCCGAAGCAGCCGTCACGGCGCTCGGTCATCCTGGCGAACGTCTGCTCGGTGACCTGTGGGGCGAGCTCGGCGCGGTAGAAGCGCAGGTACCCGGCCCACAGCTCGGTCCAGGCGACGCGATCGGAGTCGCGCAGCTCACGGACCATCGTCATGGCGGCAGCCTAACGATATGCACGGGCGCAGCCCGACTCACCCGTCGCGCTCGACGAGGGGGAACCGTGCCCCGCCGCGCATGGCGTATGTGCCGACGGCGACGCACGCGTGCGCGGACGGGCACGAGAGTCCGTCGACCGAGACGAACACGGCCCGGCGAGGGCTCGGGGCCGGCTGGCGGGTGAAGCTGCCGTCGTGCCAGCGCCAGATCGCGACGCGGTCGCCGTCGGTGCCGGCGAGCGTGCAGGTGCGCGCGCTCACGCACGACACCTGTCCCAGGTGGGCCCCGCGCGCTCCGGGGATCGTCAGCGACCGCCAACCGCGGCCGTCGTAGAGCCGCGCCGAGTCGCCCGCGGCGACGGTCATGCAGCGACCGGCGGACGGGCACGAGACGTTCGTTACGGCGCCACCCGGCCCGGGCGCGAGCGGCGACAGGGCGCTGCCGTTCCACCGCAGCGCGACGTTGTCATCGATCGCGTTCGGCATCCCGCTGTTGGCGGACTGGAAGAAGTTGCCGACGGTGATGCAGCTGGCGCTCGCCGGACACGAGACTCCGGTCAGCCTCCCGTCCGGGGCGGTCCCGTCGTCCTCGTCGGCGGCGAAGTACGGCCCTCCGGCGGCGCCGGGAACGGCGGCGAGCGACCAGCTGCCGGCGGCGAGCGACTCCGACAGCCCCGACGTCGAGTAGCCCTGATCGACCCAGCTGCCGGCGGCCAGGCAACGCCCGACCCCGCCGCACGAGACCGTCACAAGCTGCGAGGTCGCCTCCGCGAGCGCGGTGCTCTGCAGTGACCACCGCGTGCCATTCCAGCGCTCGGCGAGCGGACTCACCTGCCCGGAGGGGTCGACCGTGTCGCCGGCCGCCTCACAGTCGGAGCTCGATGGGCATGAGACCGCACGCGGGGCAAGCTCCGTGCCGCCCGCGGGCGCCATCCGCTGCAGCGACCACGCGCCGCCGACCAGCCGTGCGACGAGCGCGCCGCCATCCTGGCCGACGGCGGTGCAGCGAAGCGACGACGAGCACGACACCCCGGTGAACCCGCTCCCGGCGATCGCACCGGCCGGGCCTGCGAGCCGCGGGCTCACGTCGACCCAGTCGGCGCCGCTCGAGACCTCCGCGGTCGGTCCGCTGACGGCCGGGGAAGCCACGGTCGGTCCGCCTCCGACCGCGAGGCAGCCGCCCGTCGCGGTGCAGGAGAGCGCGGAGACGTCGGCGAGGCAGGCGCCGTCCACGAAGCACGGCGCCCCGTCGGTGCTGTCCCCTGCCCCCGCGTAGCTCGGCGCCGAGAAGCTCGACCCGTTCGACCTCACCGCCCCGAGCGCGTTGCTCTGGTCGATGCCGATCTCGGTGCACGCCGTCGCCGACGTGCAGGACACGGCCCGCAAGCTCGCGAGATCCGCCACCACCATGGCCGGGAGGGTGGCGAGCGACCAGGCCGTCCCGTTCCACGTGGCCAGCTCGGGCTCCTCGTCGGGCTGTCCGTTGCCCTGCGTCTTCCCGTCGCTGTCGGAGCCGACGGCGACGCAGGCGTTCGCCGCGCCGCACGCGACGGCGCCGAGCGACGCCGTGATCGGCATGCCGCCCCCGGCTCCCGGGAAGCTCGACGGGCTCGGCACGGCCTGCGGCGACCAGCTCGAGCCGTTCCACAGGTCGGCGACGGCGCCCGGGCCGGGCCCCCCACCGACCGCCTCGCATTCGGACGCCGATACGCACGAGACCCCGGACAGCGGGCCGGCGCCGGTCGCCTCGGCCGTCCAGCTCGAGCCGTTCCAGACGGCCGAGTCGCCGCTGTCGCCCGCGTTCCCAACGGCGACGCAGGCGCTGGCGGTCGTGCAGGAGATGGATGTGAGCGTCGCCCCGGAGGCGACTCCCGCGGCGAGCGCCGGGATCGTCTCGGCCCTCCACGTGGAGCCGTTCCACTGCTCGGCCACGGGCGCCTTGGAGCCGACCGCGCCGGTCTCGCCGACCGCCATGCATGCGGTCGCGGTCGCGCAGGAGACGCTCTGGAGCGGCGGGAAGGCGGCCGGCATCCGGAGCATCGTCCAGGTCGAGCCATTCCATTTCTCGGCCAGCCCGACCTGCGCGTGGGTGCCGGCGGGCGTGTCAGCGCCGACGGCGATGCAGGTGCCGGCGACCGGGCAGGACGTGCCGGTCAGCGCGCCGGGCGGCTCCGTGCGCGGGAGCGGTCGCCGCGGCACGGTCACCCGCATCAGCGACCAGTGGCCGGCGGCGGCGAGCGCCGGGGCGGCTGCGAGCAGCGCCAACGCGGCGAGCAGCGGGACGAGCAGCGGGACGAGCAGCGGGACGAGCGCCAACCACGAGGTCCAAACCGATCCCCGAGCTCGGCGCATCTCGTCAGGTTCGGGCGCCGAACTCGCCTGCGATGGTCGTCATCACCTCACGCGGCGTAGCGCTGCGCGGCGCGAGCACGGGCCTTGGCGGCCTCGACCTCGCGGTCCTTCGGCGGCGCTGTCGTCGTCAGTTGCGCAAGCAGCCGCGCCGACACCGCGGCGACCGCGGCGACCGCCTCGTCGAACGCGCCCTGGTTGGACTGCGAGGGCTTCGTGAAGCCGCTGATCTTGCGCACGTACTGCAACGCCGCGGCATCGATCTCGGACTCGGTCGCCGGCGGCTCGAAGTTGTGGAGGGTCCTGATGTTTCGGCACATGTCCCGGAGACTAACCGCCCGACGCTCGTCGGCGCACGGGCGACACCGCGGGCCGTCACCAGACAAAGCGCGGGCCGTCACCAGACAAAGCGCGGGCCGTCACCAGACAAAGCGCGGGCCGTCACCAGACAAAGCGCGGGCCGTCACCAGACAAAGCGCGGGCCGTCACCAGACAAAACGAGGGGCGCCGCTGACGGCGCCCCTCGCACGGCTACGACTATCTCCGCCCTGAGCACATTGTCACCGGAGGGACCACTCCCGGCGCCCAGGAAACGGCGGTGTCGCGGGTTGGACTCCGCTCAGGCGGGGTCAGCCTCCGACCTAGCGGCCGGACACCTCCAGGGTCCCGCAAAAACTGTCAGACAAGTTCGGACCACCTCCTTTCTCTGGTGATCGAAAGGTTACCGAATCGCGCAGCGGAATCGAAGCGGCCGGCCGCGCCAGTCGCGACAACGGCCTCGCGACGGGTCCTCACGTGCCGGAATCGCGCCTCCGCTCAAGACTCGCAACAATCGCCGACAGTGCAGAACGGAGTTGCCGCATGATCGGTCTGACTCGCTGGTGCGTCGCCCATCGCCGCGCCGTGATCGTCGGCTGGGTGCTGATCGCGATCGTGATGACGGTGATCGCGTCAGCCGTCGGACGTCAGTACGCCAACGACTTCAGCCTGCCCAACACCCAGTCCCAGCACGTCACCGACCTGCTCAAGAGCGAGTTCAGCTCACAGAACGGTGACATCGATCAGATCGTCTTCCACACGAGCCGGGGCACGGTCCAGTCGCCGGACGTGCGCAACGCGATCACGCCGCTGCTGCGGCGGGTCCAGACGATGCCGCACGTGGCGAGCGTCAACAGCCCCTACTCCGCGGCGGGCAGCTTCGAGATCTCCAAGGACCGGCGGACCGCGTTCGCCACGGTGACGTACACCAAGCGCGCGAACCTGCTGCCCAACGACACCGGGAAGCCGGTGCTCGACGCGATCGGCAAGGTCAAGGTCCCCGGGCTGACCGTCGCCGCGGGCGGGCAGGTGATCGAGTCCGCCGAGGGCTTCGGCGTCGGCCCGGCCACGGCCGTCGGCGTGCTCGCGGCGTTCGTGATCCTGCTGCTGACGTTCGGCTCGCTGCTGGCGGCGGGGATGCCGCTGATCACGGCCGGGCTCGGGCTGATCACGGGCGTCGCGCTGATCGGCCTCGGCACGCACGTGACCAGCATGTCCAACATCTCGCCCGAGCTGGCGCTGATGATCGGGCTCGGGGTCGGGATCGACTACGCGCTGTTCATCGTGACCCGGTTTAGACAGAACTACGACGAAAATCAGGACATCGTCGCGTCGGTGATCGACGCGATGGACACCTCGGGCCGCGCCGTGCTCTTGGCCGGGACGACGGTGATCATCGCGCTGCTGGGGATGTTCGCGACCGGCGTGACGTTCATGTACGGGCTGTCGATCGCCTCGATCCTGGCGGTCCTGTTGGTCCTGTCTGCGTCGCTGACGGTGCTGCCCGCGCTCCTGGTGTTCTTCGGACCGCGATTGGTCAAGCCGGGACGATCGGCGCGTCGGCGCGCAGCCCGCGGCGAGGCGCAGCGACCGTCGCAGTGGCGGCGCTGGTCGCACACCGTGCAGCGGCGACCGAGGTCGCTGGCGCTCGTGTCGTTGCTGGTGATGCTGGTGTTCGTGGCGCCGATCCTGACCATGCGGCTGGAGAGCTCGGACGCCGGCAACGACGCGTCGGGCAAGAGCACGCGGGTCGCGTTCGACCTGCTGGCCGCGGGCTTCGGACCCGGCTTCAATGGCCCGCTGCTGATCGCCGCCGAATTGGACGGCCCTCACGCCAAGGCCGGCCTGACGCAGTTGCGCGCCGCGGTCGCGGCGACGCCCGACGTGGTCACGGTCACCCCGCCGCGGGTGTCGCCGTCGGGCAGGGTCGCGGTGCTGGAGGCGTACCCGGACTCCTCGCCGCAGGCCGAGGCGACGACCAAGCTCGTCAACCGGCTGCGCGACGACGTGCTGCCGCCGCTGCGCTCCAAGCTCGGGATCACCGCGCTCGTCGGCGGCTTCACGGCCGGCTCGATCGACTTCTCGCACGTACTGGCGGCCAAGCTGCCGCTGTTCATCGCGATCGTCGTGGTGCTCTCGGCGCTGCTCCTGCTGGTGATCTTCCGCTCGCTAGTGATCCCGCTGCAGGCTGCCGCGATGAACCTCCTCAGCATCGGCGGCGCGCTCGGCGCCACGGTCGCGATCTTCCAGAAGGGGTGGCTGTTCGGCGTGCAACCGGGACCGATCGAGCCGTGGATCCCGGTGATCATGTTCGCCGTCGTGTTCGGCCTGTCGATGGACTACGAGGTGTTCCTGATCTCACGCGTGCGCGAGGAGTGGGTCCGCCACCGCGACCCGTCGAAAGCGACCGCCGACGGCATCGCCTTCACCGGCCGCGTGATCAGCGCCGCCGCGGTGATCATGATCTGCGTCTTTCTGTCGTTCATGCTCGGCAGCCAGCGCACGCTCAGCGAGTTCGGGTTCGGACTGGCGGCCGCGGTGTTCCTCGACGCGCTGATCGTGCGCTGCGTGATGCTCCCAGCCGTGCTCGAGATGCTCGGGCCACTGACCTGGAAGCTGCCGGGCTGGCTTGACCGCGCGCTGCCGCACATCAACATCGAGGGCCGCTCGGCGGCCGCCGAGGCCGGCGCGGAGAGCGGCGAGCGCGGTCCGCGGGAGATCGCGGGTTAGCGAGCGCCCGGCACGCTCGCCCCGCCGACCCGCCGCAGCAGCGCGCGATACTCGGGGTGGGCCAGCGACAGCCTTTCCACTTCGGTCGGCGCAAACCACCCGACCGCGTCGTGCTCCTCCGGCGCGGCGTTTGCGGCGTCACCCGTCCAGTCGCGGACGACCCAGACCAGCATGTCGACCTCGTCGTCGATGAGCCGCACCTCCGGCTGCGACGCCGCGATGGCCGCAGGCGCAACCGTCACTCCGAGCTCCTCGCGCAGCTCACGGGCCAGCGCGACTGGATCGGACTCACCGTGCTCGACGTGCCCGCCCGGCAGATCCCACATGCACGGCGACCAGCGCCGCTGCGGCGAGCGCAGGCAGAGCAGCACATGCCCGTCGCGCACGAGCACCGCCGCGACGATCGCCGCCGGTTCGGTCATCACGATGTTGTATCGGCTATCCGCTCGCGTTGGCGCGCGCGGAATCTCAGCGCCGCCACACGACCGTCGGCTGCCCCGGCGCTGTGAACCGCTCACCCGGCCGGCACCGGCGCCGGTGCTCCCGGCGGCCGGTCAGCCAGGCCGCGCGCGCTGGATCCGATGGGCGGCGAGCAGCAGCCCGAGCCCCAGGGCGACCGCCGCCCAGACGAGCGGGTCAGACAGCGAAAGCGATTGCGCCCGTGAGCCGAGATAGGTGACCGCCACCGTCAGCGGCAGAAAGCCGACGACCGAGGTCCAGGCGAACGTCCACAGGTTCGTGCGGACCGCGCCGGCGGCGTAGCCCATGAAGCTGAAGGGGACGACCGGGATCAGTCGGTAGCCGAGCAGCAGAGGCGTGCCGCCGTGTTGGATCGCGCGCTCGAACTCCCGGTAGCGGCGTCCGAGCAGCGATTGCAGCAGCGGGCCGGCGAGCATGCGCCCGATCAGGTAGGACAGCAACGCCGACAGCAACCAGCCCCCGAGCGCGATCGCCAGGCCGGGCAGCCAGCCGTACACGAACGCCGTCGTCGCGGTGACGAGCTCGGTCGGGTAGTAGATCAGCGCGTGCATCAGCATCAAGCCGATCAGCAACGCCAGCCCGCCGGTGCCGAGGCTCTTGATATAGACGCGCAGCCCCGCGAAGTTCCCGTGCAGGCAGAGCACGAACGCGTGGCGCAGCCACGGAACCGAAACGATGATCCCGAGCCCGACCAGCACGGCCGCGACGACAAGCGAGAGCTGCACCCAGCGCCGCGCCCGCGTCGGTTCGGCGGCGGATGGGAACGCGGGCGGCGGCGCGTCGGTGGTGGCCATCTCACCACCGTGACACCCCGCCGCTCAGAGCTTGTGAAGTCTTTGGGACCCGCCGCCTGCCGGGGGCGGCGAGCTGGGGCGATCGCTTGCGACATCTGCAAGCGATCTCCCACGGCCGTCCACACGGCGCCCCCCGGGACCGGTTATTCGTCGTCTGCCAGCGGCTCGGAGCCGTCGGCGTCATCAACCGCGTCGTCGGAGCCGGCCTCGGCCGCGGCGTCGATCGACCCGTCAGCGGGCAGATCGTCAGCGGACAGATCGTCAACGACCGGCACGGCGGTCTCGCTGTCTGACTCGACCACCAGCGCGACCGCGGACACCTGATCGCCCTCGCGCAGGTTCATCACTCGCACCCCCTGGGAGGCGCGGCCGTAGCGGCTGATCCCCCGCACCGACGTGCGCTGGACCATTCCGTTCTGGGAGATGAACACCAACTCCTGGTGCTCACGGACGACCAGCGCGCCGGCCAACTGGCCCTTGTTCTCGGTCAGCATGATCGTCTTGACGCCCATCGTCCCGCGGCCCTTGACCGGGTACTCGGTGATCGAGGTCCGCTTGCCGTAGCCGTTCTGCGTGACCACGAGCAGCTCCTGGTCGTCACGTGCGACGTCCATCGCCAGCACCGAGTTGCCCTTCTGCGAGACGTTCATCCCGCGGACGCCGCTCGTGTCGCGGCCCATCGAGCGGACCGCGTCCTCGGAGAAGCGCGACGCCTGGCCCGAGCGCGAGATCATGATGATGTCGTCGTGGCCGCTGGTGCGGCGCACGGCGATCAGCTCGTCGTCGTCGCGGATGTTGATCGCGATGATCCCGTCGGCGCGGATCGGCGTGTTGTAGGCGATGAACTCGGTCTTCTTGACGATCCCGTTGCGCGTCGCGAAGACGAGGTAGCGGCCCTCGGAGAAGTCCCGGGTGGACAACACCGACTGGACCCGCTCGCCCTCGCGCAGCGGCAGCAGGTTGACCAGTGCCCGCCCCTTCGCGGTACGCGAGGCCTCGGGCAGCTCGTAGACCTTGAGCCGGTAGATCTTGCCGCGATTGGTGAAGAACAGCAGGTAGTCATGGGTCGAGCACACGAACAGGTGTTCGATGTAGTCCTCGTCCTTGAGGTCCATCCCGTTGATCCCGACCCCACCGCGGTGCTGCTGGCGGTAGGTCGACAGCGGCAGCGACTTGATGTAGCCGGAGTGGGTGATCGAGATCACCATCTGCTGGTCGGCGATCAGGTCCTCGATGTCGATCTCGCCCTCGGCGTGCGTGATCTCAGTCCGGCGATCGTTGCCGTGGACCTCGGCGACCTCGGTCAGCTCCTCCTTGATGATCTCCAGGACGCGCTGCTCATCACCGAGAATCTCGCGCAGTTCCTTGATCCTCTCGAGCAGGTCGGCGTGCTCGATCTTGATCTTGTCGGCTTCGAGCGCGGTCAGGCGGCTCAGCGTCAGCTGCAGGATCGCCTGCGCCTGCACGAGCGTCAGCTCGAAGCGATCGATCAGCCCGGTTCGGGCCTGCTCTGAATCACGGGATGCGCGGATCAGCGCGATCACCTCGTCGAGGTTGGCGAGGGCGATCAGCAGGCCCTCCAGAACATGCCCTCGCTCCTCGGCGCGGCGCAGCTCGTACTGGGTGCGCCGCACGACGACATCGCGCTGATGGTCGACGTAGTGGCCGAGCACCTCGCGCAGCGACAGCGTCCTGGGGACGTTGTCGACGAGCGCGACCATGTTGACGCCGAAGGTCGTCTGCAGCGGCGTGTGCTTGTACAGCTTGTTGAGCACGACCTTCGGAATCGCGTCGCGCTTGAGCTCGATCACGATCCGCATCCCGCGCCGGTCCGACTCGTTGCGTAGTCCGGAGATCTCGACGATCTTCTTGTCAAGCACCAGATCGCGGATCTTCTCGACCACGCCCCCCTCGCCGTCTCCGCGCACCTGATACGGCAGCTCGGTGACGATGATGGCCTCCTTGCCCTGACCGATCGACTCGATATGAGCCTTGGCCTGAACCCTGACCCGTCCGCGGCCGGTCGCGTATGCGTCGCGGATCCCTGAGCGGCCGAGAATGATGCCGGAGGTCGGAAAATCCGGGCCCTTGATGTGCTTCATCAGACCCTCGACGTCGATCTCAGGATCATCGATGTAGGCGATCGTGGCGCCGATCACCTCGCGCAGGTTGTGCGGGGGAATGTTGGTCGCCATCCCGACCGCGATCCCCGAGCCGCCATTGACCAGCAGGTTCGGGAACCGCGCCGGCAGGACGACCGGCTGCTGACGGGTGCCGTCGTAGGTCGGCACCCAATCGACCGTCTCAGCATCGATGTCTCGCAAGAGCTCGGTCGCCAGCCGTGTCAGGCGCGCCTCGGTGTATCGCATCGCCGCGGGGGCGTCGCCGTCGATGCTGCCGAAGTTGCCGTGGGGGTCGACCAGCTCGTGGCGCATCGTGAAGTTCTGCGCCATCCGCGCGAGCGCGTCGTAGATCGACGAGTCGCCGTGCGGGTGGTACTTGCCCATCACCTCGCCGACGATCTGCGCGCACTTGACGTGCTTGCGTCCCGGGTTCAATCCCATCTCGTTCATCACGTGCAGGATCCGGCGCTGCACGGGCTTCAGTCCATCCTTGACGTCGGGCAGCGCGCGCCCGACGATCACCGACATCGCATAGTCGAGATACGCCGAGCGCATCTCGTCCTCGAGCCCTCGGGGCTCGATGTTGCCGCCGTCGATGGTGTCGATCGCAGACATGTCCTACCTCACGCTGAAGGGGAAGAGAGCTGAAATGGCGGGGTGGGTGGTGAGCCCAGTCCCGTCAGTTGGGGTGGCGGGGTGGGTGGTGAGCCCGTCGCCATCAGACGTCGAGGTTGGACACGAGGCGGGCGTTCTCCTCGATGAATGCGCGCCGGGGCTCGACCTGATCGCCCATCAGCATCGAGAACACCCGGTCGACCGACGCCGCGTCCTCCATCGTGACCTGCACGAGCGTCCGCGTCGCGGGGTCCATCGTCGTCTCGCGCAGCTCGTCGGCATCCATCTCACCGAGCCCCTTGAATCGGTAGTAGTCGATCCCCCGCTGCGCGAGCTCCAGCACCTGCTCGTGCAGCTCGGCGAAGCCGGCGGCGTCGCCGGAGTGGTCACCGAGCCTGACGCTGAACGGCGGCGTGCCCGTGAGCGCAACGAGATCCCGGTGGACGTCGGCAAGGCGGTGGTACTCGTTGGCCTCCAGCGCCGAGTGACGGACGTGATGGGTCGTCGCCAACCCGGTCTTCGCCTCGTGCGTGCGGATCACGATCTCGGTCGGCAGTTGCTCGATCAGCGACAAGCGGTACGCGTGCCCGGCGCCGTTGCCCTCGTCGGCCTCGACGTGACGCAGGAGCCCTTCAAGGTCGATGATCTGCTCCTCCAGCAGACGCGCCTGCTGCATGAACGAGACGACGCTCTGTCCGTGGGTCGCGCGCAGGGCCGACGCCCATCCCTCGTACTGGCGCAGCAGCCGCGTGAAGCGCTTCCAGCGGGCGTCGGTCAGCTTGAACGCCTTGCCCTGCTGGTCGGTGAACTCGAGCTTCTCGAACTTGTCGCCGAGCAGGATGTCCTCGAGCTCTGACTCACGTTCGATGTAACGATGGTTCTTGCCGCGCGTGAGTCGGTAGAGCGGCGGCTTGGCGATGTAGACGTAACCGGCCTCGATCAGCGGCTGCATCTCTCTGAACAGCAGCGTCAGCGCGAGCGTGCGGATATGGGCGCCGTCGACGTCGGCGTCGGTCAGCAGCACGATCTTGTGGTAGCGCGCGCGTTCGACGTCGAACTCGTCGCGGACGCCGGTCCCGATCGCGGTGATCAGAGCCTGGATCTCCACGTTGCCCAGCACCTTGTCGATCCGGCTCTTCTCGACGTTGAGGATCTTGCCGCGCAGCGGCAGGATCGCCTGCGTCGAGCGGTCTCGCGCGGACTTTGCCGAGCCGCCGGCGGAGTCGCCCTCGACGATGAACAGCTCGCACAACGACGGGTCCTTCACCGAGCAGTCGGCCAGCTTGCCCGGCAGCGTCGAGTTCTCCAGCGCCGACTTGCGGCGGGTCAGGTCCCGGGCCTTGCGGGCGCT
>Ga0302325_10024581_pt1 | contig 12525 bp, 15 predicted proteins | sample Palsa_T0_2_FD_201948 | JGI IMG/M metagenome (GOLD analysis project Ga0302325, IMG submission 201948) | Peat permafrost microbial communities from Stordalen Mire near Abisko, Sweden - Palsa_T0_2 | ecosystem: Environmental > Terrestrial > Soil > Palsa > Peat permafrost | place: Sweden: Abisko...
AGGGTCTAGGGACATCACTAGGGACGACCCCAGGGCGGACGCCGCCGGACCATGCGACGCTCGCTCGAGACATCGACATGGCGAAACGGCTTGTGGCAGTGGAGATTGTTTTGCGGGTGCGACGCGGGACGGGTGACCGTCTCTGCGGCACCGCGTGTCTTAGCGGCGGCAGCGATGTCCAGGAGTTCTCCGGCATGCTCGAGATGATGCGCGTCTTCGAGGAGCTCGTACCCGCGCACGACGAGCCGACGGATGCCGACAGAGCACCGCTTGACTACCGATAACGCAGCCACCAACGCGCCGCTTCTGCTTCGTTCGCCCGCCGGTTAGGAGCGGCAGTCCAGTGGGTGTTGCCGACGTTGCGTCGACTGAGCCCGGCTCACGGGTCGATCTGTTGTCGTAGGCGCTCGGTGGCGGCGCGCAGCAGGCGCGAGACCTGCATCTGTGAGCAGCCGATCGTGTCCGCGATCTCGCTCTGCTTGAGGTCACGCTCGGTCCGCAGCCGCAGTACGGTCTGCTCCCGGCATGGGAGCCGGACGATCGCGGTTGCGAGCGATAGCGTGACGTCGACGAGGTCATAGCCTTCCTCATCGCAGCCGAAGGACTCACCCAGCAGCTGTGGCTCTGGAACGTCTGACTTGGTGGCGGGCGCGTCCAGTGAGACCGAGAAGTGCGCTGACCCCGCGTCGAGGCCGATCAGCACATCGGCTACGTCGATCTCCAGGAACTCGGCGATCTCAGCAGGTCCCGGGGGTCGTCTGCCGCGGTCGCTGAGCTCTCGGACCGCGTGCTCGACCCGCAGCGCAAGCTCCTGAGATCCGCGAGAGACGTGGACAGCCCAGGCGGTGTTACGGAAGTGCCGTTTGAGCTCGCCGATGATCGTCGGGATCGCGAAGGATGAGAAATGGATTCCGCGGTCGGGATCAAACCGGTCGATCGCATAGAGCAGCCCGACGCCCGCAACCTGGATGAGGTCCTCAAGCGGTTCGTGTGGGTTGTGGTAGCGGTGCGCGAGTCCTCGTGCGAGCGGCAGGAACCGTTCAAACAGCGCCTCGCGTGCCTGCCGGTCGTGATCGTCGTGCCACCGCACGAACAAGCGATCGATCGTGGTCGCCGGGTCGCAGCGACGACCAGGCACTGGTTCGCGCAGCCGTCCGGCGGCCCGCTGCGGCATATGTTCCGAGCTGATTAGCGACATCTGACCCTCTTGGATCGAGTCTGGCGGACGCTGAGTCCCCGGGGCCCCTGCGTCAACGCTCCCCACGCGCGCGGGCCGCGGCTAACGCCTCCTGCCGCGACCGCTCTTCGTTGTGCGTCGGCGATCCCATAGCCATCTCAAGGTGAGAAACTCCAAAATGCGTTTGAACATTCGCGTCCCTTTCGAGCTCGACAACTGATTTCGATTGCTAGGGCGAACTTGTAACGCATGAACCGCGGTCTGAGCCATCTTAAGGTCCGCAAGCGGACGTCGGCGTCAGGACCAACGAGAGCAGCTCGACCCAAGCCCGGCCACGATCATCGGCCTGCACCCGGCGCATCTCAACGCGGTGTCCCTGCGGCGCGCCGGGCTACGGCTCGGAGACGGGGCTGCGTGCCATGCGGAGGAACTCGATCTGGGTGCCGTAGCTGTCGACGCTCTCGACGCTGGTTGGTCGAAACCCAGCGCGTGTGTACGCGCGGATCGCTCGCTCGTTGAAGGTCGCGACGCGTAACACCAAGAGGTCTGCTTCGATCCGCTCGGCGGCCCAATCGCAGACACGCCTGGTGTACTCGCTGCCGAGTCCGCGGCCGGTGCATTCAGGCCTCAGGCCCAGGCCGATCTCGAGTTCGTCGTCGTGCGCGGGCTTGAGCTCGGCAAACCCGATGAGGCCAAAGCCGAGGACGTGAGCGCTGAAGTACATGCCCTCGCGATGGCGAGCATCGAGGAGCTCGCCCTCGTCCTCGGGATCGGCTCTGAAGTCGTAGAAGGCGTAGATGCCGGGGTAGCGCCAGGCGGCGACCTCTTCGGCGTCAGGCTGCTCCATCCCGGTGAGCTCGAGACGCACGAGGTCATCAAGGTTGAGCTTCTCAAAGACACCTGACATGACCTGATCCCCGGCTCCTACCTTGAGGACACGGCTCGTTGCGCGACGACGATCCGACCGCTGCGTCAGTCCCGTTCGCTGACGCGATCAGGCCAAGGTCCAAGCGCCTCCGATCCCATACTCGCACACCTCGAAGCCGCACCGTATGACGACCCATACACGAGCGGCGACCGGGCCGCCATCAATGAGGCGCCCCGTGAACCCGGAATCCAGCGGACCTCCGGGCACGTCGCTTGGACTAGGCTCGATCGATGAGCTCTCCCGCGTCCGCGCCGACGATCGCCTTCGACGACCTGTATGCCCGTGAGTTAGACGAGTTGTGCGTGTCCTGGCAGCCGGCCCCGCCGCCCGCACCGCACCTGGCGGTGCTCAACGAGCGCCTGGGGGCGGAGCTCGGGTTCGACCCGGAGGCGCTGCGCGGTCCTGACGGGGTGGCTCTGCTCACCGGCGGCGCTGTGGCGACGGGCTCAAACCCGGTGGCGCAGGCGTACGCCGGCCATCAGTTCGGGTTCTACGCGCCGAGCCTCGGCGACGGCCGCGCGCTGCTATTGGGGGAGGTCATCGACCCGCAAGGCGCTCGTCGGGACCTGCATCTCAAGGGCTCGGGCGCGACGCCGTTCGCGCGCTCTGGTGACGGCAAGGCCGCGCTTGGCCCGATGCTCCGCGAGTGCCTGATGGGCGAGGCGATGCATGCGCTCGGCATCCCCACCAGCCGCGCGCTGGCCGTCTCCGTGACCGGCGAGGCGGTCGCTCGCGAAGGGCTGCTGCCGGGGGCGGTGCTCGCCCGCGTCGCCGCCAGCCACGTCCGCGTCGGCACGTTCCAGTACGCGGCCACGCGCGGCGGTCCCGAGCTCGTGCGGCGCCTGGCGGACCATGTGATCGCTCGTCATCACCCGGCGGCCGCCGAGGCCGAGAACCCATACTTGGCCCTGCTTAAGAGCGTGCTCGGCGCCCAGGCGTCACTGATCGCGCGCTGGATGCAGGTGGGCTTCATCCACGGTGTCATGAACACCGACAACATGACGATCTCCGGGGAGACGATCGACTACGGGCCGTGCGCGTTCATGGACGTCTTTGATCCCGACACTGTGTTCAGCTCGATCGACCACGGCGGTCGCTACGCGTATGGCAACCAGCCGGCGATCGCCGGCTGGAACCTGACCCGCTTCGCCGAGACGTTGCTGCCGCTGCTCGACGAGGACCAGGACACGGCGGTTGGCATCGCCACCGAGCTCGTGCGGTCGTTCCCTGGAAGCTACGACGCCCGCTGGCGAGAGGGGATGCGCGCCAAGCTCGGCCTCGCGGGCGCGGATCCCGAGGCTGACGCGGTCGTCGATGACCTGCTCACGCTGCTGCGTGACCAGCGCGCCGATTTCGTGTGCGTCCTGCGCGCGCTCTCCACCGCCGTCCGGGGCACCGGGCACGGACCTCGCTCGCGGTTTGATGACCCAGCTGCCTATGACCGCTGGGCCGAGCGTTGGCAGGCGGCCCTGGCTCACGAGGCCGGCGACGCGATTGCAGTCGCCGACGCCATGGACGCCCGCAACCCAATTTATATTCCTCGCAACCACCTCGTCGAGGAGGCTCTCGCCGCCGCCTGCGGCGGCGACCTCGTCCCGTTCGGTGACCTCCTGCAGATCGTCTCTGACCCGTTCGTCGCGCGGCCGGGCCACGACCGCTACGCAGAACCGGCCCCCGACACGTTCGGGCCCTACCAGACCTTCTGCGGCACCTGACCCAGCGGCCGATTCACCCCCTGTTGATCAGTGCTGACGGGTCGCGGGCTCAGGTCCTCCAGTCATGGCCATGGTCAGTGGCTGGTGATGAAGTGCAGCATCGCTGGCCAGTCGTGGAGTCGGGCGTTCTCGTAGCCTGCGGCGGTGCCGCCGAGGTGCACGGTGGTGCCGTGGTCATTGGCTTCGAGCAGCACGGGGGTGTAGGGCGGGCCGAGGTCGGCGTGCCCGGCGTGGGGGTAGTTGAGGTGGAGGTGGGCCGCGGGATCGGTTCGCAGTTCGCGCATGATGATGTCCTCGTAGCGGTCCGAAGGCCAGATGCCGTCCGCGGCGCCGCTGACCAGCAGCACTGGCCCGTGGTAGTGGCCGAACGGGATCGTCGCTGGGCGAGCGAGGGTGGGGATCAGGCCGGTGGTGCCGAACCCTGTGTCGTAGGGGACGGCGTGGCCTTTGAGGGTCCAGGCCGAGAGGGTGGTCGTGACGCAGTGGCCCTTAAAGGATTCGTTGACAACTGAGCTGCCGGACACGTCGATAAGCCCGTGCACCAGGTCGGGCCAGTGTGCGGCGACCAGGCCAAGCGCTTCGCTTCCACGTGAGACGCTCCACGCCCAGATCTTGCCGGGATCGATGCTGGGCTGCTGCTTGAGCCAGCGGATCGCTTTGACGAAATACTCGATCGGGATGTTCGACAGGCTGCACGGCAGCCCCGGCGCGTCGAAGTACGCGATCGCCAAGGACGGAATCCCGTTCGATGCCAGCAGCTGCGCATCGGGGATCACGGATGCGTCACCGCCCTCTGAACCGCCCCAGATCACCACCGCCGGGTCGCCACGAAGCCGACGCCGTGGTGTGAAGTAGTCGCCGACGAAACCTTGCCGGGCGAGCGTCGCGGGCTGCGCGCGGACACCCGGACCGCGGTAGGACTGCGTCACGGTCGCCGACGTCGAGTGGCCACTACCGGTCGTTGCCGTCAGCGTCGTCACGCTCGCCGACCGATCGACCGTGGCTGCATCGTGCTCATAGGACTCAGACCAGAACGGTCCCATCACCGACGCGCCGTGATACGAACCCGAGATCGGCGCCGCCGTGGACAGATCGACCTCCCCGTGACGGTCGGCGGCGTAGTCGGTGCTCGAACCCCAGATCGCGCCGGCGATACGCGTCCGCGCGTCGAGCGTCACATGCTCGCCCGGATCCAGGCCCGAAATCGTGATCGTCCGCGCCCGGTCGACCAGCCCGGCGCGCGGAGTGACCGTCAGCCGTGGCGTCCGCTCAGGCCCTGAGCTGCCGCATCCGCTCAGCGCCAACGCCGCGGACAAGATCCCGATCGTCCCCGTCAACCACTGGTGTCGGCCCATCTCGAACGATCAGATTTTCTCGCCGCCGCAGGCGGTGGTCAAGACCGCGACCCGCAACGTTCGTGAGGCAGCGGAAGCGAGCCGATCGACTCGGGGCTGACGGTGATCACGCTTGCGCTGCTGCGATCCGCCGTGTCGCATCCGCCGCAACCGTTCGGACGCGTGCCACAGGATCGTCCTGCAGGGCCGCGATGCTCGCGAGATGCTTGCCGACCAGGTGGCGGCGTGCGACCTTGATCGCCATCTCCCGAACCCGCCAGGACCGATCGGTCAGCGCTGAGCTCAGCACGACGCTGGCCCGATCATCCCAGACCCACAGCAGCCCCCGGAGCGCCCACACGCGGGTCCACACCTGCGGCTCGGCTCGCGACTCGCCGCTCAGGATCCGGCGCGCGGTCGGTCCACCGAGCGCTACGACCAGCGTGTCATCGACGCCACTCGGTTTTCCTTCAAGGAGCGCGACACACCCGTCAATGACCGCGTCTCGGCCGCGGGTCGCGCACTCCTGCTCGATGCTCTGGCGTGGCGTGAGCTCCCAATGCGATGTCTTCGGCACCACCGAGAAAACTAGGCACCACAGGTAAACGCTGAGGCACCCATTCAACGGGCCGACGGTGCTATGTGCGGCGCGATTGACGCGCTCGCCCGCGGCGCCGTCTGGACGTAGGGGGTGATGTCTGGCGCTCTGAGGATGTTGCGCAGCGCTTGGCCCCGAGGGGTGACCCGCGCGATCAGTCGTGCCCAGCCGCGTGCCCAACGCCGTCGCGCCGACGGCGGCAGGGCCGGAACCTTGGCAAGGCTTGCGATCAGGCGCCGGTTGCCCGCGACCAGCGACGCGCGTGCGGTCGCGCTCGATGTCGGCCACCCCGGGCCGCTCAGGCCGATGATCACGGCGTGCAGCTCGCCGGTGAGCCTCGCGGCGAGCGGGTCGATCTCGCTGCTCGGCGCCCCCCGCCGCCACGAGGTCAACGCGACCGCGAATGCACTCGCGGCGCTGTCCTCGGGCGTGACGAGCGTCAGGTAGCGCGTTGCCGCCGAACTCAGGCGACGGGGGACGACCGCGAACGAACCGCCGGTCAGCGGGGTCGGTCCGAGCATCGCGTGCGGCAGCGACATCCACAACGAGTACACCGGGTCGCGCCCCGGTGGCGCCCCGTTGCAGTCCAGTGCACTGAAGCGCACTGTCGAAGTGCGCGCAAACGGTACCCCACGCGCTCCGGGCCCGCGGGCCGCGAACGTTGGGTCCTCCTCGAGCCACTGCCCCGAGTCAAAGCGCGCTCGGCTCTCCTGGGCGGTGCTCACGCGCGCGACGCGGTGAGTGCTGAGGTTGTCCAAGACGACGTGCCAACGTCCGCCGGTGAGCGTCAAACTCGCCCGCAGCCGGTCACCCGCCTTGACTCGGAGCTTCAGCGGCCGGAGCAAGAAATGCTGCACGGTGTCGCTCCAGAACGCGGACGCTTCACCGTGCCCGAGAATGCCAACCCGGTCGACGATGCCAACTTGAATGAAGGGTGCGCGCTGCGGCGAACCGACACCTTGCGCGGCGATCCAGACAACCGATTGATCAGCTGGCGAGCTGTCACGCGCGACGCGCGGCACGACCCAGGAGCCCCGGACCGAGCGCACGTCCCGATGTGATGCCTCATAGCCGGCGAACCTGCCGAGGTAAGGTGCGGCTTTCGCGCTGGCCCCGGCGACCGGAGCGGTCAGGGCAGCGGGGAGCATCGCCATCGCCCCCACGACAAGAACCCAACGCGATCGCGCAACCCTCCGGCGAGCGCCGCCCCGCTTCACCGCCGCAAGATCACTCGTGGTCGGCACGCAGCCTGCATACCCAACATGCCGCCTGGCTAAGCCACGCAAGCCGCACCTCACCAACCTCACTGGCTTCCGCGGGGTCGTTCGGAGGCGAGACCGTTGCGGATGGTCTTCACTGCGTCGTCACGGATGGCGTTGATGGACGAGAGGGCTGGCGTGAGCAGTAGCTGCAATCCAATGCCGCGGAGCATCCCGAGGACGGACACGGCGACGGCTTGGGGGTTGGCGTCGGGTCTGATGGAGCCCTCCAGCATCCCTTGCTCGACGTGTTGGGCCAGCGTCTGACGAAACGACGAGTCTCGTTCCTCGAAGATCTCTTGTAGAGAGGGTTCGGAGCCGACGGCGTCGGCCCACAGGAGCAGGAAGGCCTGCCCGTTGGGGCTGCGTTCTGCGAGGTAGTCGAGGTACTTCTCGACGGTGAAGACGAGCAGATCGAGCCCTGTGGAGTCGGTCTCGGGCAGGGCGAAGGTCTCTTGGGCGCGCACAGTGAGGGCCTTCAGCAGTGCCTGTTGCGTGCCGAAGTGGTGGTTGACGATGCCTCGGCTGTAACCGGCCTCTTGTCCGACATCTCTCAGCGAGAGGTTCTGCGCGCCGTGGGCGGCGATCAGCCGGGCCGCCGCCTCTAAGACTTTCTCCTCGGTCGTTGCCCGCCGCTCAGCTTGCGAGCGGCGGGGAATGCTGGACGCCCCTGCGCCGGCCACGCGCCTTAGCTCACCGGCTCGAAGAAGCCGATCATGGAGGTCAGCCGGTCGTCGCTGCCGAAGTGCGCGTAGCTGACTCCGGTGAAGATTGGCTGATTGTCCCCGTTGAGCATCGTCCACTCGGAGATCGCCTGGTCGTGATGAGCTCGGAACTTGACCTGACGGAAGCTGCAGCCGGGGAAGTTCTGCTGAGCCTCGGCCATCTTGACCGTGATCTCGTCGTAGCCGCGGGAGACCGAGTTGGGGTCGGTGTAGACCACCTCGGGCGCGATGCTGTGCTCGATCATGGTCTGACGCCGTTCGGTGGGCAGGTCGGTCCACGCCGCCTGCCAGGTGTTCCAGTTCTGCAGCTGTTGATCTGTGGTCATCGAACCTCCCGGAGCAGATACTTGCTAGACGTCACGCATGTTATCGCAGCAGCCCGGCGCTTGCGTGTTTCGTCAGGTTGCGGAAGCGAGCTTTGCGGACTTCTAGGTGGTCAGGGTTCTGTTGCTGACTGCTGTTGCTGTCTGCGGAACTTGGTAGGTGCGATTCCCGTCTGCCGGGTGAAGAAGGTCGAGAAATTCGATGGATCGCGAAACCCGAGTCCGGCGGCGATCGGGGCGACCGCGAGGCTGGAGTGGGCGAGCAGCCGGGCGGCTTCGAGCGCGATTCGCTCCTGAATCATCTGCTTGGGTGTCTGATCGACGGCGGTCTGGGTCGCGCGCGACAGGGTGCGCGAGGAGTAGCCCAGGACGCGGGCGTAGTGCTCGACGTCGTGTGCGACCGCGAAGTCGCGTTCCAGCAGGTCCCGGAACCTTCCATGGAGTCCGTCAGCGCCGTGATGCGAGCCGTTGGTTCTGGGGGCGGGCGCCGCAGTAAGGCGCAGGATGAGGACGGAGAGCAGGTGCCGGAGCATCTCGGTCTGCATGGCGTCGCCGGGGCGGGCTGTCTGGAGCGCCTCGGCGTATCCCTCGCGGAGTGTGCTGCGGGCTTGGTCGAGATGGTCGCGCGTGGAGTGGGAGCAGTCGTAGTTGACCGGGCCGAAGCGGTCGTCGGCGATCGCCGCGGCCTCGGTGCCGGGGATCAGGAAGTCAGGCTGAAACAGGACGAGATCGGCGGACAGCTTCTCGTCGTCGCTGCTGAAGCGCTGCACCTGACCGGGACGGACCCACACGCCACACCCTCGCCCGATCGGGTATTCCCGGAAATCGACCGTGTGGGTCGCCTGACCGCAGCTGCCGAGAATCAGCAGGTGAAACGCCGGACGCTGAGGCGCGGTGAGGTAGCCCGGCGGCGCCATCTCTCGCAGCTGCGCGAGCGTCATCGCCTCCACGCCGTACGGGGCCGGCGCGACGTAGCGCACCCGACGTATCCGGTGTCCTGTTTTCACCTGCACTCGTCCAATCCGAACACGATCTCGCTCCTACCTTCGGAGCATGCTCTCATTACGCACACAAGGAGATGATCTGCATGTCTCATTTTGACCGGTTTGAATCTTGGGTCGAGACCGGCTCGGCGTCGCTGCACGTCACGCAAGCAGGCGACGGGACACCGGCGTTGGTGTTCCTGCATTACTGCGGCCAAGGCCTACCTCAGCCGCGAAGCCGTGATCGCGACGCTCGACGGCGTGCTCAGGCACGCAGCGTTGAGCGATGAGCTGCGCGAACAGGTCGTCACGGACAGCCTCGCCGGATCCGCCGCGGCCAAACGCCAGTGGCCCGCGGCCACGATCCTTCAAGACGTCTCCGCCGGCCTTGCTGAGATCGACGTCCCGGTGCTCGTCGTGGCCGGCCGCCAGGATCGGGTCGAGCCGATCGAGGTGATCAAAAGTCACGTGCTCGCCGAGATCCCCGGCGCGCGGCTGGATGTCATCGACGACAGCGGGCACCTCATCCCGCTCGAGCAACCAGACGCGCTCAGCGACCGCATCACCGCCTTCCGAGACACGACCGTCTTGGCGTGCTCCACCGATCACGCGCCGAAACGCTGAGCGCCAAGCCCGATCGCGATCACCGGCCTGTTGAACCCGCAATCGAACATCCACAACCCGAAAGCTCTGACTACGTCGTGATCGGCAACAAGGTCGGAGCGTCGCGCGGGCCGGCCGGCCAGTGGCTGGTCGACACCCGGCCAGCGACGGTGCGGACCCAGGTCGAGGACGCGCTGGTCGACATGCGCACCGAAGCCAGCCCGCTCACCGACCTCCGGCTGTGGGCGGCTTCGAAGGGAGGCAGTCGAGGACGAAAGCGCCGCCAACCTCAGCACCATGTCGGGGAGCCGAGCGCCCCGCGCGGTCGCGCTGACTCAGACCTGCAGCTTGACTTCGTAGGTTTCCAGGCGCGGTGATGTGAGCCCCGTCGCCTCTACGCCCTCGTCATGTATCCCGGCCGCGGTGCCTTGAGCGACCTCCTCCATCTGCTCGCGGGTCTCCCAGAACGAGATGTTCATGAGCTTGCCGGTCTCATCGTCGGCAAGCAGATAGAAAGCCTGAAACCCCGGCCGTTGCCGGGCGACGGAGAGTTGTCGCTCGGCAAGGTCGATCACGTTGCCGAACCCCTCAGTCCCTGCCTGGGCCGTGAACACGCGCGCGAACATCCTGTCTCCTTTGCCTCATGAGTAGTAGGCGCTCGCTAGAGCGCTTGCAGAGAACGGTGATCGCGCACGATCGTAGACCCGCACGCCGGCGGTCAGACGGATCCCGCCGCTGACGGGGGGTCCGTTGCTCACCGCCGAGACTGCCGTCACTGTCGCCGACCAGGAGCAGTAGTGCGGTCGCCGCCGAGTTTGACGGCCGACTCGCCTGCAGATTCGCGAGGTTGCGGAAGCGCTGGGTCGAGAGAATGGGGCGATGCCCGATGAACTGAGCGTCCGTCCGGAGTCGCCACATAGCGCAGGCGCCGGCATTTCAGATCCGTTGAAAGCATCGCTCCGATCGGGCTTGGAAAGCGAGCGTTCGCCCCGCCGGGGTCCCGGGCCGTTCAGAGGATTGTCGAGTGCCGGTCACAACCCGAGCGTCACGGTGTCAAACCTGGTGACACCTAAGATCACGAGGAGGCCGGCACATGCCCACCATTGGAATACTCGATTCATTCATGAGCTATCGCGACACGGGACACGGTGACGTCGCTGTCGTGTTCGTGCACGGAAATCCGCTCTCGTCCTATTGCTGGCGCAACGTCATCCCGCACGTTGCCGACCGGACCAGGTGCCTGGCGCCGGACCTGATCGGGATGGGTGAATCCGGCAAGCCCGACATCGCCTACCGGTTCGCCGATCACGCGCGCTATCTGGGCGCCTGGTTTGATGCAGTCGCCCCGTCGGAGGTCGTGATCGTGGGCCACGACTGGGGCGGTGCTCTGGGCATGGACTGGGCGGCTCGAAACCCGTCGCGGCTGCGCGGCATCGCCGTGATCGAGACGTTTCTGCGCCCTGTGCGCTGGGATGAGATGGCGCCTGCGGCCGCCGAGCGATTCCGTGGGTTTCGCTCACCGCAGGGGGAGGAGATGATCCTGCAGAAGAACATGATGATCGAGTCCAACCTCGCGCTCACCATCGCCAGCGGTCTCGCGGAGTCCGACCTCGACGTGTATCGGGCACCGTTCCTCGAGCCGGCCTGGCGCACGCCGATGCTGGCCTGGACCCGCGAGTTCCCGCTCGACGGCGAACCCGCCGATGTCGCCGAGATCGTCCTGGACTATGGCCGATGGATGGCCGAGACCCCCGACGTACCGAAGCTGCTCATGACGATGGACAGCGGCGTGGGACTGGGGTCGCCGGAGATGATCAGCTGGGCCGCAGAGACGTTCGCCAGCGCACAGGTCGTGTCGGTCGGGCCGGGCGGCCACCAGGCCCCGGAGGATCAGCCCGATCACATCGGTACGGCGGTGGCGGACTGGCTCGCCCAACGCCTACCGACCGCGGTAGCGCGAGTCGGCGCGTGAGCCGAGACCCCGACGAGATCGAGCTCGTCGCGCGAGCGGTCGACGGCGACAACAGGGCCCTGGAGGAGGTGATCCGCCTCCTCCAGGATCCGCTCTACCGGCTGGCGCTGCGGATGCTGAGACGACCGTCGGATGCAGAGGACGCGACCCAGGAGATCCTCATTCGAGTCATCACGCGGCTGGCCACCTGGCGTGGCGAGGCCAAGCTGATGACCTGGGCCTATCGGGTCGGCGTCAACTATCTGCTCAACCTGCGCCGTGGCATCAGCGCCGAGACGACATCGCTGAGCTTTGACGAGTTTCGCGACGGCCTGGCGGAGGGCTTGGCCGACGCCGATTACCGAGGTCCAGAGGCTCAGGTCTTGGCTGACGAGATGAGGCTGTCCTGCACGCAGGCGATGCTCCAGTGCCTCGAGCGTCACGAACGGATCGCGTTCGTGCTCGGCGAGATTTTCGAGCTCACCTCGGCCGATGCGGCGTGGATCCTCGACACCACACCGGCTGCCTTTCGCAAGCGTCTGGAGCGGGCGCGGACTCGGATCCGCGGGTTCATGGAATCCACCTGCGGCCTGGTCAACCCCAATGCGTTCTGCCGCTGCGCCCGGCGGGTGCCACCGGCGATCGCATTGGGTCGCATCGACCCCGACAGGCCCGCATTCGTCACTCACCCCGTGAGCGCATCGGGTCGGGACGTCGCCCAGGCCGCAGCGCAACTCGCCACGCTGCACAACGCCGCTGCCGTGCTGAGGGCGCACCCGGACTACGCCGCGCCTCAATCGAGGGTCGACGCGATCGTGGCGTTGCTGCAGTCCGGGCGATTCCCGCTGCTGGAGTGATCAGGTCCTCAAGTCCCAGCTGAGGCGGGATTGGGAGCAACGCGATGTAAAGCGCGTGAAATCTTTGCGGGC
>Ga0302325_10024584_pt1 | contig 12524 bp, 7 predicted proteins | sample Palsa_T0_2_FD_201948 | JGI IMG/M metagenome (GOLD analysis project Ga0302325, IMG submission 201948) | Peat permafrost microbial communities from Stordalen Mire near Abisko, Sweden - Palsa_T0_2 | ecosystem: Environmental > Terrestrial > Soil > Palsa > Peat permafrost | place: Sweden: Abisko...
ACCTACTCGGTCACCTTCTTTGACGAGGCTCACCTCTGCTCCAAGGGCAACGACCAGCCCGATCGCTTCATGACCTGGAATGAACGGGAGGGTCGGCTTCACCGGCCAATCTCCGGTTGCAGCGTGAAGGTCTGTGTGGCATACGCCACATGCCTCGGTCTTGATCACGATCTGACGTGGGCCCGGGGAAGGAATATCCCACTCCCGCACTACGAGGGGTTTGCCGAATTGCTCGACTACAGCTGCATTCATCTTAGTTGGCATATGTGACTCTTTCGTCTTAGCAGTGAGATTGAACCAATATGAGGTGAACCTACATTCTTTCCAACACCTCCGGGCTACGACTTCGGGAATCGAAAAACCAGCAACGTCAGTACACGATCACAGGACTACAAATATAATCTAGGTCCCGGAGGCAGAATTGGACTGTATCTAATTGCTCATCTCCACAACATTTCTCTACTAAGTTGTGCCACAAGCACAAGCAGCAAAGAGTCACCAAACACGTCGCCACGAAACTGCTTCAGGAAAAGCCGAATTGTGAGCCAATAAAAACAGATTCCGCACGTCACACAGGTCATATTGTTGTGATGATCAAGAAAAAACAGGATCGCATAGAGCTCGCAAAGAAGATCATTTCCAGCGTCAAAAGGGAGATGGAGAGGCCGCGCTTGGCGGAGTCAGTCCGCAAAAGCTATGAAGACCAGATCGCGTCTTTCGTCGAAGTACCTTCTGCTCGTTCGAAAGGAGTGTGAAGTCTAGTCCTTGTTCAGTGATCCAGCGACTGATTGCTGGAATCGCGCCGCCAAGTGTCTATCGATGCAAGCAACCTTTTGAATTCTGTCCCGTCGTTCTCGCAGAGCGAACTTTGAACATCTTCCGCGAGCGAGGCCATCTCTGCGGGAGCATGCCGCGTGTGCCGTGCAAAGTACAGCTCTCCACGCGGGGAGGCGAGAAGCCGGCTCCAGTATATGGCTGACAGTCGCAGAGGAACCCAACACATAATCGTTCGTAGCGCCAAGGGTGCAGCTCGCACCCCCTTGCGATCCTGGGCAGCCCAGCCTTCCCGCACTCCAACGATGAGGCGGCGTACGGCTTCGGAATTCTGAGCCAGGAGGCGTGCATCGCAGTCGCTTTCATAAAGTGCTCCAGCAATCGCAGTAATGAAAACGGCGTGGCGCTGTAACCAGGCTTCCATGTCTCGCACGGGATCCACACGGAAGCCGGCCCCTCGGAAAAGAGAAGCGACGTCTTGTGCGCGCTCCTGCACCGCAGTGTGTTGCTGAGGAATATCAACATATCGAATCATGGCCGCGTCGCGGTACCCCGCGATCCCTGGAAACGCAAGAACCGTCCGAGAGGATCCCAGGGCCAGGAGTTTGCCTGAATAGTAGGCGTGGTTCCCCAAGAAGACGACGCGTGGTATTGCGACGGCCTCTGCGAGTCCTGGAAGTACAGTCTCGATCTGCTCGCGGCGGACAGTTACCAGACAAATATCTGCAGGAAAATCTGGCGGCAGGCTCTCCAGAACTGGTAACACCTGCGTGTAGATCCGTGACGTCTCAGCGTCCTGAATGGTTGCGCCTGTATGACGAAGCTCTGTTGCTCTGACAGGCCGCGAGACCAAGGTCACATGGTGACCAGCTAGAGCCAGACGAACTGCAAACACTGTACCTTGCACGCCTGCGCCGAGTATTACGATTTTCAATGTGGAGCCCCATGCCAGCCGACCGCGCATCGCACTTCTTAATGCTGACCCGGAGATTTGCTCTTCACTGTATCGGATTGCTCAGCGCGTAACCTTCCCGGGTGGAACACTTAATTAGTGAGTTCGTTGAAATCCGCGGACAAGCGCAAATAGTAATTCCGCACAGACTGCGGTTGGTTTGCGACGACACAAACCGGTCCACGTTACTTTCCTCGCAACAATCTGCAGCGTAACACATGTTTCCAACGACCAAATTGAAAACCGGAGAGAGCAATGCCAAAAGTTGATTCAGTAGTCGCTGTATACGACACGCATGAGCAAGCGGAGCAGGCAGTAAAGGAACTCCAAGAGGGTGGCGTCGACATGAAGAGCCTTTCGATAGCAGCGAAAGACACGCACACGGATGAACATGTCGTCGGCTACTACAACGCCGGCGACCGGATGAAGTACTGGGGAAAGGTGGGAGCTTTCTGGGGTGGGTTCTGGGGTCTGCTCTTTGGCTCTGCGATGTTCGCCATACCGGGCATCGGGCCGATCCTGGTAGCTGGGCCGCTGGTCGCATGGATCATAGCGGGCCTTGAAGGAGCTGTTGTCGTCGGTGGCGTCAGTGCGTTGGGAGCGGCATTGGTAAGTGTTGGTATCCCAACGGACAGCGTGATCAAGTACGAGACTGCCGTGAAGTCCGACCAGTACCTGCTGCTCGTTCACGGCACCTCCGACGCGGTGGCCACCGCGAAAAACATCATCGAGGGAACGCGCCACAGTTCGTATACCGTGCATGGCGAAACCGTGTACGCCTAAGAGCAGATGAACCGTGGCCATGCCGGAGCCCGAGGAACCATCCGGGCTCCGGCGGCCCACCTATGAGGAGATTGCAATGAGAAGCAATAGGTCTTTTGCCGCTTTGATATTTATCCTGATCCTCGGTGCTGGCGCTGCCATGTCTTATGCCGCTTATAGAGTTTCAGCTGGCCTGGTAGGTCTGGTTGTGCTGGGATGCGCCTTCATTCTTGCCATTGTCATCTCTTCTGGAATTCAGGTTGCGGATCAGTGGAGTAGGGCCGTTGTCTTACGCCTTGGCAAGTTTCGTTCTCTTCAGGGACCTGGATTGTTCCTGATCATTCCGGTGATTGACAGTATTCCTTACTGGATTGACACTCGAGTCCTCACCAGCTCCTTCAAAGCGGAAAAAACTCTGACGAAGGACACGGTACCTGTGGATGTGGATGCAGTGCTGTTCTGGAAGATTGTGGACCCCAAAAAGGCAGCCCTGGATGTAGCTGACTACCAGAGCGCAATCAGCTGGGCCTCCCAGACAGCTCTGCGCGATGTCATCGGCAAGACCATGCTATCGGACATGCTCGAGGGCAGAGACAAAATCAGCGATGTTCTGCGTAAGATTATTGACGAGCGCACAGAACCTTGGGGCATTAACGTCATTTCGGTTGAGGTTAAGGATGTATTGATCCCCGCTTCCCTGGAGGATGCGATGTCAATGCAGGCCCAAGCGGAAAGAGAGCGGCAGGCACGCGTAATTTTGGGAGATTCCGAACGTCAAGTGGCGGAGAAATTTGGCGAAGCAGCCAAAACCTATATGAACAATCCGGTCGCTTTGCATTTGAGGGCCATGAATATGTTGTACGAAGGTCTGAAGGCAAACTCTACCATTGTCATCGTCCCCAGCACCGCCGTCGAATCGATGCAACTAGGTGGCCTTGCCGGATTGACAGCTTTGACCATGGGATTGGGCCAGGAACAAACAAGAAAAGAAAAGGATGCGGAACCAGCAATCGGCAATATCCCTACGCCCACTCCGGAAAGAGATTTATTGCCGGTTTCGCGAGCTGATACGATGACGGCACACACAAGTGCGAGCGATAACGGGTCACTGATCACAACACCGCGGTAACGTGCGATTTGTTGACGAATGGATGCGGAGTAACGGCCTATGTACGGATTCCGTAAATGAGGCGGAACGGAAAAATCCATGAGACGGAACAACGTCAAAGTTGCGAAATACATGTCCCTCGGTCCAAATGGAAACACGCGCATCTTTACGCAAATTTAAAGAAGGGTTTGAAGTGGCAGAGGGACCAGTCATAACCGGGCCGCCGTTGACTGGGAGGTCTGGGATTATTCTTCATTTGCACTCTCGGCCTGATCAGGCCCCTCAATTAGATATTGCTAAACAAGGCAGTAAGCGGGTGAATCGTGGCCTACCGTAAAGGAGCGTCAGGCCCGCTAAATCCACCGTCAAAAGCCATTTCCAGGCCTTGAGAGATGTGATCGATTAGTCATCTTGTTTGTGTAGCTTCCGATTGAACAAGTCAGTCTGTGCCTTCGGGTTCTGCCCGGAATGAGCTTCCACGCTAAAAACGCGGCCGGAACTCTGCAAAGCTCACGAATTGCTCCCGATACTGAGCAAAACAGTACAGACGCCGCTTTCGCAGTGGGCGACAATGAGTGTAGCGGGAGTACTAGTGAGTTCTGGCGCAGATATTTTTCTCGTGGGTGTGCGTGCATCGCCGTTTAGGGAGGACTTTTGAGCGGTTCAGAGAACGGCACATTCGACGTTGCGGCTTTTCTTAAGAGCACCGGGCTTGGACGTCGGATTGTCCAACTGAAGCCGAGGGATGTCTTCTTTGCCCAGGGAAACGCCGCTGACTCTGTCTACTATCTGCAGACTGGCCGCGCAAAGCTCACAGTTGTTTCGAAGAACGGCAAAGAAGCCACGATAACCCTTCTTTCAGCGGGAGACTTCGTTGGTGAGGAGTCGTTAGCGGGAGTCGTTGGGCTTAGAATGGCCGCTGCCACTGCGATTACCGCCTGTTTAGCCCTCAAAATAGAACGCGAGGAGATGATCCGCGTTCTGCACGAGGAACACGCGTTCTCCGATCTGTTCTTAAAGTTCCTGATTGCCCGCAGTATGCGAACCCAAGCAGATCTTGTCGATCAGCTATTCAACTCCAGCGAGAAGCGCTTGGCGCGGATTCTCTTGTTGATGGCGGAATTTGGTAAATCGGGAGAGCCAGAGACACTCATCCCACAGATTACTCAAGAAACACTGGCGGATATGATCGGCACGACGCGGTCTCGCGTCAGCTTCTTCATGAATCGCTTCCGTAAGCTCGGCTTTATCGAGTACAACGGCCGGATCCGAGTTCATAAATCGTTGCTCAACGTAGTTCTGCACGATCAACTGCCCGAACACAATGCTGTTAGTGCCTCTCTATTGGGCACCCTAGACGTTCAAGCAAAGCCGGCCAGACCTCCGAGGGTTGGGATGAGCAAGAGAGAACGTCTTCGAGCTTAGCCGGTCGTGAGACCACAATCATTTTTTCCGCGACCCTACGCAGCACGGCAGCCAATTGGGGAAATGGAGGCTGGCATTGTTGGAACAGCGCGTAACTGTGCACCCGGTGGCCGCCCGCTCATATCAAGAGTTATAAATTACCCCTCACAACGGTCGCTTTTGCCGCGAGGGCTACAGCAGACTCAAGGCACTTCACCATACGGTACGATCTCACAAGATCGCGTACAGCCCTGATTTCAATATCAAGTTTGTCAATCTGGTCTGAGTCTGCTTGCAGCTTGCCCCAAGTTCTCTTCGTGATATCTATGGTCGATCAACTGGCTCTCGTTCACGACGATGACCCCACACCAAACAGCCGGTCGAGAGAGAGCGCTCGCAAACGCATGATCGGATGTGATTGCCAGGACTTGGGAAGGCCGTGCCCCGCGAGCTGGGATGCCTTGCTCTATACTTCGCCTTCAGCTTGTCCGTTACGAGCGCGAACGGAGCGGCTTTCCTGGTCGAGCTGGACCGATGGTTCCTGAGCCTGAAGCGAGCGGGTCGAGCCCAGTAGCCCTGCGCAAGTGTGGGGTGAGGGTGGGTCGCCAAGTGCTCCCGGGGTCCCAAAGTAGAGCAAACCTCGTTACCCAAAATCGGTTGAGCGAACAATAGTGGGACTCAGGGGGGACCGCCGTCTTTTAGCATTCCATGAACTTCGGGCCAAGCAGACGATTGAAGACATATGTCGAAAACGCAATTAAGGTGCTTCCGGGTCGAGCCGATGATCAGTTGGAGGGAACGATGACAGCCGCCCCCAGGGAACTCCCGGCCAATGGTGATGACGCAACTGGAGCCGTCCGCGGTCGTCAGATCGAGAGTGTTGGCGCAATTCTGGATCGGACAACCGAAGCAGCGATCGCAGAATGGTACAGTCTCGTCCAAAAGGAAAGCCTGCTGATGTCGATTCCCATGAGCTGCGAACATCGTTGCGGCCATTTGCCGCATCTCTTTCATGACCTGGTCATTCGTCTCGGCTCTTCCACTCCGGTCTGCAAACAAGAGTCGCTATCCAGCTACGCCGTTCTGCACGGTATCAATCGGTTTAAGTCGGGGTATACCGCCCCGATGCTGGTAGAGGAATCGCGGCTGCTGCAAGTCTCTATATTCCATACCTTGCACAATAATTTAGCGAATATGGATTTTAGCGTGTTGCTGAACAGCTACGAGATCTTGTAAGACCTCGTCGGCTCTCCCGCCACCTCCTTGGGATACCCGGACTGTATAAAGCACGTTGCTAGAGTGGCCGGTGCTCCATCTCAAGTGCCAACTCTCAACCGATCCCTTCGAAATCTCCCTGAATTTCGTTGACACGAACCAGGGCCGCTTGAATATTGGGCCTGGAGGATCTGGGGGGAGCGGCGATGGAACGAACGCGCGCACTTTTTCATCGTCGAAAGTCTTCAGGACGTACCGACCCAGTCGAGAATCGGCATCGCTATTCGGCAAGAGAACCTTTCGTTAACAAAGCACCGAACGAAAGGTTAGGCGCTCTTCTTTTCGTTGGCAAAGGAGATTCGGAATTAATTTCCAAAGAGCCCTATGGAAGACGTCGGATTTCCACGCATCAGCGGGGTATCAATTCACACATAGGCAGGGGGAAAGGTGGTGCAGGAACTCATGCGCCACGCCGACAGCCGGACCACTCTGGACATTTACAGCCAGAGTGACGACGAGGACAAGCGGGCTGCTCAGAAGCATATTCCTCGCCTGTTCGTTGCCGAGCAAGCTAGCTAAAAGGCACGGAAACTGCAAAAACGCCCACTGGTCATTTCAGCGGGCGTTTGATTTTTTGCGTTGGACGCGGACTATCGAATTCTTACGCGTGCCTTGTTTTCGGTTTTGCTCTTCAGAGCAGTTGCTGTAGCTCATTGAATCAGCAGGTGTTAGGGTGGTGGACCTGATCGGGATCGAACCGATGACCTCTTCCATGCCATTCGGGATAACATCTGCGGAATCAATGACATACCGGGGAATTTAGGGGAACAAAAAGGCACATAAAGAGCACTGCGCTCAAGAAAAAGTGCCCCGATTGTGCCCTCGTCCTCGATCCATCTTTCCCCGAGGAAGAGGTCGAGAAGAGGTGCCCGGGACAAGCCTTAACCCTAACCGCGCTCAGGCCGGACTGGCATCTGTTCTGATCGCATGAAAAACGTTTTGGAGCATGAACGTGAAGATCTTAGCCGCGGTCTCTTGCTTGTTTCTTGCGGCAGGTTGATCGGTGGAACTGATCTGGATCGAAATGATGACCTGTTCGATCGCGGCGGTAGTCTCTTCGTGACCGCAAACTAGAGGGTGCGTCCGGAGGCCGCAAATCGGATTCTTGCGTCTTGGAAGCGACTCCGTGTCCGGATAGCTGGTTTGAACGAAGCCGCTGGCGCTGCGGCTGGAGAGTTGTGGTGACGAGCAGGCAAGTGCGCCTAGGATGAAATGGCTGGCGGTTGCTTGCATTGAGGACTGGCGGATCTTCCGTTGTGTCACCCACAGCGGCACCGTGTGGGGTTCGGGTACCAGCGAGAAGGTGGTCAGGTGGGTCGTGCGCCATGCTGCCGAAAAGGCTGCCATCGAGAAGGCGGCTCCCCATGACCCGCGCCGTAGCTGTGCTAGGCTCTGCGATTCAGCCGGTGGAGAACTTGACCAGATTCAGTTCCTATTGGGACATCGATCCGTAGAAACGACGGAAAGGTACCTTGGCCCCCGGCAGCGGATCGTGCACGCCGTCAATGACAAGCTGGGCATCGAGCCAGAAGATTCGCCGGGCTGAGGAACATACCGATATCGCGTGCAGGCACTTCATGAAGCAGGCTTTTCAGTGACTGCACTAGCTCCTCTTTGCCAACGATCCAGCTTTTTGAATTACGACCCGACGGGCTGTGAGACGGCTAGGTGCACAGAGCCGGCTCATACGTCGAAGACGGCCTGGGAAGCGAATCTGCGAAGGTCTGCAAGAAATCGCCGGTGATTCTCAGGTTTGCAATGATGCTGCCACGATCCGACATAGGTGCAGGGCAGGCATAATCAACGGCCAGGAGAGCCGATGATGGCTGTTTAGGATTCCACGGGCCCACGTGAATTACTTCCTGCCCATGGGATTTGTTTTTCTGTCCAGAGCCGTCGCTCGCGAAGGCCGGGAGGATCAAGATCTCAGTAGATGAAAATATGAGACAAAATCTCGCGTGGAACGCGTCACCTGGTTTCTCAGTCACCGGGTTTCTCACCGTACCGCGCAGGACGCCGCGATACAATGACATTCCATCGGTTTCAAATATATTCCAGCACGAACCAAGAGGCGCCCTTGCGATCGATATGTCCAGATGTCAAGGATGATCGTTCCCGGTCTTTGTTGCGCGCCTTCTTGCTGCTCGGATTTCTGGGCTGCTTTTCGGCGGGGAGTGCCGCCGCGCTTAATCCAGAGACCCTTATCTCGCAATATGGACATGCGACCTGGCGTGTGCAGGAAGGCTACCTAAACGGAAGCCCTATTTCCTTTGCGCAGACCCCGGACGGTTACCTCTGGATTGGGACGAATAGCGGTCTCTATCGATTCGACGGGGTTTCGTTTACTGGGGCAGCACCCTCCCTATCGTCTTCGCAGATTCAATCGCTCTATACAAAGCGGGATGGAAGCCTATGGGTCGGCTATCAAGGTGGGATCTCACGGATCGTCGATGGAAAGTTGACGACTTCTCTCGGGATAGACGGGGAGGCAGAAGGCATCACTGAAGATCGAGACGGAGCGATATGGTTCAGCCGGATGCACATGAAGAGTTTTTCGGGGCCGATCTGCAAGGTAGTGGGGGAAAGGCTCCGCTGTTATGGGGAGGCGGACGGGATCCAGACTCCAACCGCAGATGCTATTGCAACCTACAGCCATCGACAACTCTGGTTCGGGGGCGCCGGGACCCTGGTCGAGTGGAACGGGAAGCAGATTCGTGAGTATCCCCTCGCTGGAGTGAAGAAGATTAATTTCGCCCTCGAAATCACCGCCCTTGCAGTGGACGCCAGCGGCACGGTGTGGGTCGCTAACGACACACACGCTCCGGGAGGTGGACTGCGGCGATGGGTGAACGGAAAGTGGGAGTCGAATAGCCCTGCGGGATGGAATGATGCAAGCCACTTTGTTAGTTCGCTTTTTTTCGATCGCGAAAACTGTTTATGGGTGGGGACTGAGGACAAGGGGCTTTATCGGATCCGTGGTAACTCGATCGATCACTACGGGCGCACGGATGGCCTGTCGAGCGACGTTGTCGAGAAAATATTCGAGGACCGTGAAGGTGGTATCTGGGTGGCAACCCACGAGGGAGTGGACCATTTTTACGACCTGCCGATTGTGACCTATTCGAACACCCAGGGAGTCGGTGAAACAAATGTCGCCGCGGTTCTCGGTCGGCATGACGGTTCGGTCGCCGTCTCGGCTGTCGGTACCGTCTATTCGATCCGAGGCTCGACCGTCACTCCTCTGTTTTCGAGTCCGGGCGCGGGCGCATTCGAAGCCTGCATGTTGGAAGACCACCGTGGCAATTTCTATCTCGGTAGGGAGGATGGCGCGTTGATGGCGCAGTCGAATGGCAGATTGCGAGTCATCATCAAGGGAGATCCGACGGGCGTGTTCATTTCTCTTACCGAAGACACAGATCACGCCATCTGGGCAGTGTTTGCCGGGCCTCACCACCGGCTATTCCGGATCGTAGACGATCACGTACGGGAGGAGTTCCTGCCGCGGCAAATACCCGCGGCCTATTCCGTAATTGCCGATCCGCACGGAGGAGTATGGCTCGCCACCCTGACTCGCAAGTTGATGCGCTACGAGAAGGGAGAGTGGCGAGATGTTCCGCTGGATTCGATCGCAAGAAGATATGGGCGGCTTGGGGGCATCTTTAATATGGCGATCGACGGAGACGGTACGTTCTGGGGAACTACTACTCGAGGACTCATTGGTTACAGGGACGGAAACCTGCAACTACTCGGCGACCGCAACGGCTTACCATGCAGGGCGTCAGGTAATGCGGTCGTCTCAGATCGTCATAACGATCTATGGGTGCAGGGCACATGCGGACTGATACGGATTGCGCATTCTGAATTGGAACGGTGGTGGGCTGATCCCGAAATCAAAATCAACGTTTCGACCTACGACGGCACAGACGGGTTCAAGGCAGGAACTCCGGTAGGCCGCCCGGCAGCCACACTCGGCAGCGACGGCAGGGTGTGGTTTCAAAACAACGACGTGGCGATGGCCATTGATCCTGATCATCCTGGCGCCAATACCGTCGTTCCTCCTGTGCACATGCAGCAGGTAATCGCCGATCGCATCGTCTATGCGGCACAGAACGGATTGCGTCTTCCGGTGAGAGCGCGCCAGGTGGAGCTTGACTACACGGGTCTGAGCTTTGTAAAGCCCTCTAAAGTCCAGTTCCGCTATCTCCTCGAGGGACATGACACCCGATGGCAGGAGCCAGGCACGAGACGCGCGGCATTTTATAACGATCTCGCCCCGGGGCAATATACGTTTCGTGTCATCGCCGCCAACAACAGCGGGCTTTGGAACATGCAGGGAGCATCGCTGCAATTTACGATCCCGCCGGCCTACTACCAGACGAACTGGTTCCGGGCCATATGCGTCCTGGCATTGCTGGGGGCTCTATGGTTGCTCTACCAGCTTCGCCTCCGCCAATTACAGGAGGAGTTTAATGTTGTCTTGGAGACACGCGTTCAGGAGAGGACTCGCCTTGCCTGCGACCTTCATGACACGCTTCTACAAACCATCCAAGCCAGCAAATACGTTGCTGACGCCGCGCTGAAGTGCTCCGCCGATGCGAATCCGGTTCGTGGCTCTATCGAACAGTTATCGGTCTGGTTGGGCCAGGCAATCGAGGAAGGTCGTGCAACCCTTAACTCACTGCGCACTTCGATCGCAGAGACAAACGATCTGGCAGAAACGTTTCGACGGGCCATAGAAGAGTGTCGAATACAAAGTCCTCTTGAAGCAACTTTTTCTTTGGTTGGCGAGGTCAGCGCGATGCACCCTATCGTTCGCGATGAAGTTTACCGCATCGGGTATGAGGCCATCCGCAACGCGTGCGCCCACTCGCAGGCTACTCAGCTTCAAGTCGTGCTCGCCTACGCGGAGGATCTCATCCTGTGTGTAAGTGACAATGGTGTAGGCATTGACCCTGCCTTCGTGAGTGAGGGCAAGCAAGGGCACTTTGGTCTCCAGGGGATGCGGGAACGGGCTGGCCGCATCAGGGCCAAACTCACAGTCGAGACGTCTCCAGGTTCCGGGACAGAGATCAAACTGATCGTTCCCGGTCGCATCATCTACCGCGGAGCAACTTCCGGCCGCACGAAGTGGTCTGAGCTCCGATCTCTCCTTAAACGAAGGCCTGACATCTAACTCGACCGATGACTAGAGCCAGCGACGGCCATCGCACGGGCCTACCTGCGTAACCTCTTCCGCAAATCAAACGCGGCAAACGGGCCATGGGTCCGCTCGGCTTTGAGCAGGTCGATGAAGACTTCTACAAGGTCTATTTTCGGGATGTTGAGATTGGGGAGTTTGGCGCGGAAGCTCTTCGCTTCCGGCCGTTCAGGTCATGCGACGAATGGATGTTGGGAGTCAGTTTCCGACAAGGCGGTTTCTCGACATCAGCAATTCCGCGATCTCCCCTTCGCATTGGTTCCGAACGTAAAGCCCTGAATCGCATCCCGGCTCTCGTCGAGCGCCTTTTCCCCCTCATTGATCGCTTCATTCAGGGATCGCAAGGCCTCATCGGGATGGCGCATCATCAGATTGCGAGCCGCCTGAAACCGAAACATCATTGCCTGGAAATTCTGCAGCAGCGCATCGTGTAATTTCCGTGCAATACGCGTGTCTTCAATCGTGCGCGACTGTAAAGCCAAGGCCTCGGCTCGCTTTTGTTTACTCATATCGTGCGCGAAAACGATAGCCTGGTTCCGGGGCTCCTTGAAGCGCGCCACGCCGACCAGCACCGGCACGCGCGTGCCGTCTTTGCGGAAAAACTCCTTCTCGAATGGCTGCAGACGTCCGATCCTTTTTACCCTTTCAACCCGCAGTGCGTCGGCGCTGCGCCACTCCGGCGGCGTCAGGTCCGTCCAGCGCAGGCCGCCCGAAACGAACTCCGTCCGCTCGTATCCCAGCATACGAAGATATGCGTTGTTGGTCTCAAGTATCGGGCCCCCTATATCAACAATGAAAATTCCGATAATGTCGGCATCGACCAGGCGCCGGATCTTCGCCTCCCGTTGCTGAAGATCGCCGTAAAGACGCGAATTTTCGAGAGCGCTCGCCGCCAGCGACGACATCAGCTTCAGTACTGTGATCCGCGCGGGCGTGAAGACGCCGGAGGCCTCGTGGTTTTCAAGCAAGAGGACCCCGACAAGTTTGGCTTCATTGAGCAGCGGCAGGCAAAGAATCGATCCCGCTTTGCGTTGATCGACATAAGGATCCGC
>Ga0302325_10024585_pt1 | contig 12524 bp, 8 predicted proteins | sample Palsa_T0_2_FD_201948 | JGI IMG/M metagenome (GOLD analysis project Ga0302325, IMG submission 201948) | Peat permafrost microbial communities from Stordalen Mire near Abisko, Sweden - Palsa_T0_2 | ecosystem: Environmental > Terrestrial > Soil > Palsa > Peat permafrost | place: Sweden: Abisko...
TCGGAAGCTTCGCGCCCGCTACGGTCTGCTGATGTTTCACCAGTCCGGCGGCTGCTGCGATGGAAGCTCCCCCATGTGTTATCCGAGAGATGAATTCATTACCGGCGATTCAGATGTGCAGCTGGGATCGATCGACGGAGTTCCCTTCTACATGAGCAAAAGCCAGTTCGAGTATTGGAAGCACACACAACTCACCCTTGATGTCGTGCCAGGACGCGGCGGAATGTTTTCTCTCGAAAACTCGGAGGGAGTGCGCTTCCTGATTCGCTCCCGAGTCTTTACCAACGATGAGATACGAGAGCTTCGCGCGGCCGGAAGAATCTGAGCAGTTTCTCTCAAGACAGAATTTTGGAAGGAGTCACCTTCATTGCGGATGAGATACATTGCAATTCTGTTGTCTGGAGGCATTTTTGTCGGAACTCTTTTCTGCTTAGTGACTGTGGCAGGTGCGCAAACCATACATCTGGCGCCTAAGACGATGCCTCGAATCGGAACTATCGACGAACGATTTCAGTCCTACAACATTGAAATGGTGGAAGTAACCGGGGGCAGATTCTGGAAACCGTTTGCCTCTCAGGCAGATACCAAAACAGGCGAATCTACCCCGCAGAAACAATCGACGGCAAATCAGCCCGCAGGCATGGACCCTAACCTGTATCAGTACCGGCCGCCGATCGATCTATCTAACCCCCGCCTGCGAAAGCTGGCAGCAGCTCTCGGGCCGGCCTACCTTCGCGTCAGCGGTACTTGGGCCAACACCACCTATTTTCAAGCTCCTGGCGAGCCAACATTGAAGTCCGCGCCAGAGGGCTTTAAAGGCATCCTGACCAGCGCCGAATGGAAGGGTGTCGTTGACTTCTCCCATGCAGCAAACGCCGAACTGATTACCTCCTTTGCGACTGGTGCCGGAACCCGCGACCAATCTGGAGTCTGGACAGCAACAGAGGCTCGGAAACTGCTCGACTATACAAAGGGCGCTGGCGGACGCATCGCCGCTGCAGAATTCATGAACGAGCCGACGTTTGCCGAAATAGGAGGCGCACCCAAAGGGTACGATGCCGCAGCCTTCGCAAGAGATTTCGCGGTTTTTAGGGGCTTCGCAAGGAAGTCCGCTCCGGAAATGAAACTGCTGGGGCCTGGGGGTGTTGGTGAGGGATCTCAGCTTGTTCCGGCAGCGATGCACCTGATCTCGTCCCAAGATATTCTCACAGCGACGGGCCCGGTCTTCGATGTGTTCACTTACCATTCCTACGGCACGGTATCAAGTCGCTGTGGAAGCCCGGTGACAGATGCGGCATCCACCGAAGCGAAAGCCCTAAGCGAAGAATGGCTCTCGCGCGCGGATCATATCGAACAGTTCTACGCCGCTCTTCGTGATCGCTTCGAACCCGGCAAACCACTCTGGAATACTGAAACTGCGGAAGCAGCTTGCGGCGGAGATCGATGGTCTTCCACTTTCCTGGACACTTTTCGTTACATCGACCAGTTGGGAGACCTGGCTAAACGAGGCGTTCAGGTGCAGATGCACAACACGCTTGCGGCCAGCGACTACGGGTTACTCGACGAAAACACTTATGAACCTCGTCCAAACTATTGGGCGGCGCTGCTGTGGCGAAAGCTCATGGGGACAACCGTGCTTGATCCGAACCCAATGGCGGGGTCATCCTCCACTCCGAATCTTCATCTCTATGCGCATTGCCTGAGAAACCACCCTGGAGGGGTCGTAGTCATCGCAATCAATCCAGATCAATCAACATCACTTACGCTGGACATTTCAGGCGCCGCAGAACGCTACAGCCTTACTGCGCTCGATCTGATGGATAAACACGTTCAATTAAACGGTAGCAACCTTGAACTCGGCGCCGAGGATTCCTTGCCCTCACTGAACGGGAATCCGCACAAGCAAGGCCAGATCACCCTGGTGCCGACAAGCATCACTTTTCTCGCATTTCCAGAAGCGCACAACTCAGTTTGCCAATAATGTGCTGCCCGCAGCCTGAGGCCGGGCGCGGGTCGTCGTCCGGACTTCAACGCAAGATGGTTCTCATTTCACCTGATCCAATAGGCACATCTTTTCGGTTACACTAGTGCGGGCCGACAGCGACGTGCGGTTGTCAGCTCTCCAATTTTTAGACTAAGAGGCTTGCCTTGTTCCCAGTGCGACCAATTTCCGTGAAGACCTGCTCGATCGTCCTTTTCGCTCTTGCGATAGCAACAGTTTCCCTTCTATGCGAAAACTCCGCTCTTGCCCAGGAAACGACTGTCCCCGCGCGCCTGGAATGGAAAGCTCAATGGATCAGCCATCCGACGGCCCCGCTACGGGAACCGATCACTTTGCACTTCAAGAAGTCTCTTGAGCTTAAGGCCGTGCCGACGCATTTTATTGTCCACGTCAGCGCGGACAACCGTTTTGTCCTGTATTTGAATGGACAACGCGTCGGCGATGGCCCGGCGCGCGGCGATCTGGCCCACTGGCGGTACGAAACCTTTGACCTCGCCCCAATGCTCAAATCCGGCGCAAATACACTCGCCGCCACGGTCTGGAACTATGGCATCTACGGTCCCGTTGCCCAGATCAGCGAGCGAACAGCATTTCTTGTTGAGGGCAATAGCGCGAACGAGTCGGGAGTAAATACCAATTCAAGCTGGATGGTCGAAAAAGAGATGGGACAGGGCCCTTTAGCAAGGAAACCCAATGGCGGATGGGATTACTATGCCTCCGGATGGGGCGACACGTTGAGAGCTTCCTCATACGATTGGAACTGGACTGACGATGGAACCATCGGTTCGCATTGGGTTCACGCGGGTCCCGCCCTCAGGGAAAATATATTTCCGAATTCTGGAATCGCGGCTTCCCACGGTGTCACGGCAGACGTTCCATGGGCGCTGATTCCGGACACTCTCCCGCACATGGCCTACCAGGAAGAAGATGCCGGCCATGTCGTGCGAACCACGCTTACTGACGCAATGAACTTTCCGAAACAGCCAATTACCGTCGCAGCTCATAGCCAGGTTCATATCCTGTTGGATCGTTCAGAGGAGACGACCGCTTATCCAAAGCTGGCATTTTCCGGAGGCAACCGATCGCATATCACCCTTACCTATGCCGAGGCTTTGTATGACGAGAAACACCACAAGGGCAATCGAAATGAGGTTGGTAATCGGCAAGCCTCTGGAATCACAGACGAAATCTATCCCGATGGTGGCTCGCATCGGTTCTTTGAATCTCTTTGGTGGCGAACCTGGCGCTATCTCGATATCGAAGTTGAGACTCAGGACGACCCGCTGACACTGGACGGAATGGAAGCTCACTTTACGGCCTACCCGTTCAAGGTTGCGGCGCAGTTTACTTCGAGTGATCCCGAACTGCAGAAAATATGGGAGATTGGCTGGCATACTGCGCAACTCGACGCACACGAAACCTACATGGATTGTCCCTACTACGAGCAACTTCAATACGCTGGAGATACTCGCATCCAGGCAATGATCACTTACGCTATGACCGGGGACGACCGATTACCGCGCCAGGCGCTCCGAGCTCTCAACGACTCCCGGATTCCCGAAGGAATCACAGCCAGCCGCTACCCATCCCAACTTCCTCAATACATTCCACCGTTTTCGCTCCTGTGGATCGGCATGCTTCATGACAACTACATGTACCGGCCCGACAAGGAATTCGTGAAAGAGATACTGCCGGGCACGCGAACCGTACTCGAGTGGTTCGCAAGCTATCAGCATAAGGACGGATTGCTGGGAAAGCTTCCCTGGTGGTCGTTTATCGACTGGGTCGACAAGCAGGATAATTTCCCATCGTATGACGCAAACGGAGAGAGCTGTCTGACCACGCTGCAATACATCGGAGCACTGGAAGACGCGATCGATCTGGAGACCAATCTTGGCGGTCCGGAGTATGCCGGAATCGACCGAAGCAGACTCGCATTGGCCAAACGAGGAATCCAGGGGCAATGCTTTGATCCAAAGACGCACCTCTATGCCGACTCGCCTACAAAGGACTTATTCAGCCAGCACGCCAACATGTTGGCAGTCCTCTATGATGTGGCACCCAGGAAGGATCAGACGGAACTCATGCACAGGGTCATCGGCAAAGAAATCGGAGATACTGGCGACGCTGGTGGACCATCGCTGATTCAGGCCAGCTATTACTTCCGCTACTATCTTGCGCGGGCCCTCGATCATGTCGGAATGGCAGACGATTATCTGAAAACCCTTGGAAGCTGGCGCGGATTCCTGAAGATGGGCTTCACAACGTGGCCGGAAACGCCCGGAGATACCCGATCGGATGCCCACGCGTGGACTTCTCATCCCACCTATGACCTGCTCACTCTTGTTGCTGGAATTTCTCCCGGAAGCCCGGGGTTCCAGACAGTACGAATCGCTCCACATCTCGGCGACTTAACCCAGCTTGAGGCCAGTTTTCCGCACGACTCAGGTTTGATTCACGTCAAGTATGCGGTTGGCACTTCCGGCTTGAATGCCACAGTCGACTTACCGAGCGGGCTCAACGGAGTATTTGTCTGGAAGAGTAAAGAGACTCGTCTTCATCCAGGCGCAAACTCGTTGACGTTGAAATAAAATGGACACACCTGCGCCGGGCAGAGCGCCGTTTGAAACGCGCTCTCCCGTTCTGATCGCTTCACTCAGTACTGCGGAGTCTGCTGGCTGGCGCCTCTATCGACTCAATTTTTGCGTTTCCGTGAGACTGGTTTAAATGCATGGTAGAGTATCTCTTTGCTTACGGGACTCTGATACCTGGACTTTCCCCTGACGGTATTGCGCCAGCTGTCAACCAGTTGCAATGGATCGGCGAAGCCACTGTCCGAGGCGTCTTATACGATCTAGGCGAGTTTCCTGGAGCGGTTCTCGACGTATCCTCGGATCGGACAATCAGTGGAAGAGTATTCCGACTTCCGCCGGACCCCGAAATATTGACCCATTTCGATCGCTATGAGGAGTTCGATCCCAATTTCCCGGAATGTAGTCTCTTTGTTCGCAAGCGTCATCCCGTGACCCTCGCGACCGGAGAGGTGATGCCCTGCTGGATCTATGTCTATAACGGAAAGCCTGACCAATCGCGGATCCTGGAGGACGGCAGATATCCGCGGATCACGACAAAAGGAAACACGTCAACCTGAAACAGTTAACTCTTCTTCCGCTGGTTCCACGCGAATCTGCTTGATCCGTCGCCCGTCCATCTCTGTCACCGTCATTCGGCGGCCCTCAAATACAATACTTTCTCCGCCGCGCGGAATCTTGCCGAGGCGCATCAACAGAAAGCCGGCCAGCGTCTCCACACCGCCATCGCGCGGCAGTCGCCATTGCATTTGAGTTTCGAGGTCGCGCAGATTGACGCTACCTTCGAGGAGTAATGCCCCTGAGGCCGTCGTCAGCACCGGCCTGGCCGGATCATCGAATTCGTCATCCAGTTCTCCGGTCAGCTGCTCAACCGCATCTTCCACCGTGACCAGGCCTACTGTAGAACCATACTCATCCACGACAATCGCCATCTGGCGCCGGCGCTGTTGAAACTCCTTGATAAGGTCGAGCACTGTCTTCGTTTCGGGAACCATCAGTACATCCCGCATCACCTGGCTTAACCGCAACTCCACAAACGGAGCCACAGCCGACCGCGTCCCGGCCGTTCGCCGAAAATGCATCAGACGTGCGAGATCCTTCGCGTAGACGACGCCGATAATGTGCTCGGGGCCTCTTGTTTCGTCATAGACCGGGACACGCGAATGCTGATGCTCGATGACTGACGCGCTTGCAGCTTCGATTAACGTGTTCCCTGGAAGGGAAATAATCTGCTGCCGCGGCGTCATGATCTCTCGGACCGGTATCTCGTCCATCTCCAGTGCACGGTGAATGAGTCGCTCCTGAAACGGTGGTAGCACTCCCATACGCCGTGCTGCCGTCGCGATCAATTTCAGTTCCTCCGGCGAATGAACTGAAGCCTCCTGTGTTACCGAAACCTGAAACATGCGCAGAACGACCCGCGCCGAATTCTGAAGCAGACGTACCGCTGGTCGTGTCACAGCCATGAAGAGCAACATCGGGCCGGCTACCGCCACGGCCAGATTTTCGGCCCTGCGCAGAGCCAGGGATTTTGGCACCAACTCTCCGAGCAGTACGTGCAGATACGTGATCAGCGCAAAACCAAGCGTCACAGCAGCAAGATGTGAATAGACCGCCGCATGCGGCAGCGCAAGCGGCAACATCTGAAGCCAGCCGAGAAAGATTTCCGCCGCGACTGGCTCGCCGATCCAACCCAGAGCCAGGCTGCAAAGGGTCACCCCCAGCTGCACCGCAGGCAGAAATCCATCGAGATCCCTTTGCAGCCGTCGAACCGAGTTCGCTCCCGGCACGCTGGCAGCGATCATCTGCTCAATCCTGGTATCCCGAATCGAAACCAGCGCAAATTCCGCGGCCACAAAAAATCCGTTGGCCAGAATCAGGATGGCAATAGCGACGATTTGGAGCAGTGGCAGGCCGTGCATAACTCTCGCTTCACGGCTGAGTCTACCATTCGGCAGCGTAGGTCAAATTCGTGACAGGGTTCAGTCCGACCCCGTAATTTCCTCTCCAGATTGCTCGTTGTTTAAGTGGCTCAGTGTTGGAACTAAAGCCGGGAACTCGACGTATATCCCGTCAGTGTTCGTTCCGAGACTCCTTTGGCGTCCAGGTACGTCCAACTGACACGCAATGTTCAGGAGGCAGTTGTGGCTGCAAGAAAGAAGGGTCGAATCTGGCTCTGGATTGGTTTGGTCGTAGTCGTGGTTCTCGTCGGTGCGGGAGTTGGTATCGCTCATCTCGCCTCCGGCGCTGGGATCGACCCCAACAAGATCGCGAAAGTAAGCCGAGGAGACGTTGCAAAGTCTGTCGTGGCCACAGGTAAGATCACGCCGATCACGCAAGTGGAAGTGAAATCGAAGGCCTCGGGTATTGTCGAGAAGCTCTACGTTGACATCAATAACATCGTCCACAAGGGTCAGCCGCTGGCACAGCTCGATCAACAGGAGATCTCTGACCAGGTAGCTGCCCAACGCGCCCAACTGGCTGCGGCGCAGGCGAACGTTACTAATTTTGAGGCCGCCTTGGAGCAGGACAAGGTCAACGCCTCTGCCCCGGATCTGCCCATGTACAAGATCACCCTTGATCGCAACTCGGAGATGGTCAAGGAAGGGCTGGTTCCCCAACAGAATCTGGATAATGCAAACCGCGATTACCTCGCGGCGCTCACAAAGCGTGACGCCGCCAAAGCGCAGATCAGCGTGGATAACGCAAAGATGAAGCAAGCACGTGCTCAGGTTGCACAAAGCGAAGCCAGCCTAAATCAACTAGAAGAACAACTCGGCTACACCACTATCGTCGCTCCAATGGATGGGGTCGTTCTTTCCAGAGATGTTGAAATCGGCGATGCGGTAAGTTCCATTCTTGTCCTGGGCTCCACTGCCACCCTCGTGATGACCGTTGGCGACACAACGGAAGTCTACGTTAAGGGCAAGGTTGACGAAGCGGATATCGCACACGTCTATCTGGGGCAACCGGCGCGTATCAAGGTTGAGAGCTTCCGTGATCGGTACTTCCAGGGCAAAGTCACCAAGATCTCTCCCATGGGCGTCGAAAAAGACAATGTCACGACCTTTGAGGTACGTGTTTCCATCAACAACCCGGGCGGCGAGCTAAAGGCCCAGATGACGGCAAACGCCGAAATTCTTCTGGACGAGCACAAGAACGTACTTACCGTTCCAGAGAACGCTGTCATTTACGACAGCCAGAAAAATGCATCAGTCGAGATTCCAGACAAGAAGCAAAAGGAAGGCAAGCGCAAGATTCCGATTAAGGTTGGGCTCTCCAACGGATCAGTCACCGAAGTATTAAGTGGCCTCACAGAAGGCGATCAGGTCGTGTTGCAATAAGTCTCAACAACGCTTGATGTGGCGTCCGACATTCTGTTCGTTTCCGGACACCGAAATTGCAAATGCGGACAAACATTCAGGCCGAACGCACTCGAAATGAAGTAAAGTTGCATGGAATGAACGTTTTGCACCCACGTACATTTGGCACGCGGGGTGCTAATTAACGAATCGTCAAGCCTTCGGATGCGATTAACGTCCGCGGTCAGATTCGACGTAACACAATTGTGAGGAATGCGATGAAACATTGGATCACAGCTTCAGCACTAGTCCTTGCGCTTAGTGCAGTCCCGGCACTCGCAAGCGAAGCCACGTTTGAACGAACGCTCTCGGTCTCAGGTACCGTCACGCTTCACGTCTCCACAGGATCGGGTTACATCCACATTAAGCCGGGTTCAGATAACAAGGTGCATATCTATGGCAGGGTAAAGTCCAACGGTTTTGACGATCGTGAAGATCGCGTGAGAGACATAGCTGCCCATCCACCGATCGAGCAGACTGGCAGCATTCTGCGTATCGGATCGCATCAGGAAAACATGCACAACATCTCCATCGACTATGAGATCCAGGCACCGGCCAGAGCATTTCTTGACGCCAGTTCCGGCTCGGGCGACGTCACCGATGATGGCGTAGGCGTGAACGCTCGCCTGAATACCGGTTCAGGCACCATCCATGCGACCGGGCTGAAGGAGAGCTTTACCGTCGAGACTGGCTCCGGAGATATCTATGCCGAACAATCCGGCACCGGAGACGTCAAAGCCAACACCGGGTCCGGAACGATTGAATTGAAGAACATTTCCGGAGGGCTTCGCGCTCAGACAGGATCCGGAGACATCAAGCTCAGCGGTCAACCCAAATCGGATTGGCGCGTCACAACCGGTTCCGGCAGTGTGGAGCTTTGGCCTGACCGGTCCTCTTTCACACTGGATGCCTCAACGGGATCTGGCGAAATCAAAACAGATCGCGAAATGCTCGTTCAGGGATCGATCGAGAGCCATCACCACATTACCGGCAAGATCAACGGCGGCGGTCCGACTGTGCGTGTTGAGACTGGCTCGGGCGACATTCGCGTTCACTAACGATCAACGGACAGCGCTTCCGCACTTCTTAATGAGCGGGTAGGCTGAGATCACCGTGAAGTTTCAAAAAGTGTTCCTCGGCGAGGTCTGAAAGTTTCCACGGGACGGGCCTCGCCCTTTTTGAAACATTTCTGAGGGTGAGTCGTTATAGAGGTAGGGCGACTCACTCACTACGAGATTCGCGCCCCACAATTCAGTTCCTGAGATTCTCAAATAAGACTTTAACGATTTGCCGGCCGATTTCGCATCCGGTTCAACTATCCGGATTGCCAACACAGCCTTCCTTGGCGAGGTCTGAAGTGCTCCACGGGACGGGCCTCGCCTCTTTTTTAGCTATCTTACATCCTTAATCATTATTCACAAGCGAGCGCAGAACTGTTTCAGCGAACTTCCCTGTCCTCCGATTCCCTTGCTCACACGCTTTAGCCAACAAATTGTGGTGGTATTTCTGAGGTTGTTGCGCACCTCGATCTCCCTCATGAAAGTGCAGACAGGCGAGCAGAAAACAGACCGATCCTCGGCTCCTGCATTTCCCATTGTGGGACATCACCATCGAAAGATCTCAGTTTCGTGTGTTCATTGTCAGTTTTATAGCGGTACACTTCATCCAATCGCCCACCCCCGAAGAACTAGGAGAACTTTCACCTTGTCTGAAACTGTCCACACCGGAATTTCTGAAAACTCTATCGGCGCAATCAGCTACCTCACTCTGATTCCAGCGATTGTGTTCCTGGCAATCGCACCTTACAACAGGAGCGCCAATACTCGCTTTCACTCCTGGCAGTCCATCATCATCAGCGCCACCGCGTTCCTCGCCAACACGGTACTTAGCGTTGTGATGCAGAACACGTCCATCCTTAGCCCACGGATTTTCCTGAGCCTCAGCGGATTGGTCGGAATTGCCTACGTGGTAACAATCATCTGGTGCGCGGTCCGTGCACTGAACGGAAAGCACTTCAAGCTTCCGTTTGTAGGCGACTGGGCCGAGCGTCAGGCCAACCGGTAGTCGGAGCCTCTTCTGGCGGAGAGTTCTCCTTATTCGTTTAACCAGGCCCTCCCCCGAAGTTCGAATCACCAAAAGACCCATTCGTGGCGCGCCATTATCGTCCACGAATGGGTCTCATTCCGCACCGAGCCGGGCTCGATTGTCTGATTCCCAGGTTCCGACGTGACTGCCTGTCTGATTTCCTAACTTACTTTCCCGTAAACTTAAGAAATGCTGCGAATCATTCGCCCTCTTCCCATAGACTCACTCCATCTCTTGGTCTTTGACCTTGACGGCACCCTGATCGACTCGCGCCAGGATCTCTGCAATTCAGTCAATGCTACTCTTAAACATTTCCATCTTCCCGCTCTCCCTGACGAGGTAATCGCCAGCTTTATAGGTGATGGCGCGGCCATGCTGATTCGTCGCGCATTAACTGTCCCTGGCGAACTGCCAATCGAGGGTCCTGCGCCTGCCGAGAGTTTCTTCGACGAGGCATTCGCTTACTTTCTGACTTACTACCGCGCTCACAAACTCGACTACACGACGGTCTACCCCGGAGTCCTGGAATCTCTGAGAGTTCTCAAGACCCTCCCCGATGGCACCGACAGAAAAATGGCCGTTCTTACCAACAAACCGGTCGGCCCTGCGCGAGCAATTTGTGAAGGTCTCGGATTATCTCCCTTTTTCTTCCGCATCTTCGGCGGGGACAGTTTTGCGATAAAGAAACCCGATCCCCTCGGCTTGGCGACTCTGATGACCATGGCCGGCGCCAAACCGGAAGAAACGGTCATGATCGGCGATTCCGATGTCGACATCCGCACTGCGCGCAACGCTGGGGCGTGGGCAGTCGCCTGCACGTTTGGACTGGCGCCGGAGTCACTCGAAGACATAGAGCCGGACGCGTTTGTCGATCATGCGTCGGCTTGGGCCCAGGCGCTGACCGTGTCTGAGATCAGCGCTTGAACAAATTCCAAAGTTGAGACGTCAATAGATCATTTGTCATTGAAACGTAAGGTAAACCGATTCACTTTGAATTTAAGATTCGTGCCAGGAGTTACCCTTGTATCCTTTTAAGATTCGCTTTGATGCTCTGCAAGCTGTCTTGTTCTTAGTTTCTTCGGCGTTGATTTCATTGCCTTTCACGGCTTTCGGCATGCCCGGAGCCGGCCCCGGGGGACCTGTCGCAGGTAGATTCTCGTCACCTGCCCTAAGTCTCGGTGTTGGAATCGGCAATGGGCCTGCGTCCAATTCAGCGAATATGGTGCGCGGAACGGTCGCAGATCCAAGTGGAGCGATTGTACCGAATGCCGAGGTTGATCTTGTAGATGGTAAAGGCTCGGTAGCGGCCACCCTGCATTCCGATGGCGAAGGAAATTTCCAGCTGACGGCACCCTCCATCGGGGACTACACGTTGATCGTGTCTGAGGCCGGATTCGACACCGTGAAAACGGTGGTAAAACTTGGCGCTCAGGGAACCGCTCCGCTGGCGACGCCGATGCTGCATATCGTACTGCCGATTTCGACGATGGCAACTACGATCAATGTGAATGCCGGTAACGGAGAAGATCTCACTTCTCCCGACTCCAACTCGGATACATCTGTTTTAAGCGCGGACGACTTAAAGTCCTTGCCAATTTTTGATAACGATTACAGCACTGCCATGAGCGCGTTTCTGGATTCGGGCGCCGAAGGAACCGGTGGCGCGGGGCTCTTGGTCGATGGCGTGGAAGCAAATCGCGCCACAGTCTCCGCCAGTGCGGTTCAGGAAGTTCGTATCAATCAGGATCCCTACTCGGCGCAGTATTATTGGCCAGGCCGCGGACAGATGGAGATCATTACCCGTTCGGCCGCCGACCACTATCACGGACAATTCAATTTCTTCTTTCGCGACTCAGCGCTCAATGCGCAGAACGCACTGGCCGCAACCAAGCCCTTTGAGCAGCGACGAGTCTACGAAGGCCATGTCACGGGCCCAATTCCGCATGCGAAGAACAGCGGATTTCTTGTAACGTTTAACCGGGCTGAAGAAGATCTGGACGACGTAGTTCTGGCCAGTCTTGCTCCGACCACGACCGATCCCACAGGGATATTCCAAAACAATGTTCCAGCACCGACGCGAGATACGGAATTCAGCACTCGGGCTTCACGCCAATTCGGCGACCGGCATTCGGCTTATGCTCAGTACTCTTATCAGGACACAACGGCCCAGAATCAGGGAGTCGGCGGGCAGACACTCGCAGCAGGCGGATACAACAATCACTACCGTGAGGACGACGTGATCTTCCACGTTGACTCCACCCTTTCTCCTATTATGCTCAATCAGCTTTCCGTAGTGCTTGAGCACGACCACAATCAGAACCTGAATGCAGCAGAAGCTCCCCAGGTGAACGTTGCCGGCGACTTCATCGGTGGGTCTGCACAAAACGATTCCGCATCCAGCGAATATAATTTCCGCCTTAACGAAACACTCACCTGGACTTACGGACGGCATACGATCAAAGTCGGCGCCAACGTTCCGCACAT
>Ga0302325_10024586_pt1 | contig 12524 bp, 9 predicted proteins | sample Palsa_T0_2_FD_201948 | JGI IMG/M metagenome (GOLD analysis project Ga0302325, IMG submission 201948) | Peat permafrost microbial communities from Stordalen Mire near Abisko, Sweden - Palsa_T0_2 | ecosystem: Environmental > Terrestrial > Soil > Palsa > Peat permafrost | place: Sweden: Abisko...
TTGTCGACCGGCGCTTTCGACGGGGTCGGGGCTGGCGTCGCGTCGCTGGTATTGCCGTCGACCCGCGCGCTGGCCGCTTCCTTGGTGCAAACGTCCGCGAACACCACGAGACCGGCAGGGGTATAGCTCTTGGTCAGACAGGTGCACGGACCGGGCGCCGCCGCAACCGGAGCGACGTCTGGTGTTTCATCGACCGCTCCGTCGGCATCGATCCACACGCCGTCGCGGAACATCCAGTGATGGTGCCCGTTGTGGGCCCAATGGTTGGGATGACCGTGGCCGGGATGACCACCGCGACCCGGGTTGCGAGCCGTGGCAATCCGGTCGCCGCGGCCACCGCGTCCAGCGAAGTGGCTGCCGCCGACGTGGCCGCCGCCGGCGAAGTGGGCGCCGCCACCAAAGGAATGGCCACCACCAAACCCACCGCCACCGAACCCCCTGGCATCAGCCGCATTGGAGGCAAGGCCGGCAGTGATAATCGTAACCGCAGTTGCGAGACTAAGGATGACTTTGCGTGACATGGTCGTTCTCCGAGGTTTGAGTTTGGGTTGAGTTTGGGTTGAGTTTGAATTTCCGATACCCATTGGTCGCCGCTGTCGGAGAAAGGTTCACGCGGACGTCAAAGTTGCTGTCCGGTACGCCTCTGTTGCCGGTTCTGTGCCGATCCCGGGGCTTCGGAGGCGATTGATGTGGGAGGTCGCCTATGCGGCGCACCGGCGGCGGCGCAAGCGTCGGGAACGCCCGGGCGTTTGCAGCTCGCGCAGCTCTCCACGCCGGGAAAGGTGTATCGCTTGAGGAGGAGCCGCGCGGGGGCGCGAGCCACGAGTCTGCGCCCGCAGTCTACTGCCGACGGCGATCTCGGCGATTGGCCGTTGAGAATGAACGTTTCATATTTCAGTCAGCCACGCGGATAAGACGGCAATCGTATCCGCCGGCAAACCTAGTTCTGCTTCAGTGCGGCGCGATCCACGCTCCATGCGCCGCCGCCGGCGAACACGATGTAAAGGAAAACGAAGCAATATAGCACCGCCGCATCCCCGGCATTCATCGCCGGGAAGAACGACCGCGGGAAATGCGCCATGAAATAGGCGACGGCCATATCACCGGCGAGAATAAAGGCGACCGGGCGCGTATAGGCGCCGATGAGGAGGAGGATACCGCCAACGACCTCGATAGCGCCTTGAACATAGAGGAGTGGCGTCATAGGCGGACCGGCCGAAGGGAAACCGAAATATTTCTGCAGGCCGTGCTCGAGGAACAACAGGGCGACGACAATACGCAGGACGCTGAGGATGTACGGCCTTCCCTTTTCGAGATTCGCGTAGAGCGATGTCATAGCCACCTCCGACACGGTTTCTCTTCGAGCAATGTCCAGCAGCCGATAGGTTCACGCTAGGCGGATACTACGGTTAATAGGGCGGCAGTCAATTTCGACCGGGCGCCGCGGACATTCCGCGACCGCGATCGGCGACGCGATATCTACGAGTGCGCGCTAGTGCCCGGCCATATGGCGGCCGATTTCGGTGAGATCGGCTTCGCTGGCGCGCGTTTCGTAGACGATCGAACCATGGAACATCACCACCAGGCGATCGGCAAGTTCGAGGAGTTCATCGAGATCCTCGCTCACCAGCAATACCGCCGCGCCCCGATTCCGCGCCGCCATGATCTCGGCGTGAATCTGGGCGACGGCCGCGAAATCGAGGCCGAAGCACGGATTGGCCGCCACCAGGATATCGACCTCGCCGGCGAGCTCGCGCGCCAGCACCGTGCGCTGGACATTGCCGCCGGACAACTCGCCGATGGCCGTGTCGTCGGAGCGCGTCTTGATTTTGTAGAGCCCGATCTTGCGGATCGCCTCTTCATGGAATTTTGCGCGATTGAGCCACCAGCCGCCGGAGGCGAACGGCGCATGATCGAACTCACGGAAAGCGAGATTGTCGGCAACGCTCATGCGCGCGACGCAGGCATTTTTCAGCGGCTCCTCGGGAAGCACCGAGAGGTGGTTATGGCGCATCTCCTCGCGGGTCGCGTGATACCTCTCGCCTTGCAGGTAAATTTGCCCGCTCTCGGCCTCACGCTGGCCGGCGAGGACTTCGATAAGCTGGCGTTGTCCGTTGCCCGACACTCCGGCGACGCCGACGATTTCGCCGCCACGGATCGATAGCGATACGTCGCGTACCGCAGGCTGGCCGCCGTCGTCGAGCGCATTCAGGTTTTCGATGTCGAGCCGTGGCGCGCCATATTCGCCGGTCCGCGGCGGCTGCACCGTCAACTCTTCGGCGCCGATCATGGTGCGCGCCATGGTGTCGGGGCTCAAATCCTTGACCTGCCCCTGCCCCGCCAATTTCCCGCGCCGCAGGATGGTCACTTCATCGGCGAAAGCCATCACCTCGCGGAATTTGTGGGTAATCATCAGGATCGTGAGGGCGCCGCTCGCTACCATCCCGCGCAGCATGCCAAGCACCTCGTCGGCCTCGCCGGGAGTGAGCACCGAGGTCGGCTCGTCAAGGATGAGGAAGCGTCGCTGCAGATAAAGCTGCTTGAGGATTTCGCATTTCTGCCGCTCGCCGGCGGAGATTCCCGACACCTTGGCGTTCAACGGCACCCGAAACGGCATGCGCGACAGGAACTCTTCCAAGGCCTTGCGCTCACGCGTCCAATCCACCACCGCCGGCACGTCGTCGCGCGCCAGCACGAAATTTTCAGCAACAGTCATCGCCGGCACCAGGGTGAAATGCTGGTAGACCATGCCGAGACCAAGCGCATGCGCTGCGCGGGGATTACCGATGACTTGCTGGCGGGCACCGACGATGACTTCGCCCGCGTCGGGCTGGTAATAACCCATGATGCATTTGACCAGCGTGCTCTTGCCGGCTCCATTCTCGCCGAGCAGCGCATGGAAGCTGCCGGGCCGCACCTTCAAAGAAACCTGATCGAGCGCGGCGAACTCGCCGAAGCGCTTGGTCATGTTGATGGCTTCGACGCCGAATGTCTGCGGCATGACCGCGGCGTTCACGCGATGACCTCGATAAACTTTGCCGAATCCGACACCGCACCGAACACGCCACCCTGCATTTTGATCATCTTGATCGCGTGGTCGTGATTGCTTCTGTCGGTGGCCCCGCAACAATCCTCGAGCAACAGGCATTCGAAGCCGCGGTCGTTAGCCTCGCGCATGGTGGTGTGAACGCACACGTCGGTGGTGATGCCGGTCAGCACGATGTTGTCGATGCCGCGCAACCGCAACACCAATTCGAGATCGGTGGCACAGAACGAACCCTTGCCCGGCTTGTCGATGATCGGCTCGCCGTCGCGCGGGGCGAGCTCGTCGATGATATCCCAGCCCGGCTCGCCGCGCACGAGGATGCGGCCGCACGGACCCGGATCGCCGATGCCGGCGCCAATCTGACGCGACCGCCAACGCTTGTTGGCCGGCAGATCGGCCAAGTCCGGACGGTGGCCTTCGCGGGTATGGAAGATGTGGAAGCCCTTGGCACGCATGGCGGCGAGCGTCCGTTTGATCGGCTCGATCGGCGCGCGGGTCAGCGACAGATCGTAGCCCATCTTATCGACGTACCCGCCGACCCCGCAAAAGTCCGTCTGCATGTCGATGATGATCAACGCCGTGTTTTGCGGACGAAGATCGCCGTTATACGGCCAGAGGTAAGGATCGGCGGTCACGTAGCGTTCCGCCGCATTGCCTTCTTTACGCGCCGGTTGGGCCATGATTCACCTCGTAAGACTCATCTCGTGATCGACAGCTCTGCCGGCGCACCGATCAGCGTACGCTTCGGCGAGCACGTCGCAATCATGATCAGCAACGTCAGGATGTAGGGTGCGGCGTTGAACAGATGATAGCCGTGGCTGAAGCCGACCGACTGCAGCGCCGGCCCCAACGCGGCCGCGCCGCCGAACAGGATCGACGCTCCCAGGCACAGCATGGGGTTCCAGCGGGCGAAGATGACGAGCGCTACAGCCGTGATGCCCTGTCCGCTCGACAAACCCTCGTTCCAGCTGCCGGGATAGTACAGCGACAGGAACGAGCCGCCGATGCCGGCCAGAAAGCCGCCGAACATGGTGGCGCGCAGGCGGATGAAATTGACCGAATAACCCATGGCGAGCGCCGCATCGGCGCTCTCGCCGGCGGTGCGGATGATCAAGCCCCATCGCGTGGTGCGCAGCGCCCAGACCAAAATCGGCGCAAGCGCGACGCCGATCAGAAACAACACGTTGATGCGGAGCGCGGCGCGGAGCTGCGGAATATCGCTCCACCAGCCGAGATCGATGGACGGCAGCCGCGGCGCCGTTGGCTCGATCAGCGGTTTGCCAAGATAAAACGCCAGCCCGACGCCAAACAGCATCAACGCGATGCCGACGGCGATGTCGTTGACGCGCGGCAGACCGCAAATGCCGGCGTGCAATGCGCCCATTGCCGACCCGGTCACGCCGGCCGCAAGCACCCCGAGCCAAGGTGAGCCGGTGAGATAGGAGACGCCATAGCCGCTCATCGCGCCCATGACGAGCGTGCCTTCAAGACCGAGATTGATCCGGCCGCTGCGCTCGGTAATGCATTCGCCGAGGCTGACAAAAAGAAACGGCGTGCTGACGCGGACGGCTCCGCCAAGCACCGCGAGCGGCACGGTCCACAGTCCGATGTCGCCCGGATTGGCCATCTCAGGTGGCCTTTCCTTTCAAGAAGCCGATGCGGCCGTAAAGCGAGTCGCTGGCCAGAACCATGACGAAGATCATGCCTTGCAGCACCAGAACCGACGCATCGGGCAATCCCAGCCGCCGCTGAAGAAGCCCGCCGCTGGCGCCGATGCCACCGAGCAGGACCGCGACCGGGATGACTGCCAGCGGATTTTGCCGCGCCAGGAACGCCACCAGGATGCCGGCGAAGCCATAGCCCGCCGCCAAATTCGCATTGGCGCGGCCCTGCACCGCCGCAACCTCCATCATGCCCGCAAGACCGGCGGCGGCACCGGCGAGAAAACAGATGATAAGAATGAGCTTGCTGACGCTCAGCCCCACAACCTTGGCGGCGCGGATGTTTCCGCCGGCGACGCGCGCGGCAAAGCCGAACACCGTGTGATAGATCAGGATATAGGAAAGAATGGCGGCGACGATGCCGAATACGAAGCCCCAATGCACCTCGGTGCCCGGAATGCTGCCTATCATATTCGCCGCGCCGATTTCAGGTGTCGACGGCTTGTTGAGGCTGGTCGGATCGCGCATCGGACCTTCGACCAAAAAATTGAGAATCGCCAGCGCGATATAAACGAGCAACAAGCTCGAAATCGTTTCGTTGACGCCGCGGTACTGGCGCAACGCGCCGGCCAGCATGATCCACAGTCCTCCGCCGATCATGCCGGCGCAGGCCATCGCGAGGTCAACGACAAACGGCGGCGCGGCTTGTAGTGACAACGCCGCGCTGGTGGCGCAGAGCGCGCCTATCAACAGAGCCCCCTCCCCGCCGATGATCACCATGCCGAGCTGCGCCGGCAGCGCGGTGCACAGCGCAGTGAGGATGAGCGGAGCAGCCCGCGTCAGGGTGTTCTGCCAGGAGAACCAGGTGCCGAACGCGCCTTGATACATGTAAAAATACAGGTCGAGCGGATTCTTGCCGAACAGGCCAACAAACACGCCGAACAGCACCAGCGAAGCCAAAAGGGCGAGCGCGGGGATAACGACGTATTCCGCCGCGCCGGCGAATTTCGGGCCGAAAGGGGGCAGGCGCAAACGCGCGCCTACCCCGGATTTTGCAAGGGGCGCGCCAACGGACGCGCCGACATCGGCTTTCACGAAGTCGCTCCGATGACGCCGTCGACCAGATAACTCATCTTTTCCAGCTCGGGATCAGTCTGGCCGCGGGAGACGCCGGCAGCGATGGCCGTGCTACCCTTGTTGTCGGCGATCGGACCTTTGAAGATGACGTAAGACCCGGCAGTCAATTCCGCCTTGACCTCGTCGGCTTTCTTCTTCGCCTCTGCGCTGACCATTGAGCCGTATGGTGACACCTTGACGATCTCCTCCTTCAGGCCGCCACGATAAAAGTTCGGGATCGTTTCGCCGGAAGTGAACATTTTTGCGAAGCGCGGATAGAGCACTTCCCAGTTCCACTCCGCGCCCGTGAGATAGGCCTGCGGCGCGAGCACCGATTGGTTGACGTGATAGCCGGTGACCATCGCACCACGCCGCGCTGCGTTCTCCACCACGGTCTTTGGGCCGTCAACATGACAGGTAACGACATCGACACCCTGATCGATGAGACTGTTGGTGGCTTCCGCCTCTTTCACCGGCATCGACCAGTCGCCGGTGAAGATCACCTGCGTGGTGATCTTTGGATTGGCCAGCCTGGCGCCGAGCGTCCACGCGTTGATGTTGCGCAGAACCTGCGGAATCGGCTTGGCGGCGACAAAGCCAAGCTTGCCGGATTTCGACATATAGCCGGCAACGATACCAGCGACGTGCTGGGCTTCATCGATGTAGCCGAAATAGCTCCCGGCGTTTTTCGGATCCTTGTCGCTCCACAGGCCGCCGCAATGCTCGAAGCGCAGTTTCGGGAATTTCTGCGCCATCTTGATCATATGCGGGTTGTAGTAACCGAACGAGGTCGGGAACAGGAGCGTCGCGCCGTCGAGATTGATCATCGACTCCATGGTCTTTTCGACGGCGTCGGTTTCCGGGACTTTCTCTTCCTCGACCACCTTGATGCCGGGCTTTTTCTTGAGTGCCGCCGCGCCGGCGGCATGGGCTTGATTGTAGCCATAGTCGTCGCGCGAGCCGACGTAGATGAAGCCAATGGTCGTGTCCGCGGCGTAGGCCCGGCTCAACGGCAGGGCGGTACCGAGGGTCAAAGCCGCCGTCCCTTGCAGAACGCGGCGACGCGAAATTTTGTCGAAGTTCATTACATTGCTCCCTGCGCACGCGAGCGCCTTGCGCTGCTGCTGGCTAGCCATCAGGACGATGGGCTTTCTTCGATTGGCGGTGAGCCATTCGCAAAGCCCATGCCAGTGCACGGGCAGGGGCACATCACACGATGGCGTTGAAATCATTGTGTAATTTCAGAGAATCGCGCCGCGCTTACCTGCGCGCCGGAGCTTCTGATTAAAAAATAGGCAGACCAAAACTATTCTGTGCAATGGACAAGGGCGCCCGATCGTTGGCTAACCGACCGCGATAGGGTGGCTACCCGCACGCCGTTTGCTGGGCAGATTCCGATGTCGCTGACCGACCTCATGTAGCTGGCAACGGCTGCGTATGGCCTTCACGTTCTGGAGGAATATCAGCTCAATTGGCGCGATTGGGCGCTGGCGGTCATCGGCCTCCCCGTCGAATGGAGCGATTTCTACGTCGTCAACGCACTGGTGATCGTTCTCGGCATCGTCGCCGCGAACCTTGCTCTCAATTCCCCGGGACTGGCGCTCGGTTTCCCGGCCGTCATGCTGATCAACGCCACGTTTTTCCACGTCCTGCCGACGCTGCGGTCCCGCGGCCGATTCTCACAGGTCCTGTTCACCGCAATTGTGCTGGTCTAACCGATCGGCATCGCCTGCTATTGGCGCGCGGCGACCGACGGCGCGTTGACGACGCGGACCTTGGTCGGTTCGCTTATTCTCGGCGCTCTGTTGATGGCAAGTCCGATCGTCCTGCTGAAAATCAAAAGCCGATCCTATTTCCGTCAGGACCGCTAGGCCTCGGCGGCGATCCGCCGGGCTGCCGCGCCGCTAGCTCTCTGCATGAGCATCGCGCGTATGGCGGAAAACACCTCATCGAACGCCGGCCGACGATAGTCCCATTTCGCGTCACCCGAGAGTGGCACCATCACCATGGTCGCGTTGGCCTCGAACACCAGAATATCGCCCGCCGCATTCACGGCGAAATCGATACCGCAATAGTCGAGGTCCAGCGCCGCATTGATCCGTTCGAGCGCGGCCATGCCAGGCCGCCCGATGACTTTCGCCATGTCGCCGAGGAATGCCGCGTCCTTCGAACGATTTTCGAGAGATTCCGCCATGTCGGCGCGGAAATAGTGAACCTTCCAGTTGCGGGAGAGCGCCAGATGCAGCGGATAGATCTTCCGGTCGATGATCATGACCCGGCATTTGCGAAAGAACCCTTCGCCGTCCCGGGCGTCGAGTTCGTCGATGATGCACAAGTCGTCGCCCGGAAACTCCCTCGCCGCTTCGGTCAGGCCCGGCAGATTTTCAACGCGTACGAAATAACGACCAGTGTGGAAGCCCGGCGCCCGCACCAGAAATGGAAAGGCAAATGCCGCGCGCGTGATGGCGGCGCCGGCCTCCGGGCCCGCCAGCAAGCGCCGCGGTAATGTGAGCATGCGTGGAGCGACAACGCCGGGAAGGCCGCGCAAGCGGCCGGCGTTCACCGCGCGTCCGGTCTTAAGTACCGCGCGCGGATGGTTGACCACGGGTCGATCGGTTCGGGCGACCACCAAACACGCGGCTTCGAGGCCTTCGCGGCACAGATCGGCATCGCCGATACTGTTGAACACGAAATCGTGGCGCGGCAGCGGAATTTCCGGATCGGCGTATTCGGTCACCATGACGGTGGTCTGGAATTGCCGGTCGTCGAGAAGGGAAGACGTCGGTATGTTGCCGCCTGCCGCTGAAACCAACAGCAGGACCGGGATTGCGGGGCCATTCCCGCGATAGGGCAGCGCCGTCAAAAAGTGGTTCTTGAACGCTTTGTCCCGGTGCGCGCGGGCGCCAGACGCATCACCGATCTCCGCCAGGAGATAACCCATTCCGCGGTGGGCGTGGATATGAACGGGGTCGATCCGCAAGGCGGTTTCAAAATGAAGACGAGCCTGTTCGTGTTCGCCGATCTGGAACAGCAAATTCGCAAGATTCACATGTCCGCTGGGATTGTCCGGATGATGGCGCACCGCCTCACTGAACAATGAGCGCGCCGCTTCCTTGTATCCGGCATTGAGGACGAGCGTGCCGAAATCGTTCAGCGCGCCGAAATCGGTCGGGATGCGCCGGAGCAATTCGAGATAATCGTGCTTTGCCTCCTCGAACAAGCCCTGCTCCCTGAGCAGGCCGGCGCGCTCATAACGGGCCTCGACCGCATCCGGATTTCGCTCCAGCGATCGATCGAGCTGTCGAATGCGCAGGCTGTGGGGGAAGGGCGGCGAATGCTCGTTCACGGCGTGCAAATCCCGGTCTGGTGTTGCCGCGAATCAGTCGCTTGCGCGTAAGATAATGAAAACGCAGCCGAAACCAAAAGCCAAAAAGCAGCGCTACGGCGGCCGTTAGAACAAAATTTACCATGACGCCGAATGATGCGGCGCAAGGTTGCCCTCACTGCCGGCCTTCAACCGAAAGCGCCATCATGGACAACAGCATGGATCGTTGCGGGATCGTCCTGGGCGATCCCGTTCCCTGGTTCGCCGCGCCACTGATCGGCGACGGCTCTTTCAACCTGTCGGTCGCGGCCGGCCGCTGGATCGTGCTCAGCTTCCTCGGCTCGCCGGCGAACCCGCGCGTCGAACACGAATTGACCGAACTTTTCCACTCGTCCCATCTCCTCGACGAGGATCGCATCGTCTTTTACGGCATCCTCGCCGCCCCGCCGGACGATCCGGCCCCGTATCTTAAACGCAGCACTTCAGCGGCGGCGTTCCTCGCCGACTATGACGGAGCCATCGGCCGCGCCTTCGGCGCCGGCGAAATGCCGCGCACGATTGTGCTCGATCCGATGTTGCGCGCCGTGGCCGATATCCCCTGGGATCATGCGGCCGGACACGCGCAAACTGTGCGCAGCGTGTTGGAGAGCCTGCCGGCCGTCGACGACTCCGCCGGCGTGCCGCTCACGGCGCCTGTGTTGATCGTGCCACGCGTCTTCGACTTTGCGCTCTGCGACGTGCTGATCCAGTTTTATGACAAGATCGGCGGTCAGGATTCGGGCTTTCTGCTCGACGTGGCGGGCAAGACCGCGAGAGTCGTCGATTATCGGCTCAAGCGCCGCAACGATCTCGCCGTCGCGCACCCGCAATTGCGCGAAGCGATCCGCAGCCAGATCGTCCGCCGCCTGGTGCCGGCCATCGAGCGATTTTTCCAGTTCCAGGCCACGCGCATGGATCGCTACATCGTCGCTTGCTACGACAGCGCCGTCGGCGGCCATTTTTACCGGCATCGCGACAACGTCAACGTCGGCGCGCAGCACCGGCGTTTCGCCGTCACAATCAATCTCAACAAGGATTATGACGGCTGCGATCTCGTCCTTCCGGAATTTGGCCGCCGCACTTACCGCGCGCCGCACGGCGGCGCCGTCGTATTTTCATGCGGTGCTCTGCATCAGGTGACGCCGGTCACAAGCGGGCGGCGGTATGCGTTCCTCGCCTTTCTCTATGGCGAGGCCGACGCGGCGTTGCGCGAAGCGAACAACGCCAAGCTGCACCAAAGCGCGGCGCAGTACGCCGTGGAATCGGACCTGCTGTTTCCCGAGAGCGACCGCCCGACTGCGCGGCGCGCCGGCTAAGTAACCAATTGCAAGGCCGCCGGCGTCCCGGTCCAGCGACCGCTTGTCATCATTCCGTCGTCGGTTAATATCGAATCGTTCCGGGGATGGAGTCCCCCTTAACCGCCGTCCGGGCTGATGACTCCTACCAACCTTGGCATCGGTAGGAATTCGCCGACCGGAGGGCTTCGATGGGATATCTGATCGTTTTTCTTGGAGGCGGCCTCGGCGCCGCTCTGCGGCACGGAATCAACCTTGCCGCGTTTCGTCTGGTAGGCACAGAATTTCCCTACGGGACATTGCTCATCAACGTCCTTGGCTCATTGGCGATGGGCCTGATAGCGGAATATTTCGCGCTCAAAGGCGGCCTGCCGCAACACCTGAGGCTATTCCTGACCACTGGCATACTTGGCGGCTTCACCACGTTTTCCGCCTTCTCGCTCGAGGCGGCGCTGCTGTATGAGCGGGGTCAACTGGCCGGGGCGGCCATCTACGTCGTGGCATCGGTCGTGCTCGCCATTGCCGCGCTTTTTGCCGGGCTAGCGATCGTCCGTGCGATCGTCTGATCTGCTCTTGCCCGGCTGACCCAACGCTGGACGTGGACGATTGTGACGCCCGCGGACGCAACAATTCCTCAGATTTCGACACAATCCGACACGCTTCCGCCCCGGCGATCGCATGCAGTACCGCGCGGCGTTGGGTCGCGGAGCTGCGTTGATGCCTGGCCGGCTGACAGCCGCAATTCTCTCTGTTTTTGTTTTGGGATTTCTTGTACTCGCGCCTTGCCGAGGTGCGCGGGCGGCAACATCCGAGGATTCCCTCATCGCCGTCGCCGGCAATCGGCACGTCGACGCGGCGATGATCCGCTCCCATTTTCGCGCCGGCGCGAACGGGACGCTCGGCGCCGAGGCGCTCGGTGCGGCGCTGAAGGGCCTTTATGGCACCGGGCTTTTCCAGGACGTCAAGATTTCGCGGGACGGCGACCGGGTGCTGGTGACGGTCGTAGAGAATCCGATCATCGAGAAAATAGCATTCGAGGGCAACAAAAAGATCAAGGACGACGACATCAAAAAAGCCGTGGAATCGAAAGCGGGCGGCCCGCTTTCACGCGCTATCGTCCACGACGACGTCGAGCATATCATCGGGCTTTACCGCCAATTCGGCTATTTCGATGCCCGAGTCGACCCGAAAATAATCGATGCCAAAAGAGAACGCGTCAATCTCGTCTTTGAGATCAAGGAAGGTGGCAGGCTCGCGGTCAGGCAGGTCCAATTCACCGGCAACAGCGCCTTCCCACCGGGCAAGCTTAAGGGCGTGATCAAAACCGGCGAGACGAATTTTTTGAGTTTTTTGCGCGCTAACGACAGTTATGACGCCGACCGGATCGAGGCAGATCTCGATCTGATCCGCCGATTCTATCGCGCGCATGGCTACGCCGATATACGCGTTCGCTCGACCGCTAGCTATGAGGCGGACGAGACGGGTGTCGTCGTCACCTTCGCGATCGAGGAAGGCCAACAATATCGTGTCGGGCGCGTGGACATTGCATCCAGCTTGAAGTCGGTCGATGCGGCGGGACAGCGCTCCTATCTGCGCACGCAAGCCGGCGACGTTTACGACGCCGATGCCGTGGACAAGACTGTCGAGGACACGGCCATCGGGCTTGCCAAAAGCGGCGAACCTTTCGCGACCGTCATCGCGCACGGCGAACGCCTGCCTGAGCGCAGTCTAATCAATCTCGTTTATGCCGTCGAAGCGGGCAAGCGCGTCTACGTGGAGCGCATCGACATTCACGGCAATACGAAAACCCGCGACGACGTGATCCGCCGCGAATTCGATGTCGTCGAGGGCGACGCCTATAGTCGCGCGCTGATCGACCGCGCCGAGCGCCGCCTCAAACAGCTCGGCTATTTCAAGACCGTCAAGATCGCCCCGCAAGCGGGCTCGGCGCCCGATCGTGTCGTCGTCGACGTCACGGTTGAGGAAGACAAGACCGGTGATTTCTCGATGATGGGCGGCTATTCCACCGCCGACGGGGCCGA
>Ga0302325_10024588_pt1 | contig 12523 bp, 16 predicted proteins | sample Palsa_T0_2_FD_201948 | JGI IMG/M metagenome (GOLD analysis project Ga0302325, IMG submission 201948) | Peat permafrost microbial communities from Stordalen Mire near Abisko, Sweden - Palsa_T0_2 | ecosystem: Environmental > Terrestrial > Soil > Palsa > Peat permafrost | place: Sweden: Abisko...
TCTTGCTCGATCTTTACAGCGCTCTGCGTGCGCTGGATGAGATCACGGGAGCCACCACCGCCGACGACATCCTCAACCTGATATTCAGCTCGTTCTGCATCGGAAAGTAAAATCAACTCCGACAATGTCTCACAGCGTCCCGAGAAGTCATATAGTACTAATCTAATCAATAATTTAATTGTCCTATAATGTCCAGGCGTGTACGATAGCAGCCAGCGTATTATGTGTCCACGTTTGTGGCCACCTTGGCGATGCTTGATTTTGCTGTACTGTGTGGACACAAGGAGGGGCTGACATGCACCTTACGGATGCGGCAATCAAAGCGCTAAAGCCACGCGAGATTCGCTACTACGTGCGCGATGACAGGGGTTTGTACCTAGAGATCTTTCCGACCGGCGGTAGGGCTTGGCGTTATCGGTACCGGTTGAACGGCAAGGCCGAAAAAGTGGCTATCGGCAAGTATCCGGACTTGTCACTTAAGGCCGCACGGCAAAAGCGGGATGAAATGGCCGCGATGGTAGCGAACGACCAGTCCCCCGCGAGTCGAAAACAAGCGGCCAAGGTCGAGGTCGCGAGTGCCACGACGATGCGTAAGTTCGGCGAACGCTATTACAGGGAAGTTGTTCTGCCGAACGTTAAAGACCCGAAAAACCTTCGCCGCTGGTTGGACAAAGAGATTTATCCGGTCCTAGGGAACCAACCCCTGCGTGACATCACCTCAAGCGATGTGCAAGCAATTGTTTTCCGCAAACGCGATAATGGGAGACCGGCATCTGCGGGAGCTATTCGGAATCTGCTCAAGCGCATATTCGACTACGCTATCGTATGCAACGCCGCTCTCACAAATCCCACTCTGGCAACACCGATGCGGTTCATCACGAAGGCGCGACCCCGAACCCGGGCTCTGTCTGCTGATGAGATCAAAGCGTACCTTCAGACGCTTTACCGATCCAACATACGCCGGCAATTCAAACTTGCGCTTCACATCATCTTGCTGACGCTCGTCCGCAAGTCCGAATTGCTGTTTGCCGAATGGAACGACGTCGATTTCGTGGCCGGCGAGTGGCAGGTCCCTCAGGAGAACTCGAAAACTGGCCAGCCGCATATCATTTACATGTCACGCCAAGTGGCCGAAATGTTTCATGAACTGAAGGCGCTCGCCGGAGGCTCAGGGTTGGTGCTCCCAAGCCGTAGCAGCCTTGACAAGCCGTTTGCAAAGAACGCGCTGAACCAGGCGCTCGAAGGTGTCAACTTTCCAATCGAACCGTTTACGATTCACGATCTCCGCCGCACTGGATCAACGCTCCTGCACGAAAAAGGATACCCGTCAGATGTGGTGGAAAAGGCGTTAAATCACACGATCGGCGGGGTGCGTGGCGTTTACAATCGTGCTCAATACGCGGAACAGCGTAAACAAATGCTGCAATTCTGGGCCGACTACCTAGAGGCGTTGGCAACTCAAAATAACCGCACTGTTTCAACTGAACGAAGCGGCGAATTCCGCAGCGAGCAACCAACAGTGTCGATCAAGGCTGAAAAACAGAAACATCAGCCCGAGGTAGTGTTCGACTGAGATCCCAGGTATGAACACAAATTCCGATGATTCCCGCAAGGCAAGCGCGACACAGAAGCCCGCGGATCGAGGGCTCCCGGAAACTGTCGAGGACTCCAACAATCCCAGCTTCTTGGATGCATTGCAACTTAATTTTGCCCAAGCGTTCGCTTCGCCCGAAATTGAGCGGTGTACCGAACCACGGGAGGTCAACTCCTTAGGTGTGCCAGACAGTCGGAGTTTTGGTGAGCAGGGCGCGCGGTCCAATAGCCCAGCGGTTCCCGGAATTTATGGCGGAAAATTTCAGCGAGCGATCGAGAAAGCCGGTGCCGAGTTAACAAAATTGACACCTCTTGAACGCATGAACCGGCGCTATCCCAATATCAAGCTGCATTCACTGCCAGAAACCTTTCCGTCGCGTGATTTCTTCGGCGAACCGGATGTTGACGTCTGTCTCCAGTACTACCAGCGGTTCATGGCAGCTTCTACATCTGAAGGTGATGAGCCCGTTTCGATTCTCCTTGAGTTCTTGAAAGAGCACCCGATTGAGTTCGGATGCTCTGGATGGACTTGGTATGCGGTTGGCTACATCGTTCTCGGCTACCCCATTCCCGGGCATTGTGAACGACGTGCGAGAAAACTGTTTTCGGGCTATTGGCGGGATACCAAGAGCCCGAAACACCAGAAATCGGTACTTCAGAGTTTTCGAATGTTTAAAGCTTGTCAAAAGCTAGACTCACCACATGGGGCGCACTGGAGGGGCGCGATCAAGTGGATGGCTAAGGCTGCGGAGCGAGAGCTCCCCGTGACCAAATGGTTCGACGAATACGCTGTATCGCGTCCCAAAAGATGCGCATGTTTGAACGAAAACAGTTTCCAACTCCTTAGAAAAGCCTACGTGAAGATAGCCCGCCGCTACGAGGAATCTCCTCCCCCTTCCACCGTCGTGCTCGAAGCTGTTGCGGCTGGACATCGAGTGTCATCCCGTGCATTGGCCGAATTCCGGGCTGATGCAAAGAAACGAACCAGAAAATCGCAATAATCTGCTGCGGTTTCTGTATCTGGTTCTAACGCAGGAACTTCTGTCTTTGTCCGCTTCGGATTCGCCGATCCAATCCCAAACGTCGTGGTAATTTCCAAGCAGTCCCACGAGGTTCAGGAATGTCGAATGTAATTCTTAGGCTTCCCGCAGTAAAGGCCAGAACAGGGCTTTCCCGCAGCACGATCTATCTCCGGGTTTCTGGTGGCTCCTTCCCGCGCCCGGTCTCTCTCGGAGCGCGCGCGATAGGCTGGCTTGAGTCCGATGTCGAAGGATGGATTTGTCGAAGGATAGAGCAAAGCCGCGCCGATAATTTCGCGACGGCTAAGGGCGAGGTGCACTGATGGTGACCACCGCTCCTGACCTGATGCCCTCGCCATCTTCGCTAACAGATGAGGGAACGCAACCAAACGCGCTTGAGATCACCTTGCTCCGTATGGCGGCGCGCGGCTTCCGGCTGTTCCCCGTCGCAATTCGAAGCAAACGTCCGCTAATCGGCGAGTGGCCGGAAAGGGCTACCTCTGATGCCGAGAGACTGCACGCCTGGAAGCAGGAATATTCCGGCTGCAACTGGGGCCTTACGTGTGGCTGTGACTCTGGTGTGTTCGTTCTCGATGTAGATGGAGACGAGGGCGCGGCATCGCTTCGCGGACTTGTTAAAGATCATGGACGGGAATGGACCGACACCCTCAGCGCGAAAACAGCCCGAGGGTTTCACCTCTACTTTCGCTATCCCACTGACGCAGTAGTCCGCAACAGCGCAAGCAAGCTGGCGCCGGGCCTGGATGTTCGTGGCGATGGCGGTTACGTCCTCGTGCCACCATCGGTGCATCCGAGTGGTGCTATTTATCGCTGGGCTGGATCCTGCGAGGATACCGAAATCCTGCCCGCTCCGGCGTGGCTGCTGGAGATGCTCACCGCACCGGCACAGCGCATGGGCCGAACGTCAGCCGTCGGCGGCGACATCATTCCGGAGGGCCAGCGCAACGCAACCCTAACCAAGCTGGCCGGTGCGATGCGGCGGCAGGGGACAACCCCACAAGCCATCGAGGCTGCCCTACTGGCCGAAAACGTGGCCAGGTGCCTTCCGCAGTTACCGGAAGCCGAGGTTCGGGAAATTACGCGTTCGATTTCCCGATACGCACCAGCACCCAAGCCGCAGAATCCGGAGCTGGAGTCAGCGGCCCTGCTGGAGGATACGCGCCATTTTATCCGCAGGTTCCTGATCATTACAGATGCCCAGACGGTGGCACTCTGCCTATTCATTCTCTACACCTACGCGGCGGAACAATTCGAATGCGCGCCATACCTACAGGTCACTTCAGCGGAAAAGCGATCCGGCAAGAGCCGCCTCCTGGAGGTACTGGAGCTGCTCGTCAAACGCCCGTGGCTAACGTCTCGAACTTCGGCTGCCGCGCTTGTTCGCAAGCTAAATGGAGATCGGCCCACGTTACTGTTGGACGAAAGCGATGCCGCCTTCAGCGGAGATAAAGAATATTCTGAGGCCCTGCGCGGCGTGCTGAACGCTGGACATCGCAAAGGCGGGAAGGTCTCCCTCTGCCTCGGTAAGGGCTGCAACATCAAGGCCATTGACTTTTGTGTGTTTGGACCAAAGGTCATCGCTGGTATTGGCGGGCTTCCGGATACAGTGGCCGATCGCGCGATTCCCATTCAACTTCAAAGAAAGCGACCTGGCGAAAACGTGGAACGATTCCGGAGGCGGCTAATTGATCCCGCTGCCCACGATCTTCGAGAACGACTCACGCAGTGGGCAACTCAGGACCGACTGGAAATTTTACGTGGTGCCTGGCCCGAGCTGCCAGAAGCATTGTCAGACCGTCAGCAGGATGTCAGTGAGCCTCTGCTCGCGGTTGCCGATCTCGCTGGCAATGAGTGGGGCAGGGTTGGACGTACAGCCCTGACAGAACTCTTCGGCGGTCCGGCCGCCGCCGATGAAAGCCTTGGCGTCAGGCTTTTGTCCGACATCCGGGTTGCGTTCGAAGGACAGGATCGACTTGGTTCAAAAGAACTTGTCGCGGCGCTCGTGGCGATTGAGGGATCTCCTTGGCCGGAACTGAACCATGGCAGAGAGATTACCGCCACTACAGTCGCTCGCCTCTTGCGAAAGTTCGAGATTGGCCCACGGACGATTCGCTGTAATGCAGATACGTTCAAGGGATACCTCCGGAGCGCCTTCGAGGACGCATGGAGTCGCTACTTAGGTCCCAACTCGTCTCCGGCTCATCCAGCCGTCACACCGTCACAACCCGCGAAGATTCTGGATGAAACACATCTTCCCGAAACGTCACACGAGCCCGCTGTTGCGGTTCAAGAAGGCGAAGCGGAAGCAGTATTTGTGGGGCTTGTGACGTCTGTTACGGCTCATACATACGAACAAACGCCACACCCTACGAAGACAGTGGTGGCGGGTGAGCTATGACCGCGCCCGAGTTGATCCACAGAATCGAGTCTGCCGGCGGCGTACTGACACTGAGGGGTGACCGCATCCGGTACGAGTTGCCGGAAGACGCTGCGTCAATGGTCGACGTGCTGCGCCAACATCGTACTGAGGTCGTTAGAGTACTCCGGGAACGCGAGCGGCAAGAGGCGTCCCAAGCAACCCGTTGGAGCCCTGTGGACGTCCCCCAGGTCTCCGAAAAATCCTCCCCTGATCTGTATGCAGTCGCCTTGGAGAAGACGATACAGAGCGGTCCCGTGCCGATGCCTAAAGGCGTAAGGCTGCTGCACTGGGCACCCCAGCCTCCACCGGTGGCAATTGAGAGCTGGGCGGTCGTGAACGATGTACCGAAATTTATTCAAACCACGCTCGGTCAGCTAGGTGCCGCAATGGCTGGCAAGAACTGGCTAGCCGGAAATCGGTCGGTCCGCGAGTTAGTTGAGCGCTTGGAGCAGGTAGGAGTGAAGGTTAGCGTTGAAGAACCGAGATGAGTAACCGAGGACAAAAGTGGAAGCGGGGGGAGCTGACGACTGTCATGGGGCCCCACCCCGCCGCTTAGCGGTGTTGGGCCGCAGAAATAGCGAGGTCTAGCGATGCAATGTCAGAAGAAGAAGCGGAACGGAAACCAATGCCGGGCGCGCGCCCGATCCGGTCAGAAGTACTGCGCTCTGCACGCGGAACCAGGCAAGGCTGCAGAGCTTGGGAGTAGGGGCGGACGCAGGCGTGCCGTTTACAGTCCCGATAGCTTGCAGGAATTCACTGCGCCAAGAACTGCCGCCGACCTGCGGGATCTGCTGGCGCAGTCAATCGTTGAGATTCGCAACGGGAAACTCGACCCCAAACTAGCCAATTCGATCAGCTACTTGGGGACGGGTTTCCTGCGCGCAATTGAGGTCGCTGACCTTCAGGCACGATTAGAATCGCTCGAACGCGAGCAGCGGAGGGTATCCGAAATTGCCTGCACATAGGGCCAGACTCGAACGGATTGAACGAGAGCTGCAGTTTCAGCTTTGGTTGCAGGGCGAACGGCTTTTTGAGGGATGGTCGCCCGAGCAGCTCCTCGCCTATGCCGATCGTTGCGAAATACCCGATCCTTTACCTAGTAAGGTTCCCAGCAAATTCGACGGTCTAAGCAGGAAAGCTCTCGTGCGACTGCGGGAAGACATTGAGCGGCAGCAGGCCAGGATGACATTCCGGGGCCGAACTTTTGATGAACGATTTTTCTACGTTGAGCACGGGCATTTCCCGGACGAAGTGGACCCTTCGCCAGCGCGGGAACAGAACCAGGATGCCTCCGAACTTGCAGCGCCAGGAGAGCGGCGATGAAGAACAAGACTGCCCAGCGGGCCAGTCACGTAGGAGGCGTCACCCTGCGACAAGAATTATTCGTTGCTGAGTATCTGATCGACCTCAATGCAACAAGGGCTGCTATTGCAGCAGGTTACAGCCCAAAGACCGCCGGTCAGCAAGGCTCACGCTTGTTGAAAAATGTCAAGGTTTTTGCCGAAATCGCCAGAAAGAATAAGGAGCGCATTGCAAGGTTGGAGATCACGGCAGACAACGTTTTGCGCGGGCTTGCAAAGCTAGCCTTTTTCGATCCGCGCAAACTTTTTAATCCAGATGACAGTCTCAAGCACATCGCCGAACTCGACGACGAGACGGCGATGGCCCTGACCGACTTCGGGATGATCGCGCTATTCGAGGGTTCTGGCGACAACCGCAAACACGTCGGCTACTTGAAGAAGTTCAAGTTCGTCGACAAGGGCCAGAACCTTGAACGCTTGGGCCGCATACTGGGCATGTTCAACGAGCGCCCCATGGATCTGCCTGCTGACTGGGACAGCCGCACCCTGGAAGAGAAGAAGTATTTCGTCAAACATGGGTTTTTCCCAACAGGAATTACAGCGAGTTGAACCCAGTGCTTGGCTCAGAGAACGCCTTCATGATTCGCCGGCAATCCAACCGGAGATCCCAGCACTGCGCCACGTTGCGGTGCTAAAGACGCGCGCGCGAGCGCGCTGCAAGGGCCCTGCCATGCGCAATGGCGCTGCCGGATGCACGGCGGTGCAAGCACTGGGCCACGCACTCAGGCAGGCTTAGCGCGTTCAAGGCAGGCCAACTCGAAACACAGCCGGTATTCTGCAAAGGCGAAACAGGACGCGAAGTTGCTTCAGAAGTTGCTGCGCGAGTGCAGGGAACACTGCCGCGAGATTAGGGCAACGTGCCTATGAACGTCACAAGAGGGGAGGAACCAAAGTACCAGCCCGTTAGGTTAGGCCGATACCAGCCTCGGCGTCCGTTGAGGTAGATGCCATCGACAAGGGAATGGAGGAAACTTGAAGAAGCAGCCGGCTTCGTTCTCGACCTCAACCTTGTACATATCTGCAATCCTGAACCCAGTCTCTGCCATCGAAACGGAGAAATCATGGATGCCCCGAACGAACTGATGCAAGAGCTATCAACCCTCGTTGAAGAAACAGGCGACAAAATCGCCGAGGATTACCAGTTTGCGTTCTTAGAGTTCTTGGCCCAACTTAACTTCCCCGATACCGATAATCCGATTCCATTGAAACTCTGGGTTGCAATAGCCCAAGCATTCGCGGACGCCTCAGGCTACCGCATTGGTCTGCAAGCGGTGGTGGTGGAACCTATTGACGGCGAGCCAACCAGCTACCGGGCGGTCGCGCATCGTGAAGTTGCCAGTGTCGAGCCGACATTATTTGTTCAGCCAGCAGAAGAGTAATGCGGTCCTAGTCAGTGATCCTGGGGGCCGAAACCCATACTCCACGGACGCTCGTTTCCGTGGCCGCGACAGTCTTGTAGATCGCTCGCCAAGAGGATAGAAGCCGGAGTCGGGGCGCTCGCCGTCAACAAATCGCGCGCGGGCCGCGCTGAAAAACGTGAACTACATCCTCGCCCGCGCAGCCTCATATTGCTCGTACATCTCTTCTAGGTACAGCTTCGCTTTTGCAGCGGCTTTCCCAAAATCTCGATCTCCTAGCATTTCGACCGTGATGTCCTTGTAGACCAACCGAACTTCGATTCGCCTAAGGTAATTGCTTGCGTCGCCGTATGCTGATCGTAGCTCCTGTTCCAGACAACGATAGATCAACTGATCGGTGGGCGCGGGGCCAAGCCTAGCCCGCCAGCGTTCTGGAGGATTCCTCTTCACCACTGGGAAAAGGCGGGCGATCACTTCAGAACAGTTCTTGTCAATCGCAGCATCAAGTTTCGCCTTGGCGTCCTTCTGGAACACCTTCACGGCTGCCTTCAGTTCTGCGACTTCGTTGTCGAATTCAGCACGATTAGTTGTCAGGATTACTTTTCCGTAGTGCGCAATCGTGACAAGGTATTTCTTTTCAATCTCTTCTCGCCCTTGCATCAGCTGCTCACCGGAGATGTCATCTCCCTTTCGAACGAGCTGAAAGTTTGCACGAAGTAACTCTTCGGTGTTTGGGTCAGCGCCGATGCCCAGTAGGTCAGCGGGAACCGGCACCCGCTTTTTCGACAACGCTGCCTTCTGAAGGCTGAATTCGACGAACTGGAACTTGGTGCTGAGGACTCTCACCTGACGCGCGAGGTCGAATGGTTGAGCCGGACTCGCCTTCAGGTCGGCAGTAACCCGCGTCACCACCTCCTCTGTAAGAGGACGGGGAGCCAGTTCCTGGGGCGCTAGGATTTGTTCGTGGAGGCTTTCTCCCTGGTTCGGCGCAAGAACAATCTGGGCTACATCGGACTTGGACTCCTCAATAAGACGTGGGGTCGGCGGGAAGATAATCCGCTCGCCGTCGATCTCTAGCACGCACAGCCGGACGCCGGTTTGCCGGTGGACAGAAGCCTGCAAGTGCTCTGCAGTCTCCATGAGCAATGCCAGAGCTTCGCCATCGCAGAAGCCAATGCGACAGAGATCCGGATCAGCATCGAGAACCACCTCGACAATGCAGCCACCCGGCTCCTTCCACCGTTCCGCGAGGACGTGGGCAGCGGCAGTCGGCAGGCCTGGTCCAACAAACCGGATGCTCTCGCGAGCTCGTCTCAGGTGAGCTATTACATCCGCATCTGGCAGGTAGCCTAGGTGAATCGTGGGTGGGAGTAACGCATTGTCGTGAGGCATGATCCGAAGTCCTATCCTGTTTTCTCCCACAAGCTCGCAATTGGCTGCGCTGATCAGCCGCAGAGCGACCCGGATTATATCCGATTTTGGGATATTAAAGGGGTGGCCGGAATAATCCAGCCACTTTGAGAGATGCGGAATACAGAAGGCGCTATCGGCTGTTCCTGGAGCGATTAAAACAAGCCCGAGTTGAGGCCGGGCTCACCCAGTCTGAGGTGGCGCGGCATTTGCGCCGCCCACAATCGTTTATATCAAAGGCTGAATCGGGCGAGAGACGACTGGACCTGGTGGAAGTAGACGAATTAGCGAGCCTGTACCGTAAACCAATTGATTTCTTCCTGCGCACTGAACCTGACTAGTGACGGCCAAGTATCGATCGGAGCCGTGACTTGAGCGTCATCTCCGCTGGTGACTTGCCATTCGCGCCGAGCCATTTCTCAAACTCCAAAATGCGAACGCGGTGCTCGACCGCTGGCTGCTGAACCCTCACGGTGATCGTGTGCCCTCGTCCAATCTGGCCCACCCATTCATTGCTCTTGAACGCAGCAAGCGCCTGGGCAACGGCTTCACAGAGGGTTTCCGCCGTCACTTCGATGGAGTGCTGGTGTCCGTCCGAGTCTTCGCAGGATACAGTACAGGTCCGCACGGACATGTCAGGTATTTTCGTCTTTTGTTCGCCTCGGCGCAAGCACAGCCAACCGCGGTCCGAACAGTCATTTCTGCGATTGATCGGAGCGTAAGATCAAAAGCAGAGGAAATTTAGGATTATGGAAAAAGGAACGGTAAAGTGGTTCAACGACGCAAAGGGATACGGTTTTATCAGTCGCGGGGAAGGCCAGGGAGATGTGTTCGTCCATTTTTCAGCCATTGAGGCGGGCGGTTTCCGCAGCCTGCAGGAGGGTCAGCAAGTACAGTTTGATGTCGTCAAAGGTCCCAAAGGCTTGCAGGCTGAAAACGTGAAGCCTCTGTAATCGTCAAAAGTGACACACTCGGAACTCCATCCACGGGGGTACGCACACCGGGTCCGGAAGAAAAACTGCAAGCCACACTCGGCGGCGTTTTATCTTGATTAACCACAACCCTGAACATGGTAGCCTGCGCCACCCGACGCTCAGAATTTCCGGGTTAGCAGGTCGTAATCCGATTCGAACTGCGCCTGAAGCTGCCGCACTAGTGCCTCTTCCCGGAAGATCAAGCCCATCTCCCGGTTGAAGGTAATCGAATCCGGTGAAAGGCTGAGGGAACCAAGGTAAGCCACCTGACCGTCGACCGCGGCGGCTCGTGCGTGCATGTAAGGCAGTGCAGGGTTCTCGCGGCCGTTTACGTGCACATCCACTCCGGAGGCCGCCAGTGCCGCGAGAGAGGCGAGCTGCCGGTCCTGGATCTCCTGTTTGCCGCCGTTGACATGTACTGGGGCGATGAGGCGAACCCTGGCTCCGCGCTTGACGGCGGCGACAAGTTCGCCCTCGAGTGTGGGATTGCCGAGCAGCTCCGTGTAAACGTCGAGCGTTCGCAGCGCCTGCTGGTAAAGTCCTACCAATCGCTCCGAACCGTTGACCGGGGAGACGATCAGGTCGCCGCTGGAGATCGGAGAGGTCGGATTGAACAGAGGCGGCTCCTGCCCCACGGCCGCCGAGTACGACCAATCGTTCTCGAAAAGACGGTGGACGTCGCGCAGAATCTCCTCGTTGTCGCAGGTGGTCGCGAAGTCCCGGTACTGCAAGAAAGTCGTCTGGTCGAGGCACGCGGAGCCGTAGACCAGCAGCTCAGAGTCGATCAGGATGATCTTAGGAAAACTCCTGGGGAAGACTGGATTGCTCAGGTGAAGCTCTCCTCCGGCAGATGTCAGATACTGCTCGAGATGGTCCCTCTCTGAGGCCGTCTCGCTGTACTTCCGGAAATCCACGATCACGCGGACCGAAACGCCGCGGTACAGGGCTGCCTGAACACGCTCGAGAATCTGCGGATCCTCCAGGACGCATATCTCGATCCGGATTGCGTCCTTGGCGGCGTCCATCGCCCGGAGGTAAACGCTGCGACCATCTTCAGGCAGAACAGTTAGTGAGCAGGAGGAACCAGTCCCGCAATCGGAGGCGAAGGCCCGCTCCGGCACCGGCGATGCAAACGAAAGAAGAGTTGCGCTGGCCACTCCCAAAAAGCCGCGCCGCGTCATCGGCGCACAGACAGGGGCCTGTGCGTGAGCTTTTGAATCGAGAAACAACCTCGCTTCTTCAGTGTCAGTCGCCACGCGGCCCTCTTCTGATTCTGGCTATTCACAACCTTAAGTGGAAACGACTTGAGTTACGCGCTCTTGGCAATGGCTCCGCTTTCAGTCGGGCCGACCAAGAAAACCTACACCCTACGCCGTCAGATCGCAATGCTCCAGTCGTACCCGGTCTCAATCCGCCATTCCGGCGAATTTCGCCAACTGGAAAGCCAAGACCATGGTGACTCCTTATGCCATGGTCTATCGCACAGACCGCCACCGCAGGTTGTGATCACTGAGGCGGCCCGGAATGAAGGCGACAGAGAAGCCGCTGCCATCCGGATCCTGCAGGGGGTACTGGTCGGATGGCCAACGAACATCCCAGTACAGCCTGCCCGGCTCAGAGCATCTGTCTGCGCGGTTGTGCCGTAGAGGCTGCCGTGGTACGTCTATCGCCTACGGATGATGTCGGGAGCACCTGCTCTACAACTTCGGCGGCAACGCCAACACCGGGCCTTGGAGCGGTGTGGTCGAAGGCGGAGGAAGTGATCAACCGAAACATGGGGGAATCAGGTCTGATGTTGTTCTTGGAATTCGATCACGGTGCCGTCGTTCGGAAGGAAACAGGACTCGCGAAACCGAAGATCATGAGGCTAGTGATCGGCAATCCTCTAGTCATGAAGGAGATGGCCAAGCATGTTCCGGACGCGGGGTCATATGCGCCTGTGACCGTGCTCGTTGATGAGCGGGACGATGGCGTGCATTTGTCCTACGACAGGATGACCAGCTTTCTGTCCCCATACGAAAACAGATCGAAGCGTCGAATAATCTCTGCGGCGAACTCGTATACCGGCATGCGCTTTTCTACGATCTCCGCCAGGGTTACGATCCTGCCATCTTGAAGACAAACATGTAGGTAGGCAGCAGCCGACGAACGACCGAAGCCGTAGTCAATCGAGGTGAAGTAAGAATCCCACGATTGTGCTGGAATCTGCGCGAATGGGATGACCATGCGGCTGGGATCCCAGATGCTGAAGTAGCAACCCTCTGGCGTACACTTGGGCAATGGAACGCAAAGATCGCGCTAATCTGTTTGGCCAGAGTGCCCACGATAAGGCTAATGCCGCAATTGAACACGCCCGTTATGTCAGGGA
>Ga0302325_10024589_pt1 | contig 12523 bp, 16 predicted proteins | sample Palsa_T0_2_FD_201948 | JGI IMG/M metagenome (GOLD analysis project Ga0302325, IMG submission 201948) | Peat permafrost microbial communities from Stordalen Mire near Abisko, Sweden - Palsa_T0_2 | ecosystem: Environmental > Terrestrial > Soil > Palsa > Peat permafrost | place: Sweden: Abisko...
AAAACTAAACGACATCAAAGCCGCCTGAATTGGTGTCCACTTTATCGAGGCAAGCCCTATTTACCAAGAGGATTTCGTGCGATTCGGATCAATCTTCGCAGGCCAACTTCCCTTCCCTTTCTCTCCATTTGGGCTTCGTTCATCTGCTCTCTTGTGATCTCCGAAAATGACCAGAGTTGGAAAACCCGGGCTCGCGTAATACCCTCCTTCCTAGCTATTTCCGCGCATGAAAGGACCCGTCATTCTTTTAACTTTGCGGCCCGAGTACGTACCCTGAGAACCGCCGACCACGAATCCGTCATGTTCCCAAAGGGCGGGTATGTCTGCGGAAGAACCACCCTCGATTTTCTCGTCGAACTCCTTCCCTTTTCGAAGGGCATCGAGACCCGCAATATTTTGTCTCTGGTCCCTCCTTGGGCAGCCATTTCAGTATGAAAGACAAAAAACTTTTCGTGAGATTTTCGTCGTTGGAAGAGAATGACTTAAGATCCGGCGTCGGAATTCTTGGCATCCACTTTTTGTACCGGATCCCTGCTTGGGGGTCCAAGACCCGGGCTGGGATCGAACCATTTAGTTTCTTAAAGCAAAGTAAGGTTCGGGATCAACAACCGCCCGCAATCATCCGGTAGACCCCAGACCCCGAGCAGAGATGTTTCCATGGGTCAGCCGTTAACCTCAGCGCGCAACGAAGTTCGTCACTCAGAAGGCCGGCAGCAATACTGATTCGTGCGTCGTGGAGGGTGATAACTTTTGCGCCCACTAGAGGGCCGAATGCGGCGACGAGCAGCCCTACCGAGTCAGGCTTCCTTGCAAGTGAAAATGAATCTGTAGGACGGGGTCGACCGAAAGTACCCAATACCGAATGATTGGCAGGCCAAAATCCTGTGTATTCAAAGTCGCCGTGCCGTCGATCGTCGCCAATCCGCGATTGACGGTAACTGTCAAAGGGAAACTTATGGCGTGCGCTTGACCGTGCAATTGAAACTGGCCGCGGGCTGTCAATGCCCCGTTGGCGCTTCGATCCACCGCAATAAGTTCGAAAATGACTTGTGGGAACTTGTTCGTCTGTAACCACACGCTCATGTTATGGTCGCGGTCCGCGATACCGGTCTTCACAGCGGACAAATCTGCGTGAAACGCGGTGGATTCAACCCGACCGCTTTCCGGGTCGAGCCTGATCGCGATGTCGAATTCCTCGAGGTGGGCAGCAAAGGAATAGAGCGTCGATTTTACCGCAATAACGACGTGCGATTCCGAGCGATCCAGGACAAACAGCGCGCCATCGGCTTTTGTCACCAACGGGAGAGCCAGAATAGCCGCCGCAAGCAAGCGAGCCCCTGAGGTGCGCAGAATGGTCATCTTTGGTTTGCGCAAGGCGCACCGATCCACATGGGCGAGGCGAGAGAATGGTTTCATATTGATAGTTCTCAAAGCGGACTACCATCACGGCGACTGATGAGTTCGCGCCAGTTGAGACCGAGGTCGGCGATAAGCAGGGAAGCTAGGGTGAATGCGATAATGCCAACAGAGGCAAAGGTGTCGCCGAGGTGGCTCCAGTAGCGGGGCCAGAGATTGAGCACGCGGCTGGAAACGAAAGTAAAGGTAACCGCATAGGAGCGTACCATCCATTGGCGATGCTGGACGATCTGGCCGTTCCGCGCAGTAATGAGGGCGGCAGCGGTGCAGACAATCCAGGCCGCCGCCTGCATGGAGGTTCCGGGTAAGCCCGGGCTGCCGGCGGCGAGGGCGACACCGGTTGCGGCGCCGATAAAGACGGAGATGACGTAAATGCGGCCGAGAACGCGATGGAGTTGACGATGACGCTGGCGTATCCGGGAGGAGAAATTAATGGGACCAATGAGGAGAGCAAGAGTTGCGGCGAGCACGTGCGGGATGAGCAGATGACGGTCGGAGATGACCTTCAGCCGGTAGGCGTGGTACATGGGGTAGTCCGCGACCAGAAGCACTTCTGAGGTGAAGAAGACGAAGAGTGTGGTGGAACCAAGGGCAATCCAGAGAACGGTCTTGAATCTGGAACGTGTCGCGGTGGGCGCAGGCAGTGTGGAATTTCTAATGATCCGTCTCGCAGGGGGAACGAGGTGTTGAGGTGTGCAGAAAGGGGCGAGAGGCTTCATGTTTGTTGGACTACCATATTGGCATCAGAGGACGGTTGTCTTAAACGGGAGCCAAAGTGTTCGATTAAACTTCGTATGCATACATGGCTTTGAGCTGCATGTCCGGCGAACGGGAGAGGACAAGACGAGTTATTAGATCACGACCTCTCACGATCCAGGGGTTCTCCCACTGTCCGATGGCCCCGATTCGGCGAGCCTGCCGGGCCATGCGGGCGGTTCGGGACCCCCGCAATGCCTCATAGGCGCGGAAGCCAGTTGTTATGTCAGACGACGCCAGCAGGCACTTGGCAAGGCACGCGGCATCCTCGATCGCCATGCAAGCTCCTTGACCCACATTTGGCGTTATCGGATGGGCGGCATCACCCAACAGAGTAACGCGGCCGTCGCCCCATCTCTTGAGCGGCTTTCGATCGCGAGCATCGTTCTTGATGATGTCGCCTGAACTCGTGGCCTCGATCAGCTCTGGAATCGGCCCATGCCAGTTCCTGAACAGTGCGGACACTTCGGCTTTACGCCCTTCCGGAGCATCCGATTGCAAACGAGTGCTGTTTCTCGTGGCATACCAGCAAACACGGCCCTGTCCCATGGGCATTACTCCGAATCGGCGTCCAGGTCCCCAGGTTTCGCTTATGTGGCCCTGTGCAGACCCTGGAATTTTAGGAGCGATACCCCGCCAGATACAATAGCCCCGGTAGATGGGTTCGCCTGAACCGTGAATCTGGGCTCTAATGGCTGAATTGATGCCGTCGGCAGCGACTAAACCATCGGCGCGGACTTGATATCCGCTTTCAAATCTCGCGATAACACCCTCGGAATCCTGCTCGAACGATTCCACGCGTTGGCCTGGGATCAAGCACCCTTCCGGCAATTGGCTTCTGAGTGCCCGATGCAAATCAGCGCGATGTATGCAAAGGGCCGGGGTTTGAAAGCCCGTCATCGCGATTGCAGAGATCAACTTTCCGCTAGGACGATGTAGATTGAACTGGGTGACGGGTTCACCCCTGGTAAGTACCTGTTCGAGCACGCCCAGGGAATGCAGTACCCTGGTTGCGTTCGGCCAAAGACTCATCCCCGCTCCAATCTCTGTGAATGTTGGTGCCCGCTCATAGACAGCCATATCGAACCCTGCTCGATTGAGTGCGAGCGCCGTAGTCAGACCACCTATTCCTCCTCCAGCGATGATCAGCTTTCTGCTCATAAGCGGCTGGGGACGGGGATTTTATTCAAAGAGATCGTGGAGCTGCGACACGCTGGTTGCGCGGCTTGTTCCAGTAACCGTAAATTGCCTGCTTGGTATGTGTTCACGATACATCCGTCTGGGTAATTGCGCGCCTCGGTATCATGAGATCAAACGCGCAATGCCAAATGCGGCTGCGGCAGCGAGCCCACCAATGAACGTGGTTTGCAGAGCGCCGCGGAAGACTGGAACACCAGTAACCTTGCCTTTGATGCCGCCAAAAAGAGCGAGTGCAATCAGCGTAACGATGACAGAAAGTTTCAGCGCGCTTTGCGCATTGGATAGAAACAAATAGGCGCTGAGTGGAATGATTCCACCAACGATGTAGGCCCCTGCGATGGTTAGAGCGCTTTTCCACGCCCTATCCGCATCAGGCTGCTCAAGCCCAAGTTCAAAGCGCATCATGAATGTTACCCAGTCCTTGGGCCGCCTGCGGAGCGATTCGACGACTGTAGTGCATTCTTCGGGCGAAAGACCGTAGCTCTTGAAGACATCCCACACTTCCTGCGCCTCTGCCTCGGGCTTCTCGACAACCTCAGTCTCTTCTCGGGATAGTTCGTTGGCGTAGTGCTCAGCATCCCCCCGGGCAGCGAGGTAACCTCCCAGCCCCATTGCTATTGAACCGGCGGCGATTTCGGCAAAGCCGGCCGTAACGATGAGTCGCGTCTGCGAAATGGCTCCAGTCAAGCCCGCTGCAAGGGCGAAGGGAACGGTCAAGCCGTCGGACATGCCGATGACGATGTCGCGCACGGTATCGCTTGCGGTGAAATGCTCTTCGATGTGTGGTTTCATGCTAGGGGACCTGTTTGCTGGCTAAGATACCGTCAATGAGGTTTCATTTGGCAGCTCCATTCCTGTATCTCGTTGGATGCTCTTGATCCGAGTGATGCTTAGGAGTCTATTGGCGGCCTTAGATCCAATGAAAAAAATGTTCCTAGGCGTCATCGTTGGCTTTTGCATAGTTCCTTTGGCCGCGTTGCTCTTCGTCGAATTCGGCGGAATGCCGGTGGCCACCAAGGGAAAGCCGCTGCCACTCGAGCGTTTCCTTGCTCATGTTGCGCTCGACGCGGCTGTTGACCGGGATGCGGACAAGCCATCGCCAATCGAGGCGACCGAGGCTAACCTCGCCGCCGGTGCGAAGATCTACCAGGCGCAATGCGTGATCTGTCACGGCTTGCCTGATGGGGCGCCGACGGCGATCGCCCTCGGAATGTATCCTAAGCCCCCGCCGCTTGTCCGCTTGGACAAGAAAGGTGTCACCGATGATTCAGCGGGGGAAACCTATTGGAAGGCCAAGAATGGCATCCGGCTGACCGGCATGCCCGGTTTTGGCGACAGCCTGTCGGAAACGGAACTTTGGCAGGTGAGCCTTCTTCTCCAGCATGCGCACGATTTGCCGTCGTCCGTCGGCAAACTCCTGAGCGAACGGTCGAATTGACGCCTCCCAAAGCAAGAGGACGTGCTAATCCGGATGTGTCGATATGCGGACGGGCGACGGTTCGATTAAGTCCCAGCACTCAGGTTGCGTAGGGGAATTTGGATGGACGGCGGTGTCGAGGCTTGGAGGAACGTGAAATCCGGGGTCCAACCCAGAACTCGGCCCGGAAAAGGTTCTGGGTAGTTTGTCTCATATGGCCCGTTGGGCCTCCGCGGAATTTTCGCAGGTGAGCACGTGCACACCGCGTCTGTAATGGATAATGGAGAGGATATTTAGACCTATGTCTTTCCGTGGATCCGGGACAATTCGAACGACTGTGCCAATCCCCGCTGCATTGCACGCGTCCATTATTTTAGTAATATCAGCTACACAATCCAGCTCCATTGATTCCAAGCTGCTAAGATCGGCCAAGAACGTAAACCCTTTGCGCATTTGAGGAAGCAGATTCAGCACCTCTTCATGGACCGCCTTTACCTCAGCAGCAGTTACGCGACCTCGATACCGTACCTCAATTAGATTACGGGTAATATCTCCTTGAATAAGGTATCCGGAGCTTAAGTCCTTCTGTGTATGTTCGTCCATTCGAGTAGCTCCTGGCGTGCAGTCGGCTTCGGACGGTGAAACTTTGCTTCTGATGCAACGCTGCCAACCGCATACGATCAGATGTTTATTTTACTGTCATCACGCCACGCATTCCCACCTGGAAGTGCCCAGGGAAAGAGCAGAGGTAAACATAGTTTCCCGGAACGGTAGGCGCGGTGAATGTGACCTCCCCGTTCTGCCTCGCACCGAGTAGACCAATCGACGCGATTACGTCACCCGCAAGCGCTTTGGGCTCATAGTTTTCGTCCTTGGCATTGGCGGCAGCCGAAGAATACGCGGCGCCGTCTTTTCCGGCCTTAAGGAGAATCCAATTGTGCCCCATGACCGTTTTGGGAAGTGTGCCAATGTTGCTTAGCGAGACGTAGACCACTTCGCCGGGTTTCACCGTGAAACTCGTTGTGTTGAACTTCATGGAGTCATTCCCGGTGAGTTCGATCGAGGTTGTGGCCACTTGGGCGCCCAAAGACGCGGCGCAGAATAGCGCGAAGGCGAGACCGAAGGAGAATCGTTTTATTTTCATAGTAGTATTCAGTTAGGTGATGAAAGCGTCTAGAACATGATCCATGCCTCAAAATATAGCGTGTTATTGGCTGAAGCGCTTTGGGCTGTGCCGTCGAAATGGCTGTAGACGACGTACTGCACGGAGAATTTGACATTGCTTTTGGACCAAAACGCTGGCCCTCCAACCTTATTGAACGGCATGTAGTTCAACTGGAAGATATAGCCGTTGCTGTCAGCGGAGCCGGAAGCGCTTCCGGAATATAAGAGCGGATCGAGGCTGCCGTTCACGTTGAATATCTGAGCCGCGGCTCCGTAGGTCTTGTCGTATAGGTAGTCGACGGCGATCTTCTCGTTGAGCAAGGTGTCGGTGGAATTGCTTGTGGCGCCGAGGGGCTGGCTGGCCCTCCAGTCGTCATGTTCGTAGATCGCCGACGCCATAACCGTGACATCGCTGTTTAAATTTGAATATTGGTACTGAGAATCGACGCCGGCGTCCGCGGTTTGATCCTCGCCCGCGCTGCTGTCTCGTCCTGGATAAGTATTGGCCACCATGCCGAAAGTGCCCAGCTCCCAAGTTGAGGAATCGGTGGATTTCTCGACTGCGAGGCGCCAATATGGCGCCAGGCCCGCGATCTGGGCCTCGCCGGTTGGATCCACTCCGACGGCCCGCTGGAACTGGGGGCCGAGGGTGCGGTAGGCGCCTACGTCCAAGTAGACTGTGTTTGCAACCATTGCGTAGGCCCCAAGGCCCGCTACTTGGGCCGCAAACGCACCAGTGATCATCGGCGAGGCGGCAGGGGTCGGGGCCAGTCCCGAACCGCTGAATGGAAATCCCCATGCAGGCGTGGAATTCCAAGGATCCTGCATCGTGGGGTTGTTGTTGAGATAGGCGCCGTATACGACGCTCTTCCCACCCCACGTTCCCGTGTCGGCGAACCGAAGCTCGGTGTTGTCCCAGGACCACGCCTTTCCGACACCGTCGTAGGTTGTCTGCGAGAAAATCCCAAATTTGTCGGCGATTGCCCCGCCATCGGTGCCGAACAAGTCTGTTGCGTACGGCCCAAACAGGCGTCCTGCGTAAAAAATACTCGCCTGAGTAAGCGCGAAATTGTTGTTCGGAGCAAACCCCGGCGCTGCGCCCCCCACCTGGCCTGACTGCGTCTGGGTGAACGAGGGCTGCAGCATAACCGCGATCGGCGGCAAGGAAAAGCTGCCTGCGGCGAGCGTGTAGCCGGTCAGCTTGAATTGGCGCCCAAACTCGTTAAGCAGTGGGTACTCCGTATGGCACGCGATACATTGCATGTTGAGCTGCCGCGCAAAGCTCGGAAGGCCCTGGCAGCTTAGGGCGCACGATAAGAAACCCACCGCTCCAACCAACGAAACTGTTGCGAAATGCTTGCTAGATGATTTCAACATTAAAATCATAGCAGCATCAGTCCCCCGCCGCATCGCAGATTCTGTTAATTGCTGTGCATCTATTGCTTCGCTTTTTTGGACGCTCGAACCAATCCAAATAAAAGGCGGACTCCACATTCGCATTCTAGTGATCGCAAAGGACATGGGAAATGGGGTGAACACCTATGGTATGCGAAAGGCCGCATGAGCCGCCCGACTCGGGGCCCGCCGAGGAAATATGCATCGCTGACTTGGCGATTGCCTGAAAAAGCGACCGGATTAGCTTCCCGAGAATAATGCGAGCCTCCGACACACCGTCTGGCAGGAGCCGCATTCTGGTGGATCGGCTGAAACAGTCTAAGATTTACAGGGAGTATGAACGGGCATTTCGCGATACTACTGGTTTGCCGTTAAATCTTCGTTCTATCGAGGCGTTCGACCTGGCCCATCGCGGCGATCCGAATGAGAACCCGTTTTGCGCCCTCATGGCGCAGAGCAATCAATCGTGCGCCGCGTGCCTTCAGATGCAAAGAAAGATCGAAGACCAAGCCAGTCTTGAACCGAAAACCCTTCGATGCTTTGCCGGCTTGTGCGATTCGGCCGTGCCGGTGCGCGTCGGGGAAAATCTCATCGCTTTTCTGAACACGGGACAAATCCTCCTGCACAAGCCAAGCCACCAACAGTTTGCGAAGACGACCCGCAACTTGCTGAAATGGGGCGCCGAAGTGGACTTGAAACGGTTGGAAGAGGCTTATTTTCACACGCGTGTCGTCTCCAAAAAACAGTACGAGTCGGTTCTGCGGCTGTTAGCTGTCTTTTCCCAGCATCTCTCAAGCTTGAGCAATGAGTTAATGGTGAAGGAAGCCGCTGGCGAATCGCCGGCAATGACGCGTGCCCGAGTTTACATTGCGGCGCGACATACGGACGAACTTACGCTTGGCGAAGTCGCAAATGCCGTAAACATGAGCGCCTTCTATTTCTGCAAGATCTTCAAGAAAACGACCGGCATGACATTTACGGGTTATCTTGCCCGGGTGCGCATCGAGAAGGTGAAAAACCTGATGCTCAATCCACATAAACGAATCAGTGAAGCCGCCTACGAGACCGGCTTCCAATCGCTTTCGCAATTCAATCGTGTCTTCCACCGGCTTGCGGGTGAGTCGCCCTCGAAGTACCGCGAACGTCTGCGTCCCTCTGCCATTTAGATGGCTCTCCTCCAATCTCGACATGGTTCAAGGCTGTTCGGGATCGCCTCTTTGAGCGTAGCCGACTTTTGCATAAGGAACAGAGTGATTCGATTTCTCCCCGTGCGATCGCATTTATGGCAAGATAAAGCTCGGCAACCGCGTTGCCTCGATGCGCTGGATCTATCGTCGCATCCCCACTCTGCGTAAGTACAAGCGCCTCGAGGACCGCTTGTTCGCCAGCGAGAAAGTGTCCAAGAAAGGGATTTTTCCCGCATTGGCAGTCGGCGCGCAATGCCGCGACGCTGGAGGTGGGCTCGCCGCAGGTGCATGCCTTCCTGGCGCGCAGCTCGTCGAATATCTTATCAAGGGTCCAATCAATCAAGTGCACGAGCACGTCCGGATTGGCCAGAGGAGTTTCTATGCGCTCCAGGCGCAGCAGCATATCCCAGCGTTGACGAATTTCGCGGCGTCGGCTTGAGAGCGCTTGAATCAAACTCGCTTTCACGCCGTCGATCATACTCGACAACGTTCAACACGGCTTCGCTTGCATTGCCCATATAAGCGCATTTTTTGCTGCCGCCATTCCGGGGTTCCACTGATTGCGATGGCCTGATGATTCCAGAATGCCGTGACGCGCACCTATTGCGGGCCAATGATCCGCACGACCCTCCTGATCGGCACGGTGATAGGATATTGGCGTCCGGCCGCGGGGGTAACTAAAGGAAACTAAATTGGCAGCGCCATAGTGGCTCAACCGTAAGCGGTAACGGGAGCACAGCCTAGGCGACAGCGCGCGCGGCGGATATGCTGTGCGGATGGACACGAACGAGGATTGCCAGCTGGTGGTAACGAGGCGGTACACGAGGCGCGGGGAGCGTCTCAAGGTGGTGGAGAAGTGGAGGCAAACGGGACTGAGTGCTGCGGAGTATGCCGAGAAGAGCGGGATAAACGAAGGCACGCTTAGCCGGTGGGGGCGCGAGGCGGTTCCGATGCGAGAGACAACGCCGTTTATCGAGTTGCCGGCGATCGCAGCGGGGGCATGGACGGCGGAGGTGACGAGCAAGGAGGGAAGTGTGCGGTTTTCGCCGTCGGCTTGTCCGGTCTGGGCCGCAGCGCTCATTCGGGAGCTCAACCGATGCTGAGCATCGGAGCCTCAACGAAGGTATTCCTGCGTCCCGGCTCCACGGACCTGCGGCTCGGGTTCGAAGGGCTCTACCAGTTGGTTCGCACCAAGCTCGACCAGGATCCCCTTTCCGGCCACGTGTTCGCCTTCTGCAACCAGTCAAAGACCCGGCTGAAGCTGCTCACATGGTGTCAGGGGTCACCCTAAACCAGCCACGACGGGTCGGGGGTCAGTTCAAAACCAGCCACTGTGAGTAGGATCGATTTGCTCGTTGAGCGGCGGATGCCGCACAACGGAGCAGATGAACCAACTCAAAGTGCATCACCTGGAACAGATTATAACGCTGAAGGCTCAGGGCTGGTCCGCTCGGCGGATCGCCCGGGAGCTGGAGTTTGATCGGGAAACGGTCCGGAAGTACCTGAAGAAGGGCCCGGCAAAACCAGCCACCCCGACCCTCGGGTCGGGGATGGAAAACGAGCCCGGGGATGGAGTTGGGACACCCGAGGTCGAATCAAAACCAGCCACCCTGACCACCGGGTCCGAAGATGGTATTGCAGAGCGGGAAGTGGACCGGGCGCTGGAGGCGGCGCGCTCGAACGTGAGCCTGTGCGAACCGTGGCGGGAAGTGATTGATGCGGGGCTGAAGCAGCGGCTGTCGGCGAAGCGGATCCACCAGGACCTGGTCTCGGATCATGGTTTTCCTGGGAGCTACCAGTCGGTGAAGCGCTTCGCCCGGCGGCTCGAGGCCAAGACCGAAATCCCGTTCCGGCGGATGGAGTCGCTGCCCGGGGACGAAATGCAGGTCGACTTTGGCCAAGGGGCGTGGGTGGTCGACCCGGACGGCGGTAAGCGCCGTCCGCACCTCTTTCGGGCGGTATTGAGCCACTCGAGGAAGGGCTACACGGAGGTCGTGTGGCGCCAGGATACGGAGTCGTTCCTGCGCTGTATCGAGAATGCGTTCCGAGCAATAGGCGGCGTCACGAGGACCGTGGTGGTCGACAACCTGAAGGCCGCGGTGCTGCAGGCGGACTGGTATGATCCCGAGCTCAACCCGAAGCTGGCCGAGTTTGCCCGGTTTTACGGGACGGTGATCCTGCCGTGCAAGCCGGGGATGCCGCGGCACAAGGGCAAGTGCGAGGCCGGTGTCGACTATGCGCAGGAGAACGCGGTCAAGGGCCGTCGCTTTGAAAGCCTGGGGGCCCAGAACATCTACCTGGCCGAGTGGGAGCGCAACGTGGCCGACACGCGGATCCACGGGACGATCCACCAGCAGGTGCGCCCCTTCTTCCTGACGGCGGAGCAGCCGCTGCTCCTGCCGCTGCCGGGGGGACTCTTCCCCAGTTTTACCGAGGGCAAGCGGGGGGTGAATCGGGACGGCCACGTCGAGTTTGAAAAGTCCTTCTACTCGGTCCCGCCGGAATACCTGGGGCGCGAGGTGTGGGTGCGTGGGGACTCGCGCGTGGTGCGGATCTTTAATCTGAGGATGGAGGAGGTCGCGGTCCATGTGCGCGGAGCGCGGGGGCGGGCCGAGACGAAGGACGAGCATATCCATCCCCTGAAGCGGCGGCTGATCGACCGCGGGGTGCGCTACCTCATGTCGCGCTGCAGCGAGATTGGGCCGGCCTGCGGGGCCTGGGCCGAGGCGGTTAATCATCACCGCCCGATCGAGGGCGTGCGGGCGATCCAGGGCCTGCTGCCGCTGGCGAAAAAGCATACCGCCGAGGCGATGGAGAAGGCCGCGGCGAAGGCTCTCTGCCGGAGCGCCTGGCACCTAAGTGCGGTCAAGGCCGCGCTCGGGGAGCCCGCGAATGTGGTCCAGGTCGACTTCCTTGAGAAGCATCCCCTGATCCGCGACCTGACGGCCTACCGGGTCCCCTTTCCTCCATGAACACACCGCAACTCGATATCCTGTTAAAACAACTGCGGCTGAGCAGCCTGGCGACGACGCTTGGCGTCCGCCTCCAGGAGGCCGCGGGCGGCCGCCTTACCCACGCCGAATTCCTTGAACTCGCCCTCCAGGACGAAGTGAGCGTCCGGCGCCAGCGCAAGGTCGCCAACCGGTCGCGTGCCGCCGGCTTCCGGGTGCCGAAGACCCTGGACACCTTTGACTGGCACTTTAACCCGCAGATCCCGCGAAAGGAGATCTACGACCTGGCGAGCTGCCAGTTTATCCGGGATGCCACGGGAGCCATCTTCCTCGGAGCCCCCGGGCTCGGGAAAACGCACTGCGCCCAGGCTATCGGCTACGAGGCGATCAAGCAGGGCTACCGGGTCCTGTGCCGATCGATCTTTGATCTGGTGCGGGACCTGATCGCCGAGGAGGCGCTCGAGGAGAAGGAACTGGCGCTGCGCCAGTACCTGAAGCCCGACCTCCTTATCATCGAGGACTTTGCGGGCAAGCAGCTGCCCAAGCACTCCGGGGAATATCTGCTCGAGGTCGTGATGCGCCGCTACGAGAACCGCTCGATCTTGATCACCTCCAACCGACCCCTCGAGGAATGGGGAAAACTCTTCCAGGATGTCCCGGTCGCCAGCGCGATCCTCGACCGGCTCCTGCACCACTCCCGCATCGTCACCTTTGCCGGGAGAAGCTACCGAACCAAAGACCTCGACCTCGGCGGCGAGGCCGCCGAGCTCCGCGCATGATCAAGGCCCAGACCCTGATTGCTGAGAAGCGACAAAGCCAGCGACGGCCTGCGGCCTATCTGGGGGCTCTCCGCCCCCAGCCCCCGGAAAACACGACGCTTACGGCGTCGGCGACTCCCGTTTTGCTCTTGTCCAACCCGATCAACCTCCTATGACCCCCAAGGTCCCACTCGCAGTGGCTGGTTTTGAATTAGGACCCTGACCCGCGCTGGCTGGTTTTGAGGTGACCCCTGACACTCGCCAGGAAGGGCATTTTTC
>Ga0302325_10024590_pt1 | contig 12523 bp, 12 predicted proteins | sample Palsa_T0_2_FD_201948 | JGI IMG/M metagenome (GOLD analysis project Ga0302325, IMG submission 201948) | Peat permafrost microbial communities from Stordalen Mire near Abisko, Sweden - Palsa_T0_2 | ecosystem: Environmental > Terrestrial > Soil > Palsa > Peat permafrost | place: Sweden: Abisko...
CCTGCTCTCGGGCTGGGTCCTCGAGCACGGATTCGAGCTCGACGACCTCGAGGTCACCCGACCCACGCTCGAGGACGTCTATCTACAGCTGACCGCCGAAGCCGGCGAGCCCCAAGAAACCAACGATCCCCAAAGGAGCCGACCATGATCCTGCTACTCAAGTTCCTCGCTCGCAAGTGGCGCCAGTTCACCGCCAAGCGCAAGCAGAAGAGCTAGCGCGATGGCACCCGAGAAGCTTCGCCCGCAAGGACGATCGGCCGCCTCGCGCGGGCCGATCGCCCTCCTCGCCCACCAGGCGCGCTACGAGCTGCTTACCGCCCGTCGCAACCCCCGCGCGCGGTTCTTCACCCTCTTCTTCCCCGTCGTGATGCTCGTCATCTTCGCCGGCGTCTTCCGCGGCACAACCACCCTCGACGGAGCCCACGTGAAACTCGCGCGCTTCTTCGTGGCCGGAATCCTGGCGATGTCGATCGTGCTCGCCTCCTACGCCAACCTCGTCATCACGATCGCGACGCTGCGCGAAACCGGCGTGCTCAAGCGACGCCGCGCCACCCCGGTCCCACCCGCGATCCTGATCGGCGGCCAAGCCATCAGCGCCGTGGCCACCGTAGCGATCATGAGCACGATCCTGCTCGTGGTCGCCAAGCTCCTCTACGGCATCGGGATGACCCCCGCTGCGATCGCCGCCATCGCCTGCACCGCCGCCCTCGGAGCGCTCGCGTTCGCGTCCATCGGCTACGCCGTCTCCGGTCTGATCGGGTCCCCCGAGGCCGCACAACCGATCGTGCAGGCGACCACCATGCCGCTGTGGTTCCTCTCCGGCGTGCTCATCCCCACCCAGAATCTGAGCGGCGCGCTGCGCACCGTGGGAACCATCTTCCCGATCGAGCACCTTGCCGGCGGACTGCACCTCGCCTCCGTCCATGCCTCGTTCAGCGGCGCCATCTCTGTGACCGATCTGATCGTGCTTGCCGCCTGGGGCGCCGCCGCCGCAGCCCTCGCCGCATGGCGCTTCAGCTGGCTACCCAGCAGCGCGGCCACCTGACGGCGGACCCGCCACCAGCTCGAAGCTGCACCCCCGGCTCTCGAGCTCGGCGAACAGGAGCTCGGGCTCGAGGCAGCGCTCGGGGGGCAGCGCCCCGGTCGCGCTCAGCTGCCCGCGGGCGAGGAGGCGGACGGCGGCGGCGGCCGGCGCGGCGGTCGAGACGACCGAGCCGCCAAGGCCAAAGTGGGGACGGCTGACCGCGCGCATCTCGACGGTTCGCCCACCGCCGCGGGCGATGATCAGGTGCACGGAGACGGTCTCGCCCGAGGGCGCGCTCGCCTCGCGCGTAGCGCGCTCGACCTCCTCGGGGGTGGCCGAGATGAGCTCGCGCAGACGGTCGAGCAGGGCGGGCGCGAGCGAGAGACGAAAGCTCGCCTGCGCGCAGCCGAAGCTCTCGCCGAAGGTCGCCAGCTCCGAGTGCAGGGTGTAGATGGTCTCGACCTCGCCGATCGGGGGTCCGTAGTCGAGCGTCCCCCCGTGGTCGAGGGGCGGAATCTCCACCGGCCGGCCGTCGCGCAGCACCACGGGCGCCAGGGTCAGCTCGTCGAGCAGCGTCCGCACCGCGTAGGGCGGGCTGAAGCTCCCGGTCGCGCGCGGATCGCGACCGGCGGCCGCGACGTCGATCGAGTCGACCGACCCGCCGAGCTCGCGCACGGCTCGCGCCGCCATCACGTTCGTCTTGCCCGGGCTCGAGCCGATGCCGAGCAGCGCGAGCAGCCCTGCGCGGCGGAACTCCTCGTCGAGCTCGAGCTGGCGGTGGGTCATCCAGTACAGGCCGCCGAGGTCCAGGTAGTGGCAGCCCGCGGCCAGGCACGCCCGCATGGCGTCGAGGTTGATGCGGTAGCTCGCCGAGTTGATGAGGACGTCGACGCCGTCGAGGATGGCCGCCAGGGCGGCGGTGTCGCGGGCGTCGGCGACCGCGGCCCGCGCCTTGCCGGCGCCGTGCTCGGACGCTACGACCGCGGCGCGGTCCGGGTCGAGGTCGAGCAGGAGCATGCTCGTGACCTCGTCCGATACCGCGAGGTCGCGGACGATCGCGGGGGCGATCGTGCCGGCGGCGCCGAGGACCCCGACGGAGACGGTTGCGGGCGGTGGCACGGCTGGGAACGGTAGTGGCTGGCCGCTACGGGCTTGCGTTCCGGCCCGCCGCGGGCGAGAATGGCGCGAGCGGCGGAGGGCGCGGCCACGACGAGAACAGAAGGGACCACTGTGGAGAGCGCATCGTTGGCAGAGCCGGTCCTCGGTATCCAGGTCGAGGACAAGGGCCTGAAGAAGAACGCGATCTCGTTCCTCTCGAACATCGTGATCGGGGTGGCCTCGACGGCGCCTGGCTACAGCATGGCGGCCACCCTCGGGTTCATCGCCGCAGTCCCGCTCCTGGGATACCAGTCGCCGGCCGTCATCCTCGTCTGCTTCTTCCCGATGGCAGCGATCGCGGCCGCCTACTACTACATGAACCGCGCCGACCCCGACTGCGGCACCACGTTCACGTGGATGACGCGGGCGATGGGGCCGTGGTTGGGCTGGCAGGGAGGGTGGGCGATCGTCGTCGCCGACGTGCTCGTGATGCCGAGCCTCGCCTCGGTCGCGGGCCAGTACACGTGCTCGCTGGTCGGGGTGAGCCACCCAAGCAACCTTGCGGTCACCACGATCGGAATCGTGTGGATCGTGATCATGACGGCGATCTGTTATGTCGGCATCGAGCTCTCGGCGCGCACCCAGCAGGGCCTGCTCGCGCTCGAGTTCGCCACCCTCGTCGCCTTCGCCGTGGTCGCGCTGATCAAGGTCTACGCCAGCCACCCTGCGCACTCGATAGAGCCGGCGTTCTCGTGGTTCAACCCGTTCGCCATCAAGAGCATCAGCGCCTTCAACGGGGGGATCCTGCTCGCGGTATTCATCTACTGGGGCTGGGACTCCGGCGTGACCGTCAACGAGGAGACCGAGGATGCGAGCACCGCCCCGGGCCGCGCGGCGATCATCTCGACCTTCGTACTCGTCGGCATCTACCTGCTCGTCGCGACCGCGGCTCAGGCCTTCGGCGGGCTCAACTTCCTCATCAACAACCCGCAGGACGTCCTCTCCCCCCTGGGCAAGGGCGTGTTCGGGTCGCCTCTCGACAAGCTGCTGATCATCGCGGTGCTCTCTTCCGCCTCGGCGTCGACGCAGACGACGATCCTGCCCACCGCGCGGACGACGCTCTCGATGGCCCGAATGAAGGCGATCCCCAAGCAGTTCGGGAACATCCACCCGCGCTACCTGAGCCCCGGATTCTCGACGATCTGGATGGGCGTGGTCTCGACGATCGTCTACGTGTTCCTCTCGGCCACCAGTCATGTCGTCGACGGGACCCAGGACCTGATCGGCGACGCCTTCACCTCGCTGGCGCTGACCATCGCCTTCTACTACGGGTTCACCGGGTTCGCGTGCGTGATCTTCTACCGGCGCGAGCTCTTCAAGAGCTTCAAGAACTTCCTCTACATCGGCGTCCTACCCATGTTCGGCGGCCTCGTGCTCACCTGGGTGCTGATCAAGGCCGTGATTGACTACGCCAAGCCCCACTCTGGCTACTCCTCACCGTTCCTGGGCATCGGCGCCCCGATCGTCATCGCGCTCTTCATGATCATCCTCGGGCTCGTGCTCATGGTCGTGCAGCGCATCACCATGCCCGAGTACTTCAAACGCAAGCTCGAGGTCGTCGATCCCTCCGTCCTCGCCAACGCTCCGGCCGGTCACACCTCATGAGCTCCGGGATCGTGGTCGGCTACGACGGCTCGGAGTGCGCCCAGGAGGCGGTGCGCGTGGCCATCGAGGTCGGCAAGGCCTACGGAGAGCCGATCGTGATCGCCTTCGCCTACGAGCTCAACCCGGTAGCCGGCGAGCTCCACGACTACCACGCCGCCCTCAAGGAGCTCGCGACCAAGCGCCTGACCGAGGCGGTGGCGCTGGCCGGCGAGGCGGGAACGGACGCCGAGATCGAGGCGGTGATCGTCGAGCAGGCCCCGGCGCCCGGGCTCGTCGAGCTCGCCGACGAGCGCGACGCCCGCGTCATCATCGTCGGCACTCGCGGCGAGAGCCCGATCAGGGGCGCCCTGCTCGGGTCGACCCCCCACAAGCTCCTCCAGCTCTCAGACCGCCCCGTCCTCGTCGTGCCTTCGCGCGACTAGAACTTCTTCTGCACCAGGACCGCGGTGCCGTAGGCGCAGATCTCCGTCCACGTCGAGCCGAGCTCGGAGGTGTCGAATCGGAAGGCGATGACGGCGTTGGCGCCCTTCCCCTCGGCCTCGTCAACGAGGCGTTCGGTCGCGTGCTGCCGACCGTCGGCGAGCATCTTGGTCATGCCCTTGAGCTCACCGCCGACGAGAGACTTGAATGACGCGCCGATCTGCGAGCCGAGGTTGCGCGAGCGCACGGTGAGCCCGAACACCTCGCCGAAGACCTCCTGGATGTCATAGCCGGGCAGGTCGTTCATGGTTGAGATGATCATGGGAGGCAACGGTACAGGACGAGTACCCTGGCGAGCGACCGAACATGACCGACCCTCAGCCACCCCGCCCGGCCCCCGCGAGTTCGCCGCCAGGCGAACTCGCAACGCAGTCGGCGCCAGCCGACTGCGCGCCGCCAGGCGAACTCGCAACGGAGTCGCCGCCAGGCGATTCCGCCGACTCCGCTTTCCCCGGCCCCTACCCGGTCGGGCAGTACGCCGCCCAGCTCAAGCGCCGCCTGCTCGAGTTCGCACGGGTCCAGCTCGTGGGCGAAGTATGGGGGTTCCGCGGCAGCCGCGCCCGCGTTTACTTCGAGCTCCGCGACGCGCGCGGCGCCGTGCCCTGCTCGATGTGGCGCAACGACTTCGAGGCCCTCGGGGTCACGCTCGTGGACGGCGTCCGGGTCGTCGTCGGCGGCGGCTGTGACTACTACCCCGGCAGCTCGGTCTCCTCGCCGTCCTTCACCTTCGCCGTGCTCGAGCTGCGGATCGCGGGCGAGGGTGACCTCCTGGCCGCACTCCAGCGCCTGCGCCGGCAGTTCGACGCCGAGGGCCTGTTCGAGCCCCAGAAGCGCCTGCCGCGACCGCTCGTGCCTCGCACCATCGGCGTGGTCACCGGAGAGCAGGGCAAGGCGCGCGACGATGTGCTCGCGGGCCTGCGCCGGCGCGGCTGGGCAGGTCGCCTGGTGTGGGCCTTCGTTCCCGTCCAGGACCGCCACGCCGCGCCCCGGATCGCCGCCGCTCTGCGGGAGCTCGCCGCCCTCGAGGAGGTCGACGTGGTCATCGTCGCGCGGGGCGGCGGTTCCCTGGCCGACCTGCTCGCGTTCTGCGACGAGACGCTGTGCCGCACCGTCGCGCTGCTCGGCACTCCGGTCATCGCCTCCGTCGGGCATCACACCGACCGCACCTTGATCGACGATGTCGCCGCCGTGTCCTGCTCGACCCCGACGCATGCCGCCGAGGCGGCGGTGCGGATCGACTGCCGCGCCGCGCGGGCCGACCTCGCCGCGAGCGCCCGGCAACTCGAGCGTCACGGTCGCGTCGCCGTCCTCGGCCGGGCCCGCACGCTGGCCCAGCTCTCCCGCGCCCCCGCCGAGCACGTCGCCCGCCACCGCGTCCACCTCCACCAGCGGCTGCGCGAGCTGCGCGCGAGCGCCCGCCGCCGCGTCGCCGATCGCCGCCGCCTGGCCGGCGTCCACGCCGTCGTGCTCGAGCGCAAGGCCGGCGTCATGGGCCTCGACCGCGAGCGCCGGCGGGCTGAGCTCCGCGGCCGCGCCGGGCGCTTCTCCCGCGCCGGCGCGGAGACCACCGCCCGGCGCTCGGAGGATCTCGAGCGACTCGTGCTCGCCCTCGGGGCCCACGACCCCGAGCGGACGCTCGCGCGCGGCTACGCGCTGATCGAGGACCCGGCCGGCGAACCGGTGACCACGGCACAGGCGGCCCGCGCGGCGGGCGAGCTCGGGATCCGCTTCCACGACGGTCGCGTCCGCGCCCGCACGGAGCCGCCGTCGTGAACGAGCGATCCTACGAGACCGCCGCGGCCCGGATCGAGGAGATCATCCGCCGCCTCGACTCGGGCGAGGCCGGCCTGCGCGAGACGCTCGACCTGGTCAAGGAGGGGCGCGAGCTCGTCGAGTACTGCGCCGCCGAGCTCGAGGCCGTCGGTCGCGGGCTCGAGGAGCTCAAGCTCGAAGAGCTCGTCGCGCGGCTCGAAGCGGGGGTTCGGGCCGAATGACGTCGCCGATGCGAAATCCCAACGGAGGACCGATGACGACCTTTGACCTGCTCGCCGATCTCCCCGTCGAGATCGAGGACTACACCCTCGAGGGCCTGAAGGCCGAGGTCTCGAGCGGCTTCGAGCGGCTGAGCACCGTCGTCCACCTGCGCGGTGCCGGGCAGGAGGGGATCGGCGAGGACGTCGTCTACGACGGCGTCGACCAGACCGCCATGCAGGAGGCCGGCCCGGTACACGACCTGAAAGGCCGCTACACCCTCGCCGACTTCTGCACGCTCATCGACTCGCTCGATCTCTTCCCGGTGGAGCCCCAGCGCGACGTCTCCCGGCTCTACCGGCGCTGGACCTTCCAGAGCGCCGCGCTCGACCTCGCCCTGCGCCAGGCCGGACGCCCGCTCCACGAGGTCCTCGGCCGCGAACCGCAGCCGGTCACCTTCGTCGTCTCGCTGCGGCTCGGCGATCCTCCTTCGCTCGATCCGCTGACGCGGCGCCTCGAGCGCTACCCGACGCTCCGCTTCAAGCTCGACCCCACGAGCTCCTGGGATCCCGAGCTCATCGCGGCCCTCGTAGCCACGAACGCGGTCGACTCGGTCGACTTCAAGTCTTTCTACCGCGGGACCGTGGTCGACCAGGCCACCGACCCCGCCCTCTACCGCCGGGTCATCGATGCCTTCCCGCACGCCTGGATCGAGGACCCCGACATCGACGACGCCGAGGCCGCCGCCGTGCTCTCAGAGCACCACGACCGGATCACCTGGGACGCTCCCATCCACTCGATCGCCGACATCGAGGCGCTCCCCTTCGCCCCCCGCATGGTCAACATCAAGCCTTCGCGGATCGGCACCCTCCCTGACCTGTGCGCCACCTACGACTACTGCGCCGAGCGCGGGATCGGAGCCTACGGCGGCGGCCAGTTCGAGCTCGGGCCGGGGCGCGGCCAGGCCCAGTACCTCGCCTCCATGTTCCACCCCGACACCCCCAACGACCTGGCGCCCGCGGGCTATAACGTCAATGACCCCGCCGACGGGCTGCCCTCGAGCCCGCTCCCGGTGGCGGCCGACCCCACCGGATTTCGCTGGGGCGAGTCCGCGACGTGACGGCCCCCGAGACGGCCGGGACGCCATAATTGGCCGCGATGGGCTCGAGCGCTTCCCGGACGACCGCGCCCCTCGAGGGTACCGTTGCGCTCATCACCGGAGCGTCGAGCGGTATCGGCGAGGCGACCGCGCTGCACCTGGCCTACCACGGCGCGGCGGTCGCGCTCGTGGCGCGCCGCACGGCGCGCCTGGAGGCGCTCGCGAGCCGGATCGCCGAGGCGGGCGCCACCGCCCTCGTCATCCACGCCGACGTCACCGAGCAGGCCCAGGCGGCCGGCGCGGTGGCGCGCTGCGTATCCGAGCTCGGACGCCTCGACGTGCTCGTCAACAACGCCGGGATGATGCTCCTCGGCCCGATCCTCGACGCGCCACTCGACGAGTGGGAGCGCATGATCGCCGTCAACGTGCGCGGATTGCTCTACTGCGCTCACGCCGCCCTCCCTCATCTGCTCCAGGCCGCCGAGGACGAGCCTCGTCACGTCGCCGACATGGTCAACATCAGCTCCGTGGCGGGACGCGTCGCGAGAAACGGCAGCGGCGTTTACAACCTGACCAAGCACGGCGTCGGGGCGTTCAGCGACTCGCTCCGCCAAGAGGTCACCGAGCGCCACGTGCGGGTATCCCTGGTCGAGCCCGGGGCCGTCGCCACCGAGCTGGCCGGACACAACCGCCCCGAGATCCTGGAGACGATCGGCCAGCGCTTCGGCAGCATCGAGCGCCTACAGGCCGAGGACATCGCCGACGCCATCGGCTACATCATCACCCGGCCGCGCCACGTCGCCATCAACGAGATGCTCGTGCGGCCAACCGAGCAGGCGGCCTGAGCGAACCTTGCAGGAACGACTCGGTATCGCGGGTGCGGGTGCGATCGCGTGCGGCCTGGCCGCCACGGCGGCGCGCGCGGGCGAGGTCGTCCTGTGGGCGCGCTCGGAAGGCTCGGCCCGGCGGGCACGCGACCGTGTGGCCAAGACGCTGGCCAGGCTCAACGAAGGCGAGGTCGGCCCGGAGCGGGTCGAGGTCGTCACCGACCTCGCCGCCCTCGCTCACGCCACCTTCATCGTCGAGGCGGTGGTCGAGGACCACGCGCACAAGGCGGCGCTCCTCGGCGACCTGGCGCGCCACGCAGAGCCCGAGGCGGTGCTGGCGACCACGACCTCTTCGCTCTCGATCGCCGACCTCGCGCTCGCGGCGGGGCGCCCCGAGCGTTTCGTGGGGCTCCACGTCTTCAATCCCGTTCCGCGCATGAAGCTCATCGAGCTCGTCTTCCCGGAGACGGCCACGGCCGACACCCGGACGCGCGCGCGGGCGCTGTGCGAGGCCCTCGACAAGACCCCCGTGGTCGTGCCCGACATCCCCGGATTCGTCGTCAACCGTCTCCTCTTCCCGTATCTCTTCAGCGCCGTCGAGCTCATGGCGCAGACCGGCCTCGCGCCCGAGAACGTCGACAGCTGCATGATGCTGGGCGCCGGCCAGCCCATGGGCCCGATGGCCCTGCTCGACTTCGTCGGCCTCGACGTCGCCCAGGCCATCGGCGAGGCGATCGGCGCCACGGTGCCCGCGGCCCTACGGGCGCTCGTCGCGGAAGGCTCGCTCGGACGCAAATCAGGACAAGGCTTCTATTCCTACGAATAAAGCTTTAAGGACCGTTCATCTCTGAGCCGCACACTGTCGCTTGCGACGTACCTCATAGCAGCACCTCCTCCCCAGAAGCACCGAGACCGGCCCGTCCCCGCGGGCCGGTTTCTTTTAAGGATCGGGACGGCGCTCGATAGGTCGTCCGTTGACCCATGTTAGGTCGTCAGGCGAGACATCAGAGATTTTGAAGCCGGCCCCCCCGTGGGCCGGCCTCAGCTCTCCTCTCACAGCCGCCGGGCGATACCCGGGGCGCAGCTTCTGCACTGCACGGCCGGTGTTGCTCGCACAATGTAACGAATGATGCGATCGCGCGCGCCGGTCGGGCGCGACGCGCTCAGCCCCCCGTCCCCCCGGTCCGCTCCGGCGCCGCGCGAGTCCGGCCGCGCTCCCTGATCCGCACCGCCTCGATCCGGTTCTCGCGCACCGACTCGACGCGGATCGAGTAGCCGTTGGCCGCGATCGTGTCGCCGCGCTTGGGCAGCCGGCCGAGCTCGGCGAAGACGAAGCCGCCGACCGAGTTGTAGGCGTCGGTGTCCACCGGCAGCTCGAGGCCGTAGTCCTCGAGGTCGGTGACCGCGACGTGACCGCGCACGAACCAGTCCCCGTTCGCCAGCCTGCGCACCGCTCCGCCCGCCGGGTCGGTCTCGTCGGAGATCTCCCCCACGATCTCCTCGATGATGTCCTCGACCGTGACGATGCCCGCGGTCCGGCCGTACTCGTCGATCACGATCGCGAGCTCGGTACGTTCGCGCTGGAGGTCGGCGAGCAGGTCGTCGAGGGGCTTGGTCTCGGGGATGATCGGCGCCTCGCGCACGAGCGCCTCGAAGTGCGCGTCGGCCCCTTCGGTCATGAGCAGCTTGACGAGCGCGTTGGCGTGCACGATCCCGCGGACCCGATCCTGGTTTCCCGCCTCGGTCACGACCAGGCGCGTGTGGCCGGTGGAGACGCAGAGCCGCAGCGCGTTCTCGACCGTCTCCTCGACGTCGACGGTCACCACCGCCGGGATCGGCGTCATCACCTGGCGCGCCTCCTGCTCGTGGAGGTGGAACACGCCGGTGAGCATCTCCGCCTCGCCGGCGTCGATCTGGCCGCCGGTGAGCGAGTCGGCGATGATCCGCTTGATGTCCTCCGGCGTGCCATTGTCTGCGTCTTCGGCATCCGGATCGGTCCCGAGGGCCTTGAGGATCGAGCGCGAGGAGAGGTTGAGGACGACGATGAAGGGGTGGAACAGGGTGCGGAAGAACTTGAGCGGGCGGGCGAGCCGGCGGGCGACGCCCTCGGCGTGCTGGAGCACGTAGAGCTTGGGGACGATCTCCCCGATCGTGCTCTGCGCGGTGATGATGAGCAGGTAGCTGATGATCACCGCGATCACCACCGCCACCGTGTGCCCCAGCGGTCCGCCGAGCGGATGCTCGAGCAGGTGGGCGATGGTCGGCTCGCCGAGCGCGCCGATGCCGATCGAGGCCATGGTGATCCCGATCTGGCACGCCGCGATGTAGTCGCCGAGCTCCTCGATCTGGGCATGGGCCAGGCGCGCGCCCCGCGCACCGGCCTCGGCCATGGCCTCGAGTCGCGAAGCGCGCGAGCGCACGAGCGCATACTCGGCCATCACGAAGAAGGCGTTCAAGAGCACGAGCACCGCCGTCGCGATGAGGAGCAGCGCGTTCACTCAGGAAGAGTTACGGCGCCGCCCTGTGCGCCGCTTACTTCGGGATGGGTCGTCGTCGGGCATTCAGCGACGGCTCGAACGGTAGCACCCGCAGGCGCGGATTCGGGAGGGCGAGGTCAGCGTGGGTGGCGAGGCCCGTCCCCGAGGCGGGCGGCATACGGCCCGGCCCCGGTGACGCAAACCGCGCCGCAGCGTGCGCCCAGCGCCAGCGCGGCCTCGACGTCGAGTCCCGCCCCGAGGCCGAAGGTGAGGCCGGCGGCGAACGAGTCCCCGGCGCCGTAGGTGTCGACGACAGGGCCCGGGAGCGGGGCGGCCTGCCAGGCGCCGGTCCGGCCCTCGGCGGCGGTATAGGTTCCACCGCTCACCCCCCGGGTCGAGACCACGAGCCGTGGCTCTGGATCGAGATCGCCGGGGGCGTAGGGCTCGCCGGGGTCCTGCGCGCTGTGCACCAGGGCGTCGAGCTCGACCCCGGACTCGGCGAGCGCGGGCCCCGTCCGGGGCGTGGCCACCAGCACCCGGGCGGCGCGCGCGGCGCGGAGCGCACCCGGGTCGCCGGCGGTCACGTAGACGGCGTCGCACGCGGCGAGCTCGTCCCAGGGCAGCTCGTCGGCGGCGCCGGGCGCGTGGCGCTCGCCGATCACGACGATCGTGCGCTCGCCGCCGTCGTCGATGAAGGTCACCGCTCGTCGCTGGGGCGCGTCCCGCCAGGCAGCGCGGACGCGGACGCCGTAGCGCTCGAGCTCGGCCGCCGAGCGCCGCCCCACCGCGTCGTCCCCGAGCGCCGTGAACAGGGTCGCCACGCCCGCAAGCCGCGCCAGCTGCACGGCGGCCACCGCGCCCCCGCCGGCGGGCTCGGAGAACGAGCGCCGCGCGTGCACGATCTCCCCCGCCGCGGGCACGTGGGCGAGTCCGAGGAACTCGACGAACTCGACATGGCCGACGACCGCGACGTTGAGCAAGCGGGCGAGTCTAGACTCAGCCGCCGGCCCCGGACAGGGGCGTCGCGCCGTTGGTGGCTGACGAGGAGTGCTTGCGCTTGGGTGAGCCGACCGTCACCCCGGCGACCCGGCTCGTGTACGTGTGGCCCGCGGCCGAGCGCCAGGCGATCCGGATCGACCCGGTGCCCGGCGGCACCACGCGGGTGGTGAAGTAGCCGAAGTCCGCGCTCGCCGGGACGTTGACGAGGGCGATCGTCTTGAAGCGGCCGCGACGCGCGGGCTTGAATTGGATCATCGCGCGGTGGGCGGTGTACTTCGGCGCTAGGCGGAGCATCCCCCAGATAAGCATTCGCGACCCGCGCCTGACGGTCGGGTCGGGGATCCAGATCGGGAGCCGATAGGCGTCGTAGGCGGGCTTGGGCTGGCCGTCGAGGGCCGATCCGGGGCCGAACATGAGGCCGGTCTGGAAGGTGTCCCAGTAGTCGTAGTCGGACGGCGCGTAATCGGGGTTCGGTCCCGCGTCGTAGAGCAGGAACTGCGAGACGGATTTCACCCGCGGGTCCTTCCAGGCCATGTAGTCCGCCTCGTTGAGGTACACCGCCTGCTTGGCCGGGCTTACCACCTGGTAGGGGTCGGGCGGGTTGGTCTGGTACCCGTACTCGGTGAAGTAGATGGGGATCTTGCGGTGGACGCCGTAGGTGGCGAAGATCCGGTCTAGCCCCCGCTCGAGGCGCCCGAGGTTGGCGATGGGAACGAAGTCGGGCTCGGGAGAGCTGTAACTCGGCGGGAACAGGAAGAAGTAGGGATGGTGGGCGAAGCCGGTGGCGTAGAACAGGCCCGGGTTGGCGTTCACGAAGGCGCCGGCGCTCCCGCTCGTGGGACAGCCCACCACCGACGCCGTCGTGCCGGTCAGTCGTCCATAG
>Ga0302325_10024594_pt1 | contig 12522 bp, 10 predicted proteins | sample Palsa_T0_2_FD_201948 | JGI IMG/M metagenome (GOLD analysis project Ga0302325, IMG submission 201948) | Peat permafrost microbial communities from Stordalen Mire near Abisko, Sweden - Palsa_T0_2 | ecosystem: Environmental > Terrestrial > Soil > Palsa > Peat permafrost | place: Sweden: Abisko...
GCTGAACACAAGAGTTGTTGATGAATCCAGACGTTCCTCCAATGCCTAGTAAATAGAAGCTTAAGTTAGTGAATAGATTCTGCAAGGTTGGATCAGAATTCGGGTTAGGGACAAACCTTGAAAGAATATTATGATGATTGCAAATATTGCACCTGCCATCAACAGTACGACAGTGACATTGAGACGAGCAGCTGAAAGATCATTTTCGATATTCGCCTCCAAGCAATTTGTTTTAGGTGAGAAGGGTATATCCGGAGGCTCTGGTGGTAGAGTTTCTAGTGATTGCGAATCTTTCCCTTCCGAGGGATCAAGAGTTGATACTGAAGCTGCTCTATTTTGATGTGCTGAGGGGAGGCAGTTTCTCGATAGAAATTTCCGCTGGCTACTTTCTAGTCCATGCTTGTGACTATTGTGAAATGACAAGTTTTCTTCTTGGTTGATCAAGGCTGATACCAGGGATTGAAAATGCGTTAGGGTCAAAAGGTCCGAAGCCTCCCAAGACTGCGAAGCGCTTTCCGATAGGCAAACACCCCACATGGAGTATACTAACTCCTGATAAGCCCCAAGCTCTTTTGATGTGAAAAGAACCTGCCATCTCTCCACGTCATGGAGGAATTGGGTCGAATAGTAGCCGTCCTTGGCCTCATCCAAAGTTTCCGACATTGCTTTGCAGATGCACAAAAATGCGGCAATATTGTGCAGGCCTTGAGGCAATTTTCCGTTGCAAAGTCTTCTCATGGTACGGATCCCAGCAGCCCATGCTTCTCGATGGTTTTGAAATGATTTTCCCAGCTGCTGAACCTCCGTTGAAGATGATTGAGCTGCCTCCTCCAATAAGAGGTGCTGTTGAAGGAATTGTCTACGAAGACGTCGGTATTGTCTCTCCTTCTGCATCGATTCTTTCTTCTTCGGGGTCATCAGCGCTTCCAAATCGCTCGCGGTTGCCCCTTTCTGCAAGAGTACTCGAACTACTTTTCCGTGGCCTGCCTTTGCGGCTTCGACCACTGGGATATTTTGCCTCGTCCCTGTTAGCCGTATTTTCGCATCAATCTCATCTGCAAGATTTTCTAAAATTGCCGTCAAGTCAATGAGTAAAATGTGCGGCTTTCCTTCAAAATGTCCCAAATGCATGGTTTCCACGACTGGAGTAGGCTGCCAACCATCCCAAACATATCCGTTGACATCTGCTCCTTCGTCCAGCAGTCGCTCGACTATTGTTACATCGCCTCTAGCTACAGCTCTATCTAAGAGCAAACCCTGTAATAACTGGACTGTGGAATTCCTGGTTCGATCCGGCTTTATGGGGTTCAAGCCGGTAGCCCAGCTGACCGCTTCACCCCTTAAAAGATCGAGTTTAAAAAGAATTGTGGATATTGGGTGGCTTTCACGCGGCACTTCACCCTCGTTGACATTTGACGATACCTCGGACTCTGTTCCTAAGGTCTGTAAGTCTAAAGAGAAGTCGGAGGCAGCACAGCTCGGAGACGTGAGCAGTTCTTCAGCCTCAACGTCATCGACTAAATTGTCCACAGCAGAAAACCCTTCGTCCAGAGTCGATATGTTCCGCTGAAGCTTGGCTTGTTGGAAAACCTTCCAATGTTCGTAAGTCAAAAAGCCATTTTCGTACAGGTTTTCAAATCCGTAGCTTTCAAAAACTTTGCCATCGGCTAGGAAGTGGTCAACAAGGAGCTCTAACTCAGATACCAAAGAAGTTGGTGATTCCAGGGTGTACGAGTTTTGGAGGCTCCTCAGGTGGATTCGAAGAGATTCGTAAGATCTGAGCAGAAGGAATCCATCGACTGGAATTTGTGGAAAATCTTTTTTGGGTCGCAAGTCTTCCAGGTCAGTGATTTTGGCAAGTTCCGTTTTCAGATCCTCGCTGTGAATCGTCACAAGCAGTTGTCCATTCGAAGATTTCTCTGCGATGAAAGTGAAGGCATCGGGAATTTCGCCATGCACACGACACAAGCATTCTGCAGGACAAGCTCGCTCCTCAGTGGCGTCGATGTATGAGTGAAAACCAAAGGAGTCCCCTATGTATACAAGACCACTACAAGGGGTCAGCGAAAAAGATCTTAGTAGTATAATTATGGGAGGCCTTACTCTGCGAGTTCCTCGATCAAGCGGAATTTTTTGTTCAGAAGTGGAAGATCATCGCAATTGTAAGGGCATCCGTCTTTGTATGACCTGGAAGGGTTTGTCGTATCGGCTAACTCAATCGTAGTAGGAGAAGGGGCTCTCATTATGTCTGGATTTTCGCCTGACCACATATCCCCGAAGATAAAAGGATCCCAGAAATTACAGAAACGATTTACTGGCTCTTGACCAGAGAAAGTGTCCATTTCGACCGGCGTCACCATGGTCGGGCCGAGCGGCCAACGTCTGCCACAGCCTCGTTATGATGGGTGCAGTCGAGAGAGTGTGCAGAAAAGACTGGCAAAGTGCTATATTCGGAGGGAGAAATGTAAGAGAAGGATGTCGCAAGGTTTCAAGTCCATCTCTCTCTTTAGTATGCGAAGCAGAGACATGATGTGTGAAGGGAAAACGGTGAACGATCGAGGCAGATTTTCTGGAGCCCTGTCGTTCCTAAACGCCATGCATGACTTTCACAATATTCCTAAAAGCCACGCATAATTATTGCATAATATTCCTAACAAGGGGCAGGGAGGTGGGTGGGGTATCCAATGAGATTAAATTCAAAAGCACACTGCAGCCCCTCGGAGGAGATGACAGGCTGTCAGGCTCCGCTCTTTCCCATTTGCCCAGCCAGGCAGGCTTATGCTGCAGGGTCTCCTGAATTCCTTGCGCATGAAAGAGGGAGCCTTACGCAACTTCGACTAGTCTGAGCCCCCGTCTCGTTCGCTGGATCGCTCAAGTTTTAGGAATAAGGTTAGATAAGCAAGAAACAATGCTAGGCTAAAAAGCCAATGAACAACAGCAAAGAATCATTCTAATGTGGCCCGAGCCACGTGCGGGCGCAAATCGTCAGTGTAAGAAACAAAGTAGCAACTCCGGGCAGCTGAATTCAAGTTCGACATCTACAAGGTTTTCCTGACTTATGCGCGTTATAAGTGCGGAGTACTGCAATTCAACCCGGTCCCCACTAAGCTTGTGGTTTTTTTTTTATAAAAAATTAATAGCGCCTAATATCTGCTTCATTGCCGCGAATTCCTAATTCCTACGGCATGGGCTTTTCGGGAGACACTTTGTCTTTTGTGTTACTGGAAAATGACACAAATCAGACCAAGAATGATAACATTATGTACAAATCCTAAATCTGTTTACGGAAAGCTTGAAACCTCTTCATCCTGCTTCATTTGCTGCCTTGTTCTTTCAGAATTTCATTTATATCTCATTGTTCCTAATTTAAGCTTATCGGCTATTCCTAAAATGCTACTTCTCTTGGATTTAGGATTTGTACCTCTGTTCAAAATCATATAATACTTCATCTGTGTTCTCTTTCCAACTTGTCTTAATCACAAAACTTTTACATCTTACCTCAAGTAAGCCCTTCATTTCGACAAAGACGTTGGATTAGCCTACCAAACGCAGTTCAAATCTCAGCTAGATAACTCATCGAGTCATAATTCAACTTTCCTCCAGCAGCGCCCATGATTGAAGATGGACAAAGTTTCAACTTCGAGTATCAGAGTTATTATTGCCTCTAGGTACCGGACACCAATTGTGCTTCTCGGTTTCTCTTGCTGACTTTGGAAGTAACAATCAACCACAAGGACATGCAAGCACACTAGGATCCTCAACAGGAGATTCATTCACCACAGCAGTATCAGAGGTACGAAAAGGGTCGCCGATGGAGAACAATGGAACCTCGAGAGCATCTCAGGAGGAGATTCTGTTGGGTGTAGGATCTTGGACAGAAGTAGAACTTGGTGCTGAGGGAAAATGGTGTGAAATGGGGCGCTCGGGCTAGACCCATAACGAGGTGGCCCACAATCCGGGAACGCAAGCGAGCCGAGCCGAGCCGGATGCATTACTCTACTTCCCGATCCGACTTTTATAACGCCTGATTCTCTCTTTTTACAGAGCTTTGAATAAGTTTTCAAATCATTCAAATAGACTGTTGGACTCTCGTGGCACCCGTACTACTTCAGGTTCAACAGAATCAAAATAATATTTTCATTGAAATTCGAACCCCGAAAAGAAAATGGCATGTGAATGACGGACTCGAAATGTCTTTTCAAAGAAGTCGTCACTAGCATACGGCTTTTGGAAAGCGTACTAGAAGGGATGGGCAAAAAAAGTTTTTGACAAAAAAACATACAACAGTAGGTATTCGCTGGTGGTCACCCACCCAACTACTAATCTGCCGATCTGAGGCTTATGTATGGCAGAGCGGACGGGATGCCCAGTATTCCTCAGTCTATGGTCGTATGTAACCTCTATGCCCGTGTTTTAACCCATATACCGCAAAACTTTAAGTTTTTTTTATTGAAAGTCGACACACGGTTGGGGTCCGAGAGGTCAGGATGCCCCGATTTCCAATTCTAGTTCCCTTGAACCTCGGAACCGGCCGTTCTCGTCGCCGCTTTCTAGCAAACGATCCCTAAATAATATCCTCTATGGGACACATCCCGCAATTTGTTTAGTGGTGCCTTATTGTCTCAGGATCTCAGCCACCAAGACGCAGCTAAGCATTTTTCTCACCACCCGATTGGCCGCCCGCGGCTTGCCAAGTTCTGATGCCCTTTCAACGCCCATGCCATTGCCCACGCCCACGCCCACGCCCATCCCGATTTTCATAACCCTGTTTGGGGTTCGGGCATTCCTCGAAACTAATCAAATTCATCGACATGTCCTCAGCGTCCAAATCTCGAAAGCTTCGGTTGTCCGCATCTTGCTCGCCGAAGATACGACATTGCTCGTCCTGATTCATTGTTGTGCATTTGGGAACGAGGTTATTGCAATAGGTTGGTTTCAGAACCCCCCAAGCTACGACTGCAATGGACGCAACCGACTCCACCTACTAAGTGAACTCGAGCCTTGTCGATCCCCATCAGTTGGATCACATGACAATGTCAGACCAGCTCCCCGACCGGTACAGAACCTTCGGAGACCACACTGGGTGCGGTGGGAATCCCACCCATTTTCAGGATAATAACCCTCCTGCTTTGATGCACGCGAATTCCCTTTCATCATTGGACTCAAATTCGAATCCAAAACAATCGTCTTTGCCGCTCCCTTCCGGTTACCCTCCCGAACTCCGCGGATCCTCACTTGAACATCGAACTTCGAGCAGCAACAATCTTCAGAGACAATCTTCGAGTTTTATGCCTTGGGAGCCTTTCTCAGGCGCAGAATTGCTGACTACGCCCACTTCCTTGGATTTGCCATGCCTCACATCAACGTCGTCTACTTCAGGATCTTCTTACGACCTTCAAACTACGCCTTCTCACATACTCTCGCCTACTTCGAAGCGAAGGTATCGCAGAGCTCCATCTTCTAGGAGCAGCTCATCCTTTAGTCACAATCCGATAAAGCAGAGGAAGTCCAGCGCCAAGAAAGCTTGCGTATCTCAGCCCAGGAAAGCTATGGCACAATTCGAAGCGGCTCTAAAATCCGAATATCCGAAGCTGTCCAAAAGCTTCCAACAACAATCTCAATTGTTGTTCGCCCAATTCAAACTTCTGATGGAGAAGGAGATTGAGGACGGGAATCTGGAGGCAGAAATCGATGGAATGAGCATGGAATCAAGTATTCAAGATCTCTCGATCACTTCGACGGTCTCAGATATCGGGTATCCAGCCGAGACTGGCTCGTCGGTGTCCTCTACGCCACGGCCGCTGAACTTTGATAGAGAGGATGAATTGTCTATGAGGGCAGAGCCTGAGGAACGAACAAGATACTATTGCACTTTTCCCACATGCAAGGTTCTTCAGAAAGACTGCAAATATCTACACAAGAAATGCAACTGTCCGACAAAGCGAGAAAGGTATTGGTCCGACTCCAGAGTCGACATCAAACGACACGAAGAGGGAGAGAAACACTGGCCGCAAGAGACCTATCCTTGTTTACAGTGTTTTGTCACAGATCAGTTTGGTGTGTTTTTCTGTTCATGCTGCTCTGCACCTCTCGTCGGCGATCACAGGGCCCACTACCTGCAATGCGAACTTGCAAGAGGGATTACGAGGAAATTCAGCCGTAAGGACCATCTTCTCAATCACCTCTAGAAGCAACACGGGCTAAGAAATATGGGCGAGCACATAAGGACTTGGAGTCTCCCCGTGGACAGTGACTGGCCACGCCAATGTGGCTTTTGTGGAGACATTTTTGATTTCTGGGAAGAGAGGATGGCGCATGTTTCCCGGCATTTCGAACAAGGATTAAAGATTCTAGACTGGAAGCTTCCATTTCTTGGCCCAAAAGATCCCAAACCACCTGGCCTGTTCTTTTCAAACCATCGAAAAGACGAGGATGAGGATGAAGATGATGATGATGGCTTTGGTGGTGGTGGTGGTGGTGGTGCTGGACGTACCTCTCGCGGGTTGGCTTCATGTTACGGACCCACCTCCAGCATACCAGATGCAACTGCTCAGCATGGAGAGTCATCATCCTCTCAACAGTATGGGACATACCCCGGAGGAAACTATCAGTGTCAAAGCAATGCAGTTGATGGTTCAGACCCCGCGAGCGTTTTGGAAGTAGACATCAAGATTTTCTCCTCGAAGGACGCAGAATGTATCAATGCCACAGCGCAGTTTGATTCCGGAACATCTGATAACTGGATATCTGCAGCTTTGGTAGAAAGACTGGGACTCAGTATATATGAATCCCCGTTCAATGCCTACAAGACCTTGAGAGGCCGGGCAATTCAATCATCGGATTTTGTGTTAGGAGTCAACTGGACTACAGTAGACGGGTTGAAATTCTTTAAGGTGGACTTCCAAGTTGTCACCCAGGATGTATCATTCGAAATTCTCATTGGAATGCAGTTCATGAGGTCTGTCGATAAAATCGATTCAGTTTTCAACATTCGTCGTAGAAGTCAAGATCCATCTCACAAGCGAAATTGTCAACTCTGGCGGCCGTTCAAAACGAGTCTGGATCTTGAAACATACCTCAATAAGTATGTTGAATGTCAAGAGGAATTTCGCGATCGGAAAGCCACGCGGAGACCATTCAAACCGAATGTGGCTTTGGAGAGATACCTCAATGATCCTGCAGATCGAGTTCAAGGACTCTCTGCTTTGCGGCAGATATCGAGTCAACAACGCAAACAAGAGTGGAGACGAGATCCACGAACTGTTACTAAGACTTTCTTGAAACATGGCACAGACGTTGTTCTTCCGAGGGATTTTCGAATAAGCTTCTCTGCTCAGCAATACATACACGAGCACTGGGATGACTTGGACCACGGCGTGCTTTGGGTCAACTCTAAGATACATCCGGATATCAAGAGTAGCCTTTTGGAAATTGCTGCTCATCTTGTCATCGTTCGATATCTGGATGGGGATTCCATGATGACCAGTCTCCTGCACAGGTTGTGGCAGAACAACATACAACACAGTTTGTGCCAGCTGCCTCCTCTTGATCAAGGCGCTGTTTCAAATGATGCGACGAACTACTTCTTGTACACTTATGCGATGTACACCCCAGAGAAGCGCCGCCAGCGCGTCCCGGTCCCTCCCGCTGCTCACTACGGCGAAGAGCGATACTATTACCCCTCTGATCAAGTCTACACCAACGATGCGGGAGCATATGCCCCTGAACTCAGGCTCGACGAAGACCAAGTCCCGTCCCAAGACCTACTCTGTACTTCTTCTTCCAGCGCGAATCAGTACGATCAACCCGCGGATCATGGGTATTACCGACCGCAAAGTCCTATTCAACAGTATGTCGTTCAACAACACGACTCTACCTCATTCACCACCGCTCGCTGGTACAGGGAGCCTACTCCCGAAGAGAGACTCCGACTGGGTCTTTCTCGACATGTAACACAAGCAGAGGTCGAGACGGCACGACGAGTATACGGAGATGCCATGCAGCAGGCCGATCGCTATCTCAAAAATGCGATTTTAAAGATTGTTTCCGATATGGCTGTATCTCATTAAACCCCCGCCGCGTCGGAAATATTGATGGCTCTACCGGGCAGCAGATTATTCAGAACCATTCTTTGAACTCAAGAAATGACGACCATCGCGACTTGCGTCACACATTACTCCACCAGCAATATCAGACTTCACATGTCACGGAGGTGAACCTAGGCGACGATAGCGAAGCTTCAAAAGATGAGATCAAATATGTTTTGCGCATAAAAGTTCTCAATGTAGAAGAAAGGGTATCAGAACTTGTGGTCTCTGTGGATACTGGATGTCCATCGAACTTCATCTTCGCTTCTGCACTTGAGAAAATCGGCAAGGTTGCTGTCCGTCCAATCCCGGAAGAGCGCATGAAGTCATACAGCAGTCCATTAAACTCGATGGAGGAGGTAGTGCCACAGCGTTATGTCCTCCTGCGACTCTGGAACGAGAGCGTTGAGCTGAACGACACAGTTCACCTAAAGGTTTTTGAGCGTCCTATTTGTTCTAATGGATTCCATATCATACTTGGACGGAAGTTCTTGCGCAAACATGACCCTATGTTCCTGGCTAAAGTAATAAGCATTAACGGAAATGGCCCTCAGTCAATGGTTGTTAGAGAGAACTGGCTCGGCACCTTACTGAAAGGCAAAACATCTCAGAGTGCGTATCCAAGCATCCAGAGATAGAAAGTCGGTCCAGCTAACGTTATTAACACAGAGAGAAAAATTAAGAACAAAGACGAAGACGACGACGACAAGTTTCGCGAACAGAACCATGCAAAAGCGGTCGAGCTGTACAAGTTGTCCGGCATGACAACTCAACAACACACTGCCTCAGCAACATGGACTGAAATAAGTAGCCGTTCACAGAATCATTCAGCGCAGACGCCTGAATATCGCAGTGGATTTGAAAGCCAGAGGACGAATACTTCGTCCACTCAATTCACGGAGAACACAGAATTCTAATTTGCCAGGCTGAGCACAGCTTCCTCCATATCGAGCTTGTCGAGTGTCCCAACAGAAAGCGGAAAATTGGAAAGATACACTCCGGACTTCGCAGTTCCGCCTTGAATTATTACAGTACAAATACAATGAGCAGATGTATCGTATGTTGAGGTTGCCGTTGTTTTAGGAATGACATGGCTCTACATTCATCATCAGGCTGTAAGTTGCGATAATGACAACATCGTTCATAGCATCTTGTAGGGGTTATGAGCTGGGAATGCCTGGTATTTCTTAACCATCGTTCTGACCATTCGTAATTGCTTTATCGGTGCAACAGGGGCAGATAATATAGAAAGAAGCTTTCACGGGGTCTGGAGCAGTTGCGGAAGAATTCCCAATCTCCAGCAATATGTATGCACACTATATACACCTTCCACTTTATAAGGACCTCCGTTCGTATAAGCCATGAGAATTCTGGTGTTTGTCATGGTAAGGATGGCCATGCTCGTCTTAAAACTATTGTGAAAGAATGTGCTTGGTCCTTGGGCAAAGATTCTTGTGGTCGGAGAATTCGGGGCCTGGAGGAAGATGAGAGAAGGAAGTAGTTGATACGTTAAATCCTAAATGAAATCCGATATTAGAAGCAACATTATGTATACATTATGCCGTTCTCTCTATATGCCCTTGCTTTTACGCCTTAAATCTTGGAACTTATTTCAAGGATCTTGACTTGCCTCGACAGCGAAACGCGAAAAAGCTTAGAAAACGAGATCCGAGAGCCACATTCTCACTTGAATTTTGCTTAACAACAACACCCAGCCCAAGTAGTTCCGCAACTTCCTTGCGTTTGCCCTCCTTCCGAGAAGTTCCCACTAATGCGATGAGCGAGGGAGTTTTCGCCTAAGGGCTATCCTATGATCGCTTCGATTCAATTTTCGCCAAGAGATCTGGGTAGCCGTTTGAACACCGCCGTGTATCAGGATGATCGTCTCCAAGACCGTTCTTATAACCGCTACATGCTCTCGCATAGAGTTCTAACGCCTCTAAATATCTGCCCTGCACTTCACACAGGACACCTAGATCCCATATACTTTGAAGCGTTTCAGGATGTTTGAGTCCAAGCACATTTTCCCTAACTTGAATCGCTCGCTGAAACACAGGTTCTGCTTTATCGTATTCTCTTAGATTCCGGAGAAAACATGCAAGACTATTCATGATTCGCATCGTCTCAGGATGTTCTGGTCCGAGAACCCTCTGCGAATATGACAAAACACGCCGGCCTATCTCTGCCGCCTCTGTATATCTTTCTTGGTGGCCCAGATCACAAGATAGATTACTTAGGCTTGAGAGGGTATATGGATGTTCAACTCCTAGGACCTTTTCTCGAATCGATAATACGCGTCGGTCTATTTCCTCCGCCTCTTTGTATTTATTCTGTCCTGCGATGCTCCTTGCGAGATTGTTTAGGCTTTTCAGGGTACTAGGGTGCTCTATATTCCGAGAACTCTTTCTTGAGTCGATATTACACGTCGGTCTAGATCTTCTGCCTCTTTGTAATTTCCCTGCCCGGCGATACTCCTTGCGATATTGTTTAGGCTTTTAAGGGTACTAGGATGCTCCGGTCCCAGAGTTCTCTCTCGAATTGGTAACACATGTCGGTTCAATTGTTCCGCCTCTTTATACTTCCCTTGGTAGGCGAGATTGCTCGCAAGATTACTTTGTTGTGTAAGTGTTTCTGGATGGTCCAGTCCTAGAACTCGTTTGGAAATTGGAATTATGCGCCAAAGTATGTCTCCTGCGTCTTTGTATTTGCCTTGTTCTTGAAGCACATGTGCAAGTTCGTGGGAGCTCGATAGTGTATCAGGATGCTCTGGTCCTAGCATTCTCTCTCGAAATTTCAATACACGTCTGTGGATCTCCTCTGCCTTTCTATTTTTGCCTACATCTGCTAACGATCTTGCGAGGTTGTGTAAGCTTGTGATCGTGTAATTGTGATCTGGCCCAAACTTCTGTTCGTGCCAAGTCGCTAATCGTTGGCCAATCTCTGCGGCCTTACTTCTTTGGCCGTTTTGGCTTAGGAATGCGTGGAACCAATATTCAGAATTCTCGAAGTCACCATACTCCGAAGGCAGAGCACGCGGGTTTGTATTCATACCTATTATAGCCAGGTTTTCGTAATATGTGTCAAGATGCAAGAGAATTGTTTGCTGGGCAGAGAGAGACAGTTGAAAGTATTTACTGCTGTCCATAGAGTTCCGTAAAAGATTTGCCAAGATTCGAGCAGCTAGAATGGAATGATTTCGACAGGTCATAATATCAGTTCGCAGCCGAATCCAATCCTTGATCAGGGGGTGGAGAGTCAAGTGGCAAACATCCGACTCACCTGGGGACCAGGATTGAACCAGAGACAATTGAGTAAGGTCAATCAAAGTCCCTACAAAGTTCTCATGCACCCAGTGGCCAGAAACATCCATGGAGCTGCCTAAACAAGATCTTGTGTATTCCGTTGTCGTAGCACCCTCCGTGCAAGTCGCTTGGAAAAGCTCTTCTGAAATGTCCTTGCCGTCAAAAAAGGCAAACAAGGTCATTATATGCTCTCTATGTCTTTCTTCTGTGTCCATAGCCTGAAGTTGTTGAAAGGTTAACTCCCAAGTTGTGAAAACACTCAAAGCGGTTTCCTTAGCATCCGCAAAACCCCCGTCTAGCTTTCGGCGGTATTCTGACATCTGGGGCGTCTGATTGAGTATTTGCACCCGACTCCTTTGTTGCTGGTAACGATCCATAAACTGGTGGAGTTCGATCTTTTGCAAGGATATATAGGAACCTGCTTGTCTGATTGCTAGCGCGTGGTAACCAAGCCTCTCAACAATGATTCTTCCATGCTTGAGAGTCGATTCACTTGTGGTGGCCCGGCTTTGTTTGAAAAGAAGGCTCAAAGCATCTTTCTCGGGGAGGCCTTGAAGTTCTATCGCGTTTCCTGAATCGGCGAGGTCATCCGTATCAGCGTGTCTACTCGTGACTAGCACGAATCCATGCTCTCTAGCCTCAGGAATAAAATCCCTAATATTGAAAGCAGAAGGGTCATCGTAATTGTCAAAAACAACCAACCAAGCCTCCGGCCAAGTTCGTAGTTTCTCTAGAACGAATCTAGCCCGCGATTCCGGAGAGTCATGCAAAACTTGCCCAGGGTGCTTGATGCAGTTGGAAATCGAGGTGAAACTTTTTATCACTGAGTTCTCGGACATCGCATCCACCCAGAATATAGCCCTGATGCCGTTGCTCTGTGCTTGGTAGCAGTAACTTAGCGCAATCTGGGTTTTGCCTTGACCTCCTAAACCTCGAACAACCACGATACGAGGTGTTGTACCTCGAGAGAATCCGGCCTCAATCCTTGTCAAAACGTCCTCTCGCCCGACAAAATCTCGAATACGACGGCTTGGGACAAGATAGTAATCATTGGGGTTTGATGGAAGGATTTTTGATCCGGAATTCGATGTGAGCTGAGTTACTGCCGTATGTATCTCAGTGATTTGGTTAGA
>Ga0302325_10024595_pt1 | contig 12521 bp, 8 predicted proteins | sample Palsa_T0_2_FD_201948 | JGI IMG/M metagenome (GOLD analysis project Ga0302325, IMG submission 201948) | Peat permafrost microbial communities from Stordalen Mire near Abisko, Sweden - Palsa_T0_2 | ecosystem: Environmental > Terrestrial > Soil > Palsa > Peat permafrost | place: Sweden: Abisko...
TTGACCAACGGCAACTTGCTCCCTCTCTGATGCAGCCTGCGCCGCCTGCGGATGGAACTTCTCGCCTTCCATCAAATTTCCCTCGACCGGTACCCCAGCCGCCGCCGTCTCCCACTCCGCTTCCGTCGGCAGGCTCTTGCCCGCCCAGTGCGCAAACGCATCCGCCTCGAAATAGCTGATGTGGCACACCGGCGTTGCCAGCAAATCCCTCAGAGGCACCAGCCCGCGCAGCGTGAAAACCTCCCAGCCCCCGCTTTCGCCGCGACGCCAATAGAGCGGCGCTTCCCAGCCCTCGCTCCGCACTGTATTCCAACCTTCCGACAGCCACAACTCCGAGTGCGTGTACCCGCCGTCCTCCATGAACTGCAGATACTCCGCACAATTCACAGGCCGCGACGCCAGCCGGAACGGCTCCAGATAAACTTTGTGCCGCGGCGTTTCGTTGTCGAAACAAAATTCCTTTCCGCCGTACCCAATCTCCGCCACGCCGCCAGCGAAATCCACCCAGCTCATGCGCGCGGCCTCCCGTGCGCCACCGCGAATCGCATCGGATCCCTCGGCATAAACCGGGTGCAGCGGATTATTCCAGAACGCATTCTTCACATCCGTGATCAGCAACTCCTGATGCTGCTGTTCGTGATTCAATCCCAGGATGATCCTTGTCCGCGCGTCGTCCGGAAAATTACCTCCGGGCACATCGCCCGCGGAAAAATCCTCCATCGCCGCATCCACGTGATGCCGGTACGCCAGGATCTCATCCGCCGTCGGCCGCGAAAACGAAGCACGCAGCTTCTTCTCCGGCTGCGCCGAAACCGCGTTGTAGTAGCTGTTGAAGAGCCAGACAAAGTCCGGATGAAACGGCCGGTATCCCGGCACAAATTCCCGCAGCACAAACGTCTCAAAAAACCAGGTTGTGTGCGCCAGGTGCCATTTGGCTGGACTGGCGTCCGCCGAGGATTGCACCATCATGTCCTCTGGGGTCAGCGGCGCGCAGAGCGCAAGGCTCCCGCTCCGCACGCGACAAAATTCCTCTGCGAGTGCTGTTGCAGCAAGTACGCTCATTGGCCCGTCCTTATGTGGAACTTCCCAGCAGAGGAGACCCGGCAACGGGCTGGGGATGCCCGTCAGAGTACCACTCCCGGCGTGGGGATAGAGACAAGGATGCGAAAAGTTTTATTCGCGGTTCATTTTCCGGCGCGTTTTGACAGCCATTCCTGACACTCTCCTGCCAATGCCCCGGGGTTTTTCGCGAAGTCGCCGACGACCGGCCTCTGCCCAAACGACGGCCAAAACGCGTCTTTCCGGCCAGAGTCGCGTCTATATCGGTCATAATCAGAGCGGCTGCCAGTCGCCCCTGAAGGGTATGCTTTTATGAGAATTTTCCTAGCCTGTCTTGCAGCATTCGCGCTCTCCGCGACACTGTCCACCCTCCCCTCTCTCTCCGCTCAGGACCAGGGTCAGCCACAGCAACGTGGCGGTCGCGGCGGCGGAATGGGTGGTGGTGGCATGGCCATGATGGGCGGAAACAACGCCCACGGCAAAGTCACCGCCATCGCTGGAACCGAAATCACCATCAGGGACGAGCAGGGCCAGGTCTACAAAGTCGAAACCGGCCCCAATACCCACATCCGCAAGGACCGCGAAGAAGCAAAGATTTCCGACATCCACGTGGGCGATACCATCGTCGCCGGCGGCAATCTCGATGAGCAAGCCAAAACCGTCGGAGCAATGTTCGTCATGGTCCTCACCCCAGAGCAAGCAGCGCAAATGGAGAAGATGCGCGCCGACTTTGGCAAGACCTGGACCGCTGGTAAGATCACCGCCATCAAAGACCTCTCCGTCACCGTCGAGCGTCCCGACAAAGCCACCCAGACCATCGTCGTCGACGAGAACACCACGTTCCACAAAGGCGCCCGCGGCAACGCTACCGACATCACCTTTCCCGACATCAAGGTCGGCGAAATGCTCCGCGCTGATGGTGCGGTGAAAGATGGTTCCTTCCTCGCCACCAACCTCGTCGTGATGGAGCCGCGTCAACCCGGCCAGGGTCGCGGCGGCAATCGTCCCGGCGCACCGGGCGGTTCGCAGACCGGCCCTCAACAGCAGCCCGACGCAGCACCCACCGGATCCACGACCCCGCAGCAGCCCGACTCCCCGCAGAACTAGACCCCATGACGCTACCAACGCGCCTCCCCGCTCTTTTTGTCTCCCTGGTCTTTGCGGGCTCGCTCGCAATGGCGCAAACCGCGCCTCCGGATCCTCAGACTGCACCCGTGCCAACTCCAGCGGCCGCGCCGACTGCAACGCCTGCGTCGACTCCGCAAACGCCCGCCGCTCCTGAACCACAGCAACCAGCTCCCGCCACGCCCATCCCGGCCGCCCCAACCGGCGGCACCATCCACGGCAGCGTGAAAGCCGGCAACGTCCCGCTCCCCGGCGTCAGCGTCACCGCAAGCAACTCCCTCACCGGGAAAAAATATTCCACTACCACCGACGTCACCGGTGCCTACACGCTCGTCATTCCGCAAAACGGCCGCTACGTTTTGAAGACGGAACTCTCCGCCTTTGCTCCCGTCACCCAGCCCGCGCTTCTCAACGCCACCGCGCACGACCTCACCGTCGACTTCTCCATCATGTTGGCCTCACGCGCCGAGCAGCAGGAGCAGCAAACGAACCTCGCCGGCGCGGCACGCCAGCTCCTCGGAGGTGGCGCGCAGAGCCTCAACCTCCAGGGAGCCGCAGCCGACTTGATCCAGGCCGGAGCCGGTGGACAAGATGCAGGCGCATCGCTCCCGTCGCTGGCTTCCAATTCCGACTTTTCGGGGTCGGGCGACTCAGTCGCCGTCACCGGCCAAACCGGTACCACCAATCCGCTCGCCGGCGTCGACTTCGGACGCATGCGCGACAGCGCGGAGCTCAATGACTCCCTCAGCGGCAACGGAGGCCCCGGAGGGCAAGCTGGCCCTGGTGGCGGAGGCCCAGGTGGAGGAGGCGGAGGCTTTGGAGGAGGTGGCTTCGGCGGCGGTGGCGGACGTGGCGGCGGAGGAGGCATGCGCGGCAACTTCCGCAACTTCAAACCCAACCAACCCCACGGCGCCATCTTCTGGAACGGCGGCAACGGCGCACTGAACGCCGAAGACTTTGCGTTGCGCGGTCAGTCCTTCCAGCAGCCGGCCTATGAGTCCAATCGCTTCGGCCTCACATTCCTCGCCGCGCCCTACATCCCCAAAATCCTCACCAACGATAAAAACGATTTCCTCTTCCTCACCCTCTCCGGCACCCGCTCCTCGTCGCCCTTCGACGAGTACGGAACCGTCCCCACTCTCGCCGAACGCACTGGCGATTTCACCGGCCTCACCTCGCCGACGGGAAGCAAAATCACCATCTACGATCCCTCCACGGGCCTGCCCTACGGTCCATGCACCAGCGGTCCAGACGCTGGCAATCCCGCCTCGCAATGCATTCCCGCCGGAGAGATCACGCCGCAGGCCACCGCGCTGCTCAACTACGTTCCGCTGCCCACTCTCAGCGGTACAACCCAGAACTATCAGCGCCTCGCCTCGCCGACCACCAACCAAACCCAAATCGGCGTTCGCCTCATGCACAACTTCGGCAAGAGCGCCCAGGGAACCAACGGCATCATGCGCATGGCGCGCCAATATCTTGGTCAGGGAAATCCAGGCATCACGCAGAGCATGAACGTCAATTTCAACTACAGCCACTCTGCGTCGGACAGCCTCAACCTCTTCCCTGATCTCGGCGGAAAGAATCAATCCCATCAGTATTCGGTGCAGCTCGGCTACTCCATCGGCAAGGGCCGCCTCACCAACAACGCCGGCGCCAACTGGATTCGGACGAACACTCAGGGCAGCAACTACTTCAGCAACCTGACGAACATCGCCAATCAGATCGGCCTCAACGAACTCCCCGATTCACCGCAGCTCTGGGGCCTGCCCAACATTACCCTTAATCAGTTCACTGGTCTCAGCGAGCAACAGCCCCACTTCAGCGTCGGGCAAACCGTCGCCCTCACCGACTCCATCACCTGGGTTCACGGCAAGCATAACGTCCGCTTCGGCGGCGACTTCCGCCGCGTCTATTCCGACATGATCGGCAACACCAACTCCACCGGCACCTATGTTTTTACCGGCCTCTTCACCGAAGCACCGGGATCAAGCAGCGCCAGCGGCGCGGGCAACACCGGTACCAACGGCATTGCGACCAGCGGATCCTCACTAGCCGACATGCTCCTCGGCCTGCCGCAGGAAACCACGCTCCAGGCCGCCTACCAGGAAGCGCACCTTCGCGAGAACGAGATGGACGGCTACGCGCAGGATGACTGGCGCGCCATGAAGAACCTCACCTTCCTCTTCGGGCTTCGTTACGACTACTACTCGCCCTACTCCGAAGAAAACGACCGCCTCGCCACCCTGGACCCCGGAAACAACTTTGCCCAGGTCGCCATCGTCACTTCCAACGGAGTCGGCCCCTTCAGCGGAAAATATCCGCGCGACCTCATCTATCCCGAGAAAAATAATTTCTCCCCACGCATCGGCTTCGCCGCCCATCCTTTCAAGGACACGGTCCTCCGCGGCGGTTATGGAATCAACTACACCGTCGGCCAGTACGTGAAGTTCGTCCAGGACTTCGCCTTCGAACCGCCCTTCGCTGACGTGCAGGACAATCTCTCCACCAGCGGCGCAGCTATCACTCTTCAAAATGGCTTCCCCATTCCCGAGAGCGACCAGATCGGCAATTACTCCGTCAACAAAAACTACCGTCTCCCCTACGTCCAGGTGTGGAACCTGAATCTCCAGCGCACGCTGCCCTGGAACATCCTGCTCAACGTCGGCTACAACGGATCGAAGGGCACGCGCCTCGACATCGTCGACGCTCCTGGCCGATTCTTCGACGCCGCAACCGGCGGCACCACGCTACCTACCGCCGTCAACAACCCCGCGCAGACCGTGCCCTACGACTGGGAAGATTCCATCGCCTTCTCCAACTTCAATGCACTCACCTTCAGCGCGCGCAAGCGCATGAGCGGCGGCATTTCTCTGGCGGCGACCTACACCTACTCGCACTCCATCGACGACGCAACCTCCGTCGGTGGCAACGGCGGGACCAGCGCCGGCGTCGTCCAGAATTGGCAGAACATCCTCGCCGAAGAATCGAACTCCAGCTTCGACGTCCGCCACAAGGTCAGCGGCAACTTCGTCTACGAGCTCCCCTTCGGACCCGACACGCATCGGCTCACTACCGGCTGGTTCGGTCACGCAGTCGCGAATATGAATTTCTCCGGAACCTACGCCATTGCAACCGGCAATCCTCTGACGCCGGTCTACGAGGCATCGGTCGAAGACGTGGCGCGTGGCACCACCAATTCACTGCGCCCCGATCGCGTGCCCGGTGTCTCGCTCACCGCCGGAGGCGGCTCGCAAACGAATTGGTTTAACAAGGACGCCTTCGCCGCGCCTGCCGGTGTCTACGGAACCGCGTCGCGCCTCAGCATCCCCGGCCCCGGCACCATCACCGTCGACATGTCCGCATCCAAAAGCCTTCGTTTCGGCGACACCAAAACCATGGAGCTCCGCGCCACCGCCAACAACGTGTTCAACACCGTCCAGTATTCCGGCGTCGACTCCACCCTCGGCTCCGCCACGTACGGCCAGGTCACTTCCACGGCCGGCATGCGTGCATTCACCTTCATGGGTCGTTACAGGTTCTAATTATGATGAGACGCTGCCTCGCCGCCCTCGCCGCTTTTCTCGTCACCCTGCCCGCGTTCCCGCAGGACCAGACCCCGCCGCCCGCGCAGGATCAACCTTCGCAAAGCTCCACCTTCACCCTTAAGGTCAACAGCGATCTCGTCCTCACCAACATCGTTGTCCGCGACAAAAAGACCGGCGCAGTCGTCAAGGGCCTCACCGAAAAAGATTTCACCATCGTCGAAGACGGTAAGCCCCAGCACATCGCCAGCTTCGACTTTGAGAACGTCGACGAAGCCGCTGCCCTCAACGAAGCCACCATCAACGCCGCCGCGCCCAACGGTGTCTTTGGCGCGAAAACCGGCACCGCGAACCAGGAAGAACTCCGCAACCATCGCCTCATCGTGATGTTTTTCGACATCACCTCCATGCAGCCCGACGACCTCGACCGTGCCCAGGACGCCGCCCGCAACTACATCAACAAGCAAATGCACCCTGCGGACCTCGTCGCCGTCGTCTCGCTCGACGCCACGCTCTCCCTCGATCAGGACTTCACCTCGAGCAAGGATCTCCTCCTCAAGGCGGTCAACAGCTACAACGGAACCCAGGGTGCCGGCTATGGCCTGGGTGCAACCAGCACGTCTAACCAGGTGGAAGACGCCAGCTCCTTCACCCCCGACGAATCCGAATACAACGACCTCAATACCGACCGCGAGCTCTTCGCCCTCGAAGACATCTCAAAATCGCTCGCCTACCTCAACGAGAAAAAGTCTCTCCTCTATTTCTCCGGAGGCATCCAGCGCGACGGCATTGAAAACCAGGCCTCGCTCCACGCCGCCATCAACGCGTCCGTCCGCGCCAACATCTCCATCTACTCGGTCGACGCGCGCGGTCTCCAGGCCATCTCTCCGTTAGGTGACGCAACGACCGGCAATCTGCGCGGCGCGAATTCCTTCAACGGCGCGGCGCTCCAGAACAATCTCGACTCCAACTTCGCCACGCAGGAAGTGATGGCGGGCCTCTCCGCCGACACCGGAGGCAAGGCCTTCTTCGACACCAACGACTTCTCCGGCGCCTTCGATCGCATCCAGAAAGACACCTCCGCCTACTACGTCATCGGCTATCACTCCACCGATCTGCGCCGCGACGGCCGCTATCGCCACCTCTCCGTCAAAATCAATCGCCCCGACGTCAAGCTCGAATACCGCCCCGGCTACTACGCGCCCGCCGACTATCAGCACGCCACGAAAGATGAGCGCGAGCGTCAGCTCGAAGAAGAGCTCGCCAGCGATCTGCCCTCCACCGACATGACCGTCTACCTGCAGGCGCTCTATTTCCGCAGCGGCGAGAATCGTTTCTTCGTCCCCATCTCGCTCGTCGTTCCCGGCTCGCAGATCCCCTTCGTCAAAGGCGGCGACCGCGATAAGGCCACCCTCGACATCATCGGCCAGGTCCGCGACGCTGCCGGCCACGACATCGGCGACATCCGCGACACCGTCAAGCTCGCCGTCGATCAGGCGCAACAGGTCAGGCAGAAAAACGTGCAGTACACCACCGGCTTCAGCCTGCCCGTCGGAAAATATCACGTGAAGTTTGTCGTGCGCGAAAACGAAACCGGCCGCATGGGCTCCTTCGAAACCGACCTCACCGTGCCCGATCTTAAAAAGGCCCCGCTCAAGATGAGCTCCGTCCTGCTCGCCAGCCAGCGCATGCCCGCCAACAAAAAGCAGCAGGACTCACCTCTTGTCCGCGACGGCCAGCAGCTCGTGCCCAACCTCCCGCACGTCTTCCGCCAGGATCAGCACATGTACCTGCTCTACGAGGTCTACGATCCCGCGCATGCCACAGCGACTATTCAACCAGCCGCCGCGACAGCAACAGTCGACGCCCCGACAGCTCCCCAGAAAAATCAAAAGCCCGACAAGAACGCGCCGCAGCCCGTCCGCGTTATGACCAGCATCGAATTCCTCTCCGGCTCAGCCAAGGCTTTCGAGACACCCCTCATCCAGGCCACACAACTCAACGTCCCCGACCGCAGCGCCGTCGCCTTCCAGTTCGACGTGCCGCTCTCGAGCCTCAAGCCCGGAACCTATATCTGCCAGATCAACGTCATCGACGACGCCGGCGGCACCTTCACCTTCCCGCGCACCGCAGTCCTCATCCGCCCCGCGCCCACGCCAACAACGCCCGCCACGCCTGCAGCTCCCGGAGCCGGCGGAAAATAATCCGCATCCTCAGCCGACCTTCGCCTCGGCAATCACCTCGGCAATGACGCTGTCGCTCATGCCCCGCTTTCGCAAACTCTCCGCCAAAGCCTGGCCGGGTGACCGATCTAATTTTTCCAGATCCTTCCTCAACCCACGCCCAATGTAGGCACGGATCAGAGGCTGGTATCCCGAGTAACCCAGCGCCGGAGCAATGTCCTTCAGATCATCAATCACATCCTCGGGAATGCGAATGCTGATCGTGGTCATGGGCCGATCCGGGCGCAGCCGTTTCCACACGCGCTCCGCCTCGGTTCTCACAGGCCGTGGTTTCTTTCCGCCACTATTCTTCATATTCTCGCCTCTCGTGCGAAGTGACCGGACGAGCCGAAACAATCCGAATCACATCATCGTTCCTGATGATGTGGACCACGAAGAGCAATCGCTCATCCAGAGCTTCCCCAACCACCACCTGTGCGACTCCGTCCGCGTCCTCCATGAGCAACAGCGGGTCCAGAAATACTTCGCAGGCGTTCTCGAAGGAGACCCCATGTTTCTTCAGATTGATCCGAGCTTTCTCGCGGTCCCATTCGAATAGCAGCCCGTGAAATGAATGCCGGACGTCCACATTTCCAACGTATATACGTTGTATATGCGATGTCAAGAAGCTCTTTGTCGATACGACCTGCTTCCGCACGACCCGTGCTACGCTCGATCACACACGCCGTGCCCACCACCACCCAATCGAAACCCCACTCCAACCCACGCCTCTTCCACGCCCACGAAACCTCGCGCATGCAGGAGCTGGACGGCAAACCCCTCGCCGCCTTCTGGCAGCGAATCCTCGGCTACTTCATCGACGTCCTCATCGTCGTCGTCCTGTGGGCTCCCGTCGAGATCATCTGGCGCCGCAAGATTCTTCATCAGCAGGACGTCAACGTCGTCTGGAACTTTCACGAGCCCGGCAACGTCATCTTCATCTTCCTCTACTTCGGCCTCGCCAACTTCATCGGCAACGGCCGCACGCCGGGCAAATTCGTCGCCCGCACCCGTGCTGTTTCGCTCACAGGTCCGCGCCTCAGCCTGTGGCAATCCATCGAACGAGCCCTGGGCTACGGCGCAGCCATCCTCGAGGGCGGCCTCGGTTTCCTCCAGTTCTTCTGGAGCAGCAACCGCATGTGCGCGCAGGATCGCCTCGCAGAAACCATCGTCGTCGACGAGCGCAAACGCAGGAATTCCGCGGCACCGCACTCTCTCTGAACTCTGTGTCCTCTGTGGTGATGGCTTCTCATCATTACGCGCCTGTGAACCTGCATAGGCACGTACCAGATTCGTACCTCCTTATCCACTGCTTTTTCATCGCGTGCCCTTGCTCTCGCAAAGTGACCCTGGGATAATCGTGGAGTAGTCAGGAGCAGCGCACCGCCCTCAAAAAGTGAATCGATATAGCCGCCAGGATGTACTTCGCATACTGCGCATCACCTCCCGGCAACTCAGCGCATGGGAGAGAGCCGGACTCATCGTCTCCGCATCCGACTACGGCTTCCAGGATTTAGTCCAACTCCGAAAGCTCAGCGAACTTCGCGCACAGCGCATCTCCGCGTCGAGCATCAAGGCCAGCGTCACCGCCATGAGGGCCGTCTCCGGCATTCCGAATCCGCTGATCCACGCTGGAATCGGGCTGCGCGGGCCTCGTCTCGTCTTCCGCCACTCCGGCGCGACCATGGACCCCATCGCCGGGCAATTCGAGTTTGATTTCGAAGGAGGCGGCTCGCGTCTCGAGATCGTCGAGGAAGGCGCGATCTCAGAGACGCAGCGCCAGAGTAAAGTCAACGCCCTCTTCTTTGAGGGCGTTCGTTGCGAGGAGCAGGGCAAAACTGCCGAAGCCACCGCACTCTACGAAGAGACGCTCACGCTCGGCGAGCACGCGCCCGCGGCCATCAATCTCGGCACTATTCTCTACAACCAGCGGCAGTTCGACCGCGCCGAGCAACTCTACCGCCGTGCCACCCTCGCCAATCCCGACTACGCGCTCGCGTTTTTCGACTTGGGCAACGCTCTCGACGAGCTGCAGCGCCTGCCCGAAGCCGTCGAAGCGTATAAGTCAGCGATTCGCCTCTCGCCGGGTTATGCCGATGCCCACTACAATCTCGCGCTCGCCTACGAGCGCAGCAACGAACGCCGCCGCGCCCTCCGCCACTGGATCGCTTACGTCAAGCTCGATCCCGTCGGCCCCTGGTCCAATCACGCGCGCCTGCAGGTCCGCAAAATCCTCGACCGGGAAGAACTCACCATCGTCTGGCGCCGGCCGGGGCTGGTCGGGTCGAAGCGATAGAGTCCGGACTATACCAGCTACCCGCTCGGTCCTGGCTCGTTTTTCGCTGGCAGTTAGCTCGCCTCTCGCTATCCTTCGCTACTTCACATTAAAACTCTTCACCGCAATCGCATGCGGCCGCTTGCCCGCGGATAAAACCGTGAACAGCGATCCCGTGACCGGCTCACCGTGTGGCGTGTAACTGATCGTCCGCACCACCGATATATCGCCTGCCGTGCGATCCACGGCCAGCAGCAGAAATCCATTGCTCGAGAGCGCCAGCGGCCCCGGCCCATTGCCCACCTGCACCGTGTTGACCAGTTGGCCATCGTCAATGGAATACGCCGCCACCGTGTTGTCCGCCGAGTTACTCACCCATAGCGTGGAGTTATCGGCGCTCACGATCCCGCCCAGCGGAGCCGCGCCCACCACATACGCCCCGCCCACTTCGTTCGCGCCCGTCGCAATCTCCGAAATCGTGTCGCCGCCAAAGTTCGACACAAAAATCTCGCCGCCATCCGGCTTCAGCGCCAGATGCACCGGGGCCGGCCCCACATCAAGAAACGCCAGCAACCGATCCGCTCGCTCTGCCGGATTCTGCCCCGCCGCATTGTTTGGGCTCATCGGCCGCGCCAAACCGACCGCCATCACCTGATGTCCGCCTGTGCACGCCACAAACGCCTTCGACGAATCAGGCAGAATCACCGCGTCCGTAGCCTGCGGACATCCGCTCAGCACCGCCCGCACCTTCAGGTCGCGCGCATCCACCACGCTCACGCTGCCGCCGTTGCGATTCGTAACCACCAACGTCGCTCCATCCGGCGACACGCGCACGGTCTCCGGCGATTCACCCACGCCTACCGCGCCAATCTCCCGCCGCCGCCCGAGGTCCAGCACCGATACGTTGTTCGAACCAGCATTCGCGACGTACGCCCGCTCTCCCGCCGCATCCACACTGATCGACGAAGGGTCGCGATGCACCGGAATCGTCGCAGCCAATTTATTTGTAACCGCGTCGATTACACTTACCGAACCGCTGCCCGTGTTGACTATGTAAACCTCGTTGCGCGTCGGACTCACCGCGATCTCCGTCGGATCGTCCCCGACCGGAATCGTCGCCGCCGTCTGCATATTCCTCAGGTCGAACACCGTGACAGAATTGCCGCCGCTGTTCGTCACCCAGGCATATTCGCGAAAATCCGCAGGATATTTAGGAAAATGTTTCCGCCGGCATCCGCCCAGGACGAGCAGCCCCACCAACAGAGCAAGTGCGCAACCCATCCGTGTCGCCGTCAACAGATGTCTTGTATCAGGGCACGACTTCAGTCGTGCCGATATGGCGTGCAAAACAAATTGGGCTTTAGCCCCTGCGTTTCTGTCCTGCGCCACCTTCGTGCCTGAAATCATGTGCGACTTCAGAATACGCGGGGCAGTCCTCAGGAGGCACGCCGTCGATCGGGCGAATAACAGGTTAGCTTTGTTCCGCACGCGAAGGAGTCTCGCTATTATCCGAGAATTCTGGACCAGTCGCATCCCCGAACGAATTCGCGAAGATCAGCCCACGCACCGTAGAGATTGTCATTCGCGGTAGCGACTATGAGTCCACCCAGGAAGAAGACGGTTAACAACCGCCCCGAACCTCGAACAGACTGCTTCATACGCCGAGAAACCTCTTCCCCTTACCGCGCCACAACCGCCGCGCCTTCCTCCACATGAATCCCCCGAGGAATGCTGCGATGCAACACCGTCGCAATCTGCGAGCACTCATCCATCAGCTGCACAAACTGCTCCGGCAAAATCGACTGCAGCCCGTCCGACAGCGCCTTGTCCGGCTGATGATGCACCTCGACGATTAGCCCATCCGCGCCCACCGCAACCGCGGCCCGCGACAGCGGCAGCACCTTATTCCGCTTTCCCGTCCCATGGCTCGGATCCACCAGGATTGGCAGATGGCTCAGTCGCTGCACGGCCGGCACAATGCTCAGATCGAGAGTATTGCGCGTGTGATCCGCAAACGTCCGCACCCCGCGCTCGCACAGGATCACCTCGTAATTCCCCTCGCTCATGATGTACTCAGCAGCCATCAGAAATTCTTCCAGCGTCGCCGCCAGTCCCCGCTTCAGAAGCACCGGCTTCCGTTTTTTCCCGGCCGCTCGCAGCAGAGAAAAGTTCTGCATGTTGCGCGCGCCAATCTGGATCACGTCCGCGTACTCAGCCACCAGCTCCAGAGCCTCGTGGTCGATCGCCTCGGTTACGATCCGCATTCCAAAGCGATCGCGAATCTCCGCCATGATC
>Ga0302325_10024596_pt1 | contig 12521 bp, 7 predicted proteins | sample Palsa_T0_2_FD_201948 | JGI IMG/M metagenome (GOLD analysis project Ga0302325, IMG submission 201948) | Peat permafrost microbial communities from Stordalen Mire near Abisko, Sweden - Palsa_T0_2 | ecosystem: Environmental > Terrestrial > Soil > Palsa > Peat permafrost | place: Sweden: Abisko...
GCACGTCCTCGACGCGCAGGTAGAGCGGGCTGGTGAACAGGCGCGACATCGGCAGATACGGCGACGGGCTGATCGGCGCGACAGGCTCGGCCGCGTGCAGCGGGTTGACCAGGACAAACCCGGCCCTGAGCTCGGTCGCGCTCCAGCGGGCAAGGTCAGCCAGATCGTGCAGGTCGCCGTGTCCCCAGGACTCGCGCGACCGGACCGAGTACAGCTGCACCGTGAAGCCCCACTGGCGCTGCGACGGAATGACTGGCTCCGCTTCGCCCTGCGCGCCCTCCCCCTGCGCGCCGTCCTCCTGCGCGGCCTTCTCCTGCGCGGCCTTCTCCTCCGCGGACTTCTCCTCCGCGGCGCCCTTCTGCGCGGCCTCCGAGAGCGCGGCTCCCTGCTGCGAAGCGCCGTCCGGATCGAGCACGGCGAGGATCGCGGCCAGCGTTTCGGCTGGCACCTCGGCGCGGCGCCCATGCCAGTCGTGATACTCGGTAGCAATCCCGGCATTTCGTGCGCGCTGGACGAGCTCTGGGTCGGTCACCCCTTCATGATTGGCCGCACAAGGGCGCGCAAACACGGCCTCACCCATGATCGTGGTGGGTTCGCGTGCGTATCGGACGCAAACTCACCACGATCACGCACTGAGTCCGATTTGTCATACCCTCGGTGCACGCTAGGCGCATGCCAGAGCCGTTACCCGGTGAGATTCGCGAGATCGCCGACCGCCAGCACGGTGTTCTGACCGCCGGGCAGCTAGCGCAGGCCGGGCTGACCAGGAATGCGGTCAGATCCAAGGTCAGACTGGGCCGCTGGCAGCGACTCCACCGAGGGGTCTATGCGACATTCTCTGGCGAGCCCGGCCGTCTCGCCGTGCTCTGGGCGGCTGTGCTGAGCGCCGGACCGGGCGCCATGCTGAGCCATCAGACGGCCGCCGAGCTCGCCGGACTAGCCGACCAGGCGAGCGAAATTACTCACGTCACGGTCCCGGCTGACCGGCACGTGTCGAGGCCGGCAGGAGTCGTGCTTCATCGCTCTCATCAAGCGCGCGAGAAGCTGCATCCGGTCCGTCTGCCGCCGCAGACGCGGGTCGAGGACACGGTGCTGGATCTCGCTGACACGGCTCTGACGATCGACGACGCATGCGGCTGGGTTTTTCGCGGCCTGCAGCGCCGGCGAACCACGCGGGCGAAGTTAGCCGAGGCACTGAGCGCACGCAGCAGGATGCGCTGGCGGACGGAGCTGACAGAGCTGCTGACGCTGGACGCGGCAGGACTGGATTCCGTACTTGAGCTGCGCTACCACCGAGACGTGGAACGGCCGCACGGTCTCCCCAGGGGCGCGCGACAGCGTATGTACCGGCGCGGCAATCACAATGAGTACCGGGACGTGCTCTACGAGGCGTACCTGACGGCGGTAGAGCTCGACGGCTCGGCCACCCATCGCCGCGATACGCGCCGGCAGGACGTCGCGCGCGACAACGCGGCGGCCGAGGACGGAATCACCACGCTCCGGTACGGCTGGCTCGAGGTAACCGCCTCGCCCTGCGCCGTAGCCGCCCAGGTTGCCAGGGTGCTCGAGCGCCGGGGATTCACCGGCGCGCGGCCATGCTCGGCTGGCTGCCCGGTCGGGCGAGTTCCGCTTGAGCGAGCAGACAGCCAGCCAGTCCCGGGCCGCCCGCCCAGTCCGCCGCCCAGGCTGACTGGCCCCTCGCAACGGGCGGGCACCGGACCAAGCGGGCGCCCGGGCAAATCGGCGAGATTCGCAGCAAGCGCCGGGCGGATCACCCGGTCTGGTCAGCCCGGGCATTGAACCGCGCCGGCCACCGCTGCGGGTGCTCGAGTAGCTCGCCTCCTCGCCCGGACCGGCGAGCCACCATGCCGCGCGCCGCGGACCGCGCGAGCAACCACTGCACGGACCCCGCGAGCCGCGCGAGCCACCGCCACGGACGCGCGAGCTCGCCACCCACCCCGCACAGACCGCGCCCGGCACGGACCCGCGAGCCGTATCAGAAACTGGCTTGCCTTCCGTTGGGAGCTGGGTCAGGCTCGGCCGGGTGACGCCACCGTTCCTGCCGGGAGTCGAGCTCTCCCGGCTGTTCTACGCCGAGGCCGTCCGACCGTTGCTGGACGCCGAGTTCCCCGGACTCGTGCATTCGGCCGCGCTGATCGGCTGGGGTTCGGACGTGCTCGGCTTTGACTCCCCGCAGGTCGACCGATCACAACTGGGGCCCGCGGCTTCAGCTGTTCCTCGCTGACGGCAAAGCCGACCAGGCCCTGGCCGTCAGTGAACTACTCGGGGTCAGGCTGCCGGCCACCTTCCGTGGTTATCCGACAGTCTTCGCAACGTCGGGAGTGCAGGCGCAGCCGCACGGGCACTGGGTCGAGGTGGCCGCACTGCGCGGCTGGCTGCAGCGCGTGCTCGGCTTCGACCCGGCCGGGCCCGTCGAACTGCTGGACTGGCTGTCGGTGCCAACGCAGGCCCTCGCTGAGGTCACCGGCGGTGCCGTGTTCCATGACGGCCTGAGGACCGCCGACGGCGATAAGCGCGCGCTCACCGCAGTCCGCTCCACGCTGAGCTGGTACCCGCACGACATCTGGCTGTACGTGCTGGCGTGCCAGTGGCAGCGAATCGCCCGGGAAGAAGCGTTCCCCGCCCGCGCCGCCGAAGCCGGCGACGACCTCGGGTCCGCGGTGATCGCCGCACGGCTCGCCCGCGATCTGATGCGGCTGGTGCTGCTGATGCAGCGCCACTACCCGCCCTACAGCAAGTGGCTCGGATCGGCAGTTGCGCGCACACCCGCGGCCAGGGAACTGCTGCCGCCGCTCACCGAGGGCGTTGCGGCACGGAACTGGCCGGACCGGCAGCGCGGCCTGTCCGCGGCGTACGAAGCTGCCGCCCGGCTGCACAATGCGCTCTCCATCACCGCACCGCTCGACCCGGCGGTCAGGCCCGCCTACTACAACCGCCCGTACGAGGTACCCGGCGCCGGCCGGTTCGCCCGCGCGCTGCGCGATCAGGTGGCTGACGAGCGGGTGCGCGCCCTGCCGCTGACCGGGGCCGTCGATCAGTTCATCGACAGCACCGACGCAGCCGGCAGCCAGTCCGTCCTCCGCGCGGCGGTCGCGGCTGCCATCGAGCCGGCCTAGCGACGGCGGTTACCGGAGGCAGACGCGCATGCGGGCCCAGGAGTTGTTGACGTAGCCCTTCGGATTCCACAGCTCCGCAGCGGACTCCGGCTGGACGGCGGCGGCCGTGTCCCAGGCCCTGGCGGTAATCAGCGACTCGCCCGGAGGCAGGTCCAGCACCGTGCGCCACAGCTGCCAGGCCCACGGGCCGTCGCTCTCATACAGCTCAGCCTGGATCCAGCTCGCGCCGTTGTCGGCGGACACGTCGACACGGGCGATCCCGCGGTCGTCGCCTGCGAACGCGTACCCCGCAATCTCAGTCGGCCCGGCCGGCAGGACGGTGCTGCCGTCAGGCCGCAGGATGTCGGCGTTGACCGCGATAGCCCCGAGTGCCAGGCCGGCGCCAGGACCCGCTGAATCCGGATCAGCGCCAGGCGGCAGCAGGCGGTAGGCGACGGCCTGGAAATAGTTCTCCGACGGCTGCTCCTGCACGGTGATGCGCTGGAGCCATTTCACGCTCCGCGCACCGATGTAGCCAGGCACGACAACGCGCACCGGCGCGCCGTGCGCGGCAGGCAGCTGCTCCCCGTTCATCGCCCAGGCCAGCAGCACCTCGCCGGCCAGCGCCTTGCGCAATCCGATCGAGCTGCCGAACGTCTGCGGCGGTTCGGCGTCCAGCGCCATGTCCGGTGCAGCAAATGCGACGTGCCCGGCCGCTGGCTCGACGGCCGCCGTCTCGAGCACGTCGGCCAGGCTGACGCCGGCCCACTGGGCGGTGGATGTCGCCCCCGGGCCCCAGGGTGCTTCACCCGGAATGTCGCGTATCTCCATCAGGCCCGCGCGTCTGTTGCCCGCGCACTGGAGCGTCGCTGTCAGCGTCCGGTGCGGATAGCGAGCCTGCAGATCGGCCAGCGACAGCTCTAGCTGGTTCCGGACCAGGCCGTCCACGGTGAGCCGCCAGGAGCCAGGGTCGATCTCCGGGATAGGCCCGTGGTTGCGGCCGTAGAAGACGTCGAGCGGCGTCAGCATGTGGCCGGCCAGGGCGGCCCTGGAGGTCTCCGCGTTGTACGGCTCGGCCTGATGGATGATCATGCTGTCGCGCTTGCCCCATGGCCCCACGGCGTCCTCCCGTCCGGCAGCTGCGGCTCCGGCTGATCGCACGGCCTGGCCGGGCCGACGGCCATAACGACCAGCAGACGGCCAGGCTGACCAGGCAGCCGACGATGCCGACCAGGCAGACGGCCGTGCCCCGGTGTACGGCCTGCCCCGTGCCAGCGGCGGTAACCTCGGCCCCGCCGGCCAGCACTCCCGCGGCCCCCGAAGCCGGGCCAGGCGCGGCGGACCTCAGGGCGCCGGCCCGGCGGGCGAGGGCCGGCCCGGCGGGCGAGGGCCCGGCGGGCGAGGGCGGCGAGACGGCGAGACGGCGACGACGCCACCCCCCATTTCGGCCACGCCGCGACCAGTCAGGGCGACGTGAACGAGGCGTTCGGACCTCAGTACTCGGAAGGCAGCGGAGTGAGCGCCCGCCCGAGCCAGTAGCCAGCAACTGCCTGAGCCGCCGCGACCAGCAGCGTCACGGCGACGCCGACGGCGCTGTAGGCCGGAAGCCCGAGCAGGGCCGCGATCACCCGCGCCTGCGCTCCGTACGGCTGGCCGCGCAGGGAAGCCCAGAACAACGGCACGCCCCAGCCGGCAGCGGCAGCCACCACCACGGCGGGAAGGGCGATCCGGGTTGGCCACCGGCCGATCCAGTTGACCAGGCCGGCCAGCACGCCAGCCGCGAACGGCACGAACCACCAGCCGATGGCCGCGCCCGCGATGATCAGCAGGACGCCGGCCAGGTACCCGAGCAGCCACACCGACACGGGCCAGCGGTGATCACGGCGCGTGAACCGGGGCCTGAAGGGCGACGGCGGCTGCGAGTGGGCGACGCCCTGAGCGCGCAGCCGCCCCAGGCGGTATGACCCCCGCTTGCCCAGCCGCTTGAAGTCTGCCGTCATGGCCGCAGCTCCCACTCGATCCGTGCCGCGCCGGCCGGCCCAGGACCAGCGGCGCCAGCGGCGCCAGTGGCAGCGGTGGCAGCAGTGGACGAGGCCTGCCGGGCCGACGGCATCGGCAGGTACGTCCCGGCCCACCAGTCGCCGACCAGGTCGGTGTACCAGGGCGAGGCCGGATTCTCGCTCTGGCCGCCCGGGTAGATGCTCTGCCCGCTCGAAGCGCCGCCGCCTTTCCACCGCACGATCATCCGGAAGCTGGGGCCGATCTCCGAGTTCATCCCGCCCTCCGCCGCGTCGACGGTCCACAGGTCACCGCCGGCCGATCTGGGCCCGTAGCCGAGCGCTGCGGCCTGCGTGAGCGACGGGAAGTGACGGGTGTGCAGCTTGCCCCACTGCCAGCGGCCGGGGCCGCCGCCGAGCAGCACCGACAGCTGGCTCACGGCCGACACGAACGCCGTCCGCATCGCCGTCGCGGCCGGCGTCGGGCCCGGCGGGATCACCGGCTTGCGTGACCCTGGTGCCGGAGCGACGGGCGGAGGCGGCGGGGTAAAGGCGGCGTTCCGCTGATCGGTCAGCGTCCAGTTCTGCAGGTCCTCGTCCAGGCTGAACTGGCCCGGCCCGACCGCCAGCCCGGACCGGTCCGCGTCGACCGGCACTTTCGCAGCCTGCCACCACGGGCCGAACACGCCCGACAGGTAATCAGCCCAGAACGTCCACCAGATCGACGCCGCTCCCGACCCGGCGCTCATCTGGTCGTTCCAGGAGGCAAGCGACTGCCGGGCGAGCCGTTGCAACGGCGTCAGCGGCATTCCCTTCAGTGCCGCGGTCAGTTTCGGCACGATCAGCCCGGCCAGCTGGTCGCCGGTGCTGAGCTGCAGCGCCGCGAAACTGGCCGGCTGCATCGAGGAGTGCCTGCGCAGATACGCGTACTCCGCGTCGGCCCGGTAGCCGGCGTCGAAGAAGCTCGCGGACGTGCCGAGGTAATACGGGTACGACGGTCCGGCCGGTCGCTGGTTCGCGGTCGCGAGCACGTGCGAGCGCGGGTCATAGACCTGCGGGACGGCCGCGTACGGGATGACGCCCGCGACGTCGTCGGCCCCCGTCCCCGGCAGCGGCAGCCATGGATCACCGCCGCTGACCTGCGGATAGTAGCCAGCCGAGATCGCGCCGATGTTGCCGTTGCGGTCGGCGTAGACGAAGGTGAGCGCCGGCGCGCGCCAGTTCGCCAGGGCCGCGCGGAACTGCCCGAAGCTGCCTGCCTCGTCGACCCCCAGCATCACCGCCTCGTCCGGCGACCCGAGCGCGCCCGTCCAGTCGACCGCGACTGTCTGGCCGTCCTGCGTCAGCACCGGCCCGTGCACGGTCAGCGGGACGTACAGCTGCCTGGCCGCGCCGCCGCGGACCTCGATCGTGTAGTGCAGCACCCGCATGCTCCGCCACCGGCCGTCCCAGAAGTACTGCCGCGGCCTGGCCGGGCTGGTCCGCTCGGCGTAGAACAAGGTCGCCTGGCTCTGCGTATCCGTCAGCGACCAGGCGATCCGGGAGTTGTGCCCGATCAGGATCGCGGGCAGGCCGGGCACGCCGGCTCCCGACACGGCCAGCCCGGGCGCCGCGAGCGCGACCTGATACCAGATCGACGGCAGCGTCTGCGGCAGGTGCGGATCGCCCGCGAGCATTGCCCCGCCCCCGGCCACCTTCGGGCCGTTCGCCGCCCAGGCATTGCTCGCCGGGGCGCTGTACAGCTGGCCTGCTGGCAGCGCGCTCGCAGCAGCCAGGATCGCCGTGGCGGCGCGGGCCAGTCCGGCCGACGGCGCGGCAGCCTGAGCCTGCGGATTCTGCTGCCGGGAACGCACACACCCCGCCCCGCAGCCTGCCGCCGCTCCCCGGTAGCTCGCGGTACTCACGGCGGCCGCGGACGTGGCGGCAGCTTTCCGGGCCGCGGCCGCCACGACGGCCGCCGCACTCCTGACCGCAGGTGCCGCGAATGACCGGGCCGCGGCCGTCTGAACACCCGCGACCGGCGCGAGCGGAAGCTTCCGGTACGGGCCGGGGTCGTAGGGAGTCTGCTGGTTCGGCGGCAGGACCGGGAACCACTGCATGGTCCGCCGCACTCCGAGCGATCGCTCCAGAAGGGCGTAGTCCAGCGGCGTCGTGGTGAAGTCGAGTTCCTGCGTCAGCTCGCCCTGCACGGCCAGGCTGTCGACCGGGGTCCAGTCCCGCGGGTAGACGCGAGCCAGCGCGAACTGCGCCGGCCACTGCCCGTTCGCCCGCACCTGCGCCAGGTAGTCGTTCACGCCGCGCGAGTAGGCCGTCAGCGCGCGGGCGGCCGGACTCGCCTTCGGCATCGCCGCCCACTCGAGCCGGGCCGTCCGCAGCAGCCCGAGCCGCAGCTCAAAGGCGTCCGACGCGACGCCCGACGGCCCGGTGAGCTGCGCGAGCCGCCCCTCAGCGACCCGCCGCTCGAGGTCCATCTCACCGAGGCGGAACCTCGCCTCCAGGTAGCCGAGCGCGAGGAACGCATCGCCATCCGACGCGGCGCTGACTGACGGCACCCCCTGCGGGCTGAACGCCACCCGGACCGGCGCGCGCAGGCCGGCCAGCGACAGTGTCTGCGAGACCGGGAGCTTGCCGCCGGCGGCCGACGTCCACGCGCCGTGGCCGGGTACGAGCACGCGGCCGAGCGCCGGCACCGTGCCGTAGCCGAGCCCGAACAGGCCGAGCAGGCAGGCGGATACGGCCAGTGCGACGACCCCGTTCCCGGCCTGGAAGATCTTCCTGGCGCGCCGCGCATCGACGTTCATCCGGTCATCCCGTGCCCCCGCATTCTGAGGTGACCTCCCGGCAGCCTCGCCGGTATACCGAATGCTAGAGCACGATTACTCTCAGTTGCCGGACTGGTGCAGCAGGTCGAGGAACCTGGCCACAATCGGACCGTCGGTGGGACCGCCCTCGCCGCCGTCGACCGTCACCATCGCGAAGGCGATGTCGTCGGTGAACACGTCGTTGTTGAAGCCGATTAGCCACGCGTCGGTCGGCAGCGGGTTGCCGTGGCCGTACTGCGCGGTGCCGGTCTTGGCGTAAGTGCCCGGCGGCAGGCCCTTGCCCGATGCCGTCCCGGTCGCCACTACCTGCGCCATCAGCTCGTGCAGATCGGTGACGACGTTGCCGGGCAGGGCGGCCGGCGGCACCGAGTCGTCGGGCGCGCCCGCCACCAGGCGGGCCGCGCGCACCTCGCCGGTGTCCACGGCGCCCGCGACCACCGCCATGTCCAGCGGCGAGACCAGCACCTGACCCTGCCCGATCGTGGTCGCGGCCAGGTCGGCCTCATCGCCTGGCGCGGGCACCGAGCCGCCGAAGGCAGGCAGGCCGAGCTGCGGCGTGATCCCGAGCCGGTACAGCGCGGCCGTTCTGGTGAAGTCCGCCGCGGTCAGATGCCGCGTCGCCAGGCCGATGAACGCCGTATTGCACGACTCGGCGAACGCATGCAGCAGGTCACTGACCGGCGCGGTGCCCTCGGCGTTGTGGAAGACCTCGCCGTCGACGGTCAGCTGCTGCGGGCACGTCGCAGGCGACGATGGCGTCAGCCCGTGCTCGATCAGCGCGGTCGAGGTAAGGACCTTGAACGACGACCCGGGCGGGAACGCACCGTCTAGAGCGAGATTGAATCCCGTCGATCCCGGCACGCTCACCGACGCCAGGACCTGTCCGGTACTGGCGTCGAGCGCGATCAGCGCGGTGTTCTTGCTCACTCCGGCCAGCGCCTTCTCGGCGTCCGCCTGGACCGCCGGGTCGATGCTGGTCTGCACCGGGGCGCCGGCCTTCGGCGGCAGCGTCGCGACGGTGCCGATCGTAGCTCCGGCCGCGTTCACCGCCGTGACTGTCGCGCCGGGATGGCCGGCCAGCTGGCGCTGATCGGCGGATTCGAGGCCGGTCTGGCCGACGACGCTCTGGGCGGTGTACGGGGCGCCGATCGAGGTCAGCTGCTGGGCAGTGACCGGCCCGACAGAGCCCACGATGAAGTCAAGGCCGGCCGAGATCGGCGCCCGCTCGTGACTGGTCTGGAACACCGTGCCGGGGATCGGGTAGATCCTCGGGGCGAGCGTCCGGTAGCGCCGCCAGCCGACCGTGAACACCGGCTCGAACCAGGTCGGCTGCGCCTTCGCTCCGGTCAGCGCGGAGTCGATGGCCTGCCTGGACGCCCCGGCCGCGAGCAGCGCGGCGCGCACCACCGATGCCTTCTTGATTCGCTGCCCTTCCACGCCGACGGTGACCATCGCGGCCTGCGTGGTCAGCGGCGCCCCGCCGGCCCCGAGTATCGCAGCGCGCGGCGCCCAGGTGACCTGCATCGCGAGCCGGTCGCCGGGCCTGGTCAGCTGCGGAGCGATCGTGGCCGGCGACCAGCGCACTAGCCAGTTCCCGGACGCGTCGGTGAGGCGCAGGCTGGTCCTGATAGCGATCGTGCCGACGCCGCTGACAGCGATGTGCTCGGCCACCGGCTCGTGCGCGGTGCTGCCGGTGACGCTGATGCGGCCCGGCCGGAAGCTCAGCTGGCTCGCGCCAAGATCGGTCAGCGCGGCGGCGTTGACGGCGGTGAAACTGGCAGGCGGGCTGGCGGTCAGCGCGCGCATTCCGGCCCAGTCGCGGCGCGCCCAGTCGCGGAGGTAGCTCTGCGCGACATCCTGCGCGGACGGCCCGCTCGAGCAGGCGGCGAGACCGGCGCCGGTCAGCAGCACCGTCGTGGCAGCAGCCAGTCCGGCGGCGGCCCGGCGACCTCGCAGGCGGCGCCGCTGGCCCGGGCTGCCAGCCGATCCGGACCGGAGCACTGTCACACGCAGGACCCTACGCACTCGGCCGAACGTCAGACGAGCCGACGACGGAATTATCCCATAGGGGTTGATCGGGCCGCGGGAATCAGGTCTGACCGGAGCCGCCGCCGGCGCCCGCCCCCGAGCGTGGCTCGCCTGCCTGCGGCCCGCCTGCCACCTGCTCGCCTGCGGCCTGCTCGTCTCCCGCGGCCGCTCCCTCGCCGACAGCCGCATCGCTGGGCACCGACTCTCCGGTCTCGCCATCCCCGCCCGTGCCATCGCCGGACGCGGCCTCCTCCAGATGCAGATGCGGCACGATCGGCTGCATCCAGCCCGGCAGGTACCAGGCGCTCCTGCCGAGCAGCGTCATCACCGACGGGACCAGGATCATCCGCACCAGCGACGCGTCGATCAGCACCGCGAACGCCATGCCCAGAGCCAGCATCTTGACAGTCGGGTTGGAGTTGAGCACAAAGCTGGCGAAGACCGTCACCATGATCGCGGCCGCGGTCGTAATCACCCGGGCCGTGCCGCCGATGCCGATCGCGACGGCCCGGTGCTCGTCTTTTGTGGCCAGCCAGGCCTCGTGGATCCGCGACAGCAGGAAGACCTCGTAGTCCATGGACAGGCCGAAGACGATCGCGAACACGAGCATTGGCACATACGCCGGGATCGGCAGCGTCGTCTGCACCCCGATCAGGTTCTTCAGCCAGCCCCACTCGAAGACCGCGACGATCACGCCGTAGGCGGCACCGATGGACAGCAGGTTGAGGATGGCGGCTTTGGTGGCGATGACGATCGACCGGAAGGCCATTGTCAGCAGCACGAACGCGATCGCCACGACGGCCAGGATCAGCCAGATCAGCCGCGAGGTGATCCGGTTGGTGAAGTCCAGGTTGCCGGCGGTCGTGCCGGTGACGTAGGTCGTCGCTTTCTGCTTCGGCAGCACGCTGTCGCGGAGCGTCGTCACCAGGTCCGTGGTGGCCTGCGCCTGCGGGCGCGTTGTCGGGATGGCGTTGAACACCGCGGTCGTATGCGCGGAGTTGAGAGCGACCGGGCCCACTGACGCCACGCCCTTGGTGCCGGCCACCGCCTTCTGCATGTTCATCAGCAGCGTGTTATCCGCCGACGACGACTGCTTGGGCAGGACCACCACGATGGCGAGCGGGCCGTTGGAACCGACGCCGAAGCCATCGGTCATCAGGTCGTACGCGCGCCGGTTCGAGTCGCTGGTCGGGTTGGTGCCGTTGTCGGGCTGGCCCAGCGTGATCGAGAAGAACGGGATCGCCAGCACCAGCAGCGCGACGACGCTGAGAATCGCCCACGGCCACGGATGCGCGCTCACCTTGCGGCCCCAGCGGGCAAACGCCGAGTTCTCGTGCCGCTCGGTCGTGGCAGCCGCGGTCTGCCGGGCCTGCTGCAGGGCGCTCTCGCCCGCCTTGTGCGCCCGCACCCGCGCCGACAGCGATCTGATGTTCTGCCTGAAGACGCTCAGGAACGCCGGGACCAGCGTCAGCGCGGCCAGCATCGTGATGGCCACGGTAATCGCGGCAGCGAGGCCGAGCGCCCCTACGAATGCGACGTCGGAGATGTACAGGCCGAGGATGGAGATGACCACGGTGCTGCCCGCCACCACGATCGCGGCGCCCGAGGTGCTCTCCGAGCGTTTGATCGACGGAACGACGTCCATGCCGGCGTCCAGCTGCTCCCGGTGCCGGGCGACCAGGAACAGCCCGTAGTCGATCGCGACACCAAGGCCGAGCAGCGTGGCGATCGTCGGCGCGGTCGTGGGAAAGGTCAGCACGGAGGCCAGCAGCCCGAGCAGGGCCAGACCCGAGCCGACGCTGAAGATGGCGGACAGCAGCGGGATGGCCGCCGCGATCAGCGAGCCGAACATGAACAGCAGCAGGACCAGCGCACAGCCGAGTCCGATCAGCTCGGACGTGGTATCGCTGGTGGTCTGGCCGATTTCCCCGGCCCCGGCACCGTACTCGACTTGCAGGCCCGCTTTCGTGGCCGGCGCCACCGCCTTGTTCAGCCGGGTGAGGTAGCCGGTGTCCAGCGAGTTCGGGTTCACATTCCAGGACACGCTGGAGTAGGCGATCGTGCCGTTCTTGGAAACCGCGCCCGAGGACGAGGAACTGAACGGGCTGACCGCCTTGATGACGTTCGGCAGCTTGGCGATGTTGGAGGTGGCCTGGTTAACGGCCGCCGAGTCGGCCGAGACTGTTCCCTTGAGGGCGTGGAACACGATCTGACCGGAGTAGCCGCCTTGCGAGGAGAACGTCGAGTTCAGCCGGTTCAGGCCGTCGTCGGACTGCGTCCCTGGCACGTTGTAATTGTTGACGTACTCGCCGCCGAACTGCTGCTTGGCGACCAGCAGGCCGCCCAGGATGATCACCCAGGCGACAATCACGATCCAGTGCCACCGGGCCGAGAATCCGCCCAGTCGCGCCAGCCATCGGTTCACGTTTACCCCCGCGGGACACGGCACCCCCCGGAGCCGTGAGGGCTCTATCCCCCGCGCGACTGCGAGCCACGCCTCTGACCCGCCGGGCTTCGGCCGCTATGCCAGGAAAATCCTGGCATCTCCAGCCGCGTCA
>Ga0302325_10024598_pt1 | contig 12521 bp, 11 predicted proteins | sample Palsa_T0_2_FD_201948 | JGI IMG/M metagenome (GOLD analysis project Ga0302325, IMG submission 201948) | Peat permafrost microbial communities from Stordalen Mire near Abisko, Sweden - Palsa_T0_2 | ecosystem: Environmental > Terrestrial > Soil > Palsa > Peat permafrost | place: Sweden: Abisko...
ATGGACAAGGCGATCGGGGCGCTGAAGGAGGAGTTCGGGTCGCTGCGCACCGGCCGCGCCAACTCCAGCCTGCTCGACCAGATCACTGTCGACGCCTACGGCTCGACCATGCCGATCAACCAGGTCGGCGCCGTTAGCGTGCCCGAGCCGCGCTCGATCACCGTCAGCGTCTGGGACAAGGGCCTGGTGGTCTCGGTGGAGAAGGCGATCCGCAACTCCGGCCTCGGCCTCAATCCTGTGGTCGAAGGTCAGAATTTGCGCATCCCGATCCCGCCGCTGACCGAGGAGCGCCGCAAGGACCTGGCCAAGCTGGCCGGCAAATACGCCGAGCAGCAGCGCATCGCCGTGCGCAATGTGCGCCGCGAGGCGATGGACGACCTGAGGAAGGCTGAGAAAGACGCGGTCATCAGCCAGGACGAGCACAAGCGGCTGGAGGTCGAGGTCCAGAAGATCACCGACGAGGCGGTGAAGCGGGTGGACGAGGCCTTGAAAACCAAAGAGCATGAGATCATGCAGGTATGAGCGCCCGCCCCGCGCCCCGCGGCGCCCCTGAAGAGGCCGCCATGCCCCGCCCCGAACTTCCGGCCGAGCGCGCCCTGCGGCCTGTGGGGTCCGGCGCCAGCGAGGCCCTGCACGTCGCCATCATCATGGACGGCAACGGCCGCTGGGCCAAGCAGCGCGGCCTGCCGCGGGCCTTCGGCCACCGGGCCGGCGTCGCGGCGCTGCGGCGCACCGTCGAGGGCGCCGAGGGTCTCGGCATCGAGCGGCTGACCGTATTCGGATTTTCCACCGAGAACTGGGGTCGTCCGGAGACGGAGGTTTCCGAGATCCTGGGGCTGATGAAGGCCTATTTCGCCAGCGACCTGACCCGCCTCGAGCGGCGCGGGGTCAAGGTGCGCATCGTCGGCCGCCGCGAGAACCTGGCCCCCGACATCCTCGCCATCGTCGAGGAGGCCGAGGCGCGCACGGCCAAGAATGAAGCCTTCCACCTGCAGGTGGCGTTCAACTACGGCGGCCGCGCCGACATCACCGACGCGGCGCGCAGGTTCGCGCTGCTGGTCGAGCAGGGCAAGGCGACGGCGGCCGAGCTCGACGAAAGCGCGTTCGAGCGCCAGCTCTCCACCGCCCCGGCGCCGGCGCCCGATCTGGTGATCCGCACCGGCTACGAGCGGCGGCTTTCCAACTTCCTGCTCTGGGAGTGCGCCTACGCCGAGCTGATCTTCCAGGACGTCTACTGGCCCGACTACGGCCCCGACCACCTGCGTGCGGCGATCCTCGAGTTCCAGTCGCGGGAGCGCCGTTTCGGCAAGGTGGCGGTCGATGACGTGCTTGCGGCCGGGTGACGCCGACCGTCAGGGGGGCCGGGCCGGGCATGGCGCGGCCTAGGCGGTTCGACTGGGACAACCTCGGCCTTCGGATCGTCTCGGGCGTCATTCTCGCCCCGGCGGTGCTGGCTGCGGTGTGGTTCGACGCGCGGGCCTGCCTGGCGCTGATCGCGCTGGCGATGTCGCTGCTGTCCTACGAGTGGGGCCGGATGGCCGCGCCGCTGGCCTGGAAGCGGGTGGCGCTGATCATGGCGCTGGCGGTGCTGAGCGTCGTCGGCCTCACCTATCTTGGTTATCTGAAGTCGGCCTTCGTCATGATCCCGATCGGCGCCGTGGCGGCCGCGGCGGTCTCGCAGGGTGTGACCGAGCGCCGCGCGGACGCGGCCTACGGGGTGTTCTATGTAGCGCCGGCCGCCATGGCGCTGATGTGGCTGCGGCAGACGCCGCAGGGCGCCGGCTGGGCGGTGATGCTGTTCTGCACCACCTGGGCGGCCGACATCTGCGCCTTCGCCGTCGGCAACGCCTTGAAAGGGCCGCGACTTTGGCCTCGGTTCTCGCCCAACAAGACATGGTCGGGTTTCTTCGGCGGGCTCATAGGCGCATCCGGCGCGGCGGTGGGGGTCGCGGCGCTGCTGATGCACCTGTCGCTGGCCGGCGCGGCGCTCATCGGGCTGATCGGCGGCCTGGCGACGATGATGGGCGATCTGTGGGAATCGATGTTGAAGCGCCGGTTCGGTGTTAAGGATTCAGGCGATCTAATTCCCGGCCATGGGGGCCTGCTTGATCGGGTGGACGGATTGATGTTCGCGACCTTGGTGTTCGCCGCCGCGCGGCTGATCGTCCGTTTCGGGTGGGCCCACTGATGCCGGCCCGCACCGTCACCATCCTGGGCTCGACCGGGTCGGTCGGCGTCTCGACCCTCGACCTGCTGGGGCAGGTGGGCGCCGAGGTGGAGATTCTGGCGCTGACCGCGGGGCGCAACGTCGCCAAGCTGGCCGAGCAGGCCAAGCGCTGGCGGCCCCGGGTCGCGGTCATCGAGGACGAGACGCTGCTGCCGGAGCTGCGGGAGCGGCTCAACGGCTCCAACATCGGCGCGGCGGCTGGCCCCGCAGCGATCATCGAAGCCGCGGCGATGGGCGCGGACTGGGTGATGTCGGCCATCGTCGGCTCGGCCGGGCTCGCGCCCACCCTGGCGGCGGCCCGCACCGGCTCGGTGATCGCGCTGGCCAACAAGGAGAGCCTGATCTGCGCCGGCCCGGCGCTGCTGGCGACGGCGAAGACCGCCGGCGGGTCGGTGATCCCGGTGGATTCCGAGCACTCCGCCATCTTCCAGGTGCTGCAGCCGCTCGCCCAGGATCGCATCCTGCGCCTGATCCTCACCGCCTCGGGCGGTCCGTTCCGCAGCTGGAGCCTGGCGGACATGGCCGAGGCTACCGTGGAGCAGGCGGTCGCCCACCCCAAGTGGAGCATGGGCCGCAAGATCTCGGTGGATTCGGCTCAGATGATGAACAAGGGCCTGGAGATGATCGAGGCCTCCTACCTGTTCTCCATGCCGCCGGAACAGATCGACGTGCTGATCCATCCGCAGTCGATCGTGCACAGCCTGGTGGAGTACGTCGACGGCTCGACGCTGGCCCAGCTCGGCGCGCCGGACATGCGCACCCCCATCGCCTGCGCCTGGGCCTGGCCGGACCGGGCGCCCTGGGCCGCGCCGCGGCTCGACCTGGCGGAGGTCGGGCAGCTGACCTTCGAGGCGCCCGACGAGATCCGTTTTCCCGCCCTCGCCATGGCCCGCGACGCCCTCAAGGCCGGCGGCGGCGCGCCGGCGGCGATGAACGCGGCCAACGAGATCGGGGTCGCCGCCTTTCTTGACCGCAGGATAGGTTTTCTCGATATTGCCGCGCTCGTCGCCGAGACGCTCGCGGAGCTGAACGGGGCCGGCGACCTGGCGCCGGCCGGCGAAGCCGACCCGCTGGAATGGGCCATGACGGTCGATGCAGGCGCTCGTCGCACGGCCGCCCAAGTGCTGTCGCGATTTGCAGGCAAAGGCTGAACGGCGGAAGAAGGAAACCTCCCGGAAATGCTGGCCTTTCTGGCGAATGCGGCGCTGTACGTCGTCCCATTCCTCGTCCTGATCACGGTTATCGTGACGATTCACGAGCTCGGCCACTTCCTGGTGGCGCGGGCCTGCGGCGTGGCGGTCGAGCGGTTCTCGGTCGGCTTCGGCAAGACCATCTTCGCCCTCCGGGACAAATGGGGCGTCGAGTGGCGCGTCGCCTGGCTGCCGCTGGGCGGCTATGTCCGCTTCGCCGGCGACGACAACGTCGCCTCGGTGCCGGACCAGCAGGACCTCAGCGCGCTGAAGACCAACATCGCCCTGCGCGAGGGCGTCGGGGCCGAGCGGCGGTACTTCTATTTCAAGCCGCTGTGGCAGCGCGCGCTGGTGGTGTTCGCGGGGCCGGCGGCCAATTTCCTGCTGGCGATCGCGCTGTTCTCGATCCTCTTCGGCACGATGGGCGAGCCGGTCGCCTCCCTTAAGGTCACCGACGTCGTCGCCAACTCGGCGGCCGCCGCGGCCGGGGTCAGGCCCGGCGACGTCGTCACCGCCATCGCCGGACAGAACGTCGCCACCTTCGATGACCTTGTGGCCGTCGTGCAGGATCGCCCCGGCCTCAGAACCACCCTCGAGGTGCGGCGCGCCGGCCAGTTGCTGGAGCTGCCGGTCACGGTAGGGACTTCGAGCGAGGAGAGCCCGGCGGGCGGCACGGTGAAGATCGGGCTGCTCGGCATCGAGTCGATGCCGGTCCATGTGAGCTACAGCCCGGTCCAGGCCGTGGCGCGGGGCGCCGAGATGACCTGGAGCGTGGTCGCCAAGACCGGCTACTACGTCTCGCGCATGGTGGAGGGGAAGGCGGACTGGCCGTTCTCCGGCTTCCTCGGGACGGCCCACGTCACCGGCGCCATCACCAAGCAGGCGGTGGCCGATTCCAATTCCGAGCATGTCAGCCTGGCTCTGATCCTCTTGGTTCGGTACACTTTTCTGGCGGCGCTGCTCTCCACCAGCATCGGCCTGGTCAATCTTCTGCCGATCCCGGTCCTCGACGGGGGCCACCTGCTGTTCTATGCCTACGAGGCTGTGGCGCGAAGGCCATTGCCGGCGTCCGCACAGGCGGCGGGCTACCGGGTCGGGCTTGCTTTGCTGATCGGTTTGATGTTGTTCACCACCTGGCACGACCTGCAGCGCATGCAGGTGTTCCACTTCTTCGGCGCCCTGTTCTCCTAAAAGTGAAGAGTCACCGGCTAGTGATGACCGAACCGATGACAAAAGCCCGCGCCCGGTACGCGGCGTTGCTGACCGGCGTGGCCATTGTCATGGGCGCGGCCTCGTTCGCGGTTCCGAGCGTGGCGCCGGCCCAGGCCCAGCAGAGCGGCATCGTCGGGCGCATCGTCGTGCAGGGCAACGAGCGGATCGAGCAGGACACCATCCTGTCGTACCTGCCGATCCAGGTCGGCGATACGGTCGACCAGGCCAAGCTCGACCTGGCGCTGAAGACCCTGACCCGCACCGACCTCTTCTCCGACGTCCGCATCGACCTGCAGGGCGACACCCTGGTGGTGCAGGTGGTCGAGAACCCGATCATCAACCAGGTGCTGTTCGAGGGCAATTCGAGCCTCAAGACCGACAAGCTCAAGGACGAGGTGACGGTGCGCCCGCGCGGCATCTTCACCCGGTCCAGGGTGCAGGAAGACGTCGGCCGCATCATCGAGCTCTACCGCCGCTCGGGGCGCATCTCGGCCACGGTGACGCCCAAGATCGTCAACCTGCCGCAGCGGCGGGTGGACCTGATCTTCGTGATCAGCGAAGGGCCGAAGAGCGGCATCGTCGGCATCAACTTCCAGGGCAATCAGCAGTTCTCCGCCAACGACCTGCGCGACGTGGTCGTCACCAAGGAGAGCCACTGGTACAAGTTCTTCGAATCCAATGACAATTACGACCCGGACCGGATCGAGTACGACCGCGAGCAACTGCGCAAGTTCTACCGCAACAAGGGCTATTACGACTTCCGCGTCGTCTCATCGATCGCCGAGCTGTCGCCCGACAAGAACGGCTTCGGCGTCACCTACACGGTGGACGAGGGCCAGCGCTACAAGTTCGGCAAGATCACGGTGACCACCGAGCTGAAGAAGCTCAACCCCGACATCCTGCGCGCGCTGCTGCCGATCCGCAGCGGCCTGATCTATTCCGACGAGCGGATCCAGAACGCCACCGACGCGCTGACCTTCGCGGCCGGCGCGGCGGGCTTCGCCTTTGTCGACGTGCACCCGGAATTCCACGCCAACCCCGCCAGCCACACCGTGGACGTCACCTTCGACGTCAAGGAAGGCCCGCGGGTCTACATCGACCGCGTCGACATCGTCGGCAACACGGCGACCTTGGACTACGTCATCCGCCGCGAGATGTCGCTCTCGGAAGGCGACGCCTACAACCGCGTGCTGGTCGACCAGTCCAAGAACAAGATCAAGGGCCTCGGCTTCTTCAAGGACGTCGACATCACCACCCAGCCGGGCTCCGCGCCCGACCGCACCGATCTGCTGGTCAAGGTCACCGAGCAGCCCACCGGTGAGCTGTCGGCCAGCGCCGGCTATTCGTCGATCGACCAGCTGGTGGTGGACCTGGGCTTCAATCAGTCGAACTTCCGCGGCCGCGGCCAGGACGTGCGGGCCCGCATCGAGCTCGGCTCGCTGAGCCAGGACATCGACTTCTCGTTCACCGAGCCGCGGTTCCTGGGCCGCAACATGGGCGCCGGCTTCGACCTCTACGCGACCCGCTACAATTTCACCCAGTACGCCTCCTACGAAAGCGCGTCGGCCGGGGGCGGCGTGCACATCGCCTTCCCGCTGACGGTCAACTCGACCATGAGCCTGCGCTACCAGCTGCGCACCGACGACGTAATCGTCGCCAGCGACCTCTGCGTGCCGGGCGCCGAGCTGGTGTCGGTGGTGCTGTGCGACCAGCGCGGGTCCTACATCACCTCTTCGGTCGGCTACAGCGTGCGCCTCGACAAGCGCAACGATCCGGTGCTGCCGACCCGCGGCTACTACGTCGACCTGAGCCAGGACGTCGCCGGCCTCGGCGGCACCGTGCACTATGTGCGCAGCGAGTGGGACGCCGGCTGGTACCATGGGTTCAACAAGGACTTCATCCTCAGCCTGACAACGTCGGGCGGCTACATCACCGGCTGGGACGGCGACTCGATCCGGATCGGCGACCGCTTCTACCGCGGCGGCGACACCTTCGTCGGGTTCCAGCTGGCCGGCATCGGACCGCGCGACACCCAGTTCGGCGACGCGCTGGGCGGCAACCTCTACCTGCTGGGCGAGATCCAACAGACCTTCCCCAACGGCCTGCCCGAACAGTACGGCATCCGCACGGCGCTGATCTCGGACATCGGCACCCTCGGCCTGCTCGATCGGGCCAGCAAGTTCAACCCTCTCACCAATGCGCCGCTGACCACGGTCCGCGACGATCTCGGCCTCCGGGCATCCGTGGGCGTCAGCGTGTTCTGGAAGTCGCCGCTGGGCCCGCTCCGTTTCGACCTCGCAGAGCCCATCGCCAAGGAGCCCTACGACGTCGTCGAAGTCTTCCGCTTCTCCACCAATACAAGGTTCTAACAAACCCCTCATGACTGCTCGAACACTCCTCCTCGCCGGCCTCGCCGCCGGCGCTCTCCTGCCGCTCGCCCCAGCGGGCGCCCAGACGCCGCCGCCCACGCCCCCGCCACTGAGCTACGGCGCGCCCATCCCCGGCCTTTGCACCTTCTCGCTCAACCAGATCCTGGCCACCTCCAAGGTCGGCCAGTCGGTGGAAGCGCGCCTGAAGGTGCTCGACCAGCAATGGCGCGCCGAACTGCAGCCGCAGGCCGACGCGATCAACACGGACAAGCGCGCGCTCGACGCGGTCGCCTCCACGCTGGACGGACCGACGCGCGACGCGCGCATCGCCAACCTCCAGCTGCGCGCCACCAACTTCGAGAAGCTCGAGCAGCAGCGCCTGCAGGAAATGCAGGCCACGCAGCAGAAGCAGGTGGGCGTCATCCAGCACGCGCTGGATCCGGTGCTGCGCGACCTCTTCCAGGGCAAGTCCTGCACCATCCTGTTCGAGCGCGACTCGGGCGGCGTGGCGGTGGTGAACCCGGCCATGGACATCTCGGTCGCCGCGGTCGGCCAGCTCGACGCCAGGATTCAGACCCTCACCTTCGACCGCGAACACATCGAGCCCGGCGCGCAACCGCCGCCCCAGGGCCGGTGATCCGGGAGACGAGGCCCTGGCGGTGATCGCGCCGGATCCACGGTTCTTCGAGACTCTGGCGCCGGTCGCCCTGGAGGACCTGGCCGAGGAGAGCGGGGCGCGACTGGGCCCCGGCGCGCCGGCCGGCCGTGTTGTCGCCGGCGCGGCGATTCTTGGCCGCGCCGAGGCGGACGCGGTGAGCTTTTTCAGCGACCGAAAGCTGGCCGACATCGCTCTTACCACGCGCGCCGGCGCCTGCTTCGTCTCCGAGCGCGACGCCAGCCTGCTGCCCGATGGCTGCGTAGCGCTGGTGACGCCGGCGCCGCAGGCCGCCTGGGCGCTGAGCGCCCAGCGCCTGCATCGGCCCTGGCGGCTCGATCCCTCCCAGCCCGCCGTGCACCCCGGCGCGATGCTGGAGGAGGGGGTGGTGATCGGCCATGGGGCCATCGTCGGGGCCGGCGCCCAGATCGGCGCTGGGACCGAGATCGGCCCCTATGCGGTGATTGGACCGGGCGTCGCCATCGGCCGCCGCGCGCAGATCGGCGCCAGCGCCGTGGTCGGGTTCGCCCTGATCGGCGACGGCGTGCGTATCCAGGCCAGCGTGGTGATCGGCGAGGCCGGATTCGGCGTCGCCGTCGGGCCGCGCGGCCTGCTCGACGTCCCGCAGCTCGGCCGGGTGATCATCCAGGACGGCGTCTCCATCGGCGCCCACACCTGCATCGACCGCGGCGCCTTCGACGACACCGTGATCGGCGAGAACACCAAGATCGACAACCTCGTACAAATCGCCCACAACGTCGTCATCGGTCGCAACTGCGCGATCGCCGGCCACTGTGGCCTGTCGGGCAGCGCCGTCTTGGGGGACGGCGTCCAGCTCGGCGGGCGCGTGGGCCTCGCCGACCACGTGGTCATCGGTTCGGGCGCTCGGCTCGCGGCGGCGGCCGGGGTGATGCGGGACGTGCCCGCCGGCGAAGCCTGGTGCGGCGCCCCCGCACGGCCGGTGAGGCAGTTCTTCCGGGAGGTCGCGTGGCTGACACGCGCCGCCGCTCGGAAGGACGGGGGAGGCGAGGCATGAGGCGCGGGCCGGCCGAGGCGACCTCGGCCACCGACATCGACATCGAGGAAATCCTGCGGCGCATTCCTCACCGGCCGCCGTTCCTGCTGGTCGACCGCGCGGAGGAGTACCGCCCCCACCAGTCGATTGTCGGCCTCAAGTCGGTGAGCATCAACGAGCCCTATTTCGTCGGGCATTTTCCCGGGCGGCCGGTGATGCCCGGCGTGCTGATCATCGAGGCCCTGGCCCAGACCGGCGGGGTGTTGATGAGCAAGTCGCTGGACGTGGACGTCGCGAACAAGGGCATCATGTTCATCTCGGTGGACAACTGCCGCTTCCGCCATCCGGTGCGACCGGGCGACGTGCTGCGCATGCCGGTGGAAGTGCTGCGCGCCCGCGGCGATGTGTTCAAGTTCCGCGGCCAGGGCCTGGTGGGCGACAAGGTCGCCTGCGAGTGCGAGTTCGCCGCCATGCTGATCGAGACGGCCGCATGAACATCCACGCCACGGCGCTGATCGCGCCGGGCGCCGAGCTCGCCGACGACGTCGAGGTCGGGCCCTATTGCATCGTGGGAGATCGGGTGAAGCTTGGCCCCGGCGTGCGCCTGCGCTCGCACGTGGTGATCGAGGGCGAGACCCAGGTCGGCGAGGGCTGCGACATCTACCCGTTCGCCATGCTGGGCGGCGCGCCGCAGCACGCCGGCTACCAGCCCGACGACCCCTGCCGGCTCGTCATCGGCGCGCGCAACCTGATCCGCGAGCATGTGACCATGCACGGCGGCTCGAAGTTCGGCCGCGGCGTCACCAGAGTCGGCGACGACAACGCCTTCTATGTCGGCGCCCATGTCGGCCACGACAGCCTGGTCGGCGACCATGTCACCATGACCAACGGCGCCACGCTGGCCGGGCATGTGACCATCGCCGACTATGTGATCATGGGCGGCCTGTGCGCGGTGCAGCAGCGCGGTCGCGTCGGTCGCTACGCCCTGATCGGCGGCATGGCCGGGGTCAATTGCGACGTGATCCCGTTCGGCGAGGTGTGGGGCAACCACGCCTCGTTGGAAGGGCTCAACCTGATCGGCCTGAAGCGCCGCGGCTTCTCCCGGGCGGCCATCAACACCTTGCGCGCCGCCTACAAGGCGCTCTTCCTGGGCGAAGGCTTGTTTCGGGAGCGGGTGGAGGCGGTGGCCGCCGCCTACGCCGGCTCGCCCGAGGTGATGGAGATCATCGACTTCATCCGTGCCGAACCCACGCGTCCGCTGACCCCGGCGGCGGGCCGGGGCTGAGGCGGGGATGCGCAAGCTGGGGCTGATCGCCGGCGGCGGCGGCCTGCCCCAGGCGCTGGCCGAGCACTGCCGCAGCCGCGGCCGGCCCTATATCGTCATCCGCCTGCGTGGCTTCGCCGACCCGGCGCTGGCCACCCACCCCGGCGACGAGGCCGGGATCGCCGAGATCGGCCGCGTCGTGCGCCTAGCCCGCGACGCCGGCTGCGAGGCGCTGTGCTTCGCCGGGATCGTGCGGCGGCCCGACTTCGCGGCGTTGCGGCCCGACCTTCGCGGCCTCGCCGCCCTGCCGGCCGCTATCGCCGCGGCGCGGGAGGGCGACGACGCGCTGCTGCGCTACCTGATGGGCGAGTTCGAGCACGAGGGCTTCGTCATCGAGGGCGCGCACGAGGTGATGGGCGAGATCACCCTGCCGGCCGGACCTCTCGGGCGCCTGTCGCCGGACGCCCATGCGGGCGACATCGCCAAGGCCATCGCGGTGGCCAGGTCCATCGGCGCGCTCGACATCGGCCAGGCCGCCGTGGTCTGCGACGGGCTGGTGCTGGCGGTGGAGGCGCAGGAGGGCACGGACGCGATGCTGGCGCGCGTGGCGGCGCTGCCGCAGGTGCTGCGCGGCGCGCCCGGCCGCCGGCGCGGGGTCCTGGCCAAGGTCCCCAAGCCGATCCAGGAAGAGCGGGTCGACCTGCCGACCATTGGCCTGGCGACGCTGGAGGGTGTGGACCGCGCCGGCCTCGCCGGCATCGTCGGGATCGCCGGCAAGCTCCTGGTGGTGGACCTGGAAGCCGTGGTCCGTGACGCCGATGCGCGCGGCCTCTTCGTGGCGGGCGTCGCGGACGCGCCGGCGTGAAGCGGCCGCCGAAGGTGATGCTGGTGGCCACCGAGGCCTCGGCCGACGCCTTGGGCGCGGGCTTGGCGCGGGCGCTCCGCGCCCGGCTGGGCGACGACGGCGTAAGCTTCGTCGGCGTCGGCGGGGCGCAGATGGCGGCCGAGGGCATCGAGAGCGCATTCGATATCGGCGACCTGTCGCTGTTCGGCGTCTTCGAGATCGTGCCCCTGATTCCCCGCGCCCTGGTCCGGATCGCCCAGACCGTCCGCCTGGGCCAGACCTGGGCCCCCGACGTCGCGGTGCTGATCGACTCCTGGGCCTTCACTTCGCGCGTCGCCGAGGGGCTGCGCCGGCGGGCGCCCGGCGTCGCGCTGATCAAGTACGTGGCCCCGCAGGTCTGGGCGACGCGGGCCGGCCGCGCCCGGGCGCTGGCCCGGACGGTCGATCACCTGATGACCCTGTTCAGCTTCGAGGCGCCTTATTTCGAAGCCGAGGGCCTGGCGACCACCTTCGTCGGTTCGCCGGCGCTCAGCCGCGATTTCGCGGGCGCCGACCCGGCCATCCTGCGGGTCGAGATCGGCGCGGCGCCTGACGATCCCATCCTGCTCATCGCCCCCGGCAGCCGGCCCAGCGAGATCAAGCGCATCCTGCCGCCGTTCGAGGCGGCCGCCATGGCGCTGAAGGAGACGCGGCCGGGCCTGCATCTCGTGGTGCTGGCGGCCGACACGGTGGCGGACGAGGTCAAGGCCCAGGTGGCCGGCTGGCGCCACCGCGCCCACGTCGTCGAGGGCGACGCGATGAAGCTCAGCGCCATGCGCGCCGCGACGGTGGCGTTGACCAAGAGCGGCACGGTGACCACCGAACTGGCCATGGCCGGCTGTCCCATGGTGGTCGGCTACCGGGTCAACCCGGCCACGGCGATCATCGTGCGGATGCTGATCCGGCTGAAATTCCTGACGCTGTTCAACATCGCCGCGGGTGAGGCCGTCGCCCCGGAGCTGATCCAGGGCCGCTGCACGGCGGCGCAGCTCGAGCGCGCGGCCGCCGCCTTGCTCGACGATCCGGAGCGCCGCCAGGCCCAGATCGCCGCCCAGAACGCCGCCCTGGCCAAGCTCGGCGTCGGCGCGCCCGACCCGTTCGGGGCGGCGGCCGACGTGGTGATCCGCGTCATGCGAGAGCGGGGGTGGGCCGCGCGCTGACGCGGTCAGCGCACGAGGTCACGATCGATGCTGGCGAGGGTGGGACGGCCGCAAAGCCGCATCGCGGCCGCCAGTTCACGATGCAGGATGTCGAGGACGTCGAACGCCCCCGCCGTCCCGTCCACGGCGAGCCCCCACAGGATCGGCCGTCCGATCATCACCGCCTGGGCGCCCCGGGCCAGCGCCTTCAAGACATCGACGCCACGGCGGATCCCGCCGTCGAGGTAGATCTCGCAGCGTCCGCCGACCGCCGCCGCGACCTCGGGCAACGCGTCCAGGCTCGCGATCGCGCCGTCGAGCTGCCGGCCGCCATGATTGGAGACAACCACGGCCGCGGCGCCGCGCCCGGCGGCCAACGCGGCGTCCTCGCCAGTCAGGATCCCCTTCAACACCAGCGGCAAGGGCGTGGCCTGGCGCAGCCAGTCGACGTCGTCCCAGGTCGCCGGCGCGCCGCGGACCGGCGGCGCGGACGGCGGCGGCAAGCCCTCGAGGTTGCCGCTTTCCGGCCAATCGAAGCTGTCCTCCGTGCGAAGACTGCGTTCCTTG
>Ga0302325_10024601_pt1 | contig 12520 bp, 7 predicted proteins | sample Palsa_T0_2_FD_201948 | JGI IMG/M metagenome (GOLD analysis project Ga0302325, IMG submission 201948) | Peat permafrost microbial communities from Stordalen Mire near Abisko, Sweden - Palsa_T0_2 | ecosystem: Environmental > Terrestrial > Soil > Palsa > Peat permafrost | place: Sweden: Abisko...
CTGGTCATATTGAGTAGCGAAGGACTTTCGGGCATCGTCATAGCGCGCTGCGTTGAGGTAACAGAGTCCCAGCACGTAATTGGCATCGGCGTCTGCATTGGGCATCCAGGTGCGGACCTGCTCGAGGTATGGAATGGCCGCCGCCGGTTGACCCAGTCGATAAAGGGTGAATCCCTGCATCTGGATGGATTCGAGATCCGTGGGATCTTCTTTCACGGCGGCTTCGAAAGCCTGCTTCGCGCTCAGCAACTTGCCCGTTCGGTAATACGCAACGCCAAGCTCGTGATGAAGTCCCTTGATGGGCGGTTGCATGCTGACGAGCTTCTCAAGGATCACGAGCGCATCAGTTACCTTGTCGCGCTGGAGATCCTGGTGCGCCTGCGCGAGTTCGTCAGCGGGCAAGCTCGACGGAGCCACTTGCGCGGCGACCGGGAACGCGCATACAACGAGAAACAGGAGCACATCAAAACTGCGCATAACGGGGTCAGGATACTATGTGCCGCGTCGATGTGGAAATGCTAAACTGGGCGATCTGATGCGGCCTCATCATTTCGTCCTTGCGTTACTTATGAGTCTTGCCTTGCGGGTGAGCGCACAGGCTCACAGCAAGCCGACGCAACGACCACAGCGTGATCCCTATCCTGCAAGCGCCGCTCATGCTGCTCCAGCGTGGTTTGTAGATGTTGCGCCGGAAGCCGGCCTCACGATGCTGAACGTCAACGGCGATTCTGCGACGAAGAAGTACATCATCGAAACGACTGGTAGTGGTGTCGCCATCCTGGATTACGATCGCGATGGTTGGCCGGACATTTTTCTGCTGAATGGAACGACGCTCGACGGGGAGCCAAAACCAGCGACTCCACCCACAAGCCATCTGTATCACAACAACCATGATGGAACATTTACGGATGTGACCGCGGGGTCGGGACTTGAGACACCGGGTTGGGCGCAGGGTGTGTGCGTCGGTGACTACGACAACGATGGCTACGATGATCTGTACGTAACCTACTATGGCAAGAACCGGTTGTACCACAATGAAGAAAATGGGCACTTCAAGGAAGTGGCCGAGCAAGAGGGCGTCGCCGGGGACGGCACGAAATGGGGAACGGGCTGCTCGTTCGTGGACTACGATCGCGATGGCAAACTCGACCTGATGGTGGCGAACTATGTGCAGTTCGATGTCAAGACCATACCGAAGCCGGGCGAAGGCTTGATGTGCGTTTGGAAGGGCGTGCCAGTGATGTGCGGACCTCGGGGACTTCCCTTCACCACCAACCTTCTGTATCACAACGCAGGAGGCAAGTTCGTGGACGTCACGGAGAGCAGTGGCGTCACGAAGACGAATGGTCATTATTGTTTTAGTGTCTCGACCATCGACTACAACCTGGATGGCTGGCCGGATATTTATGTCGCATGCGACAGCACACCTAGCATCCTGTATCGCAACAACAAGGACGGCACCTTTACAGACATCGGGCCAGATGCTTCAGTTGCTTACAGCGATGATGGTGGCGAACAAGCCGGCATGGGTTCCAGCATAGGAGATTATGACAACGATGGCTGGCCGGATATCTTCAAGACGAATTTCTCGGATGATACATCTTCGCTGTATCACAACAATCATGACGGCACCTTCACCTCGACGATCTTCGATGCGGGCCTCGGATTGAATACGCAGTATCTCGGCTGGGGCACGACGTTCCTCGACGTAGATAACGACGGCTGGTTAGACATTCTGGCCGTGAACGGACATGTCTATCCGGAGGTCGACACGGCGCATCTCGGGTCGAACTATCGCGAGCCTCGTATTCTTTATTGGAATCAAGGCAACGGTAAATTCAAGGACCTGAGCAAGGTGTCTGGCCCCGGCATCACGGAACCTATGTCGAGCCGTGGAATGGCTGTCGGCGACCTGTGGAATGATGGCAGGGAGTCCGCGATCGTCAACAACATTGACGAGAAGCCTTTGCTGCTTGTGAACCTCGCGACCAACAGCAACTATTGGATTGGCGTGATCCTGCAAGGGACACAATCAAACCGCGACGGAATTGGTGCGCGGGTTACGGTGTCGGCTGGTGGGCGTGTATGGGTTCAGGAAGAGCGAAGCGGATCGAGTTACATATCCAATGGCGATTTGCGATTGCATTATGGTCTCGGCTCCGCCTCCGCGGTTCAATTCATCGATGTCGTTTGGCCAAGCGGACGCTACGAACGCTTCGGAGGTGGCCTTTCCGATCGCTTTTTTACGCTCGTCGAAGGAAAAGGTGCGCCGCAAAAGGCCCATTAACCGCAGAGAAAGATAATAGCCTGTCCTATCTTGCTATTTGTATTCGCGATTCGGCAATGGGAACTATTGGAATGAACGCTCGGGCATGGTCTTGCAGCGGTGCCGCACTGATCTGTGCCTGTGGTCAGCATAAGAACGACATAAGTGGATATTGCCTGGAAGTTCCCCTTCTGAAAATCTAAGCGGACATGGAAAACCCGCAGGTATCCATGTAGCTGTGACGCTGAAGCGAGTTAATTCTGATATCGCGAATAGAGAAAACCAGGGTGGAAATCTGACGGAAATCGTCGTGGTGGTGCCTCTATGAGAGAACCTCAAGCGAACGACTCGACTGCCCCTGCGAGAGCTCACCCTCGCAGGGTGAACCTGAAGGATCTCGCAGCGCACTTGCACTTGAGTCCATCGACCATATCGTATGTGCTGAACGACACGCCGGGACGTTCGATTCCTGAGGGGACGCGCGAGCGGATTCGAGCAGCGGCGGTCGAATTCAATTACAAGCCAAACATGATTGCGCGATCGCTGCTGGGGAAGCCTATGCGCAGCATCGGCATCATGCTCCCGGTGCTGGGCGAGGGATATCACTCGCGGGTGCTGTCGGGGATTGGCGACTTGTTGATGGAAGAAGGATATTTTTATTTCACCGTGCATCATCGACACCTGGAGAGCCTGATCGAGGAATACCCGGCATTGCTGCAGTCGCGCGGAGTTGACGGAATTCTGGCGATCGATACGAAGCTTACCAATCCCCTGCCCTTGCCGGCGGTGCTGATTGCGGGCCATTCTACGTTGCCGGACGTGACCAACGTGGTGCTGGACCATGAGCACGCGGCAAGGCTGGCGCTGCGGCATCTGTATGACCTGGGGCATCGAAAGATCGTATACATGAAAGGCCAGACGGTGAGTACTGATACGGAGCTTCGGTGGTCTGCCACGATGAAGGTGGCACGGGATTTGGGGCTGGCAATCGATGAACATTTGACGATTCAGTTGGCGAAGGACTCGACTTCACCGGAGATCAGTTATCCGGGGATTCATGACCTGCTGGAGAGCAAGCAACAATTCACTGCAATTCTCTGCTTCAACGATATCTCAGCGATCGGCAGCATCCGCGCACTGCACGACTATGGGTATCAAGTTCCCCATGATATTTCGATTGTGGGGTTCGATGATATTCAGTCGGCTTCGTATCGCCTGCCGAGTCTAACGACGATCCGGCAACCACTGAAGTTGATGGGAAGAACGGGGGCGGCAGCGCTATTGCGGAGGATGGCACATGAAGATCTGCCGGCGATGATTCAAGTGGAACCTCAATTGGTGGTAAGGGAGTCCAGTGGAGCGCCGCCGCGGGCGGCCTGAGGGCGTTAAGCGGTTTGAAAAAAGAGACGGCGAAGGTACTCGCCGTCTCAAAGGAGGTACTACGGTCAAGCTCCGCTAGAACGAGAGGCGAGCCCCTAGCTGTAGCGTTCTCCCACCAATCTGGATCCCGGTGATTTGGTTTCCGCCGTTGCTGGTGGAGGTGTACTCAGTGCCTGGACCACTGTCTCCTGCCAGCTGGCCCTGTGGAGGACTGAAGCTCGGGTGATTGAATGCGTTCTGTGCATCACACCGAATGGAGAACGCCATCCGCTCCCAGGGCAAGTGGAACTCCTTGAGGGCCGAGATATTCACGGTGTTGAATCCGGGGCCGACCAAGGGGTTTCTACCCGCATTGCCGAAGTTTCCGTTTCCAGGGTTGATGAAGGCAGCAGGGTTGTACCACTCTGCGATGCCTCTATGCACCGGCCGTGGAGAGAGTCCAGAGAAGCTTGGAAACTGCGTGCCGGGACAGGACTGCTGGTAGGTACAGTCCGTTGCAAGCACTTGGAATGGGTTTCCTGACGACACGATCACGGTGCCGGAGACCTGCCAGCCACCGACCGCTACATCTTCGAACCAGTTCTTATTCAGGAACGCCCTGCCTTTGCCGAAGGGCAATTGGTAGACCACAAACCCTTTGAAGGCGTTGCGGACGTCGAAGTTTGAATTCCCGTAATTCTTACTCGAATAATTCACCGTTAGTAAGCTTGCGTATTGGTAGGGCTGAGGGCCAGCATGCGTTCCCCATCCAGACGAATCCTGATCATCCAACATGTGCGACCAGGTGTAGTTGGCGCTGAAGCTGAAGCCGTGTTGCAGGCGCTTCGTGATGGTGACCTGCAGCGAATTGTAGTTGGAGATCGCCTGGTAGAGGTTTCCGGTGATCTGCTTATAAATCGGATACGCCGCAACGCAGTTGACGGTTGACCCCGTGCCGCATCCGGAGAGATCGCTGGACGATAGCTGGTTGAGCGGTGCCGCATTGATATTGGTGGGGAAGGTCAGGTTAAGCCCGTGGCTGCCGACATAGCTCATCGTCGCGACCGTGTTGGTACTCAACTGCCACTCCATGCCGAAATTCCACTGATAGATCTTCGGGATCGGTACGTGGTAGGCGATGTAGCCAGCGTTTTGTCCGTTGAACCGCGCGGGGTCCTGCGAAGCGCTTGTGTAAGGCAAAGGTGCCATTGCGCCGCCGCCTAAGGGGAAGAGAGTTCCGGGCCCATCGAACTTAGTCGTTGGATAGATTCCGTTTGATGAGTCGTTGACACTTCCCGAGGAAGAGACAGATTGGCCTAATCCGGCATTGGTAGCGCCGCCGTAGTTATCCGTGCTCCAGTTGTAGGAGTACAGACCGAAGCCGCCACGCACGGTGGTGTTCGGGTGCACTAGCCAGGAGAAGCCGGCTCGCGGGAGCGCCGTACTAAACACGTTTGCGTTCAGAGATGTCCGGCCGTTGGCATGGGTTTCACCATACCAGTACGCACCCAGGGTGTTGGTTGCCGGGTTCGTCACCGTGGGATCGAAGCTATCCATGTTTCCGGTGACCTCGTTATACCCGTGACTGATTTCGTAACGGAGACCGACGTTGATGGTCAGGTTCTGTTTGATCTTCCAGTCATCCTGAACGAACATCTGGGGCTTCTTTAAACGCACGCCATATTCAGGTGAGACGCTGGCGTTCCAGTTCTGAGCGTAGCCGAGGAGAAAGTCCGCATACTCTTCGCCCGACTTACTGTTGGACGAGGCCACGCCTGAGGTAGGGTCGACCGTCCAATTCTCGGTATAGACACCGGAGAACTGCAAGGTTCCCGCGTTGATGTTGCCCCAGGTGGTTGTGTCGTCACGATAGAAGGCAAACTCGCCACCGAAGTGGATGACGTGTTTGCCGCGAATCATGGTCACCACGTCGGAAGGATCGAAGACGAATTCCTTGTATTCAGCGTTGGTGGCTGGCCCAATGTTTGTGTAGGGCTTGTTACGCTGGAACTGGACGGACGGAAGAACGTCGGCTTTGGCAAACTGCCAGCCGATCTTGTCGGGATACCCCAAGCCCGTACCAGCATCCTGGAAGAAGTTGAGTTGATCTGTGTAACCGAATCGGGCTTCATTGACCGTTCTTGAACTGATATTCCAAACGTCGGTGACCTGTGCATTATTGTTGTCGACGTCGCCGATTTGGCAACCGACCGGGCATTCCGTTATAGGATTCGCGCCGTTTTCAAGCTCGTCGCCCTGCGTATCTGAGAGCGTCAACCGATTGTTTTGGGTGATCGCATAATCCAGGCGTCCAAAATACCTCTTCCATGGCCGAGGCACCGGATACTGCGAGTAGAAGTTATTGGTTAGGACCCCAGCGCTATTGAGGGTCGCGTTCGGCACGAAGTTGCCGTAGGAGATGTGGTTTGCTTCTGTTGGATAATACTGCTGGAAGGCATTCGAGACCGTATCGATCATGGCCGAGGGAATGGCGTTGGCTCCATACTCGCTGAGGAAGCTCTTACGAATGGGGTATGGATGGCCTTCCGAATCCGTCCCAATGATTTGCGTCGTGGGGTCGTAAAGCAGGTACGGGGTTGTTGGGTTAGCCGTGATGTTACCGCTGAAATCGCCACTCATAATCGCTGCGGTGGGAACGGTCTGGTAGCCAGCACTGACCGCGTTATTGTGAATCTGGTCGTAACCAAAGAAGAAGAACGCCTTCTTCTTCAGCCCAAAGAAAGGAATTGGGCCGCTGAACGTTCCGCCGAAATCGTCATAGTTCAAGGCAGGCACTGCCTCCTGGTTGCCAAAGCCGTAATTGGCAGCGTTCAGCGATCTGTTCTGGAAGTACTCGTACAAAACACCGTGGAACTTATCGGTGCCGCTCTTGGTGATCTGGTTGATGATGAGACCGCCTACGCCATACTGCGCAGAGAACGAAGAGAGATTGACCTGAAGCTCCTGGATATCTTCGAATGCTGCGGGATTGGCGTTCTGGCTGCTTGGAAGCGTGGTAGATGCACCATCCGCAAGCACATTCGTGAAGGGCAGGTTGCCGTTGGTGGAAACTTCCTGGCCGGGATTGAACGCATTCATCTGATTCATGCTGCTGTTGTAGGTACCCGAGGCTCCGGGAAGCAGGATCATGAAGTTCTGCCAGTCGGGCCCGTTCGATCCGCCGACGTTGGGCATTTGTTCCATGTCATGAGCTTCGAGCGTTGCAGACTGTTCACCGTTTTCGGTGTTGAGGAGAGGCACGTCAGTATTGACGGTTACCTCAACGGTCGATGAACCGACTTTGAGTTGAGCGTTGACGTCGGTGATCCCAACCAGGACAGTGATGGGTCCACGCACGAAGGTCTCAAACCCATTCTTCGTGAAGGTGAGCTTGTAGCTTCCGGCTACGATGGAATTTGTATCGTACAAACCGTCGTGATTGGTGGGGTAGTCCTTGGCAACACCTGTGTCGAGGTTTAACACGCTGACCGTGGCTCCGGGGATAAGGGCGCCGGATGGATCGGTGACGATGCCGCGGATATCTCCGGCGTTCGTACTCTGTGCGCAGGCGCTGCCAAGTCCCAGAATGCCGGCCGCGCCGATGGCAATCATCCTGAATATTGACCAATTCAACTTCATATTGCCTCCAAGTACTTCGTAAGTGGTGCATGTTCTAGCAATGAATCTTGCTGAGACAAACGTTTGTCTTAGAGATGATAGAAACACGGACATCATGCCAATCAGGAAAGCAACATTGACTCGCAATGCTGCTGAAGTGGAGCTGAGTGTCCTATCGGGTCCCAAGGAGTTTGCTGCGAGGGCCACACACGCATACAGAACAAACAGTGCTAGCTTCACAGCACAGGTCGTCGCTGGCAATAGCCATTCTCACCAGGATTCGCCGACCACTTGAGTGATTTTTAGGGGACGCTCTGATCAAGGCTCCCCCAACGCAATCGTCTACAGCCGCTCAGGGGCGCGGAGACATATGAGTGTCGCGTCACGCTTGCGCGCAGCGATTGGACCTGTCAGAGTAGTGTCGTTCTTCAGGCGCCTGAGGAACTCGCGTTCAAGAGAACTCCACGAATTTTGCGAACGGCGGCGGGAATATCCGCCGCCTGTGTGCTGCCGAAGCCCAGGATCAGCCCGTTACGCGCTGCTGTACCGGTGTACGCCGAGGAGAGCGGCCACATCCACAGGTTCTGCGAAGCGGCGCGGAGCGCGATGTCATAGTCAGATTCCAGCCCTGGCAGGGTAAGCGTGAGGTGCAGGCCCGCTTCCGCGCCAGTCACTTCAGCTGCGACGTCGAGTTCCCTTCTGAGAGATTCGACGAGCACGCTTCTACGTTCTTTGTAGAGCACCCGCATGCGCCGGATATGGCGCTCGAAATGGCCCTCGCCGATAAACTCTGCTAAGACCTCCTGGGTTAAAGACGGCGAACCAAGATCTGTGGCACGTCGAATTGCTACAAAATGACCCAGCAAATCTCGAGGGACCACAACATAGCCGATGCGTAAAGAGGGAAACAATACCTTGCTAAACGTTCCGATATAGATAACGCGCTCATGATTGTCGAGGCCTTGGAGCGAGGAGATTGGCGCGCTTTCGTACCGATACTCGCTGTCATAGTCGTCTTCGATAATCCAGGATCCGTTCTCCTGGGACCACTGCAGAAGCTGCAGCCTGCGCGAGGCGCTCATCGTCACACCCAATGGAAATTGGTGCGATGGCGTTACGATCGCAACACGCGCACTTCGACATTTCTTGATGCCTGCACTCACGTTGAGACCTTGATCGTCGACTGGGACAGCGACAAGACGGCTTCCAGCTAAGGCAAAGACCTCGCGAGAAAAGCGATACCCTGGTTCCTCGATCCAAACGGAGTTCCCTGGATCTACGAGCACTTGTGCGGAAATTTCCAAGGCTTGCTGAGATCCCGAAACGATCAAAATCTGGTCGGCGTCACAGGACACGGATCGAGCCGTGCGCAGGTACGCTGCTATGCTTTGGCGGAGCGGAAGATATCCCATCTGGTCTCCGTATCCAAACGATCGAATGCTCATGTTCTTTGAGCGCCGGGCGACGATGTTGGACCATGTCTGTACAGGAAAGCTATCTGCGGCCACTTGCCCGACACCGAAAGCACCCCAGTTTCGCGTCCAGGGCATCATCAGATACGAAGGAAGGGTCGCAGTTCGCTGCGCAACTTTTCGAGAGCCTTCGTGGGCGGCAGCGCCTCCCTTTGTCAGCATCGGGGCAGACGATGTGAAACGGTCTGGTAGATCGCTCGACACCACGGTGCCAGAACCTATCTGTGCCGTCAGGTAGCCTTCAGCGAGCAGTTGCGCGTACGCGTTCAGAACAGGTACCCGCGATACCTCGAGTTCCATGGCAAGCAGCCGGCTCGATGGGATCTGCTGTCCCGGTCGAAGGCGGCCTTCCGAAATCGCCATCCGTATCGCGTCGTATATCTGTCGATGCAAAGCCACTGCGGCATCCCGATCGATACGGATCACTGGCACGATAGCCGATGCAACGCGCTTAGACATGCAAGCAGGTTAGTGGTCGCGGATACCAGCGTCAAGGTGGGCCCGCGCCTAACCACTTACACACAACGTGAAAGGGATCCTGCCTGCTCAACATATCCGTCTGCGGACGCGAAGGGACGCGGCTCACATGCGAAGCGTAGGAAGTGCTGGAACGATGCTGTGGCGTCGGCACTATGCGGCGAAAGAAAAGTGAAGCCGGCCAAACGTCCTCATCGTAGCTCCAGACCAGACGGGATGCTGTGAGCTTTGGACAGCGAGTCAGCTACAACCCACGCGGCGCCGATCAGTGCGAGATTGAGGGCGCTTTCGGTCCAGTTAAAATGGCTTGACGGATTGGCAACGAGCATCGGCCCATTTGCCAGCAAGCCGAAGGATGCGATCATGACGGTCAGCAGGATCGCAGCCAGTCTGGCCTGTATTCCTGTCAGTATGGCGAGCCCGGCAGCGATGAAGCAGACTCCGGTTAAATATCCCCAGAAAACTTGCCCGGGCGGGAGCCATTTCGGGATCAGGGGAGCGGTCATGTTCATGTACATAAAATGCGCTCCTCCCCATATGACGGGACAAATGCCAAACGCAATCCGGCCAATTCGCGTGAGGCGCACGGCGGTTGCCCTGTCGATCTGTGCGTTTCCGGCGTAGACGATAAGAGCGCTTGCAGCGATGGCCAACTGCATGGCAATGTCCTCGTAGGTACCGTACACGCCGTAACCACGAAGCAGCATACGGCCGTCCATGAGCAGAAGAACAAAGACGGTGTAGTAAACGGTGAGCGCGCCGGCGCCCCATGCAGCGGTTCGGCGCCATTCCATGGCCGATGCCGCGACGACCATAAACGCACCGGCGCAATAGGCCAATGGAGTGCGAGCTGGAAAGTTCATGGGCACCTTCTGCCCAGGGTCGAAGTCTCCAAACGCCAGGCAGGCCAGCCCCAGCGCTGCCACGCCTACGCCGTAGACCCGCAAACCGAAGCCCCTTGTCGTTCTTTCCGTCTTCAAGACTGCTCCAGGATGAAAGGCTTGCGTGCAATTTGTGCGAAGGTTCAAAAGCAGGTTCAGAAGTAGATTCCTGGAGCATGACCGGGGCGAATTCTACCGATGATTGTCCGATATAGTGCTCGACGGGCCCGAGCCAATTTGTGCTACGGAGGCCGCACCTACAATTTTTCCGGTTCCACCAGCTTGTGCAACTACTACAAGCCCCAAATTGGCGGGGTCCTCGTTTGATTTCAGTTTCACTTCGAAATCACGTGAGAGAACGTGGCCGGGAGTAGTCTTCGCAACCTTCTCAAGATTGAGGACGACCTCAGTTTCCGTTAGTTTTCGTCCTTTGTTTTCGCCGGCCGAAACGTCAGAATTCGTTTGGTGCAAGGTAACCGCTACAAAGATATCTACAGGCTGTTTGGTGGCGGTTCCGTCGACATCGATATGGCCACGAACAATGCCAAACCCCACCGGGTCAATATGGGTTGAGGTTATCTTCATTGGAATCGTCTGATCTTTGACGGCCTTCTCAAAGACGGCCCGTACCTGGTCCGCGTCAGTGAGTTTCAGCTCATCGGCTCCGTCCACCACGAACTGCGGTGTATACGCTGAAGGAAGTCCAAATCTGCTGACGTATACCTGTTGACGATCCGTCAGCTGGTCAGAAGAGTACGGGTCCTTCCATCCATCGTGGTTCCAGTACGTAACGTGCTCACTTAGAGTAATCAGTTTCGCTCCGGGAACAGGTTGCGTTGATTGCAACCTCTGCAGAAAGGCATCGGCGGGGGGGCATGAAGAGCAGCCTTCGGAAGTAAAGAGTTCGACCACAACCGGCACTGCCGTCGATGTCTGCGCAGCGCAGACATGCTTGTAAGCGACAGTCGCGCAACAGGCCAACGAGAATGCGACTGACGCAAATACGGTTTTTGCTGCCATACCTGGTTGTTCCCCATTGATTGATAACGTTCGCTTACATTCGTTCCTACGCGTTTCTAGACTCACAGATGTACAGCTTACCTACAATAACCACTTCAGTGTTTCTTGTACTAACCACCTGCATATTCGTAGAACAGTCTTATTCAGCTCACCGGATTTAGAATAACGCCTGCTTCAGCGCCGGGAATATCGGCAATTCCGCAATTGCTCTCATCACCCGTGGCAAACTTGCCGAAACGGCGACTTTTCAGGGACTTAGTCGACTGGAGGTTCCTCTGGATTGCTTCGCAAGCTTCACCGATCGCACCCGTCGCTCGTAGCCGGGGTATCTGAAGAGGTTCGTTATCGCGCTTCCCTCTCGGCAGCAACTACTCAATCTGAGTACATTACCGGCATGAACAACAAACGGGACTCTGACACATCCCAAGTCTTATGGTTTGATGCGGCTGTGATTTTGATCATCGCTGTAGTTGTGATGGTGTCGAACATGCACCCGCACTTTGGGCACCTGCTACACCATGGACGCTAGATAGGTTTCGCTGGCCATCGAATGCTGGCTTACATGCCCAGCATGATCGCAGGGGCAATATCAGGTCTCGTGCGAAGCCCGCGATCAACATGCCGCTAACCAAAACATAACCAAAGGTTTGTTTTGGCGTCGGAAGGGGTCGAACCCTCACGAGGTTTCCCCCGGCGGATATTAAGTATCGAATCGTCCAAGAGCACATCTTCAGCCGAGCTCTTCCGGTGATCAGCGAGTGTCTTCGCAAGCGTGACCAACTCAATCAAGTTTCAGTCTCGCCTGCAAGACCGGATGCTCAATCGAACATTGAAGACATGCTGCCCATCTACTGCACCGTGAGGTTGTAGGAGGCTGTCTCCGTCGTGGTGCCCGATGTGCCCGTGACCGTCAGTGTGTAGGCCCCCGGCGGAGTCTTGTTCGGACCACTGCCTGAGCCGCCGCATCCCACCACGGCGCCCACGGTCAGCAACACTAGCGCCAGCGCCAGCTGTACGAACCACCAACTCCTGCGCCGCCTCCGTAACAGCGTCCAACCAAGCAGCGCTGTGCCACTCAGCAACACCACCGCGCCCCTTCCGTCGCCGGGTAGAGAGTTGCGGCGCGCCGACATCACCGCCACGTTCGTCTGCACCGCCAGGGTTGACGTGACAGCAGCGGTCCCATTCGGTGTTACGGACGCCGGACTTATGACGCATGCCGCATTGGCCGGGAGTCCTGTGCAGGTAAGGTTCACCGCCTGGCTGAATCCACCCGTCGGCGTGACCGTAATCGTCGTACTCGTTGCACTGCCTTCCGCAACGGTTCCGCTCTCCGGGGAAATTGATAGCGCGTAACTGGGTGGTATGGCCGCGCTGATGGTCACCGATACCGCCGTTGAAGTCGAAGCAGAAAAGCTCGCGGTCGC
>Ga0302325_10024602_pt1 | contig 12520 bp, 8 predicted proteins | sample Palsa_T0_2_FD_201948 | JGI IMG/M metagenome (GOLD analysis project Ga0302325, IMG submission 201948) | Peat permafrost microbial communities from Stordalen Mire near Abisko, Sweden - Palsa_T0_2 | ecosystem: Environmental > Terrestrial > Soil > Palsa > Peat permafrost | place: Sweden: Abisko...
ATGGACACCGAGGAGCTGCTGCGCTCCTACCCGGCCGACGGTGCGGTGCTGATGGGCGGGTGCGACAAGACCACGCCGGCGCTGCTCATGGGCGCGGCCAGCGCGGGCCTCCCCGCGATCTATGTGCCGGCCGGCCCGATGCTGAGCGGCAACTACCGGGGCCAGCGGGTGGGCAGCGGCACCGACATGTGGAAGTTCTGGGACGACGCGCGGGCCGGCCTGGTCGGCGAGTGCGAGATGGCCGACCTGGAGGGCGGCATCGCCCGCTCGCCTGGCCACTGCATGACCATGGGCACCGCCTCGACCATGACGTCAGCGGCTGAAGCCCTCGGTATGACGCTGCCCGGCGCGGCGTCGATCCCGGCCGTCGACTCGGCGCACTACCGGATGGCCGCGGCCAGCGGGCAACGGATCGTGCAGATGGTGTGGGACGACCTGATCCCGGCGGAGATCCTCACCCGGGAAGCGTTCGAGGATGCCGCCGCTACCGTGCTGGCCCTCGGCGGCTCCACCAACGCGCTGATCCACCTGGTCGCGATGGCCGGCCGGGCCGGCGTCGAGCTGACCCTGGACGACTTCGACGAGATCTCCCGCCGGGTTCCCGTGCTGGCCAACATCCGGCCCAGCGGCGCGTACCTGATGGAGGACTTCTATTACGCGGGCGGCCTGCGCGCGCTGCTCGCCCAGCTGGCCACCGTGCCCGGCGCGCTGCACCTGGACCGCCGCACGGTCAGCGGGGGCACGTTCGGCGAGCAGATCACCGGCGTGACCGTCTACGACGAGGACGTGATCCGCTCCCCGGAGCACGCGCTGTCCGCTGAGGGCGGGGTAGCCGTGCTGCGCGGCAACCTCGCCCCCGACGGCGCGGTCATCAAGCACATCGCCGCCGAGCCGCGGCTGCTCAAGCACACCGGCCCGGCCGTGGTGTTCGACAGCTACCCCGAGATGCAGAAGCAGATCAACGACCCGGCGCTGAACGTCACCGCGGACTCGGTGCTGGTGCTGCGCAACGCGGGCCCGAAGGGCGGCCCGGGCATGCCCGAGTACGGAATGCTGCCTATCCCGAACTACCTGCTGGCCCAGGGCGTCCGGGACATGGTGCGGATCTCCGACGCGCGGATGAGCGGTACCAGCTACGGCGCCTGCGTGCTGCACGTCGCGCCGGAGGCGTTCGTCGGCGGCCCGCTCGCCCTGGTCCGCACCGGCGACCTGATCACTCTGGACGCCGCCGCCCGTGAACTGCGCCTGGAAGTCTCCGACGCCGAGCTGGCCGAGCGAAGGGCGCAGTGGCAGGCACCCGAGCCGAAATTCGAGCGCGGCTACGGCGCGCTGTTCAGCGAGCAGATCACCCAGGCCAACGAGGGCTGCGACTTCGCCTTCCTGGCCCGGCACGGCCGAAATCCCGACCCGCAGCCGAACCCGCAGTGAGCTGACCCAGTGAGCTGACCGTGACGGCCAGCGGCGCCCTGGGGGACCAGTACCCGGAGCGCGCCAGCGGGCGTTGTTAGATGGTGGAAACGAACGAACGAACGATCGGGAGATGCGCTGTTGACATCCTCCATCGCCGTGAACGGCGAGGATTCCCGCGAGCTGGTGACGGGTCCCAGCATAGCCAACGGGCGGCACCCGCTTGGCTCTCGCGGTATCGCCGCCCCTGGCAGGTGGCATCTCCTGCGCGGAGCGTCACCAGCCCGCAGAGGTTCGCGGATCATCGCCGAGGTCACGTACCCAAGAAGGCTCACACGCGCTGCCACCGCATGCCCTGCGGCGGTCCTGCGCGCACCAATCCACCGCGCCGTACCCGGCGCTCCTCCCCACCCTGAACGGCGGGGTTTCCGCACCGGAGGTATTCGATGATTCAGGGGTTCAACCCGAGGACCGGGGAACCGGCCGGCCAGCCGGTGGCGGAGACGACCGACGCCGACGTCGACGCGGCGGCGGAGGCCGCAGCGGCGGCGCTCACGTCCTGGACCGGACTCGGCGACCAGGGGCGTGCCCGGGCCCTGGAGGCCGTGGCCGACGCGCTGGACGCGCGGGCCGGTGAGCTTGTCGCGCTGGCGGACGAGGAGACGGCGCTAGGGGAGACGCGGCTGACCGGGGAGGTGGCCCGGACGACCGGGCAGCTCCGGCTGTTCGCCGGGGTGCTGCGGGACGGCAGCTACGCCGATCCGGTGGCCAGCCCGGCCGCGGGCGGGATCGCGGAGATCCGGCGGGTCAACCACCCGGTGGGGCCGGTGGCCGTGTTCGCGGCGTCCAACTTCCCGTTCGCGTTCTCGGTGGCGGGCGGGGACACGGCCGCCGCGCTGGCCGCCGGCTGCCCGGTCGTGGTCAAGGCGCACGAGGGGCATCCGCAGACGTCGGTGGCGACCGCGCGGATCGTGGCCGAGGCGCTGGCCGGGACGGGCGCCCCGGCGGGGGTATTCGGCCTGGTGCACGGGTTCGAGGCCGGTATCCGGCTGCTCACCCATCCGGCGATCACCGCGGCCGGGTTCACCGGCTCCACCCGCGGCGGGCTGGAGCTGGGCCGGATCTGCGCCGAGCGCGACACGCCGATCCCGTTCTACGGTGAGCTCGGCGCGGTCAACCCGGTCGTCGTGCTGCCCGGCGCGGCCGCCAGCAGCACCGCGGAGATCGCATCCGGTTACGCGGGCTCGCTGACCCTCGGCGCGGGTCAGTTCTGCACCAACCCGGGCCTGCTGTTCGTCCCGGCCGACGATGTGGCCCTGTCCGCGGCGGTCACCGACGCGGTGGGCGCGTCCAGCGGTGGCCCGATGCTGTCCGAGCGGATCTTCAAGGGTTACGAGGCCGCGCTGGCCGAGATCGAGGCGCACCCCGCCGTGACGGCGGTGGCCGCGGGGACGACCGGGGCAGGCCCATGGGGCGCGACCCCGCGGCTTTTCCAGGCCACCCTCAAGGACTTCGCCGCCGACCTCCCGGTCCTGGCCAAGGAGCGGTTCGGCCCGGCCGGCCTGATGATCTCCTACCCTTCCGTCGAAGACCTTCTCCCGGTGCTGGCCGCGCTGGAGGGGAATCTGGTCGGCTCGGTGCACGGCGACACCGCCTCGGCCGCCGGCGTGGCCGCCGCGCGGCAGGTGATCGCGGTGTTCGAGCGGACCGTTGGCCGCATCGTCTGGAATGGCTGGCCGACCGGCGTGGCCGTCAACGCGGCGCAGCACCACGGCGGCCCCTGGCCTGCTACGACCGTGCCCGCCTACACCTCCGTGGGCTCGGCGGCCATCCGGCGGTGGCTGATCCCGGTCGCATACCAGAACCTCCCGGCCGAGCTACTGCCCGCCCGGCTGGCGGACTGACCGGTGCCGGTTTCGGCCTACCTGTACCCGTGGGACGTGGACGGGGATCCTGCCGCCGCCGAACGGATCGCCGGGCTGGGCGTCACGGAGGTGTCCCTGGCCGCCGCCTACCACGCGGTACGCGCCGTGACCCCGTTCCACCCGCGGCAGCGGATCGTGACCCGGGACGCCGCGGTCTACTACCGCCCCGATCCGGGCCGCTGGCGGAACGCGCTCCTGCGCCCGCCGGAGCCGGACGGGGACGCGGCGGGATCGTTCGAGCGGGCCGCGGACGCCCTGCACGCGGCCGGGCTCCGGGTGAACGCCTGGATCGTGGTCGCGCACAACGGGCGCCTCGCCGCGGCCCACCCGGACTGCGCCGTCCGGAACGCCTACGGGGACGTCTACTCGTGGGCGCTGTGCATCGGCTCCCCGGAGGTGGCCGGCTACGCGGCCACGCTGGCCGCCGAGATCGCCGCGCTGGACGGCGTGGACGAGATCGAGCTGGAGGCGTGCGGCTGGTACGGCTACGACCACGGCAGCGCGCATGACAAGGCGGGTGGCCCCCCGGCGGGAGCACCCGGATGGCTGCTGGACGCCTGCTTCTGCGCGGCGTGCACCGGGGCGCTGCGGGATGCCGGCGTCGATCCCGGCGCGGCGGCCCAGCGGATCCGGGCTGCCCTGGACGCTGCCTACGAAGGGGGCGGGCTCGCCCAGCCCACGTCGGCGCGCGCCGAGGAACTGGGCGAGCTGGCCGGGGCGGTCACCACGGTCCGCGCCGCCGCCGCCGGGGCCTTCCTGCACCGCGTGCTGGCCGCCGTGCGGGACGCCGCGCCCGGCCGGGACGTGCTCGTCCACGCCGATCCCGATCCGCTCGCAGCCGGCGCCAACCCTGGTTACGACCCGGCGGTGCTCCTGGGCCCGGACGGCGCCGACGGCATGATCGTGGCCTGCCCGGGCCCGGTCACGCACGCCGAGGAAATCGTCCGCCGCACGAAGGGCAAAGTCCGCTCCGGCCGCCGGATCGCGGCCACCCTTCCGGCCGTCACCGCGCTCGGGGCGATCACCGGCGACCTGCCCAGCAAGGCCCGGGCGGTGCTCGCCGCGGGCGCAACCGACCTGCGGCTGTACCACGCCGGGCTCGCCTCTGCGGCCGACCACACCGCGATGCGCGAGGCGACCAAGGTATCGGTAGGGTGATTCAGGTGAGCCCGCAGATCGCGACCAACACCACCGTCGGCCGGGACGAGCTGCTCGACTTCATCCGGCCGCGCCACCAGGCGATCGTCATCACCCAGCGCACGGGCGGCCGCCCGCAGGCGTCCCCGGTGACCTGCGGGGTGGACGCCGGGGGCCGGATCGTGGTGTCCACCTACCCCGAACGGGCCAAGACCCACAACGCCCGGCGGGATCCCCAGGTCAGCGTGCTGGTGCTGTCCGAGGACTTCGGCGGCCCCTGGGTGCAGGTGGACGGCGACGCCGAAGTGATCGATATGCCCGCGGCCGCAGACGGGCTGGTCGACTACTACCGCGCGATCGCGGGCGAGCACCCGGACTGGGACGAGTACCGGCAGGCCATGATCCGCCAGGACAAGTCGCTGCTGCGTATCACGCCGACGTCCTGGGGCCCGGTCGCGACGGGTGGCTTCCCCGCTCGGCTGGCCCCGCCGGGCTAACGCTCGTTATGCTCGGGCGGGTGGCTGACCCCGCCGAGATCAACACCAGCGTTCCGCATCCGGCCCGGGTTTACGACTACTGGCTGGGCGGCAAGGACAACTTCGAAGCCGACCGCCAGGCGGCTCGGGCCGCGATCAAGATCTTTCCGCACACGGTCCAGTCGGCGGTTGCCTGCCGCGCGTTCCTGGCCAGGGTGGTGCACTATCTGGCCGGCGAGGCCGGGATACGGCAGTTTCTCGACATCGGGACCGGCCTGCCGTCCGGGGACAACGTCCACGAGGTTGCCCAGTCGGCCGCGCCCGACAGCCGCATCGTCTACGTGGACAATGACCCCATCGTGCTGCTGCACGCGGAAACTCTGCTGACCAGTTCGGCCCCGGGCGCCACCGCTTACCTCGACGCGGACCTGCGCGACACGGGCCGGATCCTGGGTGAAGCGGCGCGGACGCTGGACTTCGGCCAGCCGGTGGCGGTCCTGCTGTTCGCGATCATGCACTTTATCCCCGACGCACAGGACCCGGCGGACATCGTCCGCACGCTGATGGATCCCCTCCCGCCGGGCAGCTACCTGGCCATCGGCCATCACACCGCGGACATCCACCCCGAAATGGAAGAGTTCGCCCGGCACATGAGTGAGCGCAATCCGGAGTTCAGGGCCACGCTCCGCAGCCGCGCCCAGGTGACCGGCTTCTTCGACGGGCTTGAGCTGGTACCGCCGGGCGTCGTGCAGATCTCGAAGTGGCGCCCTCGTTCCGATCTGGAGGCCCAGGCCCAGGCCCAGGCCGCGCTGTGGGGTGGCGTCGCCCGCAAACCCGGCTCTTGACCGGCAAGGATCTCCGTTAGCCCGCGCCGGGCCGGGCCGCTCCGGGGCGAGCACGGCGACGGGCAAGGGATGTGCGCGACTACGCGGTGGCCCCACGTTACGGGGAGCGTTTTCAGTGAATACGACTGAGAATGCGCCCCGTAATGGCTAACCCTGGGTAGCTATTCACCAAGCGTCAGCGGCGTGATGTGACGGATCCGGGCGTTCGGCGTTATCCGGTTGGTTCGAGGCCGGGCGGGAGCCAGGCGTTGCCGTTGAAAAGGGCGCGGAGGGCGTCGAGTTTCTTGCTGCCCCATTTCGCGGCGGTGGACAGGTCAGGGCTCCGGCGTGTTCCGGACTTACCCAGTTTTATGTAGTTTGCGGTGGTGGGACGGTATTTGCGCAGGTTGTAGACGCGGGCATGCCACGTGATCATGTAGGTCTCTAAGGTCTACGTGAACGAGGTGTGGCATGCCCGCAGTGGCATTGTCCCGCGTGGCTGCGCGCGCGGTCGAGTCCGGTCCTAATGGCGAGAATCTGGCCGCCGGCGTGTGGCAGCGGCTGGAAGCGCTGCCCGACCCACGTTCACCGCAAGGGCGGATCTACCCGCTGGCCTGCCTGATCGCGATCGCGGTCTGCGCGTTCACCGCCGCCGGGAATGACCGGTTCACCGCGGTCGGGCAGTGGATCAGGCGGGCCAGCCAGGCCGACCTGGCCCGGCTGCGCGCTCCGTGGGATCCGATCGCCGGCCAGTACCGGGCACCGGATGAGAAAACGATCCGGGTGGTCCTGGACCGGCTCGGCCCGCGGGCCCTGACCAGGGCCCTGCTCGGGCCCCGCCCGCGCCGGCGCTGCGGCGGGCCGGCCCCGGCCAGCGTGCGCGGCTACCACGCCCGGCGCGCCGCCCAGCAGGCGAAAGCGCTGGCCCGCGAGGGGTTACGGGCAGTGGCCGTGGATGGCAAGACCTCCCGCGGCGCGCGCCGCGCTGACGGCACCCGGGTCCACCTGCTCGGCGTCGCCGAGCACGGCGGGCACCTGCTGGACCATCTCGAGGTCGGCGTCAAGCACAACGAGACCAGCCATTTCACCGAGCTGCTGGAACCGGTGGACCTGGGCGGCGCCGTGGTGACCTCCGACGCCCTCCATACCGTGCGGGCGAACCTGAACTGGCTGGTCACCGAAAAGAAAGCGCATTACATCGCCGTGGTCAAGCGGAACCAGCCGCTGCTGCACGCCCAGGTGAGGGCCCTGCCCTGGCGGCAGGTACCGGCAGGCGGCACCACCCGCGAGACCGGGCACGGCCGCATCGAGACCCGCACCCTGAAGGCCGCCCACGTCAGCCGCCTGGACTTCCCGTACGCGCGCCAGGCCATCAAGATCACCCGCCACCGGCAGGACACTGCCACCGGCAAGACCTCCCGCGAGACCGTCTATGCCGTCACCAGCCTGACCAGCGCGCACGCCACCGCGCCGGACCTGGCCCGCCTGGTCCGCGAGCACTGGTCCATCGAGGCACATCACCATATACGGGACACGACGTTCAGCGAGGACACCGCCACCAGCCGTACCGGCAACGGGCCCGCCAACCTGGCCACCATCCGCGCCGCCGTCATCGCGGCCATCAAGGACGCCGGCTACCTGCACGTCCCCGAAGGCCGACGCGACCACACCACCCCCGCCGAGACCCTCCGCCTTCACGGCCTCGATTAGCCAGAAATGGGACATTCACGGAACACGCCGGAGCCCTGGGGGTCAAGGTGCAACCAAAAGGCAACGCCCGGTTATAACGTCAACGATTGGTTGACAGTAAAACGATTTTCGTCCAGCACGGGCGCTTACCCCATGTGCGTCATCTCTGACCTTCAGAATCTTTGACACTTAAAAGATAGTTCGCTTTCTGATGCTTAAGCGTCAAACTATCGCCACAACACTGGTCGCTTGGGCTGTGTCACTTACCGAGCATCTCATCCATGGCCTGTTGCTCCGCCCGCTCGATGCCGTCTAGGAAACGCCCCACGGGCTCCTCAAGCTTTTCTAGCGGATGCTCGATTGCCGCAAACTGCCTCAGGGCATCAAAGGCGATCCCCACTCCACGAAGCTCCATCGCGACCATCTTCCAATCGGCCAGAACAACCTCTGTCACCGGGACCGGTCGCGTCCAGAAGTCTGCCGGTGTCTCCTTGTCGAAATCTTCGCGTTTAGCAGGAGCTTGCTGGACGAACTGCAGAACGGCCCATCGGTTGATGCCGGGACGAACGCTCTCGCCAATCGTGGTCAAGTGGCGGTCGAGCGCCGCGAGCCTGCCGAGCAGGTGAGCCGAAAGCGCTGATGCGACACCGGCATGATCCAGGCCTCGCGTACTCAAGAAGAAGTTCGCAAGCTCGTTGCCCAAAGTGCCGCTGTCTATCCCGCCACCCGGCCAGGTGGGTGCGGGCATCTTATCGCCGAACATCTCCGCGACCGCCGTTGGAATCAAGTCAATCTCGTGGATGACTTGCCGCTCATGCTTGAGAAGATGGCAGCAGAGAAAGAAATAGATCTGTACCGCTGGCCCAAGAACGTCGGCTCGAACCGAGTCGCGGTGATATGCGGCATTCCGGTATCGATGCAGGATCTTCAGACACTCGGCGAACTCTGATTGCAAGTTGAAGCTAGCCTGAGCGAAGACATAATCGACCAACGAATTAAAATTTCGTTCAATCTGGCGGCGACGCCCTTTCGACAGATTTTTGGCGTCAATCTCGATCCTCAGCCGCTGACCCTCGGCATCAGGACCAACGTCTTGCAGCCGGTAGGACATACTTCCGTACATGTCGTCAAAGAGCAGGAAACTTCGAGCTGACCGCATCAAGCAGGTCTCGGCGGCGTTATCAAGCAGCAGCAGGGCCAGCCTGCCATGCGCGACATCTTCGTACTCTGCCAGCCGCTTCGCTTCCCACAGCTGAACGGCCGTCCGCTCCAGCTCCTCCACCGACGCCTCCGACTACAGTCACAGGCCGACTCGCTCGCCGCTCGGTCCCGTTGCGAGATAGTTTGCTGCACATGTCTGCTGACGTCACGGCAGGAGTCTTCGCACTCGCCGGTGCCATCTTGGGGTCGCTCGTCACTGTCGCCGCTCAGCGGCGGGCCGGAGTCGTTGAACGCCGAAGGATGCTCGGGGCGGAGCCCCTCCGCCGGGCGTGGCCATGGAACGGGTCGTGGAACGAGAGGCTACGAATTTCCAGTGGAATCAGTGCTTCCGGCGCTATCTTTCATGCTGTTTATGCAGGTAGCGGCTGTGCAGCGCAGGCGCATGCCTCTCGTAATGCGTTGCCTCGGGTGAGCTGATCCATTGCCGAGTTGCGCAGTTGTTGGATCAAGGCGGCGCCGCTAGGCGGCACCGCGTCGGCGCTTGCCGCGCCGCGCCCTGGCCTTGGGAGGCCCGCTCGCACGGGCGCGCCGAGCTGTACTTGACGGGCATTCACGGACAACCCGAGAAGGCCACCCACCTGGGATGCGCTCGTCACGGGCGAGCCGTCCGCCACTCCCAAGCTGATAGTCCGAGTTGCCGAGCGTGCGGAACAGCGGCCGAACTCAAATGCCGTGCACCCCGCGTGCACCAGTGCACGGCAGGCAGAGGTCACGAGCGGGCATCAGCGGTTACTTGACGACTTCGGCCGGGCAGGGCCTCACCTGGTGACCCCGGTGGCCTGGCCGCGATTACGTTCGGCGGAATACGTAGACGCCGTCCCGGCTGAATACTTGCTGATAGCTGGCGTTCCGGTGGTCTCGCTTGACCCACTGGCCGACGTTTCCCGAGATGGGCGGCTGAGAGTAGTAGTCCTTGGGGTCGATGACGATGTACTGCGGGGCGGGGTTGCGGGGATCGCTGGCGTAGAAGACGTCGGCCCGGGCGGCAAGGGGGGCTTCCATGTTCTCCGTCGCCTCGACGGTGGCCCCGTCAGGCACCTTGGCCATGGCCGCGTCCTCGGCCCGGACATGCTCGCTGATTGTGTAGGTCCGCGGCTGCCATAGGAGCCTGACCGGGGCCCAGATGCACAGTCCCAGGGCGATGACCAGCATGAGGGCTGGGCTGTACCGCACGGTCGCGGCAGCGGCGGTGCGGCGCCGGGCCGACGGCGCGGGACGCGCGGCCTGGATCCTGGCCAGCCCGTCGATCGCGGCGATGAACACGATAGGCATTAGCGGTGCGCTGTAGTGATAGTACGGACCCCAGTAGTTGGGGTCGGTGTTGATAAAGCGCAGGACGATGCTGGGCACCGCCACCAGGCTGAGCGGGGAACGCAGCGCCAGGAACACCACCGGCACCAGGGTCAGGGCCACGGTCCCGAGCTTGCGCGGGTAGTCCTGGGTGATCTGGTCCAGCAGGGCGATGGCCGAATTGCTGCTGCTGTTGCCGAGTATGCCGCCCTGGGCCCAGTAGTCGTACTGGTGCCACGGGTTGAAGAACGGGATGATTACCTCGATCGAGACGACGGTCCAGGCCAGGCCCCACAGCACAAGGAAGAACCCGGCCTTGACGCCCCAGGTGCTGCCGGGCCTGCCGTCGGCGGGGACGCCGTCCCGCCTGGCCCGGACCCGGGCCCGCCCGGCGGTGACCATGATGACCAGGCCGATGGCCGCGACGGTGAAGCCCTGGTCCTCCTTGACGAAGACGAGCGGAAGCGCCCATAGCACGGCGGCCCTGGTCTTGCCGCGCACCAGCGCGGACAGGGAACAGGCCAGCAGGGGCACGGCGAAGGCGAGCTCGTGGAAGTCGAAGTCGATCATCCATTGCAGGCCCCAGGAGAGCCCGTACGCCACCGCGATGAACCGGGCGGCGGTGCGGCCCAGCTTCTCGGCGGCCGCGCGGCTGACCGGGATCACCGAGATCGCCACCAGCAGGGCCTGCGCCAGCACCAGCGTGATCGGGCTCGGCGCCAGCAGGAAGAACGGGGCGACCAGCGCCACGATCGGGTGGAAATGGTCGCCGAGCAGGTTGAGGCCCGGGCTCGCCAGGTCCACGATCGGCGCGTTCAGGTGGGCGTACTGCTTGACGTACTCGGTGAAGACGGCCAGGTCCGCCGAGCCCGCGTCGAGCCGCACCACTTGGGACACCGAGACCACGCTGTAGGCCGCGAACACGACAACGGCGACCAGCCACGGCACCCAGTCCGGCCGCTGGAGCGGGTCAGCCGGCCCGGCCTCCGCGGGATCGGGGCCCTGGGCCGGGCCGGGGCCCGGTAGCTGATCCCGGGCAGACGGGTCTTCTTCGTTGTCACCCATCAGCGTTTCCCCCCACTTGGGCGAAGATGGAGAGTAGCACCGCATTGCGCGCTTTGCTAGCCCTTGATCAATGGATGGCCTAAGTCTAGTAATTTAGTCGTAATACTTGCTAACCGCATTTTGCCCATACACGATCGCTCAACGTCGCCAACGGATGCGAAGTGAAGAATGGCATCCCATAAAGTCAAGTGGCGTATGGCCTGATGATGGACGCCCCGCAGATCTCTACGGATCTGCGCAGGTGAGGCTAGAGTCGCCGGGCCATTAGCGGGCCATTAACACCGGTAAAAGGCGGTCTCTCACGGTCACTCGCGGACACCCCTCCCTGCAGCTCAGGCGGCATAGCAGTCCCGACGGTACAAATTCCCAAGCTGATAGCCCGGCAGTTCCCGGCCTACGGACCAAACGGGGAACAGCCACGCTCCCGAATTGCAGTCGGTCCAGGGCCCGAGTTGGGCCACCAACCGCCTCCGGAGCCGTGTGAGCGCACCGTGCTCGTCATCCTCGCTCTCGCCGCATGCTCCAGCAACGACCACCGCGGGGACTTCTTCTCTAGCGTGTGCACGCTAATTGAGAGCCTGGGTGATGATTGGGGCTTGCGCTCAGTGACGAGAAAACTGCTCCGGTGTGGACCGGGTCGTGGACCGGCGGGCTGGATAATCCCAGGACAACATGAGCTGTCAGAGCAACGGGCAGTGCTATCGGTGCAGCTAGCGCGTTTGCTGATCGGCAGCGTACTTATGGTAAGGAGAAGGTCTACGGTTCGATTCCGTAACGGGGCTCCCAGCTCAGAGGCCGGTCCCGATCTTGGGACCGGCCCTTTTGGATCTTGGTGCAGCAGCAAAGTGCAGCAGCGGGGTTCACTCGCCGAGCCATTGCCCGAGTTTCACGAGGGCGTCGCGGGTGGCGGCCGAGGGGATCTCTGTGTAGATCTCCATCGTCAGGGCGATCTTGCTGTGCCGCAGGATCTGCATCGCGACGCGCGGGTGCACGTCGAGGGTGGCTAGCAGGGATCCGCATGTCTTCCGTGCGCCGTGCACGGTGATCTCGGGGACTTTCGCCCTGGCGATGCGGCGGTCGAAGCTTCGGCTGAAGTTGCGCGGCTCGATCGGTGTGCCGTGCCGGGTGGTGAAGACCAGGCCGGTGTCAATCCAGGTGTCTCCCGCGTGTTCCCAGTCGGCGTCCTGCTGCTGCCTGCGGAGCTTGAGTGCCGCGACGCACAGGTCGGGGAGGGGGAGCGGGGCCTCGGAAGCCTCGGTCTTGGTCTCGCGGCGCAGGAGCTGGTTGCCGACGCGCTGGAGCTGCTCGCCGACGTATAGTTCGGCGGCGTCGAGGTCGGCTAGCTCCCAGGTGAGCCCCAGGAGTTCTCCCTTACGCAGGCCGAGGACCAGGACCAGGACGTAGGCGGGGTACAGCACATCGCCGTCACGGCGGGCAGATTCGAGGAACTGGCGGGCTTCATCGACGGTCCATGAATGGCGTTTCC
>Ga0302325_10024603_pt1 | contig 12520 bp, 14 predicted proteins | sample Palsa_T0_2_FD_201948 | JGI IMG/M metagenome (GOLD analysis project Ga0302325, IMG submission 201948) | Peat permafrost microbial communities from Stordalen Mire near Abisko, Sweden - Palsa_T0_2 | ecosystem: Environmental > Terrestrial > Soil > Palsa > Peat permafrost | place: Sweden: Abisko...
CACCACTCGGAGCACGGCGCCCAGCGGCACCATCCACGTCGAGGTCTGCTCGGCTTGCCACCCGTTCTACACCGGCAAGCAGAAGATCCTCGACACCGGCGGCCGCGTCGCCCGTTTCGAAAAGCGCTTCGGCAAGAACCCCACCGGCCAGAAAGCCGACAGCAAGTAACCACCCCGTTAGCCCAGGGGCGTGGCATGCAAAGGGACCCGAGGGCCAGTATTCCAGGGGCCTGAAGACGTAAAGTCGCCAGGCCCCGTCCGCTGGGCTGCTTGCGGCCGCAAGCTCGACTGCGAGCGCAAAGCAGGCTGTGAGCTGGGCCGGAAGGCCCACGGCAAGCAAACAGGTGGGCGTGACGGTGGCTCGAATGGCGTTCGGGTGGCTTGCTCTGTAGCCGCCCGACGACTAGTCGAGCCGTTGTTCGTCGCCCGCCAGAGCGACACAGCGACACAGCGACAGCGCGACAGCGCGACAGCGCGCGATAATGAAGACAGCAAAGACAACGAAGAAGCACGAAAGGATCCTCGGTGTTCGACCGGCTTACCGATTTGGTAAGCGAGCACGCAGAGCTTGAGCACGCGCTCGCCGACCCAGGCGTGCACTCCGACCAGGACAGAGCGCGCACGCTGGGCCGTCGCTACGCCGAGCTGACTCCGATCGTGAACGCGTACCACCAGTGGCAGCAGACCGCCGACGACGAGCAGGCGGCCCACGAGCTTGCCCGGGAAGACTCCTCGTTCGAGGCGGAAGCCAAGCAGTTGGCCGCACGGCGGGAACAGATCGAAGCCCAGCTGAGCAAGCTGCTCGTGCCGCGGGACCCGAACGACAGTCGTGACGTCATCCTGGAGGTCAAGGCGGGCGAGGGTGGCGAGGAATCCGCGCTGTTCGCCGGTGACCTGCTCCGGATGTACCTGCGTTACGCCGAGCGGCGCGGCTGGAAGACCGAGATCCTCGACTCGACCGGGACCGGCCTGGGCGGGGTCAAGGACGCGACGGTCGCCGTGAAGGGCAAGGGCGCCGAAGGCGCCTGGTCCCGGCTGAAGTACGAGGGCGGGGTGCACCGCGTGCAGCGCGTGCCGGTGACCGAATCCCAGGGCCGCATCCACACCTCCGCGGCCGGCGTGCTGGTGGCGCCCGAAGCCGACCAGGTCGAGGTGCAGATCAACGACAACGACCTGAAGGTGGACGTGTTCAGGTCATCCGGGCCGGGCGGGCAGAGCGTGAACACGACCGACTCGGCCGTGCGGATCACCCATCTGCCGTCCGGCATCGTCGTTTCCTGCCAGAACGAGAAAAGCCAGCTGCAGAACAAGGAGCAGGCGATGCGCGTGCTACGCGCCCGGCTGCTCGCGCAGGCCGAGGCCGACGCCGACGCCAAGGCCAGCGCGGAGCGGCGCAGCCAGGTCCGGACCGTGGACCGGTCAGAGCGGGTCCGCACCTACAACTTCCCCGAGAATCGCATCTCCGACCACCGGGTGGGTTACAAGGCCTACAACCTGGACCAGGTCATCGACGGCGAGCTTGACGCGGTGATCGATGCGCTGGCCGCCGCGGACCTCGCCGCGAAGCTGGTAGGCACAAGCAATGATGAGCCTGCTGCTTGACGAGGTGGCGCTCGCCGCGCTGCGACTGGCTGAGGCCGGGGTCGAATCCCCGCGGGCGGACGCCGAGCTGATCGCGGCCAGCGTGCACAATGTCAGGCGCGGCGAGCTGCACACGGTGCCCGATTCGGCGTTTGACGCGCGTTTCTGGGCCGACATTGCCCGGCGGGCCGCGCGTGAGCCGCTGCAGCACATCACCGGCCGGGCGCATTTCCGCTACCTCGAGCTCGACGTGGGACCGGGGGTGTTCGTGCCGCGGCCGGAGACCGAGGTCATGACCGGCTGGGCCATCGGCAAGCTGCGCGACATGGATGTCGCCGAGCCGGTGGTGGCCGACCTGGGCACCGGGTCGGGCGCGATCGCGCTGGCGATCGGGCAGGAGGTCCCCCGGGCCAGGGTGCACGCGGTCGAGGCCGATCCGCTGGCCCGCGCCTGGGCCGAACGCAATATCACCAGGTCTGTGCAGAGCGCTCGCTACCTGGCGGGCCGCATCATGCTGCACGCAGGCGACTTCGGTGAGGTGCTCGCCGAGCTCGACGGTACGGTGGACCTCGTGATCAGTAACCCGCCATATATTCCAGTGGGGGCATTCGTCGAGCCCGAGGTCAGCGAATACGATCCCCCCTCAGCCCTATGGAGCGGAACGGACGGTCTTCAAGCCATCCGGTCAGTCGAACGCACCGCGCGCCGACTGCTGCGCCCCGGCGGGCTGGTGGCCGTCGAGCACGGCTTCCAGCAGGGCGCGGCGGTGTACTGGGTGTTCCCCGAGGAATCCGGCTGGCGGGACACCCGCAACCACAAGGACCTGGCCAACCGGGACCGCTTCGTCACCGCGGCCTGGTCCGGCGGACCGTTACCGTTCCATGGCTGACCCGGCGCCGAAGGTGCCCTACGGCGCTTTTTACGGACGCGCCCCAAGTGGTCGCTGGCCGATGGCAGGATGGAGGGCTGACTCGGGAAACGAGGATGACAGCAGCTAGGAGGACCTCACCGGTGGATTCGATCGCAGTGTCGACCAAAGGGGCAGAGGGTACCGGCACGGTGGCCGCATTGCTTGCCCCTCAACTGCGCTCAGGTGACGTTGTCCTGCTGAAAGGCGGGCTGGCCACGGGGAAGACTACCTTTGTCAAGGCAGTGGCGTCCGCGCTGGGTGCACCGGCCATGGTGACGAGCCCCACCTTCACGCTCGCGCATTTCTACCCGTTCGGGCATGGCACGATCCTGCATGTCGACGCCTACCGTCTGTCAAGTGTCCTTGAGTACCGAGACCTTGGCCTAGATGACTACCGTGAGGACTCGGTCACCCTTATTGAATGGGGAGAGAAGATCGCGGATGACTTCTCCTGTCACCTGATGGTCGAGTTCCACTGCGACCCAAGCGCGCCAGACCTGCGGGTGATCGCCTTCTCCTCCGACTGCCCACGGTGGAGCCCGGTTATCAACGCCCTGCAGGCGGCACTGCTAGATGAAACGAAGCTCAGCTGAGGAGCACGTCGTAATGAGGCTTGTACTTGCCCTCGAGGCGTCGTCGAGAACATACGCGATAGCTGTGGGCGCGGGCGAGCGCCCCCTCGCACAGCACGTAATCCGACGTGATGACGGTGCGTTTGTGGACCTTGGCGAACTGGTAGCCGGGGCACTAGCTGCCGGCGAAGTGACGTTCGGCGACATTGACACGATTGCGGTAGACGTGGGCCCAGGCGACGTCCTATCCACTCGGGCGGCCGTGGCCTACGCGAACGGACTGGCCTTCAGCCTCGGTGTGAAGATTTTCGCCATCACCTCGCTGGAGCTCATGGCCAGTGCGGCCAAGCAGACGCACCGAGGTCCGCTCCTATGCCTGGCAAGAGGCATGGGCGGAAATACCTATGCCGGGCTCTTCCTCAATGGCGAGATCGCGGAGATGCGCCATGGCCCGCCCAGTTCCATTGTGCCAGTAATTGCTGCGGGCCTGGAGACGATCTGTGTCGCGGGGACGTCCAAGGACGACGTGGCAGATCTGCTCCCAGGTGTAACCGTGCAGGACACCAGGATCACGAATGCGGACGTCGCCGTCCTCTATCAGGCGGCAAGGACGGCCATGGTGGCTGACTCGAAACGGCTCGTCCCGGCGGCCAGCCCGGTCAATGAAGGGTCGTGGATCTTCCACCAGCCTGCCGCAAACCGTCATCCCCATCGGTAGTAGCTGCGGCAGGTGACCCCGCAGGTGGAGGTCCTCGGCCAAGGCGGGAACTACACGATCCTGCGGCTAGGCGCTATCCCGAAAGGCAGAGATCCAGGCCTGCATCGAAGGGCGGTAATGGTAACACAGCGGCTTCTGACTCACCAGCGGGCCCGAACGCAGCTTGGCGGATGAGTCGGCCGGGGCGACTATATTTGTCCTCGGCGCCGCCCACGGTCGCGCGACGCAGCCACAATCCCACGTGTGGCCTGAGGCTGCGTCGCCGCATATCTTTCCGGCAGCTAACGTCGCAGTGGTACCGCCGCATTAACAGGATCACTCGGAGGTGACGGAGTGGATGAAAGAGTCCGTGAAGAGGCGGCCCGCGCTGCTGCGTGCCTGCTCGCGGGCGGTGTTGTGCTGCTGCCCACTGACACGGTGTATGGCTTGGCGGTGCACCCGGAACGGGACGAAGCGATCACTCGCCTGTTCGCGATGAAAGGCCGCCCGCGGTCGGTTAATCTCCCCGTCATGATCGCGTCGAGGGACGACATCACCGTGCTGGGAGGGGTCGTGAACAGCGCAGCGGGGCTGCTGCTTGAGTCGAAATATGTTCCAGGCCCGCTCACCCTGGCGCTAGGTTTGTCGCCGGATCGGGCGCCGTGGCTGCGCGGTCGGGTCGAGTTCGCGGTGCGGATGCCTGACGACGACCGGCTGATCGCGATCATGAAGAGGACCGGGCCACTTCTTGTGACCAGCGCAAACCTCCACGCAGAGCAGGTCCGGGAGTCGGTGCCTGCTATAGTTTCCACGCTCGCGAGCGAACCCGATCTGGTCATCGACGACGGGAATCGCGACACGGTGCCCTCCACGCTCGTCAATTGCCGTGTGGTCCCACCGGTGGTAGAGCGCGTGGGTGCCGTCTCAGAGAAAGAGATAGAGGCAATACTCGGATGAGCGGTAATGGGTCCTTGGTACTCGGGGTGGAGACGTCCTGCGATGACACTGCGGTCGCACTGGTAGATCCCAAGGGCGGCGTCATCGCCTCGTGCGTCGCATCCCAGGCGGCACTGCACACAAACTACGGTGGCGTTTACCCTGAGTTGGCGAGCCGGGCGCATATCGACAAGATCTTGCCGACGGTCCAGGCCGTGCTCTCGGACTCGGGCGCACGTCCCCGCGACCTGGCCGCTATCGGAGTGACCCGGGGCCCAGGACTGATCGGCTCGCTCATGGTCGGCCTGAATACCGCCTGCGGCCTGGGACATGGCTGGGGAGTCCCCGTCATCGGTGTGAATCATCTGCGTGGGCACCTACGCAGCGCGGACCTAGAGGAAAGCCGGGTAAAGTTCCCGGCCATCGTCTTGCTTGTCTCTGGCGGGCACACCCTGTTGGCGCGGCTTGAGAGCACCAGCGACATCCAGCTCATCGGCTCCACGGTCGACGACTCGGCCGGGGAGGCATACGACAAGGTGGCGCGCATGCTGGACCTTGGGTATCCGGGAGGGCCAATCATCGACCGGCTGGCGGCTGGCGGGACGCCGACCAAGCGGTTCCCTCGGCCGATGCTCAGGCAAGGGCTTGACTTTTCATTCTCCGGACTGAAAACAGCGGTGAAGTATTACCTTGCGGACACCCCAGACGCTCGGCCAGAGGACGTGGCTGCCTCGTTCGTAGAGGCATGCCTGGACGTGCTTATCTCCAAATGCCGTGCTGCGCTCGAAAAATTTCCCGTGTCCTCGCTCGTGGTCGTCGGTGGAGTTGCTGCAAGCCCGCAGCTAAGGGCAGCCGCCGCCGAACTGTGCGAGGACCTCGGCGTCGAACTGTGCCTGCCACCAGTAAAGTGGTCCACTGACAATGGCGCCATGATCGGCCTCGCGACCTGGGATTACCTTGCGAAACATGTCACCAATGCACTGGAGCCTGTGCCAGGACTGGGGATGGAAGCGTTCTGAGTCTGCCCTCCACCACGTGGGAGGATGAATACCTATGAGCGCACGGTTTGACTGCGCGGACCCCGTCCAGCGAACGGCCGGGCTGGAAGCGGCCATCGCCGCGTTGCGTAACGGCGAGCTGGCTGTGCTGCCCACCGATACGGTATACGGACTCGCGGCCGATGCCTTCTCGCCGATTGCTGTGGCTATGTTGTTTTCTGCTCGGGGCCGAAACAGGAGCATTCCTCCCACAGTGCTCGTGGGCACGGCCCGGGCCGCGGCGGCGCTCGCGGAGGACCTGGGGGCGTTCGGGCAGGACCTGATCGACGAGTTCTGGCCGGGTCCGCTCACCCTGGTCTTCCGGGCCAGCCCGACGCTGCTCTGGGACCTGGGCGACACCAAGGGCACGGTGGCGCTGCGCATGCCGCTGCATTCGGTCGCGCTGGAGGTGCTGAAGCAGACCGGCCCGCTCGCCGTGTCCAGCGCCAACCGGCACGGCCATCCGTCGGCCATTACAGCCGACGAAGCGCAGGAGCAGCTGGGTGAGGCGGTTTCTGTTTACCTCGACGGCGGGCCGTGCGCCGAGAACATCCCGTCTACCATTCTCGACCTGACCGGGACCATACCGAAGGTACTCCGGGCCGGAGCGATTTCGGTGGACCGGCTGCGCACGGTGGCCTCGGTCATCGCCGATAACGAGCACTATGCCGAGAGTGCCAGCCCTGCTGTCGACAGTAGGGCCGTCGACTTCAAGCCCGCGTCACCCCATCCGCTGGAGGGCTCGGGCGGCCCGGCCGGACCGACTGTCGGTGAGCCTCCCTCCGGAGCGTAACCGGTGCCATAAAGTAGCCGTAATGAAAGTACTGGGGTCCGAGCAGATCCAGGCTGGCTGAGGCGGCATGCGCGAGTACGCCCTGGTCTTGCTCGTCACTGCCGCAGTGACTTATCTGCTGGTCCCGTTGGTGCGACGGGTCGCGGTCGGTACCCGCGCGATACATGAGCCGCGGGCGCGTGATACCCACACCACGCCGACCCCGCTGCTCGGCGGGCTGGCCATGTACGGCGGACTGGTCGCCGGGCTGCTTATCGCCAGCCGGCTCTCGGTCTTGGAGGATCCGTTCAAGGCGGGCGGGTCCAGGACCGAAGCGGGCCTGCTGCTAGCCGGCGGGTTCGTGGTCGTGGTCGGGTTCGTCGACGACAGGTGGGAGCTCAGCGCGATCAGCAAGCTGGCCGGCCAGGTAGCGGCGGCCGGCATCTTGGTGTGGAGCGGCCAGGCGCTGCCGTGGCTGCCGACGCCGAGCGGCGGCGTGTTCCTGCTCGAACCGGACCTGAGCGTGGTGCTGACCATCGGTATCGTCGTGGTCACCATCAACGCGATCAACTTCATCGACGGCCTCGACGGGCTGGCCGCGGGCATCGTGGCCGTCGCCGCGCTGTCGTTCCTGGCGTATTCTTATACGCTCCTCAAGACCATCAATACCCCCGCGCAGTCGCTGCCCGCGGTGGCGTCGGCGCTGCTGGCCGGCATTTGCCTCGGCTTCCTGCCGCACAACTTCTACCCGGCGCGGATCTTCATGGGTGACATCGGTGCCATGCTGCTCGGCCTGCTGCTCGCTTACGGGCCGATCTCCAGCACCGATTCCCTCGCCCCGTCCCTGCTGACCAACTACGCGGGTAACCACGCCCTGGACCGGTTCCCGACCCTCCTCCCGCTGCTCATGCCAGCCGCGATCTTCGTCATTCCCTACACGGACCTGATGTTCGCGGTTATCCGGCGGACCCGAGCGGGCAAGCCGATCATGGTGGCCGACCGGCAGCACCTGCATCACCGGCTGCTGAACATCGGCCATTCCTACCGGCAGAGCGTGCTGCTCATGTACCTGTGGGCCGCCTTGTTCTCCGTCACCGTGGTCTCGCTGTCACTGGTCCGGTCCCCCTCGGCCGTGTTCGCCGCCGCGACCGTGGTCGCGGTGCTCGCCCTGCTGCCCGCCACGATGCCCCGGCTACGCCCCTGGCGGATCTTGACCCAACGTAGTAAGGCTGCTACTCCCGCCACCGCGGCCGCCGTGTCGCGAGCCGCCACCCCGGTGCCCGATACCCGGGCGACCGCCCGCTACCACGCGCCCCGGCCGCTGGCCGGCGGGGCCCAAGCGCAGCCCGTCCACGGCGTTACCCCGGTCAACGCCGCCCCCCCTCTGAGCGCCGCCCCCCATCTGAGCGCCGCGCCCCCTCTGAGCGCGACGTCCCCTCTGAGCGCGACGCCCCCTATGAACGCGACGCCCCCTTTTAACGCGGGGCCGTCCGGCTACGACTCGTTCCCCGGCTACCCTGGCGATGGCGATCCGTTCCCCCCTGCGCCCCAGTTTCCCAGCGCCGGGCGCGGCCCCGGTTTTCCTGACGCCGGACGTGTCGCGAACGCGGACCCGCTGGCCGCGTTCCCGGCTGACTCGCCCCCCCAAGCGGCCCACTGGCCCGGTACCGGGCCCTTCTTGAGTCCCGCGCCGTTCTCCGGCCAGGTGTCATCCCCGCGCCAGCCGTCCTTCCCCGACCGCGGACCGTTCCCGGGTCCGGCTCCATTCCCGGACCGCGGACCGTTCCCGGCTCCGGAGCCCTTGGCCGGCGAGGCCCCGTACAACGGCGAGGCCCCGTACAACGGTCAGGCCCCGTACAACGGCGAGGCCCCGTACAACGGTCAGGCCCCGTACAACGGCGAGGCCCCGTACAACGGTCAGGCCCCGTACAACGGCGAGGCCCCGTACCACCCGCGATCCGAGGATGATCCTCTGGACCGCCCTGACCCGTTTCCCCAGGCTCAGCACCCCGACGCATGGCCCAGCTAGGGTCGTCGGCACGTCCGGCGATACCTTGCCTTTACCTTCCCTTGCCCAGTCCGGCCCGGTGCGCGTTCTCGCTGCGCGCTCGTGACCGCATCCGCTGGGCCGGACGAAATGTCAGAGTATGTGGGCATTTCAACCGCGCAGAACGCAAGTAGCGTAACGGTCCGGACACGTAATGGCGCTGTATTAGTGGGTCGCGCCGAGCTGCCGCCCAGCGTTAGTCATAAATGGTGTGCGATCAGGTAAAGACAGAGTCAAGAACTTTGTGATAGGTTTCACGAGCAGCCCCTCTTAAGCAAATGAGAGGCCCGTGATACGTTTCGTAAACCTGACCGGATACCCGCACCGCGGCAGCGGCGCGGCAACCGGCTCCTGCAACGTACGCGGGGAATGTTCCCGCGTCAGCAGTGTTGCTGTCCAACCCTCAGGAGCCATGTAAATGCTGGCGAAGTACGCCACGATCGTGCGGCGCGCGGGAGCGCTGACAGCCGTCGCGGCTGCGGTCATGGTCGCTCTGAGCGCCGCCGTGGTCGGCGTCAAGGGCCTCATCGGCGCGCTGGTTGGCGTGGGCATAGTCACCGTGTTCTTCGGGATCAGCGTATTGGTCGTGGGCCGGGCCGCGCGGGTGAGCCCGCAAGCCATGATGGTGGCCGCGATGATCACCTACCTGGTCAAGATCGTGGCCCTGGCCGTCGTCGTGTCCACGATTCACAGCACGACCGCGTTCAGCACCAGGACCCTCGGCCTGACCGCGATCGTCTGCATCCTGGTGTGGAGCGCCACCCAGGTCATCGTCACGCTCAAGCTGAAGATGCTGTACGTGGAGCCAGACTCCACCGCGGTCCGGCGGGGCAGGTGAGATGAACGGCAAGGGCAACGGCGCCGTCGACAGGGCCGCCGCGGAAGGCCGGGCGCAGGGCCTGGACACCGGCTGGCAGGTGGTCAGCTACCTGATCGGCGGGATGATCGCCTACGGCGGCATCGGCTGGCTGATCGGCCGAGCCGTGCACGTCGCGCTGATCTTCCCGCTCGGCATGCTCCTCGGCATGGCCATCTCGATCGCCTACATCATTCACCACTACGGCCACGCCCCCGGCGTCAACGCCCCCGGCGTCAACGGCCCCGGCATCAGCCGCCCCAGTACCAGCGGGGGGCCTAACACCTCCCCCCGGGCTAACAGAGGAGTTGAGCAGTGACCGGTGACGTTGCGGTCCTCGCGGGCGGCGGATGCCACATCTTCAGCGGGTGCGGGTACCCCGCGCCCGGGCTGCAGAGCTTCGATTTCCGGCCGCTGTTTACCGTCGGCTCGTTCAACTTCACCAAGCCGATGCTGATCGCCGTGATCTGCATGGTGGCCGTGATCGCCTTCTTCTGGGCGGCGTTCCGCAAGCCCCAGCTGATTCCGCGCGGTGTGCAGAACATCGGCGAGATTGCCATCCTGCAGGTGCGGGACCAGATCCTGCGGCCCTCGCTGGGCAGGCGGGGCGACACCTACCTGCCCTTCCTGGTGTCGCTGTTTTTCTACATCTGGCTGATGAACCTGATGGAGCTCATTCCGGTCCTCCAGTTCCCGGCCATGTCCCGGATCGGCTTCGTCTGGCCGCTGGTGGCCTTCGTCTACCTGCTCTACTTGTACCTGGGCTTTAAGCACCAGGGCATCCGCTATGTGAAGAACATGATCCCGTGGGATGTGCCGAAGCCGGTCCTGATCATCCTTATCCCGATCGAGCTGGCCAGGTTCTTCATCGTCCAGCCGTTCACCCTCGGCGTGCGGTTGTTCGCGAACATGTTCGCCGGGCACCTGCTGCTGCTGATCTTCACGCTCGCGACCTGGTACCTGGCCAGCCTGTCCATCGGGTTGCTGTTCGCGGCCGGCTCGTTCGTGATGGTGTTCTTCGTCTTCGCGCTCGAGCTGCTGATCGACCTGCTGCAGGCGTTTATCTTTACCACCCTGACCGCCGTCTACATCGCGAGCTCGCTGGAGTCCGCACATTGACCCGCTGTACTTACGCCCTATCCGGCGGGACGCACCGCCGGTACGACATGTAAAGGACTGAAATCTATGTCTATTGCCGCAACTCTCGCCGCCGCCACTACATCGCCCGAGGTCCTGAAGATCGACATCGGTGCGGTCGGCTATGGTCTGGCGGCCATCGGCCCTGGCATCGGCATCGGCCTGATCTTCGGCCACGCCATCGAGGCGATGGCCCGCCAGCCCGAAGCTACTGGCCGCATCTCGCTGTACATGTGGATAGGCTTCTCGCTGACCGAGGCGCTCGCCCTGATCGGCCTCGTGGCCCCCTTCATCTTCAAGTACTGATTTTCGGCGGAGGTGGCCGCACCATGTTGTTCCTAGCCGCATCGTCATCGGGGCAGGACCCGCTGGTTCCCAGCGGGGCTGAGCTGATCATCGGGGCGATCTGTTTCATCGTCGTGTTCGGCATCCTTGGCAAGATGCTGATGCCGAGGATCACCAAGACGCTGGCCGAGCGCACTGATCAGATCGAGGGCGGCCTGGCCAGGTCGGAAGAGGCCCAGACCGAAGCCAAGGAGCTGCTCGACCAGTACCGTCAGCAGCTGGCCGACGCCCGCCACGAGGCGGCCAGGCTGCGCGAGGAGGCCAGGGAGCAGGGCGCGCAGATCATCGCCGAGATGCGCGAGCAGGCCCAGCAAGAGGCGCGCCGGGTCACCGAGGCCGCTCAGGTCCAGATCGAGGCTGAACGGCAGCAGGCGCTGATCTCGCTGCGGGCCGAGGTCGGCACGCTGGCGACCGAGCTGGCCAGCCGGATCGTGGGCGAGTCGCTCGCCGACGAGGCCCGGCAGCGGCGGATGGTGGACCGGTTCCTCGGCGAGCTCGACCAGGTGCCCAGCCAGTGAGCCCGCCGACCTGCCGCGAGGCTGCCACCACGGCCCGTTCGGCGAAAATCCTTCACTCACCGTCCGGGAGGCGATGAGCATGCGCGGTGCGAGCCGGGCCTCGTTCGCCGACCTCTCCGAGCGGCTAGCGGCGGAGGACATCACCAGCGCCACGGAGGCCACCAGGCTCGGCGACGAGTTGTTCGCGGTCGTCGGCGTCCTCGACACCGAGCACATGCTGCGCCGCGCGCTGTCCGACGCGGGTAAGCCCGCGGCCGAGAAGGGGGCCATCGTCGGCGCGCTGCTGCACGGGAAGGTGACCCAGCGGACCGAGGCCCTGGTCGTGGCGGCGGCCGAGTCCCACTGGGCCAGCCCGGGTGACCTGGCGGACGCGGTCGAGCAGCTCGCGACCGAGGCGATGGTGCTGGCCGCGGACGCTGACGACAGCCTCGACGAGCTGGAGGACGGGCTGTTCCGGTTCGGCCGGGTGATCTCGGCGCAGCCGGATCTGCGGGCGGCGCTGGCCGATCCTTCGCTGCCCGAAGAGGGCAAACGGCATCTCCTCGACGCCCTGCTGGCCGGCAAGGTGACCTCGGTCGCGCTCGCCCTGATCAATCAGATGGTGGCGCATCCGCGCGGGCGATCGCTGCCGCTGGCCCTGGACATCTGTGCCGACATCGCGGCCCGGCGCCGCAAGCAGCTGATCGCGGTGGTTCGTTCGGCGGTCGAGCTGTCCGCGAGCCAGCGCAGCCGGCTCGCCGAGACGCTGGCCGGAGTCTACGGGCACCGCATCCAACTGAACGTCGTGCTTGATCCCTCGGTTCTGGGTGGAATTTCCGTCCAGATCGGGGATGACCTTATTGACGGGACCGCAGCCACCCGGCTGGCCGAGGTCCGGCGGAAGCTGGCGGGCTGAGATGGCCCCGCCCGCGGACAACAAGACCTACGTACGGGAAGACAGGCAGGACAATGGCTGAGCTGACGATCCGGCCGGAAGAGATCCGGGACGCGCTGGCGCGTTTTGTCGAGGAATACGAGCCGGCGGGCGCCGCCCGGGACGAGATCGGCACCGTCACCGAGTGCGGTGACGGTATCGCCAAGGTGGAGGGGCTGCCCTCCGCCATGGCCAACGA
>Ga0302325_10024605_pt1 | contig 12520 bp, 9 predicted proteins | sample Palsa_T0_2_FD_201948 | JGI IMG/M metagenome (GOLD analysis project Ga0302325, IMG submission 201948) | Peat permafrost microbial communities from Stordalen Mire near Abisko, Sweden - Palsa_T0_2 | ecosystem: Environmental > Terrestrial > Soil > Palsa > Peat permafrost | place: Sweden: Abisko...
GCGGGCAGGCCCGGCAGGCCGACAGACGGGCCTGCAGCAGCTTGAGGCTGGAGGAGATGTCGGTGGAAGGAGGACTTCCGGCGCGCACCCAAGCAGTATGCCTGTTGCTTCGGGCGTGTCGCGCGGCACCCGCCAATTGGCGGCTTCTGGAAGGGGGCGCTACCCTTTCAGTCTCAAAAAACCGTGTCCGTCGCCGCTACTGACAGCCTCATCAAGCTCACCTCCCGTCCGCCCGACGCCATCCCCGGTTACCGGCTGGAGCGTCTGGTGGGCAAGGGCGGCATGGGCGAGGTGCACCGTGCGGTGCAGCTGTCGCTTGGCCGAATTGTGGCGGTGAAGCTTCTGGCCCGGGAACTGGCCGAGGACCCCACCTTCGTCGCCCGCTTCGACAAGGAGGCCGCGGCGCTGGCCGCCCTCAGCCACCCCAACGTGGTGGCCATCGTCGACAAGGGCAAGGCGGAGAGCACCTACTACCTCGTCATGGAGTACGTGGACGGCCCCTCGCTGCGCGAGGTGAGCAAGTCCCCGATGCTCGACATCTCCGGGGCGCTGCGCATCATCATGGAGATTTCCCGGGCCATCGACTACGCGCACAACCGCGGCGTCATCCACCGCGACTTGAAGCCGGAGAACATCCTCTTCGACGAGCAGGCGGGCGGCATCCCCAAAGTCACCGACTTCGGGCTGGCCACCTTCTTCGAGCACACCAACCACACCAAGCGCTTCGACGTCACCCAGACGCACGTCTCGATGGGGACGCTGAGCTACATGGCGCCGGAGCAGCGGGTGGACGCGAAGAATGCGGACCACCGGGCGGACATCTACTCCTTGGGCGTCCTCCTCTATGAGCTCCTGGTGGGGGAGGTGCCCGTCGGCAACTTCGACCCTCCCTCCCAGAAGCGCCCCGGCGTCGACAAGCGCATCGACGCCATCGTCAGCCGCTGCCTGAAAACCAACCCCGCCGACAGGTACCAGCGCGTCAGCGAGTTGATGACGGACCTCGAGCCCTTCGCCCCCGTCACCTTCAGCCAGCTGCCGCGAAAAATTTCCCGCGTCGAGCAGGTGAAGCAGCAAGTCCGGCGCGCGGCCCGGAGGACGCTGCGGGTAGTGGAGGCCCTCACCCTCCTCGCAGCCGTGGCCGTCCTGGGACTCGTCTGGGCCCGCCAGCACTGGAAGCCCCCGCCGCCCATCCCCACCGGCGCGGCCCTCACCCAGCCGGACTTGCGGGTGGAGGCCACCTTCGCCTCGCCAGGACGCATCGCCGACACCTCCAACGCCCGCCGGGTGGTGGTGGGCGAGGGGCTGGATACCATTCCTATTATCGCCTACGGCCGCCCGGTGACGCTGGAGGGCCGGACGCTGCGCTTCGACGCCCCGCGCGAGCTCGAGGCCGACGTCGGCCGGGCGCAGCTGGACATTGTCGACAAGGACGGGATTGCCGCCCTCTTCACCGCCGAAGTCATCGTCGCCCCGCGCTCCTACGGCACCTGGCAGGTGCTGTGGGACGCCATCCTCGGCCGAAACCGAAACCCCCAGGCGGCCCTGGTGCTGCTCGGGACGCCGGGGCGCTACGTGGCGGCCATCCTCAGCGGGGACGGCTCCCCGGTGACATTCGAGTGGGCCCTGGGCGAGCGCCGCGGCACCATGCTTGGGCCCCCGAGCCCCTCGGACGGCCGCGCCTCCATGCGGCTACTCGTGGACAGGGCCGGACAGCTGACGGCCTTCTTCGGCACGGACGGAGAGCAGACGCCCATCGGCGCTCCTCTCTACCTGGGCACGGACTGGAAGCGGCACTTCGGCGCGCCGCCCGCGCCACAACTCGGGTGCCTCGACGCCCAGTGCAGCTTCCGCCAGGTGGGCTACGAAATTGGCCGCGAGCCGCCCGACGTCCCGGAGCCCCTGGCGCTGGAGGCCACGCCGGCCTCGCACACCCAGAGGCCCATGGCCCACCCCACCACGCGCAAGGCGAAGGCCGCCCAAAAGCCGTCCAAGCAAGCGAAACGCTGACGCTGGGGCCCCTCGCGTCTCACTCCCCGTCCGGGGAGTCCCCTCTCGGGACAGCAAGCAAACGAGGGCGCCACCCACCTGGCGCGGCGGGTCGCGCTCCGTGCAGGATGCGCCGCCCATGACTTGCGTCCGCGTCCTTCTTCCCTGCCTTTTCCTCACCGCCTGCGCCACCGTCCCCGAGAAGCCCACCCGTCTCCTCGACGACGCGGCGGTGGCCGCCCACGACAAGGACGCCCCGGCCCACGTCCAGGCGCTGGCCGGCTTTCACGCCCTCCTCGTGGAGGGAAAGCCGGACGAGGCGGGCCGCCTTTTCGCCGCCGCGCTGGCCAAGGATGCGAGCGAGCCCTACGCCCTCTTCGGGACACTCGTCCTCGCCGACAGGGCCGGGCACCCGGAGGCAGCGCTGGAGGCGGCTCTCGAGTTGTCCGTCCGCGCGCCCAACAGTCCCCTAGGGGCGCTGGCCGCCCACACCGCGGGAAGCCTCGCCGGCCGCGCGCAGGGCATGGACGCGCGCATTCTGGCCCGCGCCCCCGAGGCCCTGGCCCACGGCGCCACCGCGGACACCGCCTTTCACCTCCGCGTGGCGCTGGCCTCGGTGCAGGCACGGCGCAACCCCGAGGCTGCCCTCGTCTTGCGCACGCAAGCCGGGCTCCTCAGCACTGTCTCCCTCGTCGGGCCCTTGGCCGCGCTGCGCGACTTGGCCTTTGACACGAAGACGCAAGCCGAGCGCGACGGCGCGCTTGCAGCGACGCTGCCCGGGCCCTTCGGCGCCATGCCCCTGCGCACCGTCCCCACGCCCGACGGGGAGCTCAACCTCGGCGCCGAGGGGACGGCGGGCGACGTGTACCTGGCCGCGGCGGACGTGGAGGTGGAGACGGCCGGCACCTACGTCGTCCACACCGGCGGCAACGGCGCCTACCGCGCCGTCCTGGACGGGACGGTGCTGTACGACAGGCGTCCGTTCGCCTCGCCGACGTCCCTGGTGAATGCGCGCGGCGTCTCCTTGAGTGCGGGCAAGCACCGCCTCCTCCTCGTCCTCTTGCGCGGCGAGCGCGCGGCCAGCGTCTCCCTCGCCGTCTTCCGCGCCGACGGCCAGCCGGCGGCCTTGCGCTTCGTTGCGGCCAGCGGGCCCGCGCCGCGCTGGGGCGGCGTCCCGACGGTGGAGGTACAGGGCATCGTCCCCACCGCGGCCGACGTCCGGGCCTCCCTCCTCACCGAGGCCGGGCCGACGCTGGCCACCTACCTCGCGGTGCGCGACGCCGAGGGGCGGGACAGGGACGGCGCCAAGCGCCTCTTGGCCGCGCAGGCACTGCCTTCTGCACCGGCCTGGGCCGCGCTGTCTGCCCAGGTGGCCCTCTCGGACAGCACGCTTCCCACCAAGGTGGCCCGCGGCCGGGCGGCGGCGTTTCTCGAGACGGCCCTGGCCAAGGACGGACGGGACGTGGAGAGCCTTCTCACCCGGGCGGCGCTGGCCCTGGACGAGCAGCGCATGTCCCAGGCCGGGGACTCCATCCGCGCCGCGCGCGCCGCGCACACCCCGGTGGGCTTCCCGGTGGACTTGGCCGAGGCGCGCCTCTCCCTCGCCCTGGGGCTGGACGCCCAAGGGGACGCCTTCGCCAGCGAGGCCCTGCAGGCGGAGGACGGCCTCTGTGCCGCCCTCGCCCTCCGCTACGACTTGGCCATGCGCCGCGAGGCGGTGGCCGAGGCGGACAAGCTTCTGGGCCTCCTCAAGAGTTGCCCCGGGGAGGAAGGCAGAAGCGTGGAGCACGCCAAGGCACGCGGGCACCTCAAGGAAGCGGTGGCCCTGGCCGAGAAGCGCCTCTTGGAGGACCCGGCCAGCGTGGGGCTTGCCCAGGGGCTGGCCGCGCTGGAGCTGTCCGACAAGCGGCAGGACGAGGCCCTCGCCCTCCTCGGGCGCACGCGTGCCCTCTGGCCGCGCAACGCCGCTGTCCTCAAGCAGCTGGCCGAGGTGCAGGCGCTGAAGGGAGAGGCGAAGCAGGCCCTGGCCACGCGCGAGCAGGCCCTCCTCCTCGACGGCTCGGACCTCTCCCTGCGGAGGCTTGTCGAGCGGCAGCTGACGGGCAAGGAGCTGCTCGCCGCGCAGTCCCTGGACGGGAAGGCGGCCCTCAAGGCGTACCAGCAAGGCCCGCACGACGAGGAGGCGCCCTCCGTCCTCGTCCTGGACGCGGCCACCACCCGCGCCTACGCCGACGGTTCCACGGTGGACCGCATCCACACCGTGCAGAAGGTGCTGGACCAGAGCGGCATCCAGGAGGTGGCCGAGGTGTCGCTGCCGGCCGGCGCGCAGCTCTTGAGTCTCCGGACGTTGAAGGCCGACGGGAAGGTGCTGGAGCCCGAGTCCATCGAGGGCAAGGAAACCATCAGCATGCCCGGGGTGGCGGTGGGGGACGCGGTGGAGCAGGAGTTTCTCTTGGCCCACGCCTCCCGCGGCCCGGCCGTGCCGGGCTGGACGGCGGGTGCCTTCTACTACCAGGTCAACCAGGTGCCGGACGCCTTCGCCACCTACACTGTCGTCGCGCCGAGCGGCTCGGGCATGGAGGTGGACGCCCACAACATGCAGGCGCCCCCCGTGGCCAGGGGCAAGGAGATGGACGTCTTCCACCAGGAGGTGCGTCACTCGCCGGCCTTCGTCCCGGAGCCGGAGGGGCCGCCGGCGCAAAACGAGATGCTGCCCCTCGTCATCGTCGGGGCGGGCGCGCGCGGGCAGGAGCAGCTGCTCACCGCCGGCATGGACAACTCGCTGGAGCGCCTGCGGCCCAGCGCCGAGGTGGAGACATTCGCCCGCGCCGCGGTGGGCACGCGCAAGGGGTTGGAGGCCGTCCGGGCCATCTACGCCGCCGTCCACGGACGGCTGGTGGGCCGCGACGCGGGCCTCGGGCTGTCCGCCACGGCCAGCCTGGCGCAGGACAGGGGAAGTCGGCTTGCACTCCTGCGCGCCTCGCTGGCCACCCTGGGCATCCCGACTCGCCTCGTCGCCGTCCGCACCTTCGGCGTGGACCCCGGGCCCTACACCTTCCCCAACGAGGGCCTCTTCCCGTACCTCTGCCTGCGCGTGGAGCCGCGCGGGGCGGAGCCGGTGTGGCTGGACACGCTTGTCCGCTATGCGCCCTTCGGCGAGCTCCCGGAGCAGGCCGCGGGAGGCCGCGACGCATACCTCTTGCCCGAGCCCGGGCTTCCGCTGGAGGCCCTCCACACGCCGGGGGGCTCCCCCTCCAAGAGTAAGGAGGTGACGCTGGAGATGGCGCTCGACTCGGACGGCACCCTCACCGGGAAGGCAATGGACGTCTACCGCGGCTTCGAGGCCGCGCAGCTGGCCGAGGCGTTGGAGGCCCTCTCCACCGAGGAGCGACTGCAGGCGCTGCAGAGTGCGCTGTCCGCCTATTTCGGCGGTGCGGAGCTGTCCGACGTCCGCGTGGACGCGCCGCGCGCGGTGGGCGCCACGGTGACGGTGCGCTACAACTTCCGCGCCGTCCACTTCGCCCGGGTGGAGGGCCACCGCATGGTGCTTGGCCCCCTCACCTACCCCACCTACCTAGGGCGGAGGTTTGTCCAGGCCGGCGAGCGCCGGCTGCCCCTCTTCATCGACTCCACCGAGGCCGTCCACTCCCGCGTCACCCTCACCTTGCCCGCGGGCTGGGTGCTCGACGCGCCCCTGCCCAAGGCCCAGGTGGACGGAGCCTTCGGCCTCTTCACCCGCGCCGAGGGCCTGTCCGGAAACCGTCTCAGCGTGGATGAGAATTACCGGCTGGACATGGCCCGCATTCCGGTGGCCCGCTACGACGCCTTTGCCCAATTCGCCGGAGAGGTGGACTTGCTGCAGTCCCGCGACGTGGTGCTGCGCGGCCCGGGGCCTCAGCCCAACACCGCCTCCGCCGCCGGGGCCCGGGGCATTGCCCAGTAGAAAGTCGCCCCCTGCCCGGTGGCGCCCTCGGCCCACACCCGGCCGCCGTGGCGCTCGACAATTCGCCGCACCGAGGCAAGGCCAATGCCCGTCCCTTCGAATTCCGTGCCGTGCAGCCTCTGGAAGACGCCGAAGAGCCTGTCGGCATAGGCCATCTCGAAGCCGACGCCGTTGTCGCGCACGTAGAGGACGTCCTCCTGCGCCCCGCCGAGGCTTCCCACCTCGATGCGCGCCTTCCCACGCCCGCGGGTGTACTTGAGGGCGTTGCCGAGGAGGTTTCGGAAGACGAGGAGAAGCATGCTCGGGTCCCCGCGCACCGTGGGAAGCGGCCCCACCGTCCACTCCACGTCGCGCCCCTCGGCTTCGTGGGCCAAGGAGGCCCGCGCGGACTCCACCAGGGTGTTGAGGTTGACGCTGAAGGTGCGCAGCTCCTGGCGCGACATCTTCGAGAAGCGAAGGAGGTCATCCATGAGCTGCCCGGAGTGCCGGGCCGAGTCGCGCAGCGTGGCCAGCGCCCGCTTCTCGCTGGCGTCCAGCTTCGGGCCAGCGGTGGACTCCAGCACCTCGGCGAAGCCGGCCACCTGGCGTAAGGGGGCGCGCAAGTCGTGCGACACGGAATAGGTGAAACCCTCCAACTCCTTGTTGGCCGCGGAGAGCGCCGCCGTGCGCTCCTCCACCCGGCGCTCGAGGGAGGCGTTGAGCTCGGCCATGGCGTGCTCCGCCGAACGCAGGGCCTCGTTTTGCAGGACGAGGCCAGCGCGCGCCGCCTCGTGGCTCCGGGCGAGCTCGAAGAGTTGCCGCCGGCCCCAGTAGGAGAGGACGGCCGCCAGCACCAGCACCCACCCCACGCCGCCGCCGAAGAGAGCGCGGCCCACCAGGGCCGCGGTGCGGGCCCGGCTCTGGCGGCGCTCCTGCTCCACCGCCACCACCGCGTCGAGCTCGCGGCGCATGCCCTCCATGAGGACGTTGCCGGACCCCCGCGCCACGGCGGTGATGTAGTCCCGCCCCTCCAGGAAATTCTGCCGTTCCTCGTTGGAGAAGTCCCGCCAGGCATCCGCGAGCTCCTCCACCCGGGAGAGCCGCTGCTGTTGCTCCTCCTCCTCGCCCACCTCGGCACGCACCCGGGCGAAGACGTCCGGGAGCTGCCGCTCGGCGAGCACCAGGGGGGCGAGGAAGGCGTCGTTGCCGGAGAGGAGGTAGCCGCGCAGCGCCGTCTCCCTGTCCACGAGGAGCTCGCGAAGCCGGGAACTCTGGGTGAGGACGTGGTCGCTTCTTTCCGTGAGACGCGCACTCCGGACGAGGCTCGTCACGCCGAGGGCGAGCGCCAGGGCCAAGGCGGCGAGGAGGACAAAGGGAACGAGCACCGCGCGGGCCAGTAGCCGGCGGAAGGACTCACTCGGCTTCTCTTGGGGCGCGGGCTCAGCCATTCCTTTTGGAAAGCCCTGGCATTGTAGGGGACGCGGCGACAACCGAGGAAAGGGAGGCGGGGTGTGCCTGGCTTCGGGTGTGTTTGACGCCCGCGCTGATTGCGCCGCTCCGAAGGCGCGAAGAGGCCAGGCGGGGAGGGCCTGAGCCCTGGGGCACATCACCAGCGCCGGGCTTCCTGTCACGGATGACGTCTTCGGGAATTCCGGCCTAAAGGGCCCTGAAGGCGACCTCCCTAGGACTTACCTGCCATGGAGTCTCTGTGCGCGAGCGCGATTTTCCACTCGTCGGCGACGTCGAATTTCCGCGCGAGCGCCTCGATGGACTCCAGATCGAGCTCCTCGTGTCGGTTCAATAACTCGACGATGTCCGAGAGAGATTTGAGACTGCCGCTGTAGAGCTTCAGCGCAATGAGATGCGGAAGATCCACCACATGAAGAGAGGTTCCTTCGAGGGGCGTAGCTGTGTCGACGGCCTCCTTCCCAAGCGCTCCCGGGCCGCCAACAAAGGGGTTCAGGAAGTTGACTATCTGGATTGGCCCGATGTCCTCGCGCCGGATGTCGAGTACGCCTCCGAGAGGGTCCTCAGAATCGGGGCCACGAAATTCGACTTCGAAGCCTTCGCTCTTCAATGCTTCAAGGATTTTCGGGAAGACGACGAAGGGCTGCACGCTCGTCGCAAGGTCGAGGTCCAGGGTTTGCCGGATGTAGCCGTGGAACGCGAGAGCCGCACCACCGATGACGGCGCACGTAATTCCTTGTGCGGAGAGGACTGCGGCGACGCGCTCCGCAGCGCGCAGCGTTGCCTCCGATGCAGTTAAGCTCATTTCCGGAGCGTGGGACGCTGCGCCGCGCTACCGAGTTCAAGGCACTTGAGAACACGCTCACGTGGCGAGAGAGACGCCTCGAGCGCATAAAGCGAACGCTTCGCCTCGTTGGCGCTCTTGCTCGGGCGTTCGCGAGGGAAAGCAGGGGTTTGCTCAGGGGTGCGCATCATCTTCGGGTAGGAAGTTAGCTGTTGCTTCCAGACTTCACCACGGTTCGTCCAGGTGCACCAAGGTAGGTGAAGGCGGTCTCCCAGATGCCATGTCTATAGCAGCGAAATGACAGCGGCCCGTTGACAGTTGCTCGCCGTTTGACCTCGTCCGAAAGACGTTGCACCGTCACGCCCAACGGCACACCGTTAGCGTCCGTCGGCCGGAAGCTGCCTTTCCTGAGGTGGCTTTCGTGTGGGCCCTACACTCTTCTGAAGGGAGGCTCGTGTGCACGCACTCACCCGGATTGGTCTTCTCGTGTCCAGTCTCGCGCTCGTGCCTTCTGCCCGGGCGGATGACAAGGCCCCGTCGCACGCCATGAAGCCGGCGCAGGCGCTCACCGATGCCTTCTCGGGAATGGCCGGCACGTGGACGTGCAAGGGCCAGTTTCAGACCAAGAGCGGAACGGGCGAGAGCACGTCGACGATGGTTCTCAAGCGAAGTGTGAATGGGTTCGCTTACTCGGGCGAAGTCACCGTGGCGAAGAATGCCTCGCTGCCCGCAGGGATGACGGAGCAACTGTCCTGGTCCTACAACGCGGTCACCCACAAGCTCGTCGAATTCTTCGTCGACAGCTTCGGGGACGTGGGAAGCGGCACCTCGGACGGCCTCAGTGGAGACACCACCGTCTGGGAGGAGGACTCGGTGATGATGGGGCAGTCCACCAAGTCCAGAACCACCGTCAAGCGGTTGGGTCCGAAGGAAGTCTCCCTCAACTTCGAGGTCCAGATGGATGGGAAGTGGACCAGCTTCGGAATCAAGACCTGCAAGAAGCACTAAAGACGAGGCCTGAAGCTGTTCTCAGAGGCGTCGCGGACTCGCGTGACGCCTGAAGGACCGCTCCGAATCAAACTCCCCTTGGGGACGAAGTGCGCGTCGCACTCCCAGGGGCACACAGCACCTTCAATTCAACAGTCAACACTCGTACTCGAGCGCGCGCGTCTTCGTCGAAGCGTTATTTGGCCAGGAGTCATTCCCCAGTGAGACTGCGCAGCAAGAGCAGCTCTTCTTTTAGGGGAACACGAATGGTCTCGATGCGAACCGCGGTGGTCGGTGTGTTGACAGCTTTGGCATTGGCCGGATGTTCGAGCAGTAGCAGTGGGAGTGGTCCAACCATCACCAGCTTCACGGCCACGCCCAGCACTGTTCCGACGGCCGGTGGGTCGGTGACGCTGGCCTGGGTCGTCACCGGCGCTACAACGCTTTCCATCGACCAAGGGGTGGGCTCGGTGTCGCCGGTCACCAGTGGGAGCGCGACGGCGCAGGTGACGGCCACCACCACCTTCACGCTGACGGCCACCAACTCGGGCGGGAGCAGCACCAGCACCGCGCAGGTGACGGTGCAGGCGCCCATCACCGTCGCCGGGACGGTGGTTGACAGGAATGGAGCCATCGCTGCCGGCGAGTCGGTCCTCATCACCAGTGGGACATTCAGCGCGAACACGGTGAGCGGTGCCGACGGGACCTTCAGCATCGCGCACGTCCCGACGCCCTACACGGCAACCGTTCTCGACAGTGGCGGTCAGGCTGCGGTCCAGTACGTCGGCCTCACCCGGACCGACCCGTCGCTCGTCGACCTCATCACGGTGCCACAGACCCGGTCCAGCATGGTGGCCGGTAACCTCACGGGCGGGCAGTTTCCTGAGTCGGGAGAGTACGACACCACACTCCGCTTCTTCTCGCCGCAGACGACCCTTGAGAGCAGCACGGGCTTGAGTGTCGCGACGGACGGCACCTTTTCCGGGGGCGTCGTCTGGCTGGGGCCGACAGAGACGACAGGCACCTTGTACGCGCTTCAAATTCACACGCCCGGCCTCTTGCCGACGGACTACCCCGGATACGGCACACTTCCCAACGTCTTGCTGCAGGACATGGGCTCCATCAGCGGAAAGACCATCCCCATGAGCCCTGTGACGTCGGGGACGCTTTCGGGCACCGTCACGATGCCAGCTGGATTTTCCGTCGAGGAAAACGACTTGTACCTCGTCGTCGCCCCGGATCAAGTCATCCTCACAGTCGGCGACAGCATGCCCACCACGAGCTTCAGCTACACCGCACCGTCCATTTCGGGTACCTCGCTAACCATGTTGACGACTGTCGACGGTGCAGCCTTGGGTGCCGCCATCGTGACAACGACCGGTCTGACTGCGAGCTCCACCGGCGTCGCAGTCAATGTTCCTTCCCCGTCCAACCTCACCCTACCCGTCGACTCGGCCACTGGCGTCACAACCACGACGCCCTTCAGCTGGACCGATTCCACCGCGGTCTATGTCGTGGCCTTCAGCTCCACTAGCGGGCCCACGTACTACGTCTTCACCGCCGCGACGACGGCGACCATTCCTGACCTCAGCGCAGCCGGTCTACCGCTTCCGACGTCCACCAGTTACTCGTGGCAGGTCCTCGGCTTCGGTCCCAACACGAGCGTCGACGCGGCGGCCATTCCAGGTGGCATCGTCGGCCTCGAACTGACAGACGGTTACATCGGCGAGTCTCCGACGCGGAGCTTCACGACCGGTCCGTAAGCCCTCACTGCGCCTGCGGTCGGGGGACTCCCAAGCACGGTCCGGCTTCCATCCGCAGGACTCGCGGGCCCGTCGCCGCCCGCGGGTCTCGGTCGTTCACCTGCGGACAGAAGTCCGAAGAGGCTTGAATTCCATGTGCGGGCCCCGTGCTTCCCAATCGAGCTCGGGGCGCCTGCGTCTGGAGTAACTTCTCCAACATGCACCGCTCTCGCTTCGCCGGTTTCATCATCGACTGCAAGACGGGCAACCTCGACGCCGCGACGGCCTTCTGGGCCGCCGCCCTCGGGATGCAGGCACGAGAGCGCGACAGCACGGGGTACGACCGACTCGACCCGAAGGAACGCGACCTCACCGTCGAGCTCCAGCGCGTCACGCACGAGAGCCGCGTGCACCTCGACATCGAATCCGATGACATCGACGCGGAGGTGGCACGGCTGGAGCAGCTTGGCGCCTCCCGGGTGGCGAAGGTGAAGACGTGGTGGGTAATGCAGGCCCCGAGCGGCCAGCGCTTCTGCGTCGTCCCGGGCAAGGACCTCGACACGAAGGCCGGTGTCACGTCCTGGAAGTAAGCCGCTGCGGACGCGAATCCGCCATCGCTCCGCGGGGGCTCAACCGAGAGATGTCCGTCTCCCATCCGAGATTCACGGCGCAAATTTCAGGCGCTCCGGAAACCCTCTTCGACCTGGTCGCCGACATGCCGAACTACGGCCGCTGGCTTCCGGGCTCGGAGGCCTTCGGCGGAACGACGCACGTCACGCCCTACCCGGTGCGTCTGGGCACCACCTACCTCGATGCCGGCCCGGCCGGGGAGAGGCCCGGTTCCGTCACCGGGTACGAGCGCCCAACCTTCATTTCCTTTCACCACACGATGCTCCTGAAAAAGGGGCCCCTGAAGGCAGACATCGACGTTCACGTCCGCTTCACCTTCAGGGCGATGGAAGGCGGGACCTTCGTCACCCGCGACCTGGACCTCCGCATCGACATGCCAGGCCTCCAGAAAGTCCTCCTGCCGCTCGTCATCCGCGGGTTTCGAAATGAAAACCTGCGAATCCTCGCGGAGCTCAAGCGCCACGTCGAAGCACCGGGTGTCGCAAGTACTCGACAGCCGCAGGGGGAAGCCTGAGTCGACCGACGACAAGCATTTCCGCACACGAGTTCGGGCTTACCAGTAGACGCCTGCATCCGCAGGAATGGGAGAAGGGTTCTTGCACTGCACCAACATCTCACCACTCGCCGGAGTGAAGGTGACGATGTCGAAGTCTCCGGCACAGGTTTTCCGGGCGAAGACCATGCAGTAGCCCGAGGTGCCACACTCGAGCTGCATGAGGTGCTCGCCGTGGGGCCCGATGACGTCCGGGTTCACGACCCACGCCGTCCTGGCAATGCACGCCGGAAATGCCACCAGAAGCGCCGCCCACAAAGTGCACCGCCTCATGAATTCCCGGCCCCTTGTACGAGACGCGCTCGCGTAGAGCTCCCCATTCCTCCTAGTGCGTTGCGGGCCGCGGAGCACCCGAGACGCCCCCGTCCAGGCCGCTCTTGCACTGCACCAACATGGTGTCCGTCGTTCCACTCTTGTAGCCGCCAGAGACGCTGTTGGTGACGAGGTCG
>Ga0302325_10024607_pt1 | contig 12519 bp, 13 predicted proteins | sample Palsa_T0_2_FD_201948 | JGI IMG/M metagenome (GOLD analysis project Ga0302325, IMG submission 201948) | Peat permafrost microbial communities from Stordalen Mire near Abisko, Sweden - Palsa_T0_2 | ecosystem: Environmental > Terrestrial > Soil > Palsa > Peat permafrost | place: Sweden: Abisko...
GACCACAACCGTCACCAGCACTCAAACCCCGACGATCACTCAAACTCCATCCGCGACGCCTACTGCGACTGCGACCGCATCGCTGACCGCAACTTCAACGCCGACGGCCACTGTCAGTGCAACCGCCACATCTACTGCCACGGCGACGGTCTCACGTACGGCGACCGCCACAGCCACTCCGACTGCGACAGCCACTAGCACGGCGACCGTCACAGCCACTCCGACTGCGACAGCAACTAGCACGGCGACCGTCACAGCCACTCCGACTGCGACACCCACTATCACGGCGACCCCCACAGCCACTCCGACTGCGACAGTCACTATCACGGCGACCCCCACAGCCACTCCGACTGCGACAGTCACCACGACGGCGACTGCTAGTGCTTCGTCTACTGCGACTCCGACCGCTACCGCGACGCGCACCGCGACTGCTACAGCCACGGCGACGGCCACATCAACTGCGACCGCGACGCCGACCGCAACCCCCACCATGACGCCCACGCCGATGCCCACAGTTGGGGCTGCGCTTTCGGTCTCCCCGAGCTCAGCGAGCTTTTCCGCGAAGGTAGGCAAAAAAAGCAAAGCCGTAAAGATTACCGCGGATAACCAGGGAAGTGTCGCGATCACCATGATGGGTACTCAGGTAAGCGGCGCTTTCTCGCAGTCAACAACCTGCAGTGGCTCGTTGAAACCCAAAAAGAAATGCACTTACTCGGTTGTCTTCGCTCCGATCGCAACCGGCGCGAGCGCTGGCACTCTGACCATCCACAACAACGGCTCCAGCGGTACGAAAACTGTCAGCCTGTCTGGCACCGGAGATTAGCTCGAACGAAAAAAAGAAAGGCGGCCCGATCCCTGGCCGCCCTTCGTCGAGTACTCGATTGTAACTGACTAGCCCTTGGGCAAACCGAGCACTCGCTCGCCGATGATGTTGTGCTGGATCTCACTCGTGCCGCCCGCAATCGTCAGCGCCCTCGACGCCAGCATCCGGTACGACCACTTGCCCTTGTCCATCGCATGCGGCGCGTGGAATTCCAGCTGGCTGTACGGTCCCAGAATCTCCATCGCGAACTTGTTCATCCGCAAATTGAGTTCGCTGGTGCATAGCTTGAGCAGTGAGCCCTCGGGCCCTGGCGGCAAGCCCTTGAGCCGGCGCGTCAGTTGGCGAAATCCCGTGTAGCGCAGCGCCGCGGCCTCGCACGCGAAACCTCCCAGTCGCTGCCGCACGCTGGTGTCGTCCGACGCCGTATGCCCGTTGCTGCGCACCGACTTCGCCAGCCCGACCAATTCCTTGACCTGGCCCATCATGTCGCGGCCGCCGCCGATTCCCGACCGCTCGAACATCAGCGTCGTAATCGCGACCTGCCAGCCCTGGTTCTTCTCGCCCATCAGGTTCTTCTTCGGCACCTTCACATCTTCGAAAAACACTTCGTTGAAATTCGCGTCGCCCGTAATCTGCACGAGCGGGCGAACCGTCACTCCGGGGCTGTGCATGTCGACCAGGATATAGCTGATGCCCTTATGCTTGGGCGCGTCGGGATCGGTGCGCACCAGCAGGATACACATGTCCGCATGATGCGCGTCCGAGGTCCACACCTTCTGCCCGTTGACGATGAAATAGTCGCCTTCCTCGATCGCGCGCGTCTGCAGGCCGGCCACGTCAGACCCGGCGCCGGGCTCGGAATATCCCTGGCACCAGAGTTCGTCAGCCGACAGGATTTTCGGCACGTAGCGCTTCTTCTGCTCTTCGGTGCCCCAATGAATAATCGTCGGGCCGACCAGCATGATGCCGAGTCCGTTGACCAGCATCGGCGAGTTAACTTTCGAGAGCTCTTCGTTGTAGATGATCTGCTGCGTCAGCGTCGCGCCGCGTCCGCCGTATTCCTTGGGCCAGCTGATTCCGACCCAGCCGCCTTCGTGCATCTTCTTGTGCCACTCGACCCGCCGCTTCCAGTCGTCGGCGCTGCTCTCGCGCATGAAGTCGCTGCCCTCTTCCGAGGCTCCCGCCTTGGGCAGGTTGGCCTTGAGCCAGCCGCTAAACTCCGCACGAAACGCCTCGTCTTCGGCGCTGAACTTGAAATCCATGGGTGCCCTCCGCTTGGTTCCCTAACACTTGTTATATAGAACAGCGGGCGGCGTCCATTCAAGAACGCGTATAGACGTCCGGATCCACGATTTCCATCATGATGGGCGACGGATTGTCGACCGGCGTGAACCCGAACTGCGCGTATAGCCCATGCGCGTCGCGCGTGCCGAGACTCCATCGCCGCAACCCCTGCAAATCCGGATGCGCCATGATCGACGCCATCAACTCCTTGCCGAGCCCGCGCTCACGATACGGCTCGAGGATGAAAACGTCGGCGATATAGGCATACGTCGCGAAGTCGGAAATCACGCGCGCAAAGCCGACCTGCCCGGCGCCGTCGTAAACGCCAAAGCACAGCGAATTCTCAATCGCCCGAACCACCGTCGCGCGTGGAATTTCCGCCGCCCAGAACGACCGCGCGAGAAACCGGTGAATCGCATCCACGTCGAGCTGCGACCGATCCGTGCTGATCAGAAATCTGCCCGTCTTCATCACCACCATCGCCGTCATGTGATTCTCGCTCCTCGATTTGCAGGCAACCGGTACTCCCTCACATGCGCCGGCATGGCAGTCGACGCAGCGAGCCGCGCATCGGCGATCGGCGCCAGCGCCTGTGAAACGATCGGAATCTGTCCAGCCCAGATTGGCAACAGGTAGTCGGCTTCGTCGTCGATCGCGTCGCCACCTCTTAGCTTCGCCGACGCCTCGACGATTGGCAGCGACAGCACCGACGTGGCCGCAAGCTCCTTCTCGTTTGGCTGCCGGATGTGATCCCAGCGACCGGGCGCCACGTGATCAATCAGCCCCTTCATCACGGCCAACTTCTCGGCCCGGTCGGTGACCAGGGCAGCCGCGCCAAGAATCACCACTGAACGATAGTTGACCGAATGATGGAACGCGGATCGCGCCAGCACCAGGCCATCGATATGCGTGACCGTGACCGCAAGCCGAGTTCCCTCAGCCGCAGCACCCAGCATCCGGCTCGCCGCCGACCCGTGCACATAAAGCCGGTCGTCAATTCGTACATGCAGCGTCGGAATCACGTAGGGCTGTCCGCCGATGGCAAAACCGACATGGCACACCAGCGCGGTATCGAGGATGCCGTAGATGGCGTCAACGTCGTATGAGGCGCGCTTGGGCAGGCGCTTGACCCGGGTGCGCGCGGTCGGCGCGATTAGGTTACTTTTGTTGACAACTTCGGCTGGCGGCATCTGCTCTACGGGTTCTTCCATCGGCTGGGCCCTTTTGTTACAGTACGTAACTATGAACGTATCGGTACAATATCAAATCCGCGGAGACTCAAGCAACCTGATCGCCGCCAGCATCGAAAATGGAATACGAAGCGGCCGCCTCCGCGTCGGCGAGCGGCTGCCGACTGTACGCGCGCTTGCGGCGCGCCTGCGCGTCAGCCCGACCACCGTCGCGGCCGCGTACAACGCCCTGCGCGTGCGTGGATTGGTGCATGGCTCCGGGCGTCGCGGCACTGTCGTCAACCGGCGGCCGCCGCTGCTGACGCGCGCGGTCTTTCCGCCGCCTGCGCCGGGGTTGCGCAATCTCGCCGACGGCGGCCCGGACCCTGCGATGCTCCCGCGGCTGAAGCCATATCTTGGGCGGCTCGTCGGAATCCAGGGCCGCTATGGCGACGCGGAGAATCGCCCGGCGCTGCTCGCGCTCGCCGCGCGGCAGTTCAAGAGCGACGGGGTTGCGGCCGAATCGATCGCGGTTGTAAGCGGCGCGCTTGATGCGGTCGAACGCGTGCTGCAGGCCCATCTGCGGCCCGGCGACGTTGTCGCGGTCGAGGATCCGAGCTACACCGGCGTGCTCGACCTGGTTGCGGCGCTGGCGCTGGTGACGGAGCCGGTTGCGATCGATGATTCGGGCCCGATTGCTGCGGATCTGAATCGCGCACTCAAGCTTGGTGCGAAGGCGTTTATTCTGACGCCGCGTGCGCAGAATCCCAGCGGCGCCGCGCTCGATCGCAAGCGCGCTGCTGAGTTGCGCCATGTGCTGGCTGCTTTTCCCGAGGTTGTGTTGATCGAGGACGACCATGCGGGTCCTGTATCCGGCGCGCCTGCGATTACGTTGTCGGGCGGGCGGGCGCATTGGGCGACTGTGCGGTCGGTATCGAAGTCGCTCGGGCCTGATTTGCGGGTTAGCGTGATGGCGGGGGACGCTTTGACTGTTGCGCGCGTGCAGGGGCGGCAGAGTTTGGGGCCGCGATGGGTCAGCCATATCCTGCAAGACCTGGTCGCTGCGATTTGGGCTGATGAGGCTACGCCTGCGCTACTGCAGAGGGCCGCAGATACTTATGCGAATCGACGGCGCGCGCTGATTGAAGCGCTCGCGCAGCATGGAATAGAGGCGCGCGGGCGCTCGGGACTGAACGTGTGGGTGCCAGTCGCGGAGGAAGCGGCAGTGGCCAATGCGATGGCATCGAAGGGATGGGCGATTCGCGCCGGCGAGTGTTATCGAATCAAAAGCGCGTCGGGAATTCGTGTGACCGTGTCGGACCTGCCGCCCGAAGATGCGCGCAAGTTCGCGGGCGATCTCGCCGAGTCGATCAGGCCTCGCGCGCGCGCTCAGTCTGCGTAGGAAAGAAAATTCACTCTATTAATGTGAAACCCGCCGTGGGTTTCACGCTTCCCTGGGCAGGGGTGATCCCTGCACCCGGTATTAAAGAAGATGCGCCGCGCTTGGGCGCCCTTTTTTGGAGGGCGCCCTTGCTTTCGGTTTTGGTGCTGGCGGGGTTGTTATTCGAGGCGCCAGAGGGAGCGGGCTGCGGTGGCTGAGCGCTCGATGAACTTTTTGCCGTATTCGATTTGGGCGTCGAAAATCGGGGCAAGCGGGGTTTCCTTGGCCCATTGGGTGGCTGAAGCCTGGAGGTTCATGGCCTGCTTGGCCATTTTCTCGCTGGTGTCGATGTACCACGCGGCAAACTTCTTCGCGCCCTCGACGGTGAACAGGCTGCCCATGCTGGTCAAGCCCTCGAACATTGAACCGTTCTCTTTCTCTGCCATTGCCTCTTCTCCTGATATGCGGCGCGACTCGAGCGCGCCGGTTGGTTTGCTAACACTGTGGATCGAAGTTGTTTTGGCCGCAGCCTCGATGGCGGCGGCGATCTTCTGGGACGACAGGTTTGGTTTGAGACCTTTATCGGTGCGTTTTCTCGGCCGCTTGTGCGGTGGGGCCGGCGGTTTTGTTTCTTCAGTCATTGTGTGTTTGCGATTCGTGCTTGAGCCGTTCGGAACCTAACCCCTAACCCCTTCCCGCGCGGCAAGGGGGACCGGATTTGGAAAGCGCGGTGCTGATCATTTCAGTTGTCGCGGGCGCTTAGCCAGGTTGCGATTTGGGGCCATAGGCGCTTGAGGGAGTCGGAGCTGATGGCTGCGCCCATGTGGCCGGTTGGGAAATGCAGGTTCTCCTTGTCTTCGCTTGAGACCAGATCCGGCAGCGGTTCGCTCGAGAGCGGGTTTACGATGTCGTCGCGGTCGCCGATCACGTTGAGCAGCGGGCACATGATGCGCGACAGGTCCGCAATCTTGTTGCCTACCTTCATCGTGCCGTTCATGAGGGAGTTCTCGCGCCACATCTCGGAGGTCTCGAGGAAGATCTGGCCGGCCATCGCGACGTCGCTATGGAGCCATTGCTCGAACAGCTTGAAGGTGTCGAGGTAGCCGGGGCGGGCGGAGCTGCGGTACGCGCCGACGAACTTGTCTAGCATATGATGGGTCGGGGCGAGCGTGTTGAAGAACGAGTAGATCATCCAGGCGGGCGCGTTGCCGTACAGGTCGACGATCATTTTGGCGCTGCGCGAGGACATGGCGGCGGTCAGGTTCTCGATCGGCAACTGGCGCACGCTGGTATCGAGCGGAATCGTCAGCGAGATGAGATTTTTGACGTTGCCGCTGTGGAGTGCGCTGTAGATCAAGCCGAGCAGGGCGCCGAAGCAATAGCCGAGGATCGAGATCTGCTCGATGCCGGTATAGATCTGGATGGCGCGGACGGCGTTGGCGATTTCGGTGTTGACGTAGGAGTCGAAGCCGCGATTTTTGTCGCCGGTGCGGGGCGGAATCCAATCGATCAGGTAAACGTCGAAGCCCTGTTTGACCAGAAATTCGACGACGCTGCGGCCGGGCTGGAGGTCGAGGATGAAGGGGCGCTTGATGAGCGAGTAGATGAGGAGCAGGGGCACGCGCTTTTTGTTTTCGCCGCGCGCTTCATAGTGGCGCAGGCGGACGAGGCCGGACTCGTAGATGATGCGCGAGCGCGTGGCCGGCGGCGGATCGTCCATGGTGGCGCCGAAGCCGGTGCGAAACGCGTCAAGCGTGCGCATCGTGCCTTCCATCCAAAGGGAAGCGATATCGTTAATTGCCGACATCTTCACCTGCCTCCGTCGGATCTTCGCCGGGCCATCCGGACCATACCGAGAACTGGTAAACGCTGGCCTTGCGCGGTTCGGCGAGGCCGGGCTCGACGAGCGCGACCGGGTGGCCGTTTCTGGATTTTTCGACGGCCTTCTGGTTGACGATGGATTCGCGGACGGCGATATGGAGTTCGCTGGCGAAGTCGTCCCTGGAATCGCGGTCGGCGACGGCGTCGCGAAGTTCCTCGCGCATCGAGCGAACCTCGCCGCGAATTGCCTCGACCTCGGTGGCGGACGGGAGGCCGACCGCGGGCCATAGTGCCGCGAAGAACGCGCCGGCGACGGCGGCGTTGAAGCGCTGGTATCGGAGCATGATGTCGATTGCGCCGCCGAGAACATTACCGACGGCAGGACTGGCCAGCATGCGATTGGTTGCGTTGTTGGCGACGCCGACGACGGTGTCGTAGGCCTTCCATCCGAATTCGTGGAGCTGGCGATCGATTCCGCTATCGGCAATCCCTGCGACGAGCCGCTTGACCTTGGTGGTGGGCGGCTCGGGCATCAGGGTCTGAGCAAGCTTGAGCATCTCGTCAGTAAAGGAAGAGTCGGTGGTGTTCAGTTTGCTCCTTGAGTGGTGCTGGTTGTTGTCGTTTGTATCGGCCATGGCAGTGTCCCCTCTTGGGTTCCGGTGATCGTGAGTCAGTCCTGACGTAAGTAAGTTGCGGTAATATGACAGTTAGGTCAAGCATTAGATACACTTACGGATGTCGCAGGTGTGACAAAAGCAGTAAATCGGGGGGAGAAATCGAGCGTGGTGTCACATTCGCGACAATTGGGCGGATTGTGGTAGTGGGGAGGGGTGGCGAGCTTTTTGTGAGTTGAGAAGACAGAATCTTGAATCGCGGGCGTAATAGCCCGCTCTAAAAGGACCCTCACCTTCATCCTCTCCCTTGCAGGGAGAGGAGACGGAATGAAGGCGGGCACGGCGGCCCGCCCCACTACACGGGGAATATGGCTGGGGAAATCGATCCGAAGGCGATTGCGCGGCTTAAGTCGTTGTCGTGGATGCGCGAAGAGCAGGCGGCGAAGCTGGCGGCGGCTTCGGTGCCGCTGAAGGTGCCGCGCGAGGACGCGATTTTCAAAGAGGGCGAGGCGTCGAGTCATGTCTATGTGCTGCTGACGGGAGTGGCGAAGCTGTGTTACGTGAATCGGGAGCAGCGGGTGCTGGTCGGATTTGTCGGGCCGGGCGAGGTTTTCGGATTGTCGTCGCTGCTGCCGCAGACGACGCGGCCGTTTCGATGCGAGGCGTACAGCGATTGCCTCGTGGCGGTGGTGAAGCCCGAGGTTTTTGTCGATACGGTGCTCGGCGTTCCATTGGAGCGCCTCAGTTTGATCCTCGACGTGACGGTCGGGCGCTGGTGGGGAATGGTGGTGCGCTACGCGAACTTCGTCGGGCTGGGACTGCGCGAGCGGCTGGCGGGAGCGCTGCTGGAGCTGGCGGAAAAATTCGGCGTGCGCGACTCGCGCGGCACGCTGCTGACGATCAAGCTGACGCATGCGGACTTGGCGGAGCTGGTGGGAGCGTCAAGGCAGCGGACGACCGAGCAGCTCAACGACTTCGAGCGCGAAGGAGTTATCGCGCGGGACGGGCGGCGGCTGATAATAGTGCCGGAGAAACTGTGGCAGCTTGCGCAGACGCCGCATACCGACTGAAGATCAGGAAGACATAAAAAATGGCAGCGGATAAATTCGTCAACGCTAACGGACTGCGGCTTCATTACCTGGACTACGGCAATGAGGGTGCGCCGTGGGTTGTTTGTACTCATGGGTTGAGCCGCAACGCGCATGTGTTCGATGATCTCGCGCCTCATCTGGCGGCGAAGTATCACGTTATCGCCGTCGATGTGCGCGGCCGCGGCGACAGTGAATGGGGGCCGCCGACGGAATATCTGCCGCAGAATTACGTGACCGACCTGGCGCGAATGCTCGAGGAGTTGGGCGTGGCGCGCGTCAGCCTGATTGGCACCTCGATGGGCGGGATGATCTCGATGATGTATGCGGGCGGATGGCCGGAGCGCGTCGAGCGGCTGGTGCTCAACGATATCGGATGCGACATCGATCCCGAGGGTGTGGCGCGAATTGCCGGCAAAGTCAGCGGGGCGCCGGAACGGTTCAAGGATATCGACGAGGTCGTCCAATATTACAAGAAAAATTACCCGGCGATGGCGAAGATGGCGGACGACGTCGTCGCGGAGCAGGAGAAGTGGTCGGTCAAGCCGGGCGCGGATGGTGGATTGGTGTGGAAGATGGACCCCAACGTCAGGCGGCCGCTGCGGGGGAGCACGGCGCAGCAGCGCCTCGATTTGTGGGTGCCGTACGCGCGGATCGCGTGCCCGATACTGATCGTGCGCGGGGCGGAGAGCGATATCCTGGCGAGTGCGACAGCGCGAAGGATGTGCACGGTGCATAAGAGGGCGAAGGTGGTCGAGGTGCCGGGCGTGGGTCATGCGCCGTCGTTATCGGAGAGCGAGGCGGTGGGGGCGATCGGGGATTTCTTCGGGGTTTAGTTTTCTAAGCCAGGCGCGGAACTGAAGAATTTTGGTCCCTCACCGGCCGCGCGAAGCCGCGCGTCGGCCTCTCCCCTCGGGGGGCGAGGCGAATTTCCGTTGCGGCGGCGGATCCGGGATTCTTCGCTTCGGTGTGGAAATGACAGAAGTGGCATGACAGAGATCGCATCGCGTAGCGATGCGAGGAACCTAACCCCTTCCCGCGCGGGAATGGGGATCGGATGCCGAGGACTTTAGTGCGGGAACTCTACCATCACTTTCGCGCGGGTGCCTGGGCGCTTTAGCTCGACGAACATCTCGGGGACCTGGTCGACTTCGATAACGTCGGTGATCATCGGGGTCGCGTCGATGGTGCCGTTGGCCAGCGCGTCGATGGTGTGCTGGAATTCGGCGCGGGTGTAGGCGAGGGCGAAATTGATTTGCACTTCCTTCATCACGCAGGTCAACGGGTAGATGCTGTCGGATTCCAGACATACGCCGATGACCACGATGTGGCCGTGACGACCGACCATCCCGATGGCGGCGGGGAGGGTGGACTTCACGCCGATACATTCGAAGACGATTTCGGGCGGGCGGCCGGTGATCTCGCGCACCGCTTCGGCAGGATCGCCTTCCGTCGGATTGACGACCGCGTCGGCGCCGAGTTTCATGGCAAGCTCGGTGCGGCCTGGCGCGAGTTCGGATACTACCACCGCGCTGGCGCCCCTGGCCTTGGCCCAGATCAACGTGGAGAGGCCGATGGGCCCAGCGCCCATCACGACTACCCCCATGCCCGGTTCGATTTTCGAATGATTGACGCCGTGGAGGCCGACCGAGAGCGGCTCGACCAGCGCGCCGGCGCGAGAGCTGACGTTGGCGGGAAGTTTGAGGAGGCTGGCGGCGCTGCATGCGACGAATTCGGCGTAGGCGCCGGGGAGCTGGCCGAGGCCGAGGCTGAGGAGCTTATGGCAGTGCATCGCGTCGTCGCGCCGGCACCATGCACAGACGCCGCATGCGATGTACGGCAGCGAGGTGACGCGATCGCCGAGCTGGTAGCCGTCGACGCCGTCGCCGAGCGCGTGGATTTCGCCGCAGAATTCATGGCCCATCACGGTGTCCGTCGCCATGCCGAGGCCGTAGTGGACGGCGTGCAGATCGGAGCCGCAGATTCCGCAATTGTGCACCTTGAGGACAACTTCACCGGTGCCGGCGATGGGGCTGGGCAGATCGATGACTGCCATCTCGTCTCTTTTCTTGAACACCGCTGCTTTCATCAAGAACCACCTTTTCCGGGCGCGACAGGCGAACGGATCGGAGCTTACATCTGTTTCTGCTGTATCAGTTCTATCTTGTAGCCGTTGGGATCCTCGATGAACGCGATGGCGGTGGTGCCATGCTTCATCGGGCCGGGCTCGCGCACGACGTTGACGCCTTTTTGCTTCAGATCGGCGCATTTCGCGTAGATGTCGTCGACCCCGAGCGCGACGTGGCCGTAGGCGGTGCCGAGGTCGTACTTCGAGGTGCCCCAGTTCCAGGTGAGCTCGATGACGGCGTTGTCTTTTTCGTCGCCGTAACCGACGAAGGCGAGGGTGAACTCGCCGCCGGGGAAGTCGTGCTTGCGCAGCAGCTTCATCCCGAGCTTATCGCAGTAGAACTTCAGCGATTCGTCGAGGTTGTTGACACGGAGCATCGTGTGGAGCAGGCGCATGTGATTATCCTTTGGGCTTTTCCCCTGAGCGCGCGCGCTTCGAGTCGATTGCCCGGGTCAGCTCGCTCTTGATTTCGGCGAAGACGTCCTCGGTCGGTGCGATGCCCGCGGCCTTCATCCGCTGGACCAGCTCGTAACGCTCGAGCGCGAGTATCTGTTTGGCTTCATGCTCATGCAGGCGCTTGACGCGGACCAGTTCGAGGACGGCAAGCTCGCGGACGCGCGCGGCAAAGTCGGATTCGGTGAACTGGGCGTCGAAGATATCGTCTGGCAGATCGAGTTTGAGATTCACAACCGTGCTGCGAGTTTCCGCAATCGGGAAAGTATTGTCAAACGAGTGTAAGGGAAGGATGGGAAGGGGAAATCACTTTATCTAATTTGAAACCCGCGGTCGGTTTCAGCAGGGGTGACCCCTGCACCCAGTATTAAGAAAGAGAAAGATGCGGGACCGCGTCCCTGTTAGGAGTCTTTTGGGTTTGTTCCTTAATGCTGAGGGGACGTCTGCTCTTTGCCTCGCCCGCGAGGGGAGAGGCCGACGCGCGTCCGCGCGCGGCGGGTGAGGGACAAAAATTCTTCAGTTTTGCGCGCGGATCCGGTCCGCCCGCCTTTGCAGAGTGCCGGGTTATTGTTTTAAGTTCTAGCGCGATGCGGTCATTTGGGTGATCGTCAACCAGCCGGTGCAGGCCGCCGAGCCGTGCCAGGAGAAATGCGCGATGGATTTCAATTTCAATCCTGAAGACGAAGCGTTCCGGATGGAGTTTCGCGCGTGGCTCGATGCCAACAAGCATTTCGCGCCGCATATGGGCGAGACCACGATCGGGATGGCCGAGGGCAGGGGCGAGTTCGACGCGCAGAAGCGCTGGGCGAAGAAGATGGCCGAGGGCCGGTGGCTGGCGCCGAGCTGGCCGGAAAAATACGGCGGACGCGGCGCGGGGATTTTGCAGAATATCGTGTACAACGAAGAGCTCGCGCGGGCGGGGCTTTCGGCGCCGATGATCGGAATGGGTGTGAGCCTGTTCGGGCCCACCTTGTTGCATTGGGGGAACGAGGAGCAGAAGCAGCGGTATATTCCGCCGATAATGAAGGCGGAGGAAATCTGGTGCCAGGGATATTCGGAGCCGGGTTCGGGATCCGACCTCGCGTCGCTGCAGACACGCGCGGTGGAAGACGGCGACTACTTCGTCGTCAACGGGCAGAAGGTGTGGACGTCGATCGCGCAGCATGCCGACTGGATTTTTCTGCTGGTGCGGACCGATCCCGACGCGCCGAAGCATAAGGGGATCAGTTATTTGATGGTCGATATGCACAGCCCCGGCGTGACGGTGCGGCCGCTGGTGCAGATAACGGGCAACAAGGGATTCAACGAAGTTTTTTTCGAAGACGTGCGCGTGCCGAAGAAGAACCTGGTCGGCGAGAAGAACCAGGGCTGGCAGGTGGCGATCACGACGCTGATGTTCGAGCGGTCGGGCGGCGGGGGCGATCGCGGCGGTATGTCGCAGGTGCGCGAGCTGACGGCGCTGGCGAAATCGCTGCAGCGCAACGGCGCGACGGCGTGGGAAGACGCGAGCGTGCGGCAGAAAATTGCGGAGTTCGCCTGCGAGGCGATGGCGCTGCGCTACACCGGCTACCGGCAGCTCACGCGGCGGCTGAAGGGCGTGCCGCCCGGGCCGGAAGGCTCGATGATGAAGCTGTGCAGTACCGAGCTGAACATTCGGATTCAGCTGTTCGCGATGGAGCTGCTTGGGCCGTACAGCCAGATGGAGTACAAGGCGCCGTTTGCGATCGACAAGGGCAAGTGGTCGTTCCGGATGCTGGC
>Ga0302325_10024608_pt1 | contig 12519 bp, 11 predicted proteins | sample Palsa_T0_2_FD_201948 | JGI IMG/M metagenome (GOLD analysis project Ga0302325, IMG submission 201948) | Peat permafrost microbial communities from Stordalen Mire near Abisko, Sweden - Palsa_T0_2 | ecosystem: Environmental > Terrestrial > Soil > Palsa > Peat permafrost | place: Sweden: Abisko...
GTCGGCAACCAGACCACCATCGGGCGCATCATCTCCCGCGTCGAAGAGGCGCAACACGACCGCGCGCCCATCCAAACCGTCGGCGAGAACTTCTCCCGTCGCTTCGTGCCGATCTCGTTCATCGTCTCGGCAATCACCCTGGCCCTCACCGGCGATGTCCGGCGCGCGATGACGATGCTGCTGATCGCCTGCCCGTGCGCGGTGGGCCTGGCGACCCCGACGGCGATCAGCGCGGCGATCGGCAACGGCGCTCGCCGCGGCATCCTGATCAAGGGCGGGTCGCACCTGGAGCAGGCCGGCCGGGTGGACGCGATCGTCTTCGACAAGACCGGCACGCTCACGGTCGGGCGCCCGGTGGTCACGAACATCATTGCGTTGCACAATGATTGGCAGCCTGAGCAGGTGCTCGCCTACGCGGCCAGCTCAGAGTTGCACTCTCGCCATCCACTGGCCGAGGCCGTGATCCGCTCGACCGAGGAACGCCGCATCATCATTCCGCCGCACGAGGAGTGCGAGGTGCTGGTCGGGCTGGGCATGCGAACCTGGGCCGACGGCCGGACCCTGCTACTGGGCAGCCCATCGCTGCTGCGGTCGGAGAACGTCGAGGTGTCCCACGAGGCCGCCGACTGGGTCGACAAGCTGCGCCGTCAGGCCGAGACCCCGCTGCTGCTCGCGGTGGACGAGACGCTGGTCGGGCTGATCAGCCTGCGCGACGAGATCCGTTCCGAGGCGCCCGAGGTGCTGAAGAGGTTGCGCACCAATGGGATCCGCCGAATCGTCATGCTCACCGGCGATCACCCCGACATCGCGAAAGTCGTTGCGGGCGAACTCAATATCGACGAGTGGCGGGCCGAGGTGATGCCCGAGGAGAAGCTCGAGGTGGTGCGCCAACTCCAGGACGAGGGCTACATCGTCGGGATGGTCGGCGACGGCATCAACGACGCCCCGGCGCTGGCCGCGGCGAACATCGGCATCGCGATGGGGCTGGCCGGCACCGACGTCGCGGTCGAGACCGCCGACGTCGCGCTGGCCAACGACGACCTCCGGCGGCTACTCGACGTCGGCGACCTGGGCGCCCGCGCGGTCGAGGTCATCCGGCAGAACTACGGCATGTCGATCGCGGTCAACGCCGCCGGGTTGCTCATCGGCGCCGGCGGCGCACTGTCACCCGTGCTCGCGGCGATCCTGCACAACGCGTCATCCGTCGCCGTCGTCACGAACAGTTCACGGTTGATTCGGTACCGCTTGGACTGAACGACCATCGGCCCCGACGCCGACCTCGTACGATGTGCGCAACCGGCGAAAGGCTCGATCGGTGGAAGGATGCGCTACGTGTCATCGACTCCGCTCGACCCCGTTGCCAGCGAACGACTCTCGCACGCCGACAAGGTCTTCACGTCGGATCTGTCCATCAACGAATTCGCAATCCTGCACGGGTCCGGTTTCGAACCACTCGATCTCGTGATGGGCGTCTCCGTCTACCACGTGGGCTACCAATTCGCCGGCATCCGGCAACAATCCGAGCTGCCGGTGCTGACCGAGGCGACATATCGGGCGCGCTGGAACGCCATGGCCCGCATGCAGGCCGAGGCCGACTCTCTGGGCGCCGACGGCGTCGTCGGTGTCCGTCTGGAATGGCGTCAGCACGGCGCTGAATCGGAGCACTTGGAATTCATTGCGGTCGGAACCGCGGTGCGCTACACCCCTAAACCAGGCTCGTTTCGGCGGACCAATGGGCAGGCTTTCTCCAGTCATCTGTCCGGACAGGACATGGCGACCCTGCTCCGATCGGGTTTTGCGCCGGTGGCGTTTGTCATGGGCAACTGCGTCTTTCACATTGCTGCGCAAGGCTTTCTGCAAACCTTGCGACAAATGGGCCGCAACGTCGAGATGCCGCAGTGGACAACGGGAAACTACGAAGCGCGCGAGTTGGCCATGTCGCGCATGCAAAGCGAAGCCGAGCGCGACGGTGCGTCCGGCGTCGTCGGGGTGCATTTCGCCATCCAGAACTACGCCTGGGGCTTCCACACGGTGGAGTTCTACGCCGCCGGCACGGCGGTGCGTCGCAGCGGGACAGCCGAAACCATCTCGCCGTCGTTCGTGCTGGCCATGAACGACTGATGGCGGCTTTCGATGCCGAGCGAGTAAGCCGCACCGTCACCGATGCGCTGGCCGGACCGGGCGGAATCGCGTTGGTGATCAACGTTTTTGCCGGGCTGCCAGGCGTTGCGCATACCGCTGGCCGTCGGGGAATGTTCAGGTCGCAACCCGCACGGCTGCAAATCAGCGATTGGCGCTACGAGGTGACTCAGGATGGCCGGTTGATGGCGGCACACGTGGTCGGCGGCATCGTGATCGGCGAAGAGGTCCTGCTGGCAGAGGCGGTGGGGCCGCACCTCGCCCGCTCGCTCGGACAACTGGTCGCCCGCTACGGTCCCAGCGTGGTCCCGAACATCGACGCGGCGGTGGATGCGTTGAGCGCCGGCGCGGGGTGAGCAAGGCCATCGTCACCGAGCGAACAGCTCGCGGCCCAATTGCGAACAGCAATGTCGCGGGAATGCGATAATGCCCGGGTAAGGCGATGACGATGTAGGAAGCCGGTGCAAATCCGGCGCGGTCCCGCCACTGTCATCGGGGAGCGAACCTCACTAGCCACGGCCGCGAGCTGGAAGGCGAGGCGAGCAGCGATCCGAGAGCCAGGACACTCGCGTCGTCGCATACTGCGAACCGGGACGGTGTATCCCGAGAGAGCTGACGGGTCGATGTCACGCCGTTTCTGGGTCCCTGCTGAACCCAGCACTGCAGACCTCCCTGCCGTACTGGCCGAGATCGCGCAGATCAACACCTACTTCGCCATCGGCACCGGACCCGTCGACAACAGCTGGTGCTCCGTGCACCAGCTCTACACCGACCGCGACCTGCTGGGCGGCATCGTCGAGCGGGTGCAGGCCCGCCTCGATGCCGCGGAGCCGCGAGTCGCCGCGTCGATCTTCTACCTCGGCTTCGCCGCGCGGCTGTGGTCGATCGGCATCGGCGCCGTCGCCGGCCACCAACTGCTGCCCGCACTCGGCGCCGACGAGTTGCTGTTCCATGAATTCGGCGGCCAGATCGCATTGCATATCGCCCGCCCGGTCGCCTGGCGAGGTGACGACCTGGAGACCAGATTGGCTGACGCCGTCCTCGACGCGCACCTGACGCCGTTGTCCACGGCACTGCACCAATTGACCAACGTCTCACCCGAGTTGTTGCGCGGCAACGCCGCATCGGCACTGCTGGGCGCGGCGCGGGAATTTGACCGCCATCGAGCGGCGGCCTCTCCCGGCCCAGCTTGGCAACTCGCCTACCGCCTGTGTGCAGACGAAAGACTGTTCAACACAATCTGTTTCAGCGACCACGACTATCGCCGCAGCAGTTGCTGCCTGTACTACCGCACGCCAAGAGGCGGACTTTGCGGTGACTGCGTTTTCACCCAAATACCTGGCACCGTCGGCAGGAAGGACGCATCATGATTGCCGAAATGTCTGAGAGGGAAGGCCGATGACCGCCCCGATCTTCATGGCCGCGCCCCCGGAGGTGCACTCCGCGCTGCTGAGCAGCGGCCCCGGCCCGGGCTCCTTGCTCGCTGCCGCGCAGGCGTGGAATTCGTTGAGCGTGACCTACACCGAGACCGCCGACGAGCTGACGGCGGTCTTGGAAGCCGTGCAGGCCGGGACGTGGGACGGCCCGAGCGCCGAAGCCTACGTCGCCGCGCACGCGCCGTATCTGGCGTGGCTGACCCAGGCCAGCGCCGACAGCGCCGCGACGGCCGCTCAACAAGAGCTGGCCGCGACGGCCTACACCACCGCGCTGGCCGCCATGCCGACGCTGCCCGAGTTGGCCGCCAACCACGTCACCCACGGTGTGATGCTGGCGACCAATTTCCTTGGCATCAATACTATTCCGATCGCCCTGAACGAGGCCGACTACGCGCGAATGTGGGTTCAGGCCGCCACAGTGATGGGCACCTATCAAACCATTGCCGGCGCAGCGGTCGCGGCGTCGCCGCAGACCACCCCGGCGCCGCAGGTCGTCCAAGCGAATTCCGCTGCGTCGACCGCCGATTCAACCTCAACGTTGCCCCCCGACACCGAGCAGCAATGGATGGATTGGTTGCAGCAGATCGGCTATACCGATTTCTACAACAACGTCCTTCAGCCGATCATCGACTACTTCGACAACAACCCCGCCCTGATATCGCTTTTTTCCGGGATCGATCCATTCCTGACCGAGCTTGGCAATCCGCTGTCCTTCCTCAGCCCGTTCAACGTCGCGTTCGCCCTCGGCTACCCGTTGGATATCGGTTCGTACGTCGCCTTTCTGTCCGAAACGTTCTCGTTCATCGGGGGCGACCTCACCGCGGCATTCGCGACGGGTAGCCCCTATGCCATCGGCTTGACCCTGGTGCTCGACACCGTCGAAGCGATCGGCACAATCATCACCGACACGATCGCGTTGCTGAAGACCTTGCTCGAATCGGTGGTGGCGCTGATCCCGACGGTGCTGCCGCTGTTGACCGTCCCGTTGATTCCATTGGCGGCTGCCCCGTTAGCAGGCTTCGCGGGCCTGGCCGGCTTGGCCGGGCTGGCCGCGATTCCGCCGCTGCCCATTCCCCCGCTTCCGATGCCCCTGGCCATGGCGGCACCACCGGGCCCCACGCCCGTGCCCACGCCGACTCCCGCACCGGCCCCCGCCCCGGCGCAGGTGGTGACCTCTGCCCCGGTGCACACGCCTCCGCCACCACCGCCGACGCCGGCCGGGCCACCGCTGGCCACCATGCAGGGCTACCTGTACATGGTCGGGATCCTGTCCGCGACGGCGCGCAGAGCGGCGAGCCAGGCGGCCAAGGCCAAGGAAGCGCAGCCGGCCGAGGGCACCGGAAACCCAGCCGCGGCAGCCGCCCCGAAGAAGACGCCGGGTGGTCGGCGCCGGCGCTCCACCGTCGAACGACTCGGGCGCGGCCACGAATACATCGATCTGGATGACGAGCCGATCGCATACCCCTCGACGCAAGGGGCCGGACCGCTCGGATTCTCCGGAACGGCAACCAAAGTCAGCGCGGGTGCGGCGACCGGACTGGCCATGCTCGCCGAAGATGACTTCGGCAGTTCGCCTCGCATGCCGATGATGCCGAGCACGTGGGGGAACGATTCCCCCGAGCTGACCGACGACGAATGACGACCCTCGCGGGATTCAGCAGCCGCAGTCCTCGCCGCGCCACGACTTGACGCCCTGCCAGATCGAGGCGGCGGCGATGCCCAGGCCGATCACCGGGTCGAACCACCAGCAGCTCGGCCAGAACGCGACGACGCCCAGACCGACCAGGACCGCTGCGGCCTGCGCACCGCACAGGTAATTCTGAGTGCCTTCGCCCGCGGTCGCCGCCGAGCCCAGTCGATCGGCGAGCCGGTGCTTGGCCCGGCCCAGGATCGGCATCAGCACCAGCGATGCCGCCGTCAACGCGATACCGATCACCGAGGTCTCGGCCTGGTGCGCGTCGAGCAGATGGTGGATGGATTCCGCGGCGATATAGGGAGCGGTCAGCCAAAACGACCAGGCGACGCCGATTTGGGCGCGACGTTCAGCGGTTGGCGACGAGGTGCGCGAACCGGAGAATCGCCAGGCGACCATCGCGCTGGCCAGCGCCTCCGGCAAGCTGCCCAGGGCCCACCCGGTCAGCGCGATGGAGCCGACCGCGAGGCCCTGCCACAGCCCGACCACGCCCTCGGTGAGCATGGCCACCATGCTGACCCAGGCCAGCCGCCACGCCCACTGCGCGCCGTCCTGCCAGGAGGTGTCGTGCGGGTGGGGATGGCCGTGCCCGGTCTCGGCGCAGCAGGCGTCGGCGACAAGGCCAGCCGGATCGCCGATCGAACGGGATTCGGTCACCCAGCGATGTTAGGTCACTATGCAACGGGGGCGTGCCCGCCACACCTCTAGGCGGGGCTCAGGCAGGTGGCAAGGGCCGCTTCATGGTGCAGACGATGCTCCACTCGAAGTAGAACTCGCCGCCCTTGTCGTAGCCCGCGAAGTGATGCGAGACCTGAACGCGCTGCACCGAGGAGTTGACGACCTCCCACCCCTCCGCTCCGTGGGTGTTCGTATGCCGATTCGCCTCGTCGATGACAACCTGCAGGGATGCATTCGTCACGCTGATGAAGGTGGTTTCCCAGCGCTGCGGGGACCATTTGCCATCTGACGCCACCCCAGAATCGGGCACAGGCGAAGGTGCGCTCATAAGGCGGTACCGTACGCGGCCGCGACCCCGGAAAAGTGAATGGAAATTGACCGATGCGTTAAGTGATGTCGATGACTGCATCGGGTCCTGCTGCGGCCGACCCACTTCCTGCCTGGGCGCCCAACGCCCACAACACTTTCGCGATGACAGACGATCCCGACCCAAACATTCCGCCCCCGCCGCCTCCTCTGACCCCGTTCTGCACGCCGCGCGGTGGCTTGTTCGTCGTCGGACCGATCTGCGACGAGATCGGCGTGGGACCTCCCGAAAAGCACGGATAGCCAACCAGCGGCGGCGTTCCGGCACACCGCCACAAGGAAACTCCCAGGATCGCATCGCTACCCTGGCCAGCATGGCGCGCACGGAGAACGACACCTGGGATCTGGCGACGAGTGTGGGAGCCACCGCAACCATGGTGGCCGCGGGCAGAGGCCGAGCCACCCAAGCTGGGCTCATCGACGATCCCTACGCCGAACCGCTGGTGCGGGCGGTCGGGGTCGATTTCTTCACCCGCTGGGCAAACGGTGAGCTCAGCGCCGACGACGTCGACATTCCCGGCCATCCATGGGGCATGCAGCCGATGACCGACCTGATGGCCGTCCGCACGCGTCTCATCGACCAATTCATCACAGACGCGACGGCATCCGGAATCCGACAAGCGGTGATCCTGGCCTCCGGCCTCGATGCGCGCGGCTACCGACTGTTCTGGCCGGCCGACACGGTGGTGTTCGAGATCGACCAGCGGCAGGTGACCGATTTCAAGACCGCCACGCTGGCCGCAGCCGGCGCCGAGCCGACCGTCGACCTACGCGCGGTACCGATCGATCTGCGCGACGACTGGCCCGCGGCCTTGCGGCAGGCGGGCTTCGACGCGCACCGGCCGACCGTGTGGATCGCCGAAGGCCTGCTCGCGTTCCTGCCGCCGGAAGCTCAGGATCGCCTGCTGGACAACATCACCGAGCTCAGCGCCCAGGGCAGCCGACTGGTCGCCGAGATCTTCCTGAGCGCAACGGAGTCATTGGAGGTTATGCAGACCGCGGCGCAGAAGTGGTACGAGCACGGCCTGGACGCTCGCATCGATGACCTCTGGTACGGCGGCGAACGTCACGACGTCGCTACCTATCTTGAAGAATGCGGTTGGCAGACCACCCGGGAGCGGTCCGGGCAGTTGCTGGCCGATGCCGGGCTACCGGTACCGCAACGAAACGAAGGTCAGACCGAAAACTATTACTGCACAGCGCAACTCGACGCGCGCTAGTCGTCAGCCAGCTGGCACTGCCAGAAGCCTACGTCGTGCCAGGCGTTGTGTTTGTAACCAGCCTCGAGAAGATGTCCGACGCGGGCGAATCCGTGCCGCTCGTGCAGGCGGACGCTCGGATCGTTGGGCAGCGCGATCACCGCGACCGCGCTGTGGAATCCCTGCTGGCGCAGGCGGTCGAGTAGCTCGGCGTAGAGCGCGTCACCAACCCCGCGCCGGTGCGCCAACGGATCCACGTAGATGGTGGATTCGACGGTCCAGCGGTAGGCGGCCCGCTCATTCCACGGCCCCGCGTAGGCCACACCGATGACGTGGTCATCGTCGGTCGCGACCAGCCAGGGAAATCGCTGGTGTCGTTGCGCCCACTGAGCGCGTAGCTCCTCGACGGTCTGTGGCTCCGTCCGAAAGTTGAAGACGCTCTTCTCGATGTAGTGGTTGACGATCTCGCAGACGCGTTCGAGGTCTCCGTCGGTGGCGGGCCTGACCCGCGGCGCCCTGCGACTCACGTCGCTTTCGGGCGGTAGCCGTCGATGTCCCTTTCCTCGAGCGATCGTGCGAGCAGTTCGCCCTTTCCGGTCAGCGACAGCCACGCCGAGAACATCCATTTCTCGGGATCGCCATAGTGTTTGACGTACATGTGAGAAATCTTGTGGATGGAATGGTCGAGCGAATGATGCCAAGCCCCAAAGCGTTGCGACTTACCGACGGGCGCGCCGATCCTGAACAGTTCGTCGCTCACCCATTCGCGAATGGCGTCCAACGTTTCGTTCTGCACCTCTACCGGCGAGGCCGCCGGATTCTCGTGTTTGATACGCCCATCCACCGCATTGAGATCGATCGGCCCACCGAGCGCATCAATCAGTAGCTGATTGCGCACGATTTCACGTGTGTTGCTGGTCATTCTGGTCACCGTACAGATCGCGCACGTTAGCCGATACCGCTGTCAGTGCGGGAAGTCGCTGTAGCGTGCACTCATGGTGGATTTTGCGCTGCGCTCGTGTGGACTGCGTGGACACGCAACGTTCGCCCCCGATGAGCCGGAACTCCGGGAGCGTCTGACGGTCGACACCCCGGCCGGAGAAGCCTGGCGTTGCTTGCGCTGCGAGACCTTCGTCGTAGGCCCGCCGCGGCGCAGCGGACCGGCCAACACCGCACCGGAAATCCCCCGCGGACGCTTCATACGGGACCGAACGTTGATGCGCGCGCTCGCGATCGAGCGCGCGTTTCGCTGCGTGATTTTTCTGGCAGTAGCGGCCGGCGTGTTCAAGGTCAACGGGTCACGTGAGCGGTTGCGCCATGCGTTCGACCAAGATCTGCCGTTGCTCAAGCCGTTGGCAAACCAGATCGGCTGGAATCCCGACAATTCCAAGATCATTCACAGTATCGCGCACGCATTCTCACTGTCGTCATCGACGCTGACGTGGATCGCACTGGGCCTGGCCGCCTATGCGCTGATCGAACTGGTGGAGGCGGTCGGGCTGTGGCTGATGCAACGGTGGGGTGAGTACTTCGCGGTGATCGCCACCAGCGTTTTCCTTCCGCTGGAAATCTATGAGCTGACCGAAAAGATCACGGCCCTAAGGCTTTTCGCCCTTGTTATCAACATCGTCGCGGTGGTGTGGCTGTTGTGGAGCAAACGGCTGTTCGGGCTGAACGGCGGCGCCAAGGCGTACCGGGAAGAGCACGAAGCAGAAAGCCTGCTCAGCGTTGAGAGCGCGGGGCTGAGCGGAACCGCCGCCGGCGCAACGGCATAGCTTACGACTGCGCCTGCAGGGCGGCCTGGTGTTGCAGCGCGTAAGCAACCGCACGTGTACGGTTCTGCACGCCCAGCTTGGTCAAGATCGCCTCGACGTGGTGGCCAACCGTCTTGGGGCTGATGTGCAGTTCGGCGGCGATCTCTGGGTTGCTGAGCCCGGCGGCAAGCAGGTCGAAGACCTGGCGTTGGCGCCCGGTCAACGAGTGGGGATCTGAATCCTTGTCCGCCTGCCGCGTGCGCGGGGCTCGCTCGCGCAGCACGGCCAGCCGCTGCTGCGCGCGGCGGGCCGCCGCCTTGGCGCCAAGCTTGCGGAAAGTGGCCAGCGCCTCTTTCACCGCGGAGACGTCGCCGCCGAGTTGTGCCAGCGCCGCATCGTAGGGGCAGCCGCGACCCGTCCACGCTTCGGCAGCGCGCTGCCATTGCCCGCTGATCTCCAAGTCGAACGGGGTGACCGGATCGTGAGCGATGACCTCGATTGTGCTGCCAGCCAATCGAACCCAGCGTTGCAGCTGGCCCGTCTGCCATGGATCGGCGTGTTCGGGGGCGCACGCCAGCCCGGCCAGCGCTTCGGCGAGGGCCCCCTCGTCATCGCCGGCCAACCAGGCCACCTCAGCGCGGGCCGCCCACACCGCCCCGAGGTGGACCAGGTTGGTGGGTTGAGTGTCGGCAGCGGCCTCACCCACCAGGGCGGCAGTCGGCGGCTGGCCACGCCGCGCTCGCAGCAGAGTAAGCGTCACCAGCGGCAGGATGCGGTGCTGTGGGCTGAGCTCGGGCCGGGTGACGATCTGCTCGGCGGTGACGGCGGCGCGATCCCAATCTCCGCTATGTAGCGCCGCCAGCGTTGACGCGGCGGTCAGCAGCGAGCTGAACATACCGAGGTCGCGCTCATCGCAGAACCGGGATGCTTCAGCCAGATAGCCTTCGGCACGGCCTAACTCGCAGCGCAGCACCGCATACCAGTAGATGAGGACACCCAGAACCCCGGCGTGTTCTTCCAGCCCCTCGGTCGACAGCGACTCACGCCACACGCTCGCCAATTCGTCCCAGCCGGTGCCGGTGCTGAATACGGTGGTCAGGGCCGTGTAGCCGCGGGCGCGGATATCGACTGCAGGGTCGTGCAAGTCGCGAGCGAGGGCGTGCGCGCGAGCCGCGTAATCGGCGCAGAGCGGATCCAACGCCAGGGCGCTGATGTGCGCCATATTGATCAGCGACCAGGCCAGCTGCGGCGACGGGCCGAGATCTTCCAGCAATCGCAAGGATGCGTGCGCGGCATCGATGGCTTCGTCTGCGCGCCCCAGCGGCTGCAGCAGACGCGACAGCCACCGCAGGCCGTCGCCCTCTTCGAGCTGATCACCGAGCTTGCGCCGCAACGTGATCGCCTCGCGCAACGATGCGACCGCCGGTTCGGCCTGCCCGCTCAGATAGCAGGCGAACGCGTGTCGCTCCAGCCAGACAACTCGGCGCTCATCGGCAGCCGTGCCGGTACAGCGCAACGCGAGGGCATACAAGCTCGCCGCTTCCCGATTGGCACCCAGCGATGCGGCCCGTTCGGCCGCGGCGATGCCGTAGCGAATGGTTGCTTCGCTCTCACCGGCTTGGTCGGCGTGAAATGCCAGTGCCGCCAGCGCGTTCGGATCATTGGGCGGCTGCGCCAAGACGATCAGTGCCCGCCGGTGCAAATCGATGCGATCGAAGTCCGGGATCTGCGCCACAGTGGCCCGACGGGCGAGTTCATGACGGAAGCCGACGAGTTCCCCTTCGGCGGTCAACACTCCGGCATCAAGGCATTCGTGCAACGCAGTCCGGGCCTCGGGGCACATTTTCTCCAGCAAGGAGACATCGGCTCGCGGCCCGCACACGGCAACCGCATGCACCGTTTCGCGCGCCTTGGCCGACAGCCGCCCAAGCCGGCCATGTACCGCCTCGGAGATGCTGCGCGGCAGGGCTTTCCGGGTCAGCGCATCCGGCCCGGCGGCCAGCACCTCGGTGACGAAGAACGGGTTACCGCCGGTGACATGATGTAACCGCTCAGCGTTGACTCCGCTGCCGGCGGCCAATGCCGACACCGCGGGTAAACTCAACGCCTCCAGAGCAATTCGGCTCACCGCGGCGTAGTTCGCCAGGTCTCCCAACGTGACAGCCAACGGATGGGTGACGGCCAGTTCGTCGTCACGGAACGAGATCACCAGCAACAACCGCAGCGTTGCGATACGTCGCGCCAGGAACCGCACCAGATCCAACGTGGCCCCGTCGGCCCAGTGGGCGTCCTCGATCATCCACACCCATCGGTCGCGGTCACCCAACGCCGCCAACAGCTGTCGATAAATCCGTCCGGTATCCCCCGAGTCGACGGCCGCGGCCAGCCCGGCCCCCGCAGCGGCGTCCAGCCCGGCCAGGGCGTCAGTCAGCGGGCCGAGCGGGCGCGGCGCACCCAGCGGGTCGCACCAGCCGCGTAATACCCGTGGTCCGGAATCGAGTTGACCAACGAACTTGGCGAGCATCGCGGTTTTGCCGACGCCGGCCTCCCCGCGCAACAACACCACTTCCCCGGGGCCGCCCCGAGCTACCCGGCGCGCCAGCCCTCCCAGTTGGGCCAGCGGCGCGTCGCGTTCCAGTAAGCCATCCCCCAAGGTTGGCTCCCATCCTCGAAGCGGCCCCTCGGCGCCGTGTCGCAAAAAATAGGGCGATTACCCCATGAATTGAGTTAGCTGTCAGCGCACACTCATACAAGCGCCCCCGTGCATACACGCACACAGCAAACGCATTTCCGGGACTAATGCCGTTTTGACTTTAGCTCCACCTGCCCTCGGACGCGCGACAACAGCAAATTGACATCGATTAGGCACGTAGCGGACTGCTCACGACCAGTTGAGTTGCTTCGCCCGTGTTCGGGGACGGCCGCCACGCTCTGACCGCTAGCGGTGGCAATTTTCTGACCGACGTCCTGTCGAATCTGTTCTAGGGCACCTGATTCAGCGCAGCAGTGCGCGGCTCATCACCACGCGCTGAATCTGGTTGGTGCCCTCGTAGATCTGAGTGATCTTGGCGTCGCGCATGAACCGCTCCACGGGGAAGTCGGTGGTGAATCCGGCGCCGCCGAAAAGTTGCACGGCGTCAGTGGTGACTTCCATCGCCACATCGGAGGCGAAACATTTCGATGCCGCGGAGATGAAGCCAAGATTGGGCTCGCCGCGCTCGGCACGGGCGGCCGCGGTGTAGACCATCAGCCGG
>Ga0302325_10024612_pt1 | contig 12518 bp, 14 predicted proteins | sample Palsa_T0_2_FD_201948 | JGI IMG/M metagenome (GOLD analysis project Ga0302325, IMG submission 201948) | Peat permafrost microbial communities from Stordalen Mire near Abisko, Sweden - Palsa_T0_2 | ecosystem: Environmental > Terrestrial > Soil > Palsa > Peat permafrost | place: Sweden: Abisko...
CTCTTCCTGCTCGGGATCTGGTGGACCCGGCTCACCGCCGCCGGGGCGGCGTGCGGAATGGTGGCGGGCGCCCTCCTGGCCACCTCGGGGATCCTCGTCGGGCTCGCCCTGGGGGAGCCGGGCGGCGTCGCCGGGGCGCTGCTCGCGCAGCCCGCGATCGTCTCGGTCCCGGTCGCCTTCGTGACCATGATCGTGATTTCGCTGCGCGCCGTCGAGCCCCCCACGCCCGACGCGGAGATGCTCGCGCTCCACGCCCCCGAAGGGCTCGACCTCCCCGAGACCGGGGTCAGGGATCCGTTCGTGCTCGGGCCACGGGCGGGGGCTTCCTAGGCGTTCGGGTGCTACAGCCGCGGCGCGACTGCGGCCGCCCGCGCGGCCCACGCTCACACCTTCGCCACCCCCGTGTAGCGCTCGGCCACGTCGATCAGGACCTGGAGCATCGTCCTCGCCGCCGGGCTCACTCCCGGGCCCCGGAGGGTGGCGGCGATCACCTTGCGCATCGGGCTGCGCGGGGAGAGCTCGCGCACCACGGTGTCGCCGCGCCGGCGCGTGAGCGCGAGCTGGGGGATCAGGGCGACGCCGACGCCGGCCGCCACCAGTCCCTGCACCGTCTCGTAGTCGTCGCTCTCGAAGGTCACCTTGGGTTCGAACCCGGCCGTGAGGCAGGAGCGCACGACGTGGCGCGCGCACGGGCTCGAGGCTGAGGTCTGGACCCACTCCTGCTCGCTGAGATCCTTGAGGGTGAGCGCCTGCTTGTCCACGAGCGGATGGGCAGCGGGCAGGACCACGTGCATGGGATCCTCGAGCAGCGTGACCGAGCGCAGCGTCGCTCCCGTCCATTCGACCACGCCGGGGAACTCATAGAGGAGCGCGAGGTCGATCTCGCCCGCCCGCAGTCGCGGCGCGACCTCCTCGGGCTCGCCCTCGGCGAGGGTGAGCGCGACGTCCGGGTGGCCGGCACGGAAGACGGCGATCGCCTCGGGCATCAGGGTCGCCCCGGCGGAGGGGAACGAGGCCATGCGCAGGCGGCCGCCCCGCACGCCCATGACGGCCGCGAGCTCCTCCTCGGCGGTGTCCACCTGGGTGAATATCGCCTCGGCCTGCTCGACCAGGGTCGCGCCCGCCGCCGTGGGCCGCACCCCGCGGCGATCGCGCACGACAAGCGGCGTCCCCACCTCGGCCTCGAGGCGGGCGATGGCCTGGGAGACCGCCGATTGGGTGTAGGAGAGCGCCTCAGCGGCAGCGGAGAAGGATCCGCGCTCGATGACCTCGCAGAGAACTCGTAGTCGACCAAGATTTAGCATTAGTGCTGCTAATAATAGAGAGAAGCAACTTCACTGGCAATAATGTAAAGCGACTGCCATCCTTCGCCGACCCGGTAGTCGGAATAGAAATGCCTGAACTCTCAGAGGGAGCTAAGAACATGAGTCTCAAGACCATCATCTCTTACGACGACACGCTGAACGATCACGACGCTCTTGCACTCGGCCGCGTCCTCGCGACCGCCGGTGCTGAGCTCGAGCTCGCCTACGTGCGTCATACCACCCAGGCCGACCGCGCACGCGAGGAGCTCGACCAGAGCGAGGCTGAGGCCCTGCTCGAGCGCGGCGCGCGCTGGCTCGACGATCTCGACGTACCACGCAGGGTCGTCGTGAGCGCCTCGACCGGCGAGGGCCTGGCCTGGCTCGCCGCCGAGGAGAACGCCGACGTCGTCGTGTTCGGATCGGACTACCGCACTGCCGCCGGCCACGTCGACCCGGGCACCTCAGCCCGCCGCCTGCTCGAGGGTGGGACGGCCACCGTGGCCATCGCCCCGGCGAACTACCGGAGCCACCGCGAGATCACGATCCGCACGATCGGCGTAATCGACGGCGACGCCGCCGGTCGCCAGACCGCCAACGAGCTCGCCGACCGCCTCGGCGCTGCCGTCGTCTCGGCGCCCGCCGCGAACATCGACCTGTACGTCGTCGCCTCCCGCCCGGAGGCCGCCGAGGGCCACGTGATGATCAGCTCGCGGGCCGCCAACGCGATCGAGGAGGCCACCGTCCCCGTCCTCGTGGTTCCCCGCGGCAAGCCCGTCCGCTTCGCGGTCCCGGCCACCGCCGCTCTCTAGAGAGCGCGCGCTCGAAGCTCGATTTCGGACCGAAGGCCGCGTGGAGTCGCCATCCGGGCGACTCCATTGCGGCCTTCGCCGCGTCTACGAACCTGCGAGGATCCAGCCATGGACACAGCAACCATTGATCAGGCATACGGACAGCTCCAAGCCGAGTTCCAGGACGTCGCGAAGTCCGTCCAAGAGCTCGCCGGGAAGCTCCAGGCGGCCTCGCAGGCCGGGAACGCCGACGCGAAGGAGTGGCTGCTCGACCTCAAGCAGATCGCCCTCGACGTCAAGGACGAGCAGGTACAGGTCAACGAGCTCCTCCAGAACATCCACGGCTTCGTCGCCAGCTCAAACCAGCAGCTACAGCAGCCCCAGTACCAGCAGCCTCAGCAGGGCGGCGGCATGTTCGGCGGCGGGGGCATGGGCGGCCGCGGCGGCGGCATGTTCGGCGGCTTTCTCGGCGGCGGCTTCGGCCGCGCGATGGAGATGGGCGCCGGTATCGGCCTCGGCGAGGACCTGATCAACAGCATTTTCTAGGGCCCTTCGGGCCTGTTTTGGCGCCCAGCTAGACGATGAGCTGGCTGTCGCCGAACTCGTGCCAGAGATAGCCGTGCGCGAGCGCGGCGGCGTAGGAGCGCTCGAGGAGCTCGGCGCCCGCGACCGCCTCGAGCATCTGGAGGTGCGAGGCCTCGGGCTCGTGCCACCCGGTGAGCAGGCCGTCCACGGCTGAGAGGCCGCGCTCCGGGGTCACGACGACGCCGGTCCACCCACTGCCCGCCCGGACCTGTCCGCCGGGCTCGGCCACGGTCTCGAGCGCGCGCACCACGGTAGTGCCCACGGCGATCACCCGGCCTCCCCAAGCCTTGGTCGCGTTGACGACCCGCGCGGTCGCCGCCGGCACCTCGTAGCGCTCGGGATACGGCGACTCGTGGCGCTCGGGCGAGGAAACGCCGGTGTGGAGGGTGAGCGGCGCCACGAGCACGCCCCGCGCCACCAGCGCGGTGATGAGCTCGGGGGTGAAGGGCCGTCCCGCGCTCGGCATCTCTGCGCTCCCGGGGACGGTGGCGTAGGCCGTCTGATACGCGTCGAGCGGCCACGGGTCGGTCACGTAGCCGTAGCGGATCGGCTCGCCGTGGCGCGCCAGGTAGGCGGGCACGGGCTCCTCGGCCTGCACGCGTGCGAGGAGCAGGCGTGCCCCCGAGGCGACGCCGTAGGCGTAGGGGGCGACGATCTCGAGCTCAGCTCCGCCGGCGAGCACGATCCGCTCACCGGCGCTCGCGGCGACCGGGTGGGCGCCGTCGGCGCTGCGCAGCTCGACCACCCACCAGCCCTCCTCGGGCAGATGCGGGGCCTGGGTCGCGAAGTGCACGCGCGCGGCGCTGCCGTCGCCCCGGCGTGCGGCGACGGCGGCGGGAAGGGTCGCCGAGGTGTTGATCACGAGCAGGTCGCCGGCGTCGAGGAAGCGCGGCAGCTCGTGGAAGCGGGCGTGAGTGATCGCGCCGTCGCCCCGCCGGGTGACCATGAGCCTGACCTCGTCGCGGGCGAGCCCGCGCGCCTCGGGCGGCTCGCGGGCCTCGAGCGCGGCCGGGAGCTCGAAGGCAAGCGCGCTCAAGCGCCGACCTCGACGAGATCCCGGGTGCGGTAGCGCCCGCTCGGCGCGGCCACGTCGATCAGGCGGCGCAGGCCGGGGACGCTGTCCTCGGGCGGCGGGCGGTCGGAGATGTCCTCGCCCGGGAAGGCTTCCTGATGCATTTGTGTGCGCATGTCGCCCGGGTCGACGGCGTAGATCCGGAGCTCGGGGTGCTCGGCGGCGAGGATGGCCGTGAGCTGCTCGAGCGCAGCCTTCGAGGACCCGTAGCCGCCCCAGCCCTCGTAAGGCTCGACGGCGGCGTCGGAGGTGATGTTGATGACCGCGCCGGCATCGGGCAGGCGCGGGAGCACGAGTTGCACGAGGGCGAGCGGAGCGAGCACGTTCACGCGATACACGCGCTCAAGCTCCTCGAGGGCGTAGCGATCGAGTGCCGGCTGGGGGCTCGGGCCGAGCACGCTGGCGTTGTTGACGAGCAGGTCGACGCGCTCCGCGGCCGCGTTGAGGAGGGCGGCGCGGTGCTCGGGGTCCGACACGTCGCCGACGACGGCGGCGACCTCGGTGAGCGCGGCGAGCTCGCGCGCGGCCCGTTCGAGCTCGGCCGCGCCGCGCGCGTCGATGACCAGCGCCCAACCGTCGCCGGCGAGCGAGCGCGCGAGCGCAAGGCCGAGTCCCCTCGATGCTCCGGTGATGATGGCCAGCGGCATGCCCGTCAAAGTAGGGCGAGCGCGGTCCCGGTTACCAGCGGTAATTGGTCTTAGGACCTTGGGGGGTCGCCGCGCTCGGCGATCCCCTCGCGGACGGCGAGGAGCGCCGCCTGAGTCCGGTCGGGCACGTCGAGCTTGGCCAGCAAATGGCCGACGTGGGTCTTCACCGTCTTCTCGGCGATCCCGAGCTCGGCCGCGATGCGCTTGTTCGAGCGGCCGAGCGCGATCAGGCTCAGCACCTCGCGCTCGCGCGCGGTCAGGCGCTCGCGCGGCTCCTCGCCGGGCGGCTGGGCGATGGCCTCAACCAGGCGCGAGGCGACGGTGGGGTCGAGCAGGGTCCCCCCGGCGTGCGCGGCCCTGACCGCGCGCGCGAGCTCGGAGGGCTCGACGTTCTTGAGCAGGTACCCGGCCGCCCCCGCCTGGATGGCGGGCAGGAGCCGGTCATCCTGGGTGAAGCTCGTGAGCACGATCACCCGGCTTTCCGGGAGCCGGCGGCGCAGCTCGCGCATGGCGTCCACGCCGTCGAGCTTAGGCATGACGAGATCCATGAGGATGACGTCGGGACGGAGGCGCTCGGCCTCCCGGATCGCCGCCTCGCCGTCCGCCGCCTCGCCCACGATCTCGATCCCCTCCTGGAGGTCGAGGAAGGCGCGCAGACCCTCGCGCACCACCGCGTGGTCGTCGACCAGGAGCACGCGGATCGGTTCAGGGATGGGACTTCACCTCCAGCTTGACCGTGGTGCCGGCCCCGGGCGCCGAGCGGAGCTCGAGCCGGCCGCCGATGGCCCGCGCGCGCTCCTCCATCGAGGTCAGGCCGAGATGCTTGGCGCGCAGCTCTGAGTCGCCGGGCTCGAAGCCGGCGCCGTCGTCGGTCACCTCGACGAGCAGGCCATCGCCGTTCTCGGTGACCGTGACGACCACGCGGCCCGGGGCGGCGTGGCGCAGGGCGTTGTGGAGCGCCTCCTGGGCGATCCGCAGGACGTCGGCATCGCGCGCGCCGCCGCCGACCCCGTCCCGCACCTCGAGCTCGATCTCCACGTCGTGGAGCCGGCGGAGCATGTCGACCTCCTTGCGGAGCGCGCCCGCCAGGCCGTCGCGCTCGAGGTCGGGAGGACGGAGCTCGAGGATGAGCAGGCGCAGCTCGTCGAGCGCTTCGCGCGCGAGCTCCTGGAGGCGATCGATCTGGCGTCTGGCCGCGGGCGGGTCGAGGTCGAGCAGAGTGGCGGCGGCCTCGGCGCTGAGGACGAGGCTGAAGAGCTTCTGGCTGACCACGTCGTGGAGCTCGAGGGCGAGGCGATTACGCTCGGAGAGGATCGAGAGCTCGCGGCTGTGCTCGTACAGGCGCGCGTTGGTGATCGCGATCGCGGCATGCGCGGCGAGGAGCTCGATGACCTCCTGGTCCTCGGGACCGAAGGGCGCCGGGCCCTCCTTCTCGGTGAGGTAGAAGGCCCCGATCACCCCGTCGCGGGCGACGATGGGGACGCCGAGGAAGGAGCGCATGTCGGGGTGCTCCTCGGGCCACCAGCCGTGGAAGCGGGGATGGTCGTGGATGTCCTCGGTGCGGAACGACCCGCCGGGCTCGAGCATCGCCCCGAGCAGCCCGTGCGTGCGGGGGAGCGGTCCCATGGCGGCGATCAGGCGATCGTCCATGCCCGAGACCAGGAAGCGGCTGAACCCACCCTCGCCGTCCGGGATCCCCAGCGCCGCGAAGCGCGCGCCCGCGAGCTCGCGGGCGCGCTCGACGAGCCGCTGGAGCACTTCCTCGACCGACAGCTGCGCCGCGACCGCGAGGACCGCGTCGCTCACCGCCCGCAGGGCCGGACTCAGGCGCTCATCCATGAGGCGCTACGTTATCTCCCCCGATGCCCCGCTTCTGGATCTACACGATGTACGCGATCGTCTTCTTCACCTTCGTGGGCATGGTGATCGCGATCGTCAGGCTGGTGTGAGGCGCCCGTGTTCGGATCGATCCTCGTCGGCACCGATGGCTCGGACACCGCGACCACGGCGGTGCGCTACGCGATCGACATGGCCCGCCAGCTCGGGGCTCGGCTCCAGATCGTCAGCGCCTACGAGCCGATCTCGCAGCAGCGCCTGCGCCACGAGAGCATCGAGGCGCCGCCCGACGTGCAGTGGATGGTCAGCCCCCGCGAGGACGTGCTCGCGCTCCTCGATCAGGCGGCGGCCGAGGCCCGCGGTGCCGGCGTCACCGAGGTCGAGACCTTCGCGCGCCAGGGCGACGCCGCCGACGCCATCCTCGACGTGGCCGAGGAGATCCGCTCGGATCTGATCGTCGTCGGCAACCGCGGCATGACGGGAGCCAAGCGCTTCCTCCTCGGCTCGGTCCCCAACAAGGTCTCACACCACGCCCCGTGCTCGGTCCTGATCGTGCGCACGACGTAGGGGGCGCCCGCGCGGCGGAGCGCTACGGCGCCGTCGGCGTTGTTGGCGTCGTCGGCGTAGTGGTGACCGGTGGCGGCGGCGCCGTGGCCGCGCCGGCGTCGACGAGGCCGTAGCCGAACTGGCGGTTGGGCGACGGGGCGCCCAGGGGCACGGCGGTCGCCTTGAGCCGCGCCTCGATCTGATCGGGGGTGGGGTGGGGTCCGATGACGCCGCTGGCGATGACGAGCGCCGCGGTCGCCGAGACGTGAGGGGCGGCCATCGAGGTTCCCTCGTACCCGCCCGGGAACCCGAAGCGCCAGGGCTGGGCCGGATTGACCAGCGTCATCTGGTAGATGTCGGGCAGGTTGGCGTTCGGGTTGCAGTAGGGGTCTCCGGGGATGCTCGCGTCGTCGCCGCCGCCGGGCGCGACGAGGTCGATCCCGGCGCCGCTGTTCGAGTACACGGCCAGGCAGCGATCCTCGGTGGTAGCGCCCACCGAGATCACCTCCGAGTCGCGGGCCGGATAGGCGAGCTGGGAGACCCCGTCGTTGCCGGCCGCGGCGACCACGACCACGCCGTGGGCCCAGGCGTAGTGAATCGCGTTGATGATGTCGGGTATCTCGCCGGCGGCGATGCCGACCGAGAACTGAAGGCTGAGGTTGATGACCTGGGCGCCGTGCTTGACCGCGTAGACGATGCCCGCGCTGATCGTCGAGGCGTCGCCGGCGCCCGAGGCGTCGAGCACGCGCACGGGCATGATCGTGGCGCCGTAGGCGAGCCCGGTGAGCCCCAGGCCGTTGTTCGTCGCCTCCGCGATCGTGCCCGCCACCAGGGTCCCGTGGCCGTTGCGGTCGAGGGGATAGCGATTGTTGGCGACGAAGTCGTAGGGGTCGATGAACCGGGTGCCGGTGAAGTCGGGGGACTCGCGGTACTTGTGCCAGCTCCGGTAGGCGATCCCGGTATCGAGCACGGCGATCACGATCCCGCGCCCGCCCGGGCGCCCGTCGGCGATCAAGTTCCCCCACGCGTCGGGGGCGTCCACGCCCGTTGCGGGGAGGAAGTTCCACTGCATCTGCTCCCAGCCGGAGGGCACGTGCGCCTTGCCCACGTCGTCCGGGTACCACGCCGTGGCCTCATGGGCGATGTAGTTGGGGATCGCATAGGCCACCCCCGGCTGGCGGCGCAGGCGCGCGGCCGCCTGGGTCACGGTCTCCCCCAAGCGCGTGCGCACCACCTTGACGCCGGCGGGCGCGGGGACAGCGGTCTGCGTCACGCCGGCCCGAGCCTCGACCGCCATCACCGTCGTGGGCGTGGCGCTGCCCGCGTACCCGACGACAACCTCGCCGGGTACGTAGCCGGCCGCCAGCGCGGGCGCCACGCCGAGCGCCAGCAGCCCAAGCAGGCCAAGCAGCGCGGCGGGCGCGACGAGACGGCGAATGGGCGACAGGAGAGTCATGAGGTTACGGGCGTCAATGCGTGCGTCTCGGGCCCCCGCACAAGGTTAAGACATCATCCGCGGGCAGAAGTTTCTCCACCCCATCGACCGAGCCGCCCTCTGACCCCTCACTTCTTCCCCCGCGACGAGTACTTCATGCGGCTCGCCCTGCGGGAAGCCGAGCGCGCCCTCGATCACGACGACGTCCCCGTCGGCGCGGTGATCGTCCACGAAGGCGAGGTAATCGGGACCGCACACAACGAACGCGAGCTCCGCGGCGACCCCACCGCCCACGCCGAGATGATCGCGCTGCGCGAGGCCGCGCGTTCGCTTGCGACCTGGCGCATCCTCGACTCGGTGCTCTATGTGACCCTCGAGCCGTGCGCCATGTGCGCGGGCGCGATCGTCCTCGCCCGGGTTCCGCGCCTGATCTACGGCGCCGCCGACCCCAAGGCGGGAGCCGCGGGCAGCGTCCTCGACGTCCTCGCCGAGCCGCGCCTGAACCACCGCCCGACCGTGAGCGGCGGCCTCTTCGCCGACCTCAGCGCCGACCTCCTGCGCGACTTCTTCGCCTCGCGCCGCTAGCCTTGGGATCCGCGCCGGGGGCGCCCGTAGCGCGGGCGCCCACCCCGGAGAGGTGGCAGAGCGGTTGAATGCGCCGGTCTCGAAAACCGGTAAGGGCGGTTTCGTCCTTCGAGGGTTCGAATCCCTCCCTCTCCGTCTTCTGACGGACTCTATGTGATTCTAAGGTAAGTTCTCAGAATGAGTTAGACACTGTTAGAGTTGACGCAGTGGATCCAAGGCGGAATCCGTACGCGCCCGGAGCTGGCACCCGGCCGCCGGCGTTGACGGGCAGGGATCGAGAGATCGATGCCTATGAGATCCTGATCGATCGCCTCGCGCAGGGCATCGCCGGGCAGAGCATGATCGTCACCGGTCTGAGAGGGGTCGGGAAGACGGTGCTGCTGAACACGTTCGAGGACATCACCATCGACCGTGGCTGGATCGCTGTGCAGCGCGAGTTCGACGAGCGGACCTCGCTGCCGGTGGTGGTCGCCCGAGCTACACGGCGAGCGTTGATAGAGCTCAAACCGGGAAGGAAGCTCGCCGAACGAGTCCGGGGCGCCCTCTCCGGGCTCGGCACATTCACGCTCAAGGATCCAGCGGGGTTCGAGCTGAGCTACACGCCATCTGGAAGGCTTTCCACCGACGCGCTCGGCGAGGACTTCACCGATCTGCTCCTGGCACTCGGTCAGGTCGCCGGAGACAAGGGCCGCGGCGTCGCATTCCTGCTCGACGAGGTGCAGTTCGTGCCCGCCAGCGAGTTCGGACCATTCGTCGTCGGTCTTCACCGTCTCAATCAGAAGGCGCTCCCCGTAACCTGCGTCGCTGCCGGCCTCCCGAGCTTGCCCGCCCTCGTAGGCGAAGCGAAGAGCTACGCCGAGCGGCTGTTCGAGTACCCGCGGATCGACCGGCTCACGAAGGCGGACGCCTTCGCCGCGCTCACCGATCCCGCCAGCAGTCGCGACATCGCGTGGGAGCGGGCGGCCCTTGACTACGTTTTCGACCAGACCGGCGGCTACCCGTACTTCCTCCAGCAATACGGCAAGTACATCTGGGACGTCGCATCAGATACGACGATCAGCCTCTTGGACGCTCGGACCGGCGGGCGCGAAGCCCAGGACCGCCTCGATGACGGGTTCTTCCAGGTCCGCTACGAGCGCGCGACCGCCGCCGAGCGAACCTTCGTCACGGCTATGACGCACTGTGAAGGCCCCCCCTACTCGATCGCCGAGGTGACAAACCAACTCGGCAAGAGCGATCAACGATCGATTTCGGTGCAACGCAACGCGCTCATCAAGAAGGGCTTGATCTACGCCCCGCGGCACGGAGCACTCGACTACACGGTTCCCGGCTTCGGCGAATACCTGAACCGCCGTGACGAACACACGTAGCCGGGGGAAGTGTCCGCCCCCTGTCGACGCCGCGGTGCTCGTTGGGGATCATCGAGCGTGTCGCTGCTGAAGGAGCGCGACGAGTTGGGCAAGCGCCTCGGTTGCGCCGGCGAGTTCCTCGACCTGCTCGTCTGGGATCTCGGCGAGGTAGCTGCCGAGCAGCTCGCGGACGCGCGCCCGGTAGTCCTCGAGCGCGGCGGCACCGGTATCGGTGAGGTGCACCAGTACCACGCGCCCGTCGTCGGCCTGTCGGTCGCGGCGCACCAGTCGTTGCTGTTCGAGTTGCTTGACGAGGCTGGTCATCGTCGGCTGTGCGAGTCCTTCGCGTTCCGCCAGCTCGGTGATCCGCTGCGGCCCGTCGCTGAGCGTGTTCAGCAGGCCGACCTCGGTCCGCGACAGCTCGCCGCCGAGCTGCCGCACGAGCAGCCGGGCAAGCAGACCTGCAGCCGAGGGCAGCCGTTCTGAGACGTAGTCGATCTGGTCGGAGCGGTTCAGCGTGGCGATCGTAGCCAATTCTATATTGAAAACTATATTTGTTTCCGATATAACTTGTCAAGACCTCAGATCTCCAGCAGACCAAGAGGTCTCGCCAGCAGCTCCTCGCCGTTTGATCAAAGGAACGCGTCATGTTTCACAACATCCTGGTCGCGGTCGACGGCTCCGCTGACGCCGATGCGGCGTTGGCGCACGCGATCGACCTCGCCGAGAGCGAGCACACCCGGTTGACCCTGATGACAGCCGTGGCGGAGGTACCCCCGACGGCGTACCTGATAGCCGGCGAAGGGTTCGGCCCGCTGAGTGAAAACGTTCATTGCCAGGCGGAGGCGGTCATCCGGCAAGCGCGTGACCGGGTGCCCGCCGACCTCCCCGTGACGACGATCCTGAGCGAGCAGCCGATCCGTCTCGCGCTGATCCGCCAGATCAAGGAAGGCCATCACGATCTCGTCGTGATGGGCTCACGCGGTCGCGGCGCGGTCCGTGCCGCGCTGCTCGGGAGCGTCAGCCACTACGTACTGCACCACAGCCGGGTTCCGGTGCTGGTCGTCCACGCCGAGCGATCACCCCGGCTGCGAACCCGTGAAACCCCCGCGGCCGCCTAAGTGACGGCGATGAGCGATCCAGTGTTCAAGCAGGAAGGCAGCGAATGACGCATGACACAGGCTCCGGCGGCGCGTTCTTCTCACAGCCCAGAGCCGTCTGGGCGGTAGCGTTCGCGGCCGTCGTCTCGTTCATGGGCTTGGGGCTGGTCGACCCGATCCTGCCCGCGATCGCGAAGAACCTCCATGCCTCGCCGAGCCAGGTTGAGCTGCTGTTCACCAGTTACTTCGCGTTCACGGGCATCTCGATGCTCGTCTCCAGCACCGTCGCCATCCGGATCGGCACCAATCAGGCCATGGCGGTTTCGGCAAGTATCTGACGGTGAGCCTGCCGGCGCGCGCCCATGTCCTTAGTCAGAACTGGTGGGACCACCTGGTGGCATCAGACCCCGGCGGCGCCCGCCTGGCCAGCGCACTCGAGGGGGCCCTCAGCGTCGGCGTGACGATCGCACTCGAGTACGGCTTTTCGCAGCTCGCCCACCCGTTGTGGATCAGCGCCCCGCCGGGTCGCGCATTGCCGGCTTTGGCAGCGGCGCGGTTCGCCGCCCAGCACCACGGGGTGACCGAGCTGTCGATGCTGATCGGGGGGATCGTGGCGTTGATCTCGACGCTCGTGAACGGCCCGACCCGCCGGAATCGAGCGGTCACGGTTGTCGGTCTACCGATCCCCTTTCTGGCCATGTTCGCCCTCGGGATCGAGCTCGTCGGCCACCACACACTCGGTCTGGTCGTCTTCACGCTGGTCGTCGCCGTGGGGGTGTACGCGCGCAAGTTCGTGCCCCGGTTTGGCCCCAGAGCATTCGTCTGCGGGAACATGCTGTTCGTCGGCTACCTGTTCGGCTTCCTGGCCGGCCGGGAGCTGCGGCTCGACCAGCTGGACTGGTTGGCTGCGATCGCGTGGCTCGCGGCGGCCGCGAACCTCGCGCTGCGAGCGTCGATCTACGACCCCATTGCCCGTGGCCTGCTTTCCCGCAGCAGCCGGTCCTTCACCGCTCGGGCGCGCACCACGATCAGCGCAGCGATTGACGTGCTCGGCGCCCGGACCGAATCAGAGGCCCGGCGTCGCCGGCGCGGGCTGCGTCGGCAGCTGGTGCGCCTCAACGAGGCGGCGCTGATGATCGACGGGCGGCTCGCCGACCCGCAATATCAGCTTTCGCGCGGCGTGGCCGACGGGCTTCACGACCAGCTGTTCGAGCTCGAGCTCTCGCTTCACAACATCGCTCAACTGGTTGAGCGCCTGACGGCGAGCGAGC
>Ga0302325_10024613_pt1 | contig 12518 bp, 7 predicted proteins | sample Palsa_T0_2_FD_201948 | JGI IMG/M metagenome (GOLD analysis project Ga0302325, IMG submission 201948) | Peat permafrost microbial communities from Stordalen Mire near Abisko, Sweden - Palsa_T0_2 | ecosystem: Environmental > Terrestrial > Soil > Palsa > Peat permafrost | place: Sweden: Abisko...
CCGCCACACAAAATATTCCAGGACTTCAGCGCAATCCCCACGTAATAATTTCAGGACTAGAACGCAAGGGTTAGAATTTCGTGGTGGAGACAGACCCACGTCCGCACCTTAAAACTCAGGACTTGCGCGCAAGTCCTGCTTGGCATACTGGTTAGGACTAGAACGCAAGGGTTAGAATTTCGTGGTTGAGACAGACCCACGTCCGCAGCTTAAAACGCAGGACTTGCGCGCAAGTCCTGCTTGGCATACTGGATAGGCACCCGGACTCTACTGAGGAGTCAGAAGCTGGCCAAGACGAGATGGTCGTTGTACTAGATTGCATTGAGGTGGAACAGTAATTTAATTATGATCGGGTGGCCCACTTGTACGGGTGGCCGTGATCGCCCCGATCCTACTTACTGGTTAGGTTTTCTATTATAGCTGGCGACAATTGCGGTATGATGACCTTTCCAGAACCACAGCCAATAGCAACGGTAGTCCCAGAAACAGCAAGGCTTGCAGCTCGATATTCTGACGGCAGCCACAACTGATTATGTCCATGCCATGTAATCCAGGATCGGTCTGAACTTAGGCTATATCCGTTCCACCTCGACTTTTGAGAGACGCCGGTCCCAATGGTGGCGCTGGTGGTAGCAGAAGCAGGATTGACAAACGCTGAGCCGTGAGAGAACAACGCCGATTTAACACGACGGCTATGGCTCCTGGCCGTCTTGATGCACTCACCTGTCGCCGAATCCCATAATTTGACCGTACAATCCTCCGAAGCCGAAGAAATCTGCTGCGAGTTGCGCGAGAAAATCACTGATGTGACCGGACCGCGATGGCCCTCTAACGTCTTCAGGCACTCTCCAGTTTCAACGTCCCAGATCTTAACACTGAAATCCCTTGAACCCGATGTTAGTCGCCTCGAATCGTGCGAGAAAGCAACCGTTTCTACGGATTCTTTATGGCCCTCCAGCATCTGGAGGCACTCACCAGTTGTTGCATTCCAAATCCTGACCGTGCGATCCCAAGAAGCCGACGCAAGGCGTAGTGAATCGTGTGAGAACACCACTGATGCGGCACAATGGCCATGACTATCTAGAATCCTCTTGCACTCCCCCGTCGTTGCATCCCAGACCCTGACCGTACCGTCCCACGAACCCGCCGCAATCCAGTGTGAGTCGTGAGAGAACACCACCGATTCGACCGACGTCGCAGAGCCTACTAGCGTGTTAATGCAATCGCCTGTCCCTGCATCCCAGACCTTGACCGTTCCATCCAACGATGCTGACGCTAGTCTCTGCGAGTCGTGTGAGAACACGATCACCAGAACCGAGCGTGTGTGGCCGTCCAGCGTCGTCAGGCACTCGCCCGACCCTACATCCCATATCTTGACCGTTGCATCGAAGGAACCTGACGCCAGCCACTGTGAGTTGTGCGAGAATATCACCGAACTGACCGAACTGCTATGGCCCTGCGGCTTCTTCTTTGTCTCACCCGTAGTTGCATCCCAGATCTTGACCGTGCCATCGCGCGAAGCCGACGCAAGCCGTTGTGAGTCATGGGAAAACACTACCGAAGTGACCACATCGCCATGGCCTTCGAGCCGCTTCAGGCACTCGCCTGTCCCTGCATCCCAAACCTTGACCGTGCCATCCGATGGACCTGACGCAAGCAGCCTTGAGTCGTGCGAAAACACCAACGATGGAATGAAATCGCTATGACGATCCACGAGAGTATGCAGGTACTCGCCCGTCTCAGTATCCCAGACCTTAACTGTGTTATAAAGCGAATACGCAAGCCGGCATGAGTCGTGCGAGAAGACCAACGACGATAGGGCGGAATGGCCGTGGCCCTCGAGCGACTTCAGGCAATCACCCGTCCCCGTATCCCAGATCTTGACCGTGCCATTGTCTGAAGCCGACGCAAGCTGTCGTGAATTGTGCGAGAACGCCACCGATCTGATCGAATCACCATGGTTTTCGAGTGTTGTCATGCACTCGCCTGTGCCTACATCCCAGACCCTGGCCGTGCCATCCCACGAACCCGATGCAAGCAGTTGCGAGTCATGCGAGAAAGTCACCGACCAGACCTTCTTGCTATGGCCTTCCAGGGACTTCAGGCATTCGCCTGTCCATGCATCCCACATCTTGACTGTGCGATCCCACGAACCCGATGCCAGTCGTCGTGAATCATGTGAGAACACCACTGAATTGACCCAATCGCCATGGCCCTGGAGCAACTTCATGCAGTCACCTGTCCCGGCATCCCAGACCTTGACCGTGCCATCCGACGAACCCGATGCCAGCAGCCGTGAGTCGTGCGAGAACACCACTGAATTGACCCAATCGCCAGGGTCCTCCAAAGTCTGAAGACATGGACTCCAGTCGCTTTCCACAATTGGTTTGGTTATGATCCATTCTGGTTCTTCATTCTTCCATTGCTCTCTTATTAAGCTTGAAGCCGGGCTGAACACAAGCGCTGAAGCGTAGACTTGAAGAGGAGCATTCTCAATCACCCATCTATTGTGAAGAACAAATCGTAGTGAATCTCGAACAAGAGGGAGCAATTGTGAATCATCCGTCTTGTCAGCAAAGGAATCCTGCAGCTTTCTCACCATGGCCACTCCACTTGACATCATCCTCATTAGGCTAAGAGCTTCTAGCCAGTAGAGGAACAGCCTCTTCACGAACGTACTGATGTGCCCATTGTTAGATATGTCGTTCTGAACAGATGAGTGACTTGCAATCTCGCAGAGATGGTTGATCCAGTGAACGCAGGAATATCGACTTGGTGCAAGAGGATCCGGATTGGCAGCCTTAACCTGATCTATTAAGGTCCCATGGTCTCGTAGATGGTACATGTCTCTATGTAATGTCTCGTTCATACATTGTAGTGATCTCGACACAATTCCCCTATGTATCTCTGTTGGTCCGTTAGGCCATATCTTCTGACTCGTGCCGAGATAATCCTTGGCTGACTGGTGGATGAAGTAGATAGTGCCGTCTCGTATTGAAAGAAACGAGCCACATGTCCGTATGATCTCTCTCAGATTCTCGTCTTCAGAAGAGATTTCTTCTGGCAATTCAGCCAAAGCTGCTAACTCTGACAAATTTAGCGGACGATATGCAAGTATAGAAATTGAAAGAATTTGAATGCAATAGCTCCGATCTTCTGAGCCTTCGATGTCTTTCATCATTCGATCATATAGTGACTTGAGGTCAGATGGAACTTTTTGAAGCCATTTGAGGGCATTCCATTTTCTGACCTTCTGGAGCTCTTGACAAACGAGTGCCACCCAAAGAAATGTCCCATTCGCCTTTTGACGTAGTTCATTCTGGACTTGTTTACGAAGCCCGCAGCCATATCCTTCCATTTCGGCAAGTTCTAAAACCTTGTGATCGATATACGCATTGACGGCTTCCGAAACCGATTCTGGGTTTAATTCGAGGCTGCACTCCACAATGTTCTTGTGTCTCAAGCCAGTTTGGATGTCTCGCCGGATTCGACTGGAAACAAGCCATTTAACTTGGGATGATGCGGACGCCGTTTGAACGATTAGCTTTAGAAGTTGCGGTAATCCTAACTCACACTCGTCTAGAGCATCCACAACCAAGTAGACCTTTGTGTCTAGATCATGCAGCATTTCGATGAAGATCTCTCGAAGAGCAATAAATGCATTATTACCTTCGAACAGCTGTTTGTTTTTATCGTACCGTTCGCGGAGATGCGAGATGAGAGAGTTTCGTTGATTGACCAGCTGGTATATCAGCCCTTTTAACACTGCCAAACCATTGTTCAGCCTCACGTCCGTTGCTTGGCAAAAGAAATATGACAGTATGGAAGAATTATGAGCTGAATATAATTCTCTGATAACGCCAATGAGTAGCATCGTTTTGCCCTTTCCTGGATCGCCTTTTATCCAAAGCACTTGGTGATTATCTTCACGTCTCCAGTTGATGAAGTCCCCGTGGCTCAGAATCCAAACGTACGAGTCCTTGAGCAAACCACCTTTAGTTTCTTCAATTCGTGTCATATCGTCCTTTGCGTTCGTGGAACATAAGTCTTGCAAGCACTGTTTATCCTCTCGGCTTTCCTCTCTCTCAATTTGTCGCTGAAACGACAAATGAATGTGACAAAGCCTTATTTCTTGGTTCGCTGCAATCTTGACGAGCCGTTCAAGATTGTCCTTGATTTGCATGGTGTTATATACCTTGGAATCGGTTTGAACGGCGGTCTCAGCATCTTGGACAGATTTCAGGCTGCCATTCCAATCATCGAGCTTGATAATATCGCCCAAAATGATGAGGCCTCGGTTTCGATAGTACGAGCACACACTCTTCATCTGGTAAGAGAGGAGGGCTTTGTAGAGGTCGATGATTCGATTCTGCAGCTCGCATTGCAGTCCTGTGAATGAATGCCCATCGATGTTGACTATATTCTCTTTGAAGAGGAGCTTCGACAAATTCCAATACCAATCCATCCTAGATGTGACGTAAACGATCCCCTCGCGATTGGCTTTTGACTCATCGGCAGGGTTTAAAAGTATTTGCAAGGCAAAGCAAACACCGGTCCACGCAAGAGCTGCCTGCGGCATAGCCTGTACTGCGGAGCTTACGATGTCCTTTGCGGAAAGGACGACTTGCATCGCGTTTCCAATTTTCTGCTTCGCTTTCGCCTCTTTCTCTGTCTTCTTCAGACCGGCTTGGGCCAGTTTTCGCATCTGTGACCGCCTAATCTCTGGTTTTGTTCCTTCAATTTCATTGGCTTGGAACTCGAATGGGACGGAACTGGATGCATCATCGTCGAGTTCTCGAGACAAGAGCTTCTCGTAAGCCTTCACCAAATCAGATTCGTTGGTTTTGAGGTCGTCGTACGCTCGGTCCCAAAGTTGTTCCGGTAGAATTGCGGCCAGGGACTCGATTGGATCGTGTACAGTGCTTGGGGGAGCTAGGACTAAACCGGCAGTATTTTGTTGTGGAGAAGACGCAGATGGCCCAACAGCGGTGGTGACTTGCTCATGAGACTGGGGCTGGATGCCGGCCAGGACGTGTGAAGGAGCAGACTGAGGGACGTCTCCAGCTGTCGCAGACGTAGTCGCAACTGTAGTTCTGGACGATGCGGCCAATCCAAGTGCTGGCTCGACGGCGCCTCCTTGTGGATCGGTGTTCTGTTTCCCCTTCAGTTCTTTGGAGGCCTTGTTGGCTTTGTCGCTACGGAACGAGTTGAATCGGCGAAATGATGATTTCGGAGGCATGGGACCAAGTGCTATGATGCTTCTGAACTTACTGACGGATGATGCCCGCTTATCGGTTATGTTGGTTCTTAGCCGTGGAATATCGGCTAAAAGGTATGCCAAATGATTGATTGATCAATCAATCCGATCAAATTCCGAAGTACCCGCGACCACTCGGTCCACTACCCTAACCCACGCCTTCCCCCACAGAACAGCCAACCACCCGCGACAGGACACTGCCGCGCAGCGATGCAGACACTCGAGTTACGGTGCCTTGAGCCACGGTGCTAACCCTGCCTACCCGGCCAACGTACAGCCTTTTATATGGGCAATTTCCTCCCCAGAATGCCCCCCTCCCGTTTCTCAGCGTCCCGCACACCACACTCTGCCTTGCACAACGGTATTGCTGTGTTTGGGCCCTCATTGCGGCCTTCCCCCGCTCCCTCGACCGACATCATCGGACGCACTTCCTCCACACCTTACACCCAAGGACTGCAGCCCCATCGCGTCTCACAAGAGCAGGGTGCGCTCTGACGATCTCCCCAACCCAACCCCCCGGCCAAGGTCGAGGGTCGGCCGGTCCCAGACTTGCCTGATACGGTCGGTCCGCCTCAACTCTCCGTCTCCAGGTCTGCGCAGACCCCATTTCCACGTATAGCGAGCCCCCTATCAAACGTACAACCCTCCTCCTGTTTTCGTCCCTGAAAGAACCAGCTTTAGAACCGCCCCGAGTCTCGGAGTTATTGCGGCGCCCTCGTACAACTCACAAGCCAGTCCCTCGGTACCTCATCCATCACTCTGTGTGAGCATGATAAAACGCCCGCTCGGAATACATAACCCGTCTAAACAAACCAAAACTTACCATAAGACAAGTTTTCTCGCTCCCCCCGCGACGCCAACATGTCTCTCCCCAGGCGAAAGCAATGGCACGGGGGATGATGCGAAACGGTATGTTGGAGGGAGTCGGGACAGGGGCTGGAGACTTGGGACCGTGGAAGAGCACATACATACCTCTGCGCGCCATTGATTGCAATGGTCATTGGATTGACGTGGTGGACCGTGTCGGTGAATATATGTGTAGCATTTGCGCGTGGAGTTGAGTGGCGTTCACGTACTCGGTGGATTCGCTGAGTGTGCTCTTTGCGTTTGGGCTGTCAATTAACGTGAAGTGAAGGAATTGGGGGTCGGGGGGGCGTCGGTGGGAGACAGAGGATTCGGGGGGATGAGGGGAAGGCGGCGGCCAGGGAGGGATGACACCTCGATGCTTAATATTGGGAAAGAACGGACAGTCGAGATAGAGGGGCCGGTGTCGAGTCGTCGGAACCTGACTGTGTTCAGCAGTGAGCCGAGAATATGATTACAGGGATTGACGAAAAAGAAGCATGTGCAAAACATAGCTGTGAAAAACGCAAGGGATGGAGAGGTACTTGGCTGGATATGATAATTGCTGTCCCAGCTCGTGCGCCTTGGAAAGAAACCTCGGAGACGATCGATGGATCGTCGTTCTTGGATTCATTGGATCGGTATGTATTGGATGCCGGATTGACGACAGCACAAGAGCTTTGCACTGTTCGAGGACTGCGGTGCTGAGTCCGCGGGTGCAGCAGAGGCTGAACGATGAGTCGAAGTAGCGGATTCTTCGGAGAGGAAAGAGAGAGAGGATGTGGAACGCAGAATGAAAGGGCTAGGGTGACTCCGACGAAGCAGCTCTCAAGGCCCCGGCGCAGTCGCATCTACAGCTCAGAGCCAAACCGAGACTGTTCCCTCAGCGTCCGCCGGAGCTCTCCTTTTCAACAGCTGTGCTCATATGCGGTAAGAAGCACCCACCAAACGAAATCGCGCTCCACGGATCCGCTGATGCTGGCTGGGCATACGTCCATCGAGTATCTAGACTACTAATCTTATGCATCACTTCTGGAGAGAACCTTTCCGCATAGCTCTTTTTCGTTGAGTTGCGCTCCGTGCTGGTTTCTCCACAACAGGTCTATTGGCGTTCGCGGTATGTGACTTACTCTATATCTCATCCTACGCATGGGTCGTAGAGCATTGTCGTCCATTTTGACGGTTTTCAACGTATCAATTGTTTCGCCACATTCCCCTCTGATTACCTGCACTCGCTCCGCAATATAGACATTGATAAATTACAATTTCGGGATCCCCAAATTAAGCTACACCATACACAGCTTTACAAGTTGATGAATACTTCAGATCGCACTGGCTCGAAATTTGCTGAAATTTGCTGAAATTTGCTGAAATTTGCTGAAAGATTGCTAAAACAGGGCAATTTTTCACACTATGAACTTACAAGATTTCCAAAACTCACAATTCTGTAGGTAGTAACACTGATGAATAGTTTACTCTTAGCCATCTAACTTGAAGCATGGATTTTTGAACAGTACTACTAATTTGCTAGTGTCACCAAGTCTCTAAGTTGATACCATATTGTCATTTGGATATCTGCCATCTAAACACTACATGAAGTTAGATATCATGCTCATTGTCAGGTTTCAACCTGCCAGTGTATGTGGATATTTGTTGCTTGATCTTTCCAATGCATCGGACTTAGCTGTTCCACTTGATCTTTTTGGCTTTCTACAAGTGCTTTTTATGAGGATCCGCACTGATCATGAACAGACTTCAAGTTGTCTTGAACAGGCCCCAATGTCCAAGCATTCATTTTGAACTTCAGCTTGGTGCCAAAAACCAACTTGAAGGATCAAGGTGTTCAACTATGAGTGGCATTATACCAAGCACTAGTACTACTAGCAAGTACTAGACTCCCACATGAAACTGAGTGACCAACTTGAACTGTGGCCAGAGACTGCCACTTATTAATTAGGGCACAATCCTACTAGGCACTCGCACTGGGCAATGACTCACCCACACTGAGACTCCACTATGCAAATTAGCCTGCACTGACATGAACAATTAGGGTCTGTGTCTTATCAATGCCACAAAACTGAACATTGACAGCTCAAAATTGAATTTAGTGCAAACTATTGTTTACTAGTACTAGTAGTGCAGCCACTGGTACTAATGGTTGAGTCAGCTTCAAGTTCTACTACACTGTGGTTCAACTTCATGTTTTATACTAGTATACTCTTTTTACTGTCAAGAGTTCTCACTGCCCACTAATTGAAATAAGAGTTCAAGTTTCTCCAGCTGTAATCTAAGTGTTTAATCCTGCTGACCAGTACTTGTCAGTGGGTACCACATTGGGATATATTTTTGTTGTGCCAATAGTAGTGCCAATTGCTACAATTCAATTTGAAAAGCCTGAAAGTGACAGCTGGTGTAACTTTAACTTGAAGTTGAGCTGTCCACCAGGAATAGTGAGGTTGAGTTGTCCAACTTGAACATCAATTTGAAGATGAGTTCCAGTTGTAAACACCAACTTGTGATAGAAATGGGTAAGGGCCCTGGGGTCCCAATTTGCAACACCAAATTGACACTCAAATTCACGTAGACTCAGGAGTGACTAATGGTACCTCCGAGTCCTATTAGAGCACTGGCAGTGTCTACTACTTCAAGTTCCAGAACTTAGAACATGGTCTCACAACCCAGCAAAATGAAAATTAAAGGGCGGATTAGGAGGAGAGCAGTAGGCAGCCACAACTGCCTCCTTCTCAGGGGAAACTTGAACTTGAGGACAGAAGGGGGCTGACCATTTGGGGAAGTTCCTGGACTAAATGGAAAGATGGTATAATGACGATGAATCCAGTTATACTCTTGCCGCAGGGGCTGACTTCAAGTTTAGGACTGAAGGAAGTGGAGAACTTGATAGTTTCCTACCATAACTTCAGCACTAATAGGGTTGGGGGATTTTTTCCATCAGGAAACAGTTAGTGGTAAGGATTTGGCAGTGATTGATTGATTGAATGATTTCGCAGCTGCACAGGAGTTGTAAGTATACTATCAGTAGGCTTTTCTTCATCAATGGATTGGTCATAATACAGTTCCAATTCAATTAAAAGCACTGGTCGGTGATTTATACTACATTGCTACACCACCAGTTCAAGTTGCTAATTAACCTCCAATTATTCCGCTGGAGCTTCACTGTACTACTACATAGCAGCTTTGTTTCTTTTCTGGAGGAACTTGAAAAGAAGTGTTCAAGTGACCTTCCAATCTCAACTTGAATTACACTGAAACCATTTCTCTTCAAGTTGATCTCTGTCAAATTTAAACTAGCATCTGATCAGTGAGACTGGTTGGGACTCCATATTGGATTCAGCAGACCCATACAGCAGCAGAACTTGGGACTCCTGGTATACAGTGCTAGTACTACTACGAAATGTACTGGTATGGGTGAGGTGGACAACAGCTGGTCTCTGCGAGTTCACACATAACTCTGCTACCACTGGCAGACATTCTTGCTAGTAGTACTTTCTATTTCTACTTTGCTGCTGAGTATGTTCAAGTAAATATGATTTGAACTTAAACCTGAAAAGCAGGCCTACGAAATTTAAGAGATTTTGGAATCAAATACTAGGCTGTGGGTTGAAATTTGAACGACTGTGCTGTCCAACTTCAAGAAGGATATAGTACTTCAAGTTATTACTACTTACTAGGACTTGATACTACAATCAAATACACATGAAAAGAATGTCCCCTCCACTGGCACTTTAGGTTACTAGTAATGTTTGTCAAACTGTAACAGTTGTGTACTACTTTCAGTGGAAGTTAATGAGAGCCATCAGGAGGAATGGTCCCAAACTTGAAATAATGGGCCGGGAAATACACCTCTTTTGTGCCAGTGTAAGAGTCATTAGGACAATCAGTGAGTGCCAGTGAATCTTGGTCAATGAGTCCTGTGCTGTCATTGGCACTGGTATGTTAAGGCTAACAGGTTGTGGGGATACCAGAACAACTGTATCATACTAGTATAGTAGCCATACTCAATCAATCTTCACAAAGGGGATTTGATTGATTGAGTTGCTTCTACTACTATGGTCCTAATCAGACCCTAGTATCTTATTTGAAAAGGGAATCTTTTGAGGATAACATTCATTTTGCATTTGGACTATTGGCTTTCTAATGAAGCCAGACTCCGATCGAGACCTGCAAATACTTCGCATATCACCCCCTGGTAGAACATCATTTCATCACATCAAATACAAATGCTGCATGATAGCACAGTGGCAACAAATGTCCATGGACCAATACTGCCAAATAGCAACCATGCAAGTACCACCAATGCCGCTATCATCTCTGTTTCTCCTAGTCACAACACAGAAGAAGACGAAGCACAGACAAAGAAACCCCAAGTGAGGTGTCTAAGTGGTGAGTGCTATTTGACGCCAGAAGGTACACGCACACCCCTACTCCAGCATGCTTTTCCAATCCCTTTATGAGACCCCAGTCTACTCACCTCCATTTGTATCTAAAATGACAATCTTTTCGCCATAGTTATGATGGGTAGATGGGATTATTATAATAAAGGGGGAAAAACGGCAGAGAAAGAAAGTGCTATTGGAGCGGAAGACTATTACACTACAGAAGCAGAAAGTAGGCAGCCAATTGCCGGGTCGGTTATTGAGAGCACTTACTAGTTTTCCACAGTCGAACGAGGCTGGGGGTTATTGTTGCGAGGATACCAAAACTATTCTGGAGATGGTTTCGAGGAAAGGTCCTGTGTCTGTTAGATGTAGCCCAAGGTCCGCTTCTGTCTTTTCAATCTTTTACAAGTCAGTTGACAATGACCTCCTTTTGTGTAAACCCGTTTATAGTATCCGCCACATGAAAGGGCCTACGCTAAGAACTTTTAATTCCACTTGTCGACTGAATAGTGAATGGATAAAGTATTAGTGCAGCTAAGAGATGCACAGTAATATCTTTTAACAGATTGTGAAGCAATATGACGATTTGATTCGTTTTCGTTAAGATCTTGGTGAGTTCTTAGTTGGTGGTGGGCCCTTTCATGTGGCGGATACTGTAGTTCTCTTACTTATTCGTCGAAACCTCTGTTCCCACATCAGGTAATCCTTCACAGTCTTTCGTTAGCTGAATAATAGTACATCGATCTGCTCCTGCTGACACCTCGTGTCCTTGACGCCAGCTTCTCCGTCACAGTTCCAATATAGCAGCCCTCGTTTAAGTTCCACACGCCATTCCCACCACACTGCAAAATGGCCACGTCGACAAAGCAAGAATTATTTGCGATGAGAAAAGAGGGCATACAGTGGAGAACACGAAGACAGCAGCATTCCAGTTGATCGAACGTCTCCTCCAGCTTTCTGATCCATAACCTATCGGCCGACAGTCCCTCCTAACTCGAAGAACCCTTGCGAATTCCAAGCATTGTCAACCCCCACAATACCCACTCAAAACGTGTCAAAAAGATGACGACATATCTTGGCCGCCAATTCTCTTCTCTCTTGACAGGGTTCAATTCCAAAGTGGCTTGGGTTACCTTCCGATCTGAAATACCCTTTATATTAAGCTGACAAGTAGGACATGACGCATGTCAAATACATTGGCGTCCACGTTGACGGCGAAGTCGAAATCCTTTCCCCATCGAGATCCTTTCCCCATAACATCCACTTCAGGAGATCGCGCTCAGAAGTATTTCCCTCCCTCTCAGACCGCTCTAACAGCAGATCAACGCTTCTCGAATCCCAACCCACAACGAAGGCGCTATCCCCATCCACGCGGGACAAACTTTTGTGGAAATGTTGAGCACTGACGTTGAGGTCCGTAATTCACATTACATCTCTACCGGCGTGCGGCCTAGGAACTCCAGTTTTGGGTCACGCTTAAGCACGTATCGTGCTAGAATAGTAGTAGTACTTTACTTCAGCAGATTTACTATTCCTTCTCTCGCTGGGTGCCAAAAGTTCCTATTGTGAATTGACGGGAAGCCATCTGACCCCTCAGGGCGCGCTCCACTTTATCCGGCGAGCTTACCATGAGCTTGGGCGTGTCGAGTTTGGATAAAGTATCTCGATCCGGGCGTTCCCGGCTTTGCTCTCACAATGAGATCTGAAGGGAGGACGACGCGATATGATGGGAAGGATGCGACCACGTCCGATGAAAAAATAATAGCCCACCTTTAAGAATCCCCACCACCCCATGCCAGTACACGCCAGATATAATTATATAAACAAAAATTCGATAGAACTCACTCAACCTCCGAACCCTCAAGGATCATCCCCATCGAGGCTATCATCCAACTCCATCTCAGCAATATGGTCCAATCTCTCGCTGGAGGAAGACCCCTCCATTCCTCGGCCTCCGCCGCCTCGTCCGGAGACCGAGGCGGCGAGCCAACGGTGATGCTCTCTCGCATGTCTCTCTCGTC
>Ga0302325_10024614_pt1 | contig 12518 bp, 11 predicted proteins | sample Palsa_T0_2_FD_201948 | JGI IMG/M metagenome (GOLD analysis project Ga0302325, IMG submission 201948) | Peat permafrost microbial communities from Stordalen Mire near Abisko, Sweden - Palsa_T0_2 | ecosystem: Environmental > Terrestrial > Soil > Palsa > Peat permafrost | place: Sweden: Abisko...
CAGTGCGGTCTACCGGTATTTCCGTAGCAAGGACGAGTTGATCGAAGCGACCTTTGAGGAGGCACTGTCGAGGGTGACTGAGATGCTCGCCGTGCTACAGGATGAGGAACCACTGCCTTCCCCGGAGGATGTGCTACAGACGTTCGCCGACCGCTTATTGCGTGACGACGATCCCGCCGGATATGACATGACCAGGATCATCATCTCGGCATGGACTGAAGCGCTGCGAAGGCCCGAAATGCTCACCCGCACGCAGCACGCGTACCGCGATAGTTACGCAACACTGACGGTTCTCGCCCGCCGCTGGCATGCGGCGGGTCTGATACGCGACGACGCCAAACCGGAGAATGTCGCCCGAGTGTTGCTGACTTTGATGCCGGGCATGATCGCCACTCGCCACCTATTCGAGATGGCCACGGCACAGCAACTCGCCGAGGGCATAACCGCCCTGGCCATCACGAACAGCGCCGACGGTTGAACGCAAGGACAGGGCACCTAGCTTGAGGCGCAAGACCAACAGCCCTAGCTGAGCAGTGGGCGGCAGGGGCTCACTAGTTGGACTCCAACGTCACGGTGACGCTTTGCGTTCGGCATCCACGAAGTTGCGCGAGATGTTCATTAGGTGGCAAGCAAAAGCGAACTCAGCGACCGTCCGCAAACTAAAAGCGAATCTTATCGCTCATGAACTCGGTTGCTTGAGCAATGGTCGCTGTCGGCGCGAAGGGGGGCGCTGATCTGATGTAGCGTTTCAGAAACCCTGCTTTCCCAAGGCAGCTTCCAACACTTCTGTGGCAAAGCCGGCGTTGTGAGCTCCTGCGACCGCGCATGCCTCGTCATTGTCGGGTATGTCCCCTGTCGCTCCTACGGCGCCGACCACGACGCCGTCTTGCAACAGCAGAACCCCTCCGGGCACTGGCGCGATGCGGCCGTGGGAGATCACATTCAGCGATGCCCAAAATTCCGGGCTTTTCGACGCACGTTCGGCCATGGCACGTCCACCGATGCCCATGCCGACCGCGCCCCAGGCTTTCGCAAATGCGATGTCGGGTCGAAGGTTGCCGCTGCCGTCCTCCCGCTTGAGCGCCACGAGACATCCGCCGGCATCTACGACCGCGACCGTCATTGGATAGCAAGGGATCTCGCGCGCCTTCATCAACGCTGCATCGACGATCGCCGCTGCTTGTTCAAGATTCACACCTGGCATATGCCTTCCATCTCCATCGGAAAAGCTTGCGTTCGCGGCTCTTTGGGCTACTTCGTAGGCTTCGTATCCCGTTGCACATCTTTGCTGTAAAGAAAGAGCCCGCTATGGTCGAAATGCATCATGTCGATGCTGTCGCGGATGACCCCGGGTGTAATCCCGCTGATGCGTGAGTAAATCCAAACCCGGGCCACTCCGTTGGGCTCTTGGCCAAGCTCCGCCATCATGTCCTGCATGTCCTTGTGATAGCCCGGCATTGCCTTCAGGGTGTTACCCCAGATGTTAAGAAAAGCCTCGGGGCCCTTCACCGGGGGATTATCCTCATGCACCAGCACACAGCCAGGGGCGAGGTACGTGCCAGCCTTCTCCATATCCTTGTCATTGCAAAGGATGTAGAGGAAGGTGTAGCAGCGTTGTTTGAAGCCTTCCGGAGTCGCCGTGAAGACGTATCCGTCGGGTTCCTTGGTAGCCCAAGCGTTAGCCATGGTATCTCCTCGTTAACGGACCCGCCCGTCACAACCATGTGACGCGAGGCCTGACTCGAAAATCGGTCTTTCGCGCTGCCCGACGAATCCCGTTGCCCCGGTAATGAATACGCACTTTGCAGAGCCCTACAGACTCAGCGGAGAATTCGGGCCAGCGCAGTCGTGCCAGGAAACCGGTGAAGAGGAGAGAGCGCAGCCGTTGGGCAACATCGCCTTTGGCGGCGACGCTCCTGGCATTAACCGGAGACTGGGTGTGCTCACAGCGAAGACGGTCCGCGGTGAGTGACCCTTGTCCATCCAGGGCGTTGCGGCCAGCCAGAGCGGTGGACAGGAAAACAGTAGCAACATCGTCATGGTGATCCTGACGTGCACACAGTCACCGGCACGTCCGGGCTTGGAGCCAACGCTCCTGAAATTCAGCGGCGGACGGCTGAACCCATCTCGGACCGGCTGAGATTCTCAGCCAAAACCTGACGCTACACCCCGTTGTGACCGGTCCGCCAGGGTGGAGATGTCTTCACCGATAATGACCGTGCCATCGGTATTGATAGTTGTTTCAGGTCCCGGCGGCGGTGGCGGCGGGTAGGTTCAAGCTTCCAGATGTGCCCGGGGGTGGGGGGGTTCGCCCCAATCGCGATGGAATCGTTTGCGCCACAGCATCATGTGCCGCGTCATGCTGGCCCCGCCAGGCGCGACGGATTCCCGCCCACCGGGGTCAGATTCCCGCGGCCAGACCATCGGCGAGCGAAGGTGTGGGATTGAGTGCGTTGTGGTGCAGGCGGACTCGGCCAGCACGGTCCGTTCTGGCGGGTGCCGAGGGTCAGATCTGGGCACCCTTGCGGTGTTGCGGGCCGCGCGGACCGTAATCGACGTCCGCCGATGCGTGACCGCCTCGGATCAGGCTCGCCGGCGAGTCCTGTGGGTCCATGATCAACTCGATGAACACCAGGTCCTGGTGCGGTGTGCGCAGGACGTAGTCGAGTTCGTCCTCGGTGCGCACGACGAAGGATTCCGCGGCGGTATCGGGGCGGAAGACCTTGGGAAGTGCGGCGTAGGCCCAGTTCGCGACGTCGTTGTAGTGCGCAGTTTTGCCCAGGATGGTGCGCTCGATGGTGTAGCCGCCGTTGTTGATCAGGAAGATGACGGGTTTGAGGTCGTGGCGCAGGATGGTGGACAGTTCCTGCGCCGTCAGCTGGAAGGAGCCGTCGCCGATGAACAGCAGGTGGCGGCGTTGTGGTGCGGCGATCAGTGTTCCCAGTAGCGCGCCCAGACTGTAGCCGATGGACCCCCAGACGGCTTGGGTGATGAAGGTGCACCGTGGCGGCAGCGTCAGTTCGGTGGCGCCGGCGCTGGAGGTGCCGTCCTCGGCGATCAGCACGTCGCCTTCGCGCAGGAACGTTTGTACCTGGTCCCAGTACGCGGCCTGGGTCAGGGTTGCGGACTTGGAGACCGGCGATCGTGGCGGCGCGTCTGGTGTCGGGGGCGGGGCGCCGTTGACGCCCGGTAGGGCATCGGTGACCGCCGCCAGGACATCAGCGAGGGTGACGCCCTGAAAGTTCTGTTCCCCGACGTCCACCGAATAGCTGCGCAAATGGATGGTGTCCGGGGGAAGTGCGTCGGTGAAGAACCCGGACGTGCTGTCGATCCTGCGTACGCCGATCGCCAGCAGGCAGTCGCTGCGTTCGACTGCGTCGCGGGCCGCCGGTGAGCTTGCGGCTCCGGAATAGATACCGCAGAAATAGGGGGAGGTGTCGTCGATCACGGCCTTGCTGGTGTTGATGGCCGCGATGGGGATGCACCGTTTCTCGGCCAGCCGCAGGATGGTGTTGGCGACCCCGAACCGGTCGGCATCCAGATCGATGAGGATCGCCGCCGATGTCGCGTGGGTCAGGCGCTCGATGATCGCGCTCGCGCACCCGGCCAGACGTTCGGCATCGCTGCGGGGCGCAACGTAGGTGAGCGCTTGGGTCGGCACCTCGATCTCGAGGTACGCGATGTCGGAGGGCAGTTCCAGGTAGACCGGCAGTTTGTGTTGCAGAGCGGTCTGAATCATCCGATCAATTTCCGTGGCCGCATTTTGGGGCGTGAGCTGGGTTTGGGCGACGGTGACCTCGGAGAACGCCCGTAGGAACCGGTCATGGCTGGCGTCGGCGAAGGTGTGGTGCATCATGCGGCCTTGTTCGATCGATTTGCGCGGCAACGATCCGCACACGCACACGACGGGGACGTGTTCGCTGTAGGAGCCGGCCACCCCGTTGATCGCGCTCAGTGCGCCCACCCCGTTGGTGACGATGAGCGCGGTAAGTCCGGTCAGTCGGGCGTAGCCGTCGGCGGCGTAGGACGCGTTCAGTTCGTTGCACGTGCCGATCCACGTGACCGAGTCGTCGTCCTCAAGCTGTTGCATCAGTTCGAGGTTGAAATCGCCGGGGACCCCAAAGAACTTGTCCACACCAGCTTCTCGCATACGGCGTAGCAGAAAAGCGCCGATCGACATTGTCTGAGTCGTCGCCATCCTAAGGCCCCTGTCCCGCCATCTCCACGGTGTGGTGGTGAACGCGCGTCGCACATCGGTCACGGTGGCCGGGCGCCCGTACTGACCACCGCAACACTAGCCGGAGCGTCTACGGCGTGGGCTGAATGCATGGGGCATGATCTGCTGCCGCAGCGTCCCTATGGGCCGCAACTCGTCAAGCAGCTTCGGTGTTTTGGCGGTGTGCCCAGGCGGGGTGTTGCGCTGTAGGTGCTGTGGTGGCGGAGTTTCCGCTCGTTTCGATGGGACCGCCTATGTATCAACGGCAGCCTAAAACGGACCACCCGGCGAGCAGGATGGGTCATATCGAGAAGTCGTTATGGCGGACCCACTCATGACAACCCTCGCCGCGTGACGCACCATTCGACCGTCATCCATTACAACCGCCGACTTCGACGTCACAGCAACGGTATTGACGTTCCAGCAGCACCGGGAACCGCACCTAGGGGTGTCCCAACCAACGTTTCATGAGTGATGTCGAATATCCATCAAACCTGTTGTAGCACCGATGCTTTAACCGCGGCGCAGCATCCGTCGGTGTCGGAGCAGCTCAATAACGCATGATCTTCTAGGCCCGCTGCGCTCTACGCTGTCAACTCCGGGCGTCGTAGGTTGCGTGCTGCGACGTCCCTTCTGCCCGAGCCGCTGAACTGCACGACCGGTGCGGTTCTAGGATTCGCCACGAAAATGAGAAAAACGCGTTCGCCATTTTGATGAGAATTTCGCAACGCCGCAGCTCCAGGCGGCATCATTCGCACGGAGTTTGAGACCCTACAAAAGCAAAGTCGGAAGAGGAGGGCCGGCTCGGGCAACAAATGTCGCTACGGAGATGCGAATGTAGTTAGCTGCCTGAGCGATCCGAGGCATCTTTTCGGCCCCGTTCTAATGAGAAACCCCCGAAAAGTGGGGTCGTCAGCCGCAATGTCCGCGGTACCAAGCGCAGTCGGCGCCATCACAGTTTGAGGAGTTGGTCGGCGTTGCCGTGGGCGAAGCGCTCTTTGTCGTCTGGGCTCAAGGCACAGTGGCGAAGGAATTCCATTGCGGTTTCACTGTCTTGGAACGGGTAGTCGACGGAAAACATCAGCCGATCAATACCGAGCATCGCCACTGCGCAATCGAAGACCGGCTGGTCGAACACGCCGCTGCTGGTGGCGAAAACGTTGGTTTTCAGGTAGTGGGCGGCGCTGTTGCGGTTGCGCATTCCGGTGTGCGGTACCAGTGCGCCCATGGCCTGGGTGAGACCGGCGTCGAGCCGGGTGTAGCAGTAGGGCAGCAGTTCACCTAGGTGTCCGACGATGATCGTGAGATCGGGGTATCGGTCGAACACTCCAGCGCACATGAGCCGGAGTAGATGTGTTGCCGTTTCGACCGGCCATCCCCAGCTCGGGATGAGTGCGCTGAACGGCTGGTAGTAGATCTGTGAGATCGCCTCCGGCGGGTCGGTGGGGTGGAGATAGATCGGCACACCGAGTTCGGCTGCTGTACCGAGGAGCTTGTCGAACGCTGGATCGTCGAGGTATCTGCCGTTGGTGTGGCCATTGATCAGAGCCCCTTTGAGTCCCAAGTGGTTTACTGCGCGGTGCAGTTCAGCCGCAGCCGCGTCCGGGGATTGGGTGGGTAGCGTCGCAAATCCGGCTAACCGCGTCGGGTAGGCGCCAACTGTGGCGGCGAGCCAGTCGTTGACGTCGCGGCAGATCGTGGTCGCCAGGTCGGCGTCCCTGTCGGGGATGATCTGGACGCCGGGGTGGGCGTGCGAAAGGACCTGCAGATCGATGCCGGCGTCATCCATCAGGCTGATTCGCTGCGCGACGTCGCTTAGTCGCTCCTTGAGGTGGGCGTATCGGCGTTGCAGGCCGTCGGGATAGAGGTTCCACACGCGAGGATGCAGAAACGCCTCTTCCAGAGAGACAACGCGAGATACCGGATTGTCGAGTTGCGTGGGCATGCTCGGCCTACCTTTCGGCGCACGTCCGTCTTCACGAGTGCATGCCAAGGTCCTCATATAAGATACGAAGACGTATCCTGTTAGTGTGACTGTAGATGGTCAATCGAGGGACCGCAACCAACCTGATACCGTGAGGAATGGCCAAGGACGCTGGGCCGTGAGGACGCGTCGTCGCGGAAACGAACTGGAAAGTGCCGTCTACGAGTCGGCGATGGCCGAATTGGCAGCGACGGGCTACGCCGGATTCACTATGGACGGTGTCGCCGCGCGTGCGCGGTGTGGCAAGGCGGTGCTGTATCGCCGCTGGCCGGGCAAGCGCGAGCTGCTACTGGCCGCGTTGAGAGCGTACATTCCGCCGTTGCCCGCCGCACGGCGTGATCGTTCGGCGCGGCAGAACCTACTGGCCGGCTTGAGCTCGCTGGCTGACGTCTTGGCTGGTAAGACGGCATATCCGGCCCTGTTCGTCGTCGTACAACTTTTTCATGACGCTGAGATGCGGGCGTTGTACGCCGAATCAATTGTGGCCCAGCGCACGAAGGTACTCGATGAGATCATCGCCGCCGGCGTGTCGTCTGGCGAGATCGCGCCCTCGGCGGTCACGGCATTTACCACACGTACCGGGCCGGCTCTCATCGTTCAGCGGATACTTCTGACCGGGACCGTCCCGACCCGGTCCGAGCTTGAGCAGATCGTCGACACCCTGATCGGGCGCCCCGGTCATCCAGTAGGCGACAGATAGCCAACGCACCACATCGCGACCATCACCGAGCGCGCTTGCGTCCGCAGTAGGGATCGCTTACTCTCGACAATAAGAGACTAATCCGTTTCTTGTTATCTAGCCGCCGAGGGACCCGATCATGAGTGGATCCGCGAACTACTTCGACACCGTCACTGATGCCCTGCAGCAAATGGAGGACCTCGGCTATGAGCGTGGTGGGTACGACTTCGCCAACCATGGCCCGATGGGCGCCGAGGCGCTGGCGGTGCTGGGCTTCAAATCTGAAATACCCCAATGGATTAAGCGTTACCGGCGAGCATTTTCCCACGAGGACCCACCAGAACCACGGTGGAAGATAGACCCGCGAGAGGAAACCTCCTGGCGTCCGGTCTTGGGTGCGTTCGACCGCGCCGGCGACTGGGAACAGATGTTCCGCGCTCTGCTAAACGAGCAGCCGTGGCAAGACGTGCTCGTGCAATGGTGGCCTCGGCTGTTGCCCGGGCTGTACACACGGCTGACGCACGGATTGATCCGCACGGCCCATGCCGTCCGCGGTGTTGCGGCCGCCACTGAACCCAATCCTGTGCAGCTCGGCGAGCTGGCCCGCGGGCTGGCGTATTGGGCCGCGCGACACCACCCGCTGCCCGGTACCGCCCGGTTGATTGGGGCTCACACCGTCGCTGACGGGGTTGCTCGGCTGCCGCGCCTGTCCGAACGGGACCCGCGTGTGCAAGCCCAACCCGAGACGCGGTTAGCAGCGCTGGGCACGCTCACGGAATACCGCGAGAGCCTCGACGTGCTCGCCCCTGGCCCAAGCGACCGGTTACTCACCGAGATGACAACCACTTTCGCCGGCGTCTACGTCGCCCACCCCGAAGCGCTTCCTGTGCCGCTGGTGCACGGTGTCACGGCGCCGGCGGCAATCCGGCTGGTTCTTCCCTACCTGCCAGAAGGGTTGCGCGCACAGTCGGTGGCGGTGATGTGGCAGAGCCACCTTGCCATGCTGCTGGCGTTCACGATGTCCACTGCGCAAGAGTCAGAAGTTAAGCAACGCGCCCTAGAAGTCGATGCTCCGGCCGCATCCGAATTGATCGACCGCGCGCTCGAGCACGGTGACGAGCACGTCATCAAGTTCACCGAAGCAGCGCTTCGAGAACACGCCTTGCACCCCGACCCGCGGTTCCCCGCCGCGATCATGGCAGCTCACGACCGCATCCCACGCCGGGACTAAACCCACAGCAATCAACAAGAAAGTCGCATCATGAACCACTACACCGCCGGTTACATCGTGGGCAGTCTCGCGCGCGATTCGATCAACCGGAAACTGGCAGCCACGCTGGTCCAGTGTGCTCCCGACGAACTGCGTATGGTCGAAATCCCGATCAACGAATTGCCTTTGTATAACCGCGATCTCGACGACGACTTTCCGCCGCCGGCCAACGCACTCAAGCACGCCATCGCGAGCCTGGACGCCGTTCTTTTCATCACTCCGGAATACAACCGCTGCATTCCCGCCAGCTTGAAAAACGCCATCGACTGGGCCAGCCGACCGTGGGGCGCTAATTCGTTCACCGGAAAACCAACGGCAATCGCCGGCGCATCGCCGAGCCGGCTGGGTACCGCACTCGCACAACAAAGCCTGCGCAGCATCCTGCAGAGCTGCGGCGCTCAGCAGTTGCCCGGACCCGAAGTCCACATCAACTTCACCCCGAGCCTGATCAACAACGACGGCGTCTTAACCGAACCATCCACCGAAGGGCACCTGCGCACGTTCATGCACACCTTCGCCGACTTCATAGCCACCGCAACGCCACCCGCGGGCACCGACGCAACTCCGCGCACCAACCAAGCCGCACACAACGCTCAGTGAATCCGACCTCTCACCAATAGGGACCGTCACATGCCCACAACCTCGCTCATCATTGACACCGCGGACGGCCAATGCCCGGCCACGCTGCACACCCAAGACAACGACGCGGCACTTCCCGCCGTAATCATGTATCCCGACGCCGGCGGCGCACGTCCCGCCATTCACGAGATGGCCACCACGTTGTCCGGATTCGGCTACACAGTGCTCCTGCCAGACTTGTACTACCGCCACGGGCCGTGGCAGCCCTTTGACATGTCCACCGTGTGGACCGATCCCGTTGAGCGCCAACGAATGATGACAATGGCTCAAAGCCTTACGCCCGACATCATCGCCCGGGACGGTAACGCCCTCACCGACTTCCTGATCCAACATCGTCAAACGGTCGGTGCACGTATTGGTGTTTGCGGCTACTGCGGAGGCGGGCGCGACGCGTTCATCCTGGCCGGCCGCTTAGCCGATCGGATCGCAGCCGTCGGCGCCATCCACCCCGGCGGACTCGTCGCCGACGGTCCAGAAAGCCCGCACCTTCTGTGCAGCCAGATAACCGGCGCGGTCTACATCGGCGCCGCACAGGACGATCCGCTATTTACCCGCCAACACGCAGAAGCGATCGAGAAGGCACTGTCGAACGCCACCGTTGAACATGAGATCGAGTTCTATTGCGCACCACACGGATTCGCTGTCACCGACGGCACCAACTACCACCCCGACGCCGCCGATCAACACTGGGCGGCGCTCAAGAAGCTCTTTCGCCAAGCACTTCCCGCAGAACGTCCACGCCACTAGCGAAGACGACCCCGCTTGCTGCATGATCTGTTTCCAGGCCCGACGGTATGCGTCCGCGTCAGGCGCGTAGGGCCGAAGATGAGAAAGTGATTAGCTGACCTAGGGAAGAAGCGCGGCTGTAGGCTCTCATCCTGAGTGGCGGAATTCTCATGTCCACCGCGGCGGCATCGTGCCCGAGCAGGCGCTGCAAGCACGCACATTCACGCCGGCTGAACCGCTGCGACGCGCAAAAGTGCGTCTGAAGCTAAGTCATTAGCAGCCAGCGGATAGCCGCCTCGCCGCTGCTGTCGGGACTTGAGTTGAAGGCGAGTGGCGTTAGGGGTGCCCCGTGCCGGACAGCGTCGATAACCTGTTCAAACTCGGCCACATGCTTGGTTGTCATGCGGACGCCGGCGCCGATCACGACGCAGTCGTAAGACTTGCTCGCGAGGCGGTCCAGAATGTCGCCGCGCAAGGTGTCGTCCGCCCGGATCGGGAGATGCTCTGCTTCCCAACCCCGATCCCGCATCAGCTGCAAGTCCCTTTTTATGCCTTCGGCGATAAGGTCCTCATTCAAGCCCGGCGGCATGGCCGGATCGGTGAAATCGACGGCATCGGGCGCATATCCGATCACTAAGACGCGAGTCATCTTTTCCTCTCGAGACGCTGCTCTCGGAACAGCGCTGGTTTCGAAGGCTCTCAGCCGGACGCCATGGAGGTCATTGTCGGCACTTGTGGGCCGAACCGCAAAGTCAGGCGATGGCCGTTCGCGTATCCGCGCCAAGGCGCTGAAGGTTACCCGACGCATCGTGTGAGCCCGTCCGTCGCTCGAGGTCAGAGGCTGCAACATCCGGGTGCGTTTCAGTCGAATGGGATTCGACGGCCTTCGCGGACGTAGCGGCTGGCGTTGGTGATGTGGTCGTCGCTGTGGGCGGCTGTCCGCTTGGTGAGGTGCCCGAACATCTGGATGCCGAACCCGCCATCGAGGTCGTCGACAATCCGCTTCTTCCACGGCCGCCGGATGATCTGCGTGGTCAAGCGCCGGATCGTCCTGGGCTGCTTCATGATGTGGTCGGCGATAGCGTGGGCGCGGGTGACGAGCTGCTCTCGGGGCAGGATTTCATTGACCATGCCGTAGTCCAGCGCGGCGCGTGCATCGATGGACTCGCCGGTCAGCAGAGCATAGGCCGCCCGCTTGACGCCCAGCAGCTCCTGGAAGCAGCTGTGAACGCCGTCGCCGGGGATCGAGCCGATGCCGTAATGCAGGTCGTAGATGTGGGCATCTTCGGACATCAGGGTCAGGTCGCACATGAGCAAGACCTCGGAGTGGTACCCGTCGCCGTTGACGAGGCCGATGGTGGGGATCTGCAGATCGTTGATCAGGCTGCTGACGTTGGTGCGGCCGTCCTTGTAGGCGTATTCGTATGCCCAGTATTCAAGATCGTCTTCCTCGATTTCGAACCCTGTTGGGTCTGAGCCCATCATCCAGTCGCGCCCCGACCCGGTGAGGATGAGCACCTCGTTTGTGGGATCCGCGCCGACCGTCTTGAGGAACTGGCCGAGGGCCCGGTGGTTTTGCACGCTCAGCTTGACCGAGTCGCCGCGCGTATGGGCTTGGGCGAGCAGCACTCCGTCGTCGCGGCGGTCGAGGATGAAGAAATCCTGAAACTGTTCCCGGTACTCCTCGAACGTCGGGGTGGGCAGAAATTCTTGCAATGACACGGTTTTCACTCTCCAGTATGCAGGTGATGTCGTTACGGTTGGTGTCGGTCACCGCCGGCGCGGCGCCTGGTGACCTCGGCGATGCAGGCCCAGTCCAAGTCCTCGCCGACGTTGTTGACGGCTTCCTCGAAGATCTCTCGCAGCACCGCGCCGGTGGGTAGATTGACCCGCAGTTCCTCAGCGAGGCCGAGGGCCAGCCCAAGGTCTTTGAGCCCGAGTCTGCTGGTGAAGCCGGGTGGTGTGTAGTTGCTGGTGGCGATCGCGTGGCCGTACCCGCTGTAGACCGGTCCCGGAAAGACGGAATCGTTGATCACCTCGATGAACTGCTCGGTGTCCAGACCCTGCCGTTCGAGCATGGTGACCGACTCTGCGAGCGCCTGTAAGGCATGGATGATGAGGTAATTGACGGAGACCTTCACGGCGAGAGCCGACGCGGGAGAGGGCCCGAAATCCCAAACCCGCTGGCCGATGGCTTCAAGCAGCGGAGTCACGGCGGTCCGCGCCCCCGGGTCGCCTGATGCCAGGATGGCGGCCTTGCCGGCAACCACCACCTCCGGGCGGCCAAGGATCGGAGCGCTGACATACCGGCTACCGTTTTCTTGTGCCATCGAAGCGAATTCGAGCGCGGCGCTAGGGCTGATCGTGGCGTGGTTGACGTGGATACACCCTTCCGGTGCGGCGTTGAGCCGCGCGGGGGTGAAGACTTGGCGGACCGCATCGTCGTTGCTCAGCATCGAAAAGACCACACCGGTTCCGATGGCGTCCTCTGGATGCTCGCCGCGGGCCGCGCCGCGTTCCACGAGCGCATCGACCTTGCCTGCTGTCCGGGCCCACACCGTCACGTGGTAGCCGGCCTCGATCAGCCGCACCGCCATGGCAGATCCCATGTTCCCGAGACCAATGAAGCCGACACGGCGTGGCCCGTCGGTCTCGGGTCCTCCAGTGGTGTTGTCGTTCAACACTTTTCTCCTTTATCAGGGCAATGGTTAGCTCGGGTCTGCCCCGAGTCAGGTTGTGTCGAGGGCTGGTGTATGACGACGGATAAGGCATGGACGATCTCGGTCGTAGGGTTTCGGTAGTGATGCGGCGTTGTCGGGTCGAAGGCCAAGGAATCTCCTTCGAGGAGTCGTACGGTGTCGAATCCGATGACGGCTTCGAGTTCGCCGTGCAGGACATAGAGGTATTCGCGGCCGTCATGTCGGACGGCCTGTCCGCTGTCGGAGGACTGGCCGCCGGGGGCGTAGACGACCTCGAGGAAATCGACGTTGCCGTCGTGGGTGGG
>Ga0302325_10024615_pt1 | contig 12517 bp, 14 predicted proteins | sample Palsa_T0_2_FD_201948 | JGI IMG/M metagenome (GOLD analysis project Ga0302325, IMG submission 201948) | Peat permafrost microbial communities from Stordalen Mire near Abisko, Sweden - Palsa_T0_2 | ecosystem: Environmental > Terrestrial > Soil > Palsa > Peat permafrost | place: Sweden: Abisko...
CGCAGCGCGATAGCGTAATAATGGCATCGGCGAGTAAGAAGCAAGACGATCGCCTTCCGGGTTCGTCCACCGATTCATTTCAGGAACTGCGCAAACGAGCTCTTGAAAGATTTGCGGTTAAATCCGGCAGCGCTTTGGACAAACCGCTCGCCGGCGAAGCCCTCGACGCGCTTGAAGAGTTGCGCATCCATCAGATTGAACTCGAGATGCAGAACGAGGAACTGCGCCGTGCGCAGGCCGATCTCGAACATTCGCGCGCTCGTTACTTCGATCTTTATGACTTGGCGCCGGTCGGTTACCTCACGGTGGACGATAAGGGCGCTATCCTCGAAATGAATCTCCGCGCTTCGGCTCTCCTCGGAGCGAATCGGTCGAGCTTGGGTCAGCGCAGTTTCGCGCAGTCGATCTTCAATGAAGATCAGGATATTTATTTTCTGACTCGCAGGCGCTTGTTGGAAAGCGGCGAGGCACAGTCCTGTGAACTAAGGATCGTCCGGCCGAATCTCGCTCCGTTGTGGGCGCGCCTCACAATGAGCCTCGCGCTCGAAGGCGCGGCCTCCGTTGCCCGCATCGTAATCGTCGACATCACGGAGCTCAAGCTGGCCGAACAGCGCTTTGAGGCTTTTATGCTGTTTAGTCCAGCCGGTGCCTCCATTGTGGACGAAGAAGGACGCTATATCTTTGTCAATCCGGCCATGAAGCGGCATCTTGATTGGGACGTAGGAGGTTGGGTCGGTAAGACTTTTTTCGACGTTTGGCCGGCCGCCACCGCGCATTTGCTTAAAGAGCGGCATGATGAGTGTCTAAAAAGCGCCGTAACCAGCGAATCGGAAACCCTCCGGTTAGGCGGCCATGACCGGCTCTACCAGGTGCTGCGCTTTCCCTTTGTCGGGGTCAACGGGAAGAAGCTCGTGGGCTCTATCTCGCTCGACATCACCGAGCGCCAGCGCTTAGAAGAGCTGCGCGTCGCGAACGCCGCCTTGACAGCGGAGAAGCAGGTGGCTGAAGACGCGACGCACGCCAAAAGTCAGTTCCTCTCGGCCATGAGTCACGAGATCCGCACTCCGCTCAACGGCGTCGTCGGCATGACGGGTTTGCTGTTGCACACCGACCTTACCGAGGAACAACTGGGCTATGCGCGCATCATCGCCGAGTCGGCGGAAGCTCTGCTTGGCTTGCTGAACAACATCCTCGATTTTTCGAAAATCGAAGCGGGCAAGCTGGAACTGGATGAAACTTCTTTTGATTTAGAGAGCTTGATCGAAGATGTCCTCGACATCATGTCCTTTAAGGCGCATGAAAAATCCCTCGAGCTGGCTTGCTGGTATCCTGCCGCCGTCCCGCGCCGCTTTGTCGGCGATGCCGGACGGCTGCGCCAGATCTTAATGAATTTTCTTTCCAACGCCGTCAAGTTCACGCCTTCCGGCTACGTTCTCGTCGAAGTGCAAGTAAACGACGTCCCTGCGATGACAATGAAAACCCTGCGACAACGCACAACCCCTAGCCGAGCCGCGACTGCGAAGGCGGCTCCGCCGCCTCTACTCGTACCGAAGGAGCGGTTAACTAATTCGGATGTTCCGGCCGGTTTTTCAACGGAGCGGCTGCGCGCCGCCGAACAGGAAGGAACTCCCGAAGACATTCGGGCGGAGCGCTCGACCTCGAGCCAGTCTTGCGCGAATTCCCCGGAAACCCGCGGCGCCGTTCGTATTTCCATTCACGATACCGGCATTGGCATTCCCAAAGAAACTCTAAAACACCTGTTTACCCGCTTCAGCCAGGCCGATCCAACCATTTCGCGGCGCTTCGGAGGAACAGGTCTTGGTTTGTCGATCGTCAAGCAAATCGTTGAACTGATGGCCGGCGAACTGGGCGCTCACAGCATCGAAGGCGAGGGCTCTACTTTCTATTGCGAAATTCCGCTGAAAATCGATGAAGCGAAATCCCGTCCACTGCCCGACGATGGCCGCCTCGCCGGTGCCTCCGTGCTGGTGAGTGGTGGCCAGCAGATTGCCCGCTTTGTGGTTTCGGAGTGGTGCCAGCGCTGGGGAATGATTGTCAAAGAGTGCGATTTGGCGGGCGTGGCGGAGTCTTTGGATATTGCCGCCAAAGCAGGCAGCCCTTTTCAAATGGTGATCGTCGATGGTACCAGCGATGCGCTGTCGCCGCTGATTCCCGCCATTCGCTCAAATCGTGGCGCTGTGCCGCCCAAACTCGTTTTACTCAGTTCCGACCCGTTGGAGAAAACCAAAGAACTGGTCGCCGATGCCGTCCTCCCTACGCCTGTTCGCGCCCGAGTTCTTTGGGAGAAGTTATCTGAACTTGCTCCCGGTGGCTACTCGCCTCCTTTGTGCGACGCCCAGCTCTCTTCTAAACCTCCCATCGTTCAGCCGAAAACGGGCGCGTTCCGGGTGCTGGTAACCGACGATAACGCCGTCAATCAGAAGCTGGCCTGTGCATTGCTCGCCAGGCTAGGTTGCGATGTCGATACCGCCGACGACGGTCTCGCCGCCCTGCAGAAAGTCACTCAACAAGAGTACGGATTGATCTTGATGGATTTGGTCATGCCGCAAATGGACGGTTTTGCCGCCACCACCGCCATTCGCAATTTGGCGGGCGGCTGCTCAGCTGTGCCCATCGTCGCCCTCACCGCTTCGGCTACCGAATCGGACCGCGAACACTGTTTCGCGGTCGGCATGGACGACTTCATCGCCAAACCTATTCGTTCCGAACAACTCGCCCAGTGCCTCGCAAAGTGGTGGCCCAAGGATTAGCTATCGTCGAATATGCCCGCCATATTCATTAGCTACCGGCGCGACGATTCCGCCGGCTATGCCGGTCGCGTGTACGACCGGCTTTGCTCCCACTTCGGCTCTGAGCAAGTTTTCATGGATGTGGACGGCATCAAATTGGGCGACGATTTTGTGCATGTGCTCGATGAAGCCGAAAAGCGTTGTTCGGCGCTGGTAGTCGTCATCGGACGCTCCTGGTTGACGATTGCTTCCGCGACGGGCGCTGCCCGCCTGTTTGATCCGCAAGACTTTGTGCGCCGTGAGATCGCGGCGGCCTTCGAAGGGAACATACACCTATGCCCCGTGCTGGTAGGCGGCGCGGGCATGCCGCCAGCGGAGCAACTGCCGGAAGCTTTGGCGCCGCTCGCGCGCGTGCAAGCCATGGTCTTGCACGATACTTCTTTTCAACGGGACGCCGATCAACTCATCGCCGCGCTGGATCGAATCGTGTCTCCCCCGCCGCAGTCGGCGGATTTTATGGGCACCTGGCGCGCCACTGTGCAATACAGCTGGGGCGTTACCTACGAAGAAGTCTTCAAGTTCGAACTGGACGATGATGATCTCTTAGGATCTGCCACGTATGTCACCGTGCCCCGCGTCCTGCAGGATGCCAAAATTGCCGGTAACCAGATCAGTTTTTCAACTCAGTCAACCAGCATGGCCGGCGACAAAACGTATGAAGAGAAACACCAATATTCCGGCAAGCTGCTAGAGGGAAAAATCAAGTTTCGCCTGCAGACTGAATCGGGCTACGATTCGCGCCTTCCGGAAACATTCACCGCCACGCGCGATTCCGTCTGACTTAAAGGTTAATGTTCGCAGCGGCCATATGGTTCAGCCGTTCTCGTCAATCAATTTGGCGATCCCCACATCCATCGATCCGAGCTTCTCGACGATGGTAAGCAAGTGCGCGCGAATCTCACGCATGTCCTCCCTGACGCCGGACATCGTGAATATGCTCAAGACCAGGCTCGCGATGACAGTGAGACAAGGCAAGCCGACGGCGAAATATAATTGCGTGTCAGTCATACCTTAAGCGTAATTCAGAGTTCAGCGAAGATGTGGCTCGCGCCAATTTAAATGGCCGTGGCGGTTTGCCGATTGAAATGGATGAAACACCGGTCGCCGAACCGCGATCTAATTGGTGCAATAGCAACGTGCTGTTAGAAAGGTAAGCCAATGAGCAAGATTAACGAAGAAAAGCGAGATAACATCAGCGCGGGCGAATTCGCATTTCCAAAGCAACGCAAAGAACCGCTGCACGATGCCGCCCATGTCCGCAACGCCATTGCGCGGTTCAACCAAGTGGAAGGTGTGACCGATGCCGAGCGAGACGAAGCTTGGAAGCGCATCAAGCACGCGGCTGGCAAGTTTAACGTTGAGATGAAGGAGGCCAGTTGGCGCGAACTGGCGCATTCGGGTAAGAGATAAGGATCCGTCAAACAAAGCCCGGCCGGAGCATCGATAATATAGGGTCCGAGGAGAATCGAGTTCGCCATGGGTAGATGCAGAAGACCATTGGGCTTTGTCGCCATCTGCGTTTCGCAGGCTCTATGTCAGAGCTTTGCACAGAGTTCCGGCGATGTACCGCAAACCGATAGCAGCAAGATCGGACCGGACGGAACAGCGTACATAAGCCGAGTGGTGCCGGTTCCGACCACAATCAGCCCAGAAGCCCAGAAGGTGCTCGCTCGGGTAGTATCAGATGCAGTCGTGCCCCAGACGCTCGAACAGCGGCGGGCTGGTACCGACAAATGGCAGGCGGGTGCCGGAGAGGCATCGAAGAAACTGTACCCGGCGAATGTGGCGGCGGATACGATGGCGGGCGTGCCCGTGCGAGTGGTAACGCCTTTGAGCATCGCCCCTGAGAAGGGTGACCGCGTGCTTATTAACCTGCATGGAGGCGGCTTCAACTCAGATTCAGGGTCGCTGACAGAGACGATTCCGATTGCGAATTTGAGCGGAACGAAAGTAGTAGCCGTGCTGTACCGCCTGGCGCCTGAGCACCCGTATCCGGCTGGTTTAGATGACGCGATTGCCGTCTACAAAGAGCTGCTCAAAACGTACAAGCCGAGCCACATTGGTATCTACGGCACATCTGCTGGTGCAATTCTGACCGCCGAAGTGACCGCAAAGTTGAAGCAGTTGAATCTGCCGCTGCCGGGGGCGACGGGAATTTTCTCCGGCATGGGCGACTTTAGCCAGGGCGGAGACTCAGCGGCGATCTATGCATTGAACGGGTTCGCAGGGCATCTCGACCCTCCGAAACCGGGCGCTCATGAACTTGAATACTACACTGGCTCAACCGATCCTAAAGACCCAGTGCTGTCGCCGTTGTATGCGGATCTGAGCGGATTCCCGCCGACGCTCTTTGTCACCAGCGGGCGCGATTTGCTGCTAAGTGGAACAACGATCTTACATCGGGCGTACCTGCGGGCGGGCGTGGATGCTGAATTGGTGGTGTTCGAAGCTTTGCCGCACGCGTTTTGGAATAATCCAGATCTTCCGGAATCAAAGGAAGTGGATCAGATCATGGCCAAGTTCCTGGACACGCACTTAGGTAAGTAGGGGTTCAATTCCGATTTTTGCAGCAGCACGCGCAAGACGGCAAACCGTCCATCCGAATCGATCTGAGGCCTTTAAGCGGCAAGAATCTGGACGTCAGTATTCGCAGTACACTGGCCTTATGCTTGTCGCGCGAGCATTTATGGCGGCGGTGGTTTTGGCTGGATTGACCTGCGCACAGAATCACGTCTCGTTTCCGACCCCAGACGGATGGACGATCTACGCAGACCTATACGGAACGGGTGATCGCTGCGTCGTACTAGCTCACGGAGGCCGGTTCGAAAAGAGTAGTTGGGAGAAGCAGGCGCGTGCACTGGTGACGGCTGGATTTTGTGTTTTGGCCATTGACCTCCGCGGATTCGGTCTGTCGAAGGAAGGACCGCAGGCCGCGCATTCCGACTTTGGGTCGCCGCTTGACGTCTTGGCCGCAGTCCGTTACCTGCATGAGAACGGAGCAAAAACCGTTTCGGTTGTCGGGGCTAGCATGGGAGGCGATGCTGCGGAAGGAGCGCTGGGTGAGGCAAAGCCCGGTGAAATCGATCGGGTTGTGCTACTGGCACACGGAGCGTACGGCCCCCCCGAAAGGCTGAAGGGTCGCAAGTTGTTCATCGTGAGTCGCGATGACCTTGGCCCGGGCGACAAGCCGCGGTTGGCTAAGATTCGCGCACAGTACGAGAAAGCGCCCGACCCAAAAGAGCTGGTGATTCTAGAAGGTTCGGCACACGCCCAGTTCATTTTCCAGACCGATCAGGGAGAGCGGCTGATGCGGGAGATTCTCAGATTCCTATCGGCGCCTTAGGCTTCGGGGTCGGGCTCCGAAGTCATTTGCTGTCGTACTTGAGCCAGGCGAAAGGTAAAGGTTCCGCGCCCATTGCCTCGGCGATTATAGGCTTCGCGATGGCCAGCCCATTTTCACTGTTCGCGAACATCACCACGGCTGTCTTGGTTTTCGGATCGGCCATTACGAAACTTTTGAATGCACCGTTGTCGCCCCAATGCCACAGATCATCGCCTTCTTGCTTACGTTGAATGCCCCATCCCAAACCCCAGAACAGAGTCGCCGATAGCGCTTTAGGCTCACGGTCTATGCAAATCCTGCAATCCGGGTCAAGGGCGATTTCGGGCGTCTCCATTTCACTTAGCGTAGCGGCCTTCAGACCTTTTCTGTTAAGCACGGCCTCAACAAACAGCGCGTAATCCTTGACCGTCGTATTCAAGGTGGAAGCAGCCCCGGCCTCCTTGGGCTTCCATAACGGAACCGGTTTCCCGTCTGCGTCGTGGCCCGTTGCGGTGCGTTCATCGAAGTCGGCACGCCACACGTAGCTGCTGCTGGTCATTCCCAGCGGAGCGAAAACCGCGCCGCTCATGTAATCGTTCAGCGCTTTGCCCGTGATCTCCTCCACTGCACGTTGGAGATAAACGTATCCCTCGCCCGAATAGCTAAAGCGCTCGCCCGGCGTGAAGTGAATGGTAAGCGGTTTTCCATCTCCCCGCCAATTCGGAAAGCCAGTCCGGTGACTGAGAACGATGCGCGCGGTAATCTTGTTGAGGCGGTCATCACCCACAATATACGGCTTGGGCAAATAGTTCGTCAGGGGCACATCCAGTCCCAACTTCCCCTGCTCCACCAGCTTGAGCACTCCATAGGCAAATACCGGCTTGCTCAGTGAAGCTGCTTCAAAGATGGTGTTTTCCGTCACTGGCACTGCTGATTTCATCTCTTTCACGCCGAAGCCGCGCACCCAAGATGTCTTTCCTTTTCGAATCACCGCGATCGCGAGTCCGGGCACATTTCCTTTCTGCATCAGCGCGGGAATATCCGTCTCCAGCTGCGAGGTGGCCGCACCCATCCAGCGCGCTGAGGAAATGACGAACAGGCAAGTAATGAAGGCGGGGGACACGAATGGGATTGGATGTCTCATTCTGGCGGAGGACAAGAGGCCGTTATGGTCAAGGCTTCTTATAGGAATCGTCCAGCGTGGCGGAAATCTTGGTGGTCTTCCCCGGATCAAGCGGAACCGGCGCGGGCACGCCGGGTTCTGTGCTGTAGAGCCCGAGCGACGTTCCCGACGGCGGGTCTGATTGGGCATCCCACTTTCCGGTTGGATCGAAGACCATACCGACGTACACAGGGCTCTTGTCGAGATCGGTAAATTCCGCTACCGCCGACTTGGCGGTGACGAATTTCAAGGCGATGGGCGTCGTCGGGCTCGCGCCAACCTTGGCAAAGTCGGGCGTATCCCAGAGCGAAACGTACAATTTGTGCGCATCGTCAACAGTGCCGGCGCCAGTGTAAGTCACATGCACCTGGAGAGTTGAACCTTTAGCAGCGGTGGCCTTGGTAGCGGCGGAAAGGAAAGAGACGAGAAATCCGGAAGCAATGAACGAGCGGCGGTGTAACATGTATCCTCGATGACGATGGCGTATCTGGTCTGTTTTGCAGCATATCACCGACTGAATAAAATCGTAGGCCCTCGATTCTCGAAACGCTACACTAGCCTTTGGTCCAGATCCATTTATGAAAATTCATGAGTATCAGGCGAAAGCGATTCTCGCCAAATACGACGTGCCGGTGCCCCGCGGCGAAGTCGCCTATACAGTAGAGGAAAGCGAGGCCGCGGCGAAGAAGATCGGCGGCAGCGTAGTGGTGAAAGCGCAAATCCATGCGGGTGGACGCGGCAAGGGCGGCGGCGTGAAAGTCGCGAAAGACGCGGCGGAAGCGGTCGAGGTGGCGAAGAAGATTCTCGGCATGACGCTGGTGACGCACCAAACGGGACCGGAAGGCCGGCTGGTGCAGAGGTTGCTGATTGAGGAGACGCTGCCGATTGAGCGCGAACTCTATTTGGGCATTGTGCTCGACCGCGAGACGGGGCAGAACGTCTTTATGGCGTCGAAAGCGGGCGGCATGGAGATTGAAGAAGTGGCGCACAGCACGCCTGAATTGATTTTGAAAGAGCAGCTAATTCCCGGCCAGCCGATGCAGCCGTTTCAAGCGCGCAAGCTGGCGTTTGGGATTGGTATTCCGGCCGCCAGCGTGCCTGCGGCCGCCGCCGCAATGATCGCGCTTTCGAAGGCGTACGACGCCATAGACGGTTCGCTGGCCGAGATCAATCCTTTCATTCTGACGAAGGAAGGGAAGGTTTTCGCGCTGGACGCAAAGATCACCCTCGACGATAACGCGCTTTACCGGCACAAGGATCTGCTGGAGCTGCGCGATTTGAATGAAGAGGATCCGCTGGAGGTGGAGGCCTCGCGCTTCGGGCTGAACTACATTAAACTCGACGGCAACATCGCCTGCATGGTGAATGGGGCTGGTCTGGCGATGGCCACCATGGACATCATCAAGTACGCAGGCGGCCAACCGGCGAACTTCTTGGACGTAGGCGGCGGGGCGAATAAAGAACAGATCAAGAACGCATTCCGCATTCTGCTCTCGGATACCAGCGTGAAGGCGGTGCTGATTAATATCTTTGGCGGAATCTTGCGCTGCGACACGCTGGCCAACGGCGTGGTGGCGGCGGCGAGCGAACTGGGGATCAAGATTCCGGTGGTGATTCGCATGGAAGGGACGAACGTTGAGCTGGGGCAGAAGATTTTGCGCGAATCGGGCTTCAACTTCACGGTGGCCGACGGCATGAAGGACGCGGCCGAGAAGGTTGTAGGGCTGGCAAAATGAGCGTACTGGTTAACGAATCGACCAAGCTTCTGTTCCAAGGCTTCACCGGCCGAGAAGGTACGTTTCACGCGGAGCAAGCGATCAAAGCGGGCACAAACGTGGTGGGCGGGACGACGCCGGGGAAAGGCGGGCAAACGCATCTGGACCGGCCGGTGTTCAATACGGTTGCGGAAGGAGTCGCCGCGACGGGAGCCAACGCCTCTGTCATTTTCGTGCCGCCGCCTTTTGCCGCCGACGCGATTATGGAAGCGGCCGATGCGGGGCTGCCGCTGGTGGTTTGCATCACGGAAGGCATTCCGGTAAACGACATGATTCGAGTGCGCGCTTACCTCCAGACCAAACCCGCCACCCGTCTGATTGGGCCAAACTGTCCGGGCGTTATCACTCCAGGCAAATGCAAAATTGGCATTATGCCGTGGCATATCCATAAGCCGGGCTATGTGGGGATTGTGTCGCGCTCTGGGACTTTGACTTATGAAGCGGTGGGGCAACTTTCGCGGCTAGGGATTGGCCAGTCGACGTGTATTGGCATTGGCGGCGATCCGATTATTGGCACGTCGTTTACGGACGCCATTATGCTTTTCAACGCCGACCCGGATACGCACGCGATTATTATGATTGGCGAAATAGGCGGGACGGCGGAAGAAACGGCTGCGGCTTATATCAAGGCGAATGTGAAGAAACCGGTGGTGGGCTTTATTGCCGGGCAAACGGCGCCTCCCGGACGACGCATGGGTCACGCCGGCGCCATCATTTCCGGCGGATCGGGCAAGGCGGAAGACAAAGTGGCGGCCATGGAAAGCGCTGGGATTATCGTGTGCCCCTCGCCGGCGGTGCTCGGCGAAAAGATGCAACAGGCGCTGTCGAAAAAATAAATATGGAACGTACTTTTGGAATCATTAAGCCCGACGCCGTGAAAAACGGCAACGCGGGCGACATTCTCAGCATGATTGAGAAGGATGGCTTTCGGATTGTGGGCATGAAGATGCGGCGATTGGGGAAGCATGAGGCGGAGGCTTTCTACGCGGTCCATAAAGAGCGGCCGTTTTACAGCGGCCTGGTGACGTTTATGACGGAGGGTCCCGTGGTGGTGCTGGCGCTGGAACGGGAGGGCGCCATCGCGCGCTGGCGCGAATTAATGGGCGCGACGAATCCGGCCAATGCGGCGGAGGGAACCATTCGCAAGCGATTTGCCGAGAATATAGAGCGGAATTCGGTGCATGGCTCGGACGCGCCGGAAACGGCGGCCCAGGAGATCCCGTTCTTCTTTAGTTCCGCGGAATTGCTGTAGGGTTCTATCACACCGCGCACATATAAAACGCGATGCAAACTGCATTTAGCCTGCCTGACACCATCGCCCTGCTAGCGCGCACCCCGCCAACGTTGAATACGTTCCTCCGAGGCCTGCCCAGCCGGTGGGTGGCCGCGAACGAAGGCCCTGCTAGCTGGAGCGCCTTCGATATTGTTGGACACCTCATCATCGGCGAGCGCACCGACTGGATGCCCCGCGCCAAACGCATCCTCGAACACGGCGAATCCGTCCCTTTCGATCCCTTCGATCGTTTCGCTCAGGAAAAAGAATGCCGCGGCAAATCTCTCGAAGAGTTGCTCGATGAATTCGCTGCGCTTCGTGCCGAAAATTTGGCCGCGCTCGAAGCTCTCCAGCTGCGCCCGGCGGACCTCGCGAAAAAGGGCACACATCAACGGCTCGGAACCGTCACGCTTGCTCAGCTCTTGGCCACTTGGGCCGCGCACGATCTCACCCACCTTCATCAGCTCTCCCGCGTAATGGCCTACCAATATCGCGATGCGGTCGGCCCTTGGACGGCCTTCCTCGGCGTCATGCGCTGCGCCGGCCACAGCGCTCCGTAACGCGAAAGGAAACCCAAATGCGCCGTGAGTTCGCGTCCAACCGGCTGTGGACAGCATCCTGGACGTCCCTAACTAATTAGGGTCGGTCGGCCAGTTCGACTCTCAACGAATCCGCCAGCTTGCCATTTGTGAGCAGTTCCACAACTACCGAGGCATCAAGAACAATCACCTTGAATCACGCAGCTCGCGAATGACTTGCGCAGCGGTCAGTTTCGACGAAATGGCTTTCGTCTGGCGCGTTCGTTGCAGCCATTCCCGCATGCTCGGCCGCTCCGCCACGCGCTCGATTTCTCGCTTGATGAAATCCGAGAGACTTATCCCTTCGCTGGCGGCACGCGCCTTGAGCGTGCTGTGCACACTGTCCGGGACATCTCGAATTTGCACCATTTTGGACATGCTTCAAGCATACAAGCATGTGCATCACATGTCACTGAACCTTGGGCGAAGCCCTCACCAACCCCGTTCCAGTCCCCGGAAGGAATGCTTACGGTCTCGGCGCCCGTAAGGCGGCCATTCTTGGCGGCGAGGCGGCTTTCGAGCCGCCTCCGAGTGACCTCCTGGTCACGGCAAAACATTCCTATATGGAAACGTTATTGATCAACAATGCCTAAGGGTACGCAGCATTTCATGAGCCTGCCTGCTGTCTTCTCAGACTGCCGTCCCCGCGCCGACGTGGCAGTCGGTGAAAACGCTGACCCCGCCAGCGGCCTCACCCTCGAACCGGGCCTGCTTGGCAGACTCCTTGTGGGGTGAAAATCAGAACGGCACGCTCGTGCCTGTTCGCCCCCTTGCATTAAACTAGAGGCAGGACGGATATTCAGCCATGGCGATCGATACAGTTACGGTGACTCTCTTGCAATCGGTACTTTCCTCTTCCGCCGTCCGTAATCTCTTCACAACCATTGCCAATAGTCGCATTGCCGAAGCAGCCCCGCTCAAAGCCGCCAACCCCGACGCCGATCAAGAACTCGACGCCCTCGAGAAAGCCGACCTCATCGGCTCCGCACCGGACGGCGCAAAATATTACGTCACCGCCAAAGGCCTCAAGGTCGCGCGAGACTTGGAAAAGCTTCCCATCGGTTAGCGGATGCCGGTCGATGTCGCCGCCGCCCATCCGTGGGCCTTCGTGTTCATGCTGGTTCTCATGCTGATGTTCGGAGTGGGAAGAGTGGCGAAGGAAACCAAAACGACCGTCAAGTGGAGTTCGTTTTTTCATCTGTGGATGCTCGCCTATCTCGTTCTGATCGCCGCCCTGATGTCCGTAACCACGGCTATGGCCTTGGTCCTCTTATTTGACGAAAAAGGCCATCTACGGGTGACTTTCATACCGCCCTCGTTCGCCTCCGTGACGGCAGCAGTCGTGGGTGTCTTCGGCTTCGAGTTTCTCTTTCGCAAGCTCATCATCGGCTTCGGCGAGAATCAATTCGACTTGGCGGCGACCCTACAGATCTTCCTCGATCAGGCCGTCGCCGCGACTTTGAAGAAAGAAGCTCGCGGTTGAACGACCGGCAGATCATCGACTCGCGCCAAGCGGAACTTTCGGAAGGGCGGCAAAAGGGGCAAAAGGGGACAGACGACTTTACGATAGGCGATATCTTTAGCCCTGAATATATGT
>Ga0302325_10024616_pt1 | contig 12517 bp, 8 predicted proteins | sample Palsa_T0_2_FD_201948 | JGI IMG/M metagenome (GOLD analysis project Ga0302325, IMG submission 201948) | Peat permafrost microbial communities from Stordalen Mire near Abisko, Sweden - Palsa_T0_2 | ecosystem: Environmental > Terrestrial > Soil > Palsa > Peat permafrost | place: Sweden: Abisko...
TGGCGATTTCCCGGGGGCTAACCGGTCGAGTTAATCCAGCGAGAAAACTAAGGACATCTTCGTCGGAAGGCGCGGACGCCGGAGACATCACCGCGTCATTGTAACGTGGAGGTCGCTGCGGAGCCACCGGCGGCTTCGAGCGGGGGAGGACGAAACGGGCTGTAACGGGACGTTCATATTGGCTGTGAGAAAATATAACTTTGTCGAAACCGTTTTGCCCGCCTAGGGTTCTAAATGACCAGGGTAGTACATAAAAGATCTCAGCCTTCCTCCGACGGGCTGAGATGCGTCTCTCACCGGGGACGATAGGGGAGGCGGCTTGACCTGGGTCGCCTCCCTTAATTAAGTTCCTGCAAAAAATAAGGTTTTCGCTGGCGGGGAGTGTGCCCAACCGCGCCCATGGCTTTTTTGATTTCCTCGTTGAGCCGGTCCTGACGAGCCTTATAAAATTGAACAAGATCGGACACTTTCGGACGAATTCTTTATCTGACAAGAGAATATTTGCTCCGCTCGGAACAGCCTTGGGTGTATACGTGAGCCTCCGGCGAGGTCGAAACAGACCTGCCAAAATGAGGACAGGGTTCGCTAATGACGCGACTGGCAACGCAACCTTGTGGGTTTCTTACTGCTAACCTTAGCGATGATCTACAACTATTCGCGGCAGAAAGTTATCGCACAAACTCGCCCTCCACATCGCAAGTAGCGTTAACTTCAACGGCACGAAGGGCGTGAATCCTAGGGGACGACCAGGGTTATACGAGCGCTGGTGGCAATGTGAGAAAGCTTACGGCATGTTTTATGGGAATGGGACGAATCCCGGCGGTTAATCTCCTTAAGGAACCCAAGTATGTTTGACACCCGCGACCTAGCTTCAACTGAACTAGAAAATCAGCCACCGGACGAGTATACCTACCGTGATGCCAATTTGTCGCTTTGGCAATCAGCCGCAAATTATGCCGTAACGAATATGGCTCCGGCATTAATTGAGGCGAAAGACCGGACGCCACGCGGCATTGCGAGAATCTTGATGGCGCCTGTACATGCTGTAAACAGGGCCGTTTCAGAGATCAAGAAGGGCGGCCACCAGGTTGCATCCGCTGTCGCTCCGGACTTCAGCGCTCTCGCAACAGTTGGCGATTGCGCGAAGCTCGCGGCCGAACTGCTGTGGGCGGAAATTAAGGGCGACGACAATGCCGTTAGCATTCTCGAAAACCAGTTGAAATATTCGGTTTGCGATGTACCCGGATGGGCTGAGTGTGTGACGCAGTACGGAATCTACAAAGCATCGATGGGCCCTAACCCGTACCGGGAGAACATGGACGTCGTGAAACCGCTCCCCGATCAAACCCAAATTGCCATCGTCGGCGACTGGGGGACCGGCGAGGAGACTGCCATCGACTTGTTGCAACAGGTCAAGAATCAAAACCCTTCCATTCTGATTCATCTCGGCGACGTGTATTACGCTGGTACGGGTTCGGAAATGACGCATAATTTCTTGCAAGTATGTCACTCAATACTCCCGGGCATTCCGCTCTACAGCTTGTGCGGAAACCACGATATGTACAGCGGAGGTGCTCCCTACTACAAATTGCTCGACACGATCGGGCAACAGTCCAGCTACTTTTGCCTCCGCGGGAATGACTGGCAAATCGTGTCTGTGGATACTGGGAACAATGATAATAATCCATTTACTGTCTCAACCAACATGACGACGCTGAATCGAACTGAAATCCCTTGGGCGTTGGACAAAATTCAAAATGCCGGCGGACGAAAGACGATTCTGTTGTCTCACCACCAGCTGTTTTCGCCATTTGGTTCCGTGGGCGACGTTAATGGCACACCGTACTGCTTCAATCCGAACCTCTATGGGATTTTCAAGGATGTCCTTTCTGCGGTGAGCCTCTGGCTCTGGGGCCATGAGCATACTTTGGCGGTATACGACCAGTACATGGGTCTCGATAAAGGGCGGTGCGTAGGATGTTCGGCCATTCCGGTTTTTACCAGGCAGCAATCCTACGCGCCCAACACGAAGCTGCACACCCTTACCGGGAACTTGCCTGCATGGCTGGCGACAGCTCAGCTCGGGAACGATGGCACAGATTATAATCACGCTTTCGCCATGATCACTCTCACGAAGGCGACGGGGAAGATCGATTACTTCGAGGTTCCTATGACAAATCCGCGGGCAAACGTAATCTGGTCTGAGCCCATCTGAATGCAAAAGCTGGCGTTTCCGGAATGAAGAACCAGGAGCGGTCGACCGACCAATACTATTAAAAAACGAATCGATTTAGCGTTACGCAAAGGCAGTAACTTACGTCCTGTCGACGCCCAGTGTTGCCTTTTGACTTGGTTCGGCCTCCCCCTAATTAATCTCCTCCGCATCGACGCTGCGACCCTCTCAAGCTGTTGCGCTGTTAGCCTGGGCATTGCAATACGGGCAAGCGCGAATACATCGGGAAGCTCGGATCGCTCGCCGAAGCCCCTTCCCTCGTGCCTGGCGTAGTATTGTTCGATCGTAGTTGCGAGGAACCCGAATGCGGTTGCTAGCTCTCTCCCTCGCCGAGATGTTCCTGATGGTTGCGACCGGAGGTCGTCAGCGACGTGATCCGCCAGCTAGCGAAAAGCTCGTTGTGTTGAGACTCGGGTCCGAACCAAGTCATCTGGTAAGAATGGCAAAACCTGATTGCCGTAAACTGGCGGGTGATAAAAACGTCCGCGGAGCCTTATGAGCAGCCCTTCCACGGTTATCCTTACTGCTGGTGACTTGCAAGCCACATTCTGGCCCGCGGCTGGAATGCTGGGCGCTTCTCTTCGCTTCCGTCGAGTTGAGCTTCTGCGCCGCGTGGACGATCTCGATGCCGCCCGCATCAAAGGAAGCACGGCCGGCATTCCATTCCTGTATCCGTGGGCAAATCGCCTGGGCAGCTTACAATATCGCGCGGCAGGACGTCAGGTCTCGCTGGATTCCTCCTCGCCGCTTTTGCATTTCGATGATAAGAAGCTCCCGATGCACGGCGTTCCCTGGTCCCAACTGCAGTGGAACGTCGTTTCGAGCCACGTGGATGCACTAACCGCGCGTTTGGATTGGTTGAGCCCGGAGCTGCTCGCGATTTTTCCATTCCCGCATCATGTCGAGATGGCGGTGCGTCTGCGGCCTGTTGATTTAGAGATCCAAACTACAGTCTTTGCAGATTCAGGTTCACCGGTTCCGATCAGTTTCGGTTTCCATCCCTATTTCGGCCTTCCGGGAATCCCGCGGGCCGAGTGGACGCTGAACGCTCCTGCCATGCGCAAATTGGCTCTCGATGCGCGAGGAATTCCCACCGGTCAGGAAACTCCGTCGACGCTCCTCGCTGCGCGGCTCGGAAACACCGGCTACGACGATGGCTTTGCCCTATGCGGTGAAAAGGCCACGTTCTCGATCGCCGGTAACGGCTACTCCATCGCCATCGAATTCAGAAGCGGTTTCCAGTTCGCTCAGATCTTTGCCCCGAAGGATAAGGAGTTCATCGCCATTGAACCGATGACTGCGGCCACGAACGCACTATGCTCCGGCGAGGGTCTGCGCGTGATTGCGCCGGGCGAGCAGTTTATCGCCTCCTTCCGAATCCAGGTCTAGAGCCTCCTAATTAAATCTCTTCCCCATCTATGCTGCAACGCTCTCAAGCGGTCGCGCTATAGCCGGGACATTTCACTACGGGCAAGCGCGGATACTTCGGGAAGCTCGGATCGCTCGCGGAGCGCTCACACAAGTAGAACGTCGAGGCCCGATCAGACTCGACTTGCCGGGAATGCGAACAGGTCGCACACAAGCCCGCATCGACAGAAGCGTTCGAAATCACGACCTGCTCCAATAGCCGTAAACACATCTCGTTCCGCGGCGAGAACAGTCGTGCGTGTCGTGGATCACGCCATCGACCACGGCAACCACATGCTTCGAGACGCTGACAATCAATCGCCCGCGCGGCAATTCATCGGCTCGCAGATGGACCCTGCAGCCCGAGCCGATGGACATGGTTGGCGTCCATCTCCATCCAAGCGAATCCAAGACGCGGCGCGTGGTGTCTTTGTGGATACCAGTCCTGGCGCTGCCCCGCTTGGTGCGCCTTCGCGTGATGCGTTCCTGCTGCGAATGGTCGTTCAGCAGATCGTAGACGGTTTGATACGGCATCCCGCTGGCTATGGCGATGGCTCGGCAGACGCAGTCGCCGGTTTTGCCACGGTAGCCGGCCGCTGACCGACCGCCGTCATCGAAAAGAAATCGCATGTACCGCATTCTAGCAAACGACAATTTCGAAATCGCACGATGCCGCGGTATGTTTTGGGCACTCTTCCACCGTTCGATCCCGGCCAAGCGGAGTTGCCAATTCTTTTTGACAAACTAAACTGAACGGTATAGTATTCCTCCCTCGAAACGGTTCTGCCGCGCACGCGAATGGTTCGCAAGCGGCAATTTCCCAAGGGCAGACGAATCCATGGCTCGAGTGCCCAGCACCGAAGCGCACGAGGCGGTTCTAGGCGCCGCTTTGAAATTGATGACCGATCGCGGTATCGAGGGCACCAGCGTCGACGAAATCGCGCAAGTGTCCGGGGTCAGCAAAGCCACGATCTATAAGCATTGGGCGAGCAAGGACGTGCTTTGCATCGAAGCCATCAGTCGCTTGAAATGCGATCTGCCCGTGTTCCATTCCGGGAATTCTCGCGCCGACGTTGCCGGGTTGCTGCGGCATCTGGCGCACACCAAGAAGCCGGAAGCGCTCAGCAGAGTCTGGCCGCGGGTGATCGGCTACGCGGCCGGCAATCCGGCATTCGCCAAGGCGTTTCGGGCGCGGATTGTCGACCGGCCCCGCGCGCAGTTGGCCGGATTGTTGCGGAACGCGATCGATAAGGGCGAGTTGCGCGCCGGTCTGGATGTGGAGCTCGCGCTCGACGTGCTCCTGGGACCGATTTTGTATGTGCGATTCATGCAATTAACGGTCGCTCCAGAGTTGCCGCAGCACGTGGTCGATTCCTTCTGGTGGCTGCATGCCGCGGAATTTTCGACGTTGGATGGCAAGCGCGAAAAGTGGCCCGGCAAATCGGCAACCCCCAAAAAAAGCAAGGATGAGTCAAATGGCCGGCGACCAAACGGCGTATCGATTCATCAAATCAAAATCCGTCGGAGAGTGGGATGAGAACGCGATACGCAATTCCGAGTTTCGTTTTGTCTATAGCGGTACTGCTCGCGGCCTCGGGTTGTAAGCAGACCAGCGCCCAAGCGCCCTTCCAGATGCCTCCGCCCCCGGTTACGGGCGCGCGCACCGTAGCTCACGATGTCCCGGTCTATTTGGACGAGATCGGCAAGAGCGGTGCGTTTGAGGCGGTGACCGTCACCCCGCAAATTCCTGGACGCATTACCGAGCGATTGTTCGAAGACGGCGCGCAACTCAAGAAGGATCAGCCGCTCTTTACGATCGATACGCGGCCCTATCAGGCGCAGCTGGACGCCGCGCAGGCGCAACTCGCGCAGAGCCGGGCGGCGCTGGACCTGGCTAACACACAGCTGAAGATGTACGCGAGCATCGCGGACACGCGCGCTGTTTCGCAGCTCGATTTCGAAACCAAGAAAAACACAGTCGCGCTCGATGAGGCCCAGGTGCAGGCTGCCGAAGCCGCCGTCGAAAGTGCGCGGCTCAATCTCGAGTATTGCCACATCCGTTCGCCCATCGATGGGCGCGCGGGCGCGCGACTTGTGGACGTCGGCAACGTCGTGCAGGCCAACACCACTTCGCTGCTTCTGATTCAGAAGCTCGATCCGATCTACGCCGACTTCACGGTGACCGAAGCCGATCTGCCGGACGTCCGGCGGCAGATGGATCGAGGAAGCCTGAAGGTGCTGGTGCGCATTCCGTCGGACCCGGAGAATGGCGGCCGCGGCGGCGAACTCACCTTCCTGGACAATTCGGTACAGAATGGCACGGGAACGGTGGGATTGCGCGCCACGATCCCCAACGCCGATCACCATTTTTGGCCCGGCCAGTTCGTGAACGTTCGGCTGATCCTGGCGACCGCCAAGGGAGCGGTGCTGATTCCCAACCAGGCCGCGCAGATCAGCCAGCAGGGGCCCTTCGTCTACGTGATCAAATCGGACGGCACCGCCGAGCTCCGCCAAGTGACTCTGGGGCAGAAGCAAGGCGACGACGTGGTTGTGACCAAGGGCTTGTCGGACGGCGAGGTGGTCGTGGTCACGGGGCAGTTAGCTGTGCATCCTGGGGCCAAGGTGCGTGTCGAGACCAATGCGCCGGGACAGATGCCGCCGGGGAGCAATCCGGCAGCAGGCAATCCGGCAGGCGGGCCCCCGAAACACGAAACCGGCAAACAGGAAACCAGCAAGCAAACGACCGGGGCAGTCGCGCCATGAGCCTCTCTGAACCATTCATCCGCCGCCCGGTAATGACGGTTGTCTTGACCGTCTCGGTGATCCTGTTCGGCGTACTCTCCTACTTCACGCTGCCGGTGAATGATCTCCCGGCGGTGGACTATCCCGTGATTCAGGTGTCGGTAAATTATCCCGGCGCCACGCCGGAGACCATGGCGAACAACATCGCCACGCCTCTCGAGCGGCAGTTCATGCAAATTCCGGGACTTCAACTCATCACCTCCAATAGCGGCACAGGCCACAGCAGTTTCGTGCTGCAATTCGACCTTTCCAAGAGCCTCGACGGCGCCGCCACCGACGTGCAAGCCGCCATCAACCAGGCCACTGGGAAGCTGCCTGTGGACCTGCCGAGCCCGCCGACGTTCACCAAGACGAATCCGAACGACCAGCCGATCATCTACGTCGGACTCACCAGCGACAGCGTCACCGAGGGCCAGCTTTACGATTATGCCAACACACAGGTGGGCGAGCGCATCAGCATTCTGCCGGGCGTGAGCCAGGTGACGGTTTTCGGTTCGCAATCGGCAGTGCGCATCAAGGCCGACCCTTCGGCCATGGCCACGCGGGAAATCACCATCGACGATCTGGCCGCGGCCATTAAAAATGGCACTGCCTACACCGGCGCCGGACAGTTTGACGGGGAGCACAAAACCTTTTTGCTCCAGCCGCAAGGACAGTTGAACGAGGCTGAGGACTACGAGAATCTCATCGTCGGCCAGCGGAACGGCGCGCCCGTCTACCTCAAGGACATCGCCAAGGTAAAGAACAGCCTGCAGGACGAGCGCATGAACATGCGCTTCTGGATGCGCGGCCAGAACGTGCCGTCAGCCACCGTCGTGATTGGCGTATTCCGCCGGGCCGGCTCGAATGCCGTCGAAGTCGCCAAAGAAGTGCGCGCGATCATCCCGAGCGTAACCGCGCTGCTTCCCGGCGCCGTCACCGTCGTGCCGATCTACGATCAGTCGCAGACCATCGTGCACAGCGTCGACGACGTTCAAACCACGCTGTACATCGCCTTTGGCCTGGTAGTCCTGGTCATTTTCCTGTTCCTCGGCCGCGCCACCGACACGCTGATTCCCGCCGTGGCGCTGCCGCTGTCGCTCCTGCTCACATTCGTCGTCATGAGTCTGCTGGGCTACAGCCTGGACAACCTGTCGCTGATGGCTTTAACGCTAGCCATCGGGTTCCTGGTGGATGATGCGATTGTGTTTCTTGAGAATACCGTCCGGTTGATGGAGACGGGCCAGAGCGCTCTCGAGGCCACCCTGAATTCCGCCACCGAGATCAGCTTCACCATTCTGGCCATGACCATTTCGCTGGCCGCGGTTTTTATTCCACTGGTGTTCATGAGCGGGCTGGTCGGACGCATCTTCCGCGAATTCTCGATCACCATCATCGTGGCCATTTTCGCGAGCGGCATCGTATCCCTGACGCTCACGCCGCTGATGTGCGCCAGGCTGCTCGGCCAGCGCGGTGCCGGCTCCAAAAAGACTTGGGTCGAGCGCATCATTGGCGGCGTGGAGCGCCGCGTGCTGAGCCTCTACGGCCGCTCTCTCTGGTTTTTCCTGCGTCACCGGTGGATTTCCGCGCTGACCTGGGTCGCCTGCTTGCTGGGAACTGTTTACCTTTTCTATGCCGTACCCAAAGCGTTCCTGCCGGTCGGCGACAGCTCTTTCATTCGCGGCGTCATGGTGGCCCAGGAGGGCTCCTCGCCAGACGAGATGCGTGCGGACCAGGAAAAGGCCGAGCAGGCCCTGCACGCCAATCCCGCCGTGGACATGACCTTCACCATGACCGGGAATTCCGCCTTTCTCCCTGGCAATCAAGGCTTCCTGATCGCGTTTCTGAAGGATCCCTCGAAGCGCGCGCCGATCGCGGCGGTGGCCGGACAATTGATGGGTGCGATCAACACGCAAATTCCCGGCACCCAGGCTTTCCTGCAACCCAATCCCGTTCTCTCGATCAGCACGGGAGCGACGGCCAACATCCAGGGGCAATTCGCGTACTCCATTTCTGGGATTGATCCGCCGGAGGTCTACGACATAGCCGGGAAGCTCACGCAGAAGATGTTTCAGTATCCCGGCTTTCTGTTCGTCACTTCCGACCTGTTCAATCACACGCCGAATCTCCAAGTCGAGCTGCTGCGGGACCAAGCCAAGCTCTACGGCGTTTCCGAATCGCGCATCCTAAACCTGCTGCACAACGCGTACTCGCAGAATTACACTTACCTGATCAAGAAACCCAACGATCAGTATCAGGTGATTCTCGAAGTGGCCGACGCCGACCGCGCCGAGCCCGAGGATCTTGGTCTGCTCTACATCAAGAGCGATGACGGGCAGCGTCAAGTTCCGCTGCGTGCCGTCACCAAGTGGAGTTCATTCGTCGGGCCGCAATCGGTCAACCACATCAACCAGTTCACCAGCGTCACGTTGTTCTTCAATTTGAAGCCGGGATACACCATCGGTGAGGCCACGCAGTTTGTCGAGACCGCCGCCAAGCAAATTCTGCCGCCGGACGTGCAAGGCAGTCTGCAGGGCGAAGCCCTCACGTTTCGCGACACGGTGTCCAGCCTCACGATCCTGATGGTGCTGGCTGTTTTCGTCATGTACGTGATCCTGGCGATTCTCTACGAGAGTTATCTGCACCCGATCACCGTGCTCTCCTCGCTGCCCGTCGCGCTGGTCGGCGGCCTTCTGACGCTGCAGATCTTCGGCGCCGAAGCCTCGCTCTACGCCTTTATCGGCATGTTCATGCTCATGGGCATCGTGAAAAAGAACGGAATCATGATCGTGGATTTCGCCCAGCAGCGCGTCGCGCAGGGACTCGAGGACCACGAGGCCATTCACGAAGCCAGCATGGAGCGCTTCCGCCCGATCATGATGACCACCATGGCCGCGCTGATGGGCGCGCTTCCGATCGCCTTGGGTTTCGGCGCCGATGGTTCCTCGCGGCGGCCGCTGGGCCTGGTGGTTGTGGGCGGGCTCATCGTCTCGCAGTTCATCACGCTCTACGTCACGCCGGCGATCTACCTCTACCTCGAAGAGTTTCAGGAGAAGGTGCTCAACCGGAGCAGCTTCTTCCGTTCGCAACCCGTGCATGTCCCGCAGGCGGGAACTGCTGTGGTGCATGCTCCTAGCGCTGGCAACGATTGATCGCCAGAGCCGCAAAAAGCCAGAGCCGCAAAAGAATGAATCGCCAATATCACCATGATTGTGGAGAAAGGCGGAGCCTCATGACCAGGCACACCGAAAAATTCTACGTACGCTCCAGCCCGCTGGCCGCGCTCGCTGTCGTGCTTGCTCTTTGTGGCTGTAGTGTCGGCCCGAGGTACCAGACACCCACCGTGCAAGCGCCTACGTCGTACAAGGAACCCACGGCCCAAACCGTCTACGAAACCGAGCCGTGGAAAATGGCGCAGCCGAGCGATGCCACGATCCCAGGAAAGTGGTGGGAGACCTTCGGCGATACGGAGCTCAATTCCCTCGAAGAGCAGGTCAGCGTCTCGAACCAAAACGTCGCAGCGGCCGCGCAGAATTTTCTGGCGGCGCGCGCTTTGGTGAAGGAGGCGCGCGCGCAGTATTACCCGACGGTAGCGGCCGCTCCCGCCATTACCAACGCGCGGCCTTCGGAGGCTCAATTTGGCGGATTCAAGGCGAGCGGCGGTTCCTCCGGATCTTCCTCTTCCAGCTCCACGTTTGTACTCACCTCCTTTACCGGATATTCGTTGCCCTTCGACGCCTCCTGGCAGCCGGATTTCTGGGGCCGCGTTCGCAACACGGTCAACGCCAACGCGCTGGCCGCGCAGGCCAGCGCCGCCGACCTCGAGAACGTGCGCCTCACCGTCCAAGCCGAAGTCGCCGTGGACTACTTCGAGCTGCGCGCGCAGGATGCCTTGAAGCAATTGTTCGATCAAACCGTCGCCGGGTATCGCGACTCACTGGATCTCACGCAGATTCAGCTTCGCGCGGGCATCACTTCGGATGAATCGGTCGAGCAGGCTGCAACACAACTGCAAGCCACGCAAGCCGCCGACACCGACCTCGGCATTCAGCGAGCGCAATTTGAACACGCGCTGGCTACGCTGGTCGGGAAGCCGGCTGCGGCGTTTGAGCTGGGCGTCAAGCCACTCGACACCAATTCTCCCGACGTGCCGTTTGCCGTTCCAGCGCAACTCCTCGAGCGGCGGCCGGACGTGGCCGAGCAGGAACGCTTGGTCGCGGAGGCCAACGCGCGAATCGGAATCGCGCGCGCCGCGTATTATCCCAACGTGACGCTCACCGCCAACGCGGGCCTCGGCTCGACTTCCGTCGTGGACTGGTTCACTTGGCCAAGCCGCTTCTGGTCGGTCGGGCCGACCCTGTCGGAAACACTGTTTGACGGTGGCCTGCGCAGGGGCACCCTGCAGCAGTACCAGGCGCTCTACGAGCAGAGCGTCGCGAATTATCGCCAGACGGTTTTGACCGCGTTTCAACAGGTGGAGGACAATCTCGCGGCGCTGCGCATCTTGTCGCGCGAAGTTCAGCAGCAGGCGCAGGCCATCGATTCGGCTCAAAAAAACCTGGTGGTCGCGAACGATCGCTACCGCGCGGGAATCGACCCCTATTTGAACGTGATCACGGCGCAGACCACCCTGCTGAGCAATCAGCAGACGGCCGTCGGCCTGCGAAGGCAACAGATGACTGCGACGGTCCAATTGATCGAAGCGCTCGGCGGCGGATGGGATGCGTCGCAGTTGCCCAAGCCCCAAGCTTTGGGCACGGGCGCGGACCCGCGCGCGGGCTTGAAGCCTTAACGCTTGCAAAAAAAACGACGCGCCAGATGAGGCTTCGACCTAGCGGTTAGGCGGAGTGAAGCTCTATGGCTCCCCGCGCTTCTTTCATCTGCCGTTCTAACTTCTTGATCTGGATCAGGTGCTTTGGATTGAGCGGCAGCGACGGGTAGTAACAGTTGGATTCGTGCGTGCAGAAACATCCGTCGGCGACTTTCTTGCGGCGCGCTTGCATGGCGGGAGAGAACCAGAGCTTGCGGAAGTTCCAATCGTAGTCGCGCAAATTCCCGACCGGCTCAAGGTTCTCGCACGACGACACTGTTCCCTCGTCGTAGATCACGCCCCCGGCGGTTCCGGCGTAGCACGTCAGCTGGGCCTGCTGCGTCTCTTGCGTCTTGGCGATCAAACCGTGCATGTGGATATCCAGGGCAGCCTTGAAAAAGCCGGTGTCGCCCGCGTAATGATTTTTGATTGCGCCGGAGCGTGAATCTTCATCGATCCTGCGGGCCAGCGTGGCGTACCGTGCGTGATCGATTTCGAGTTCCCTGGGATTCGCGGCAGGTGGACGGATGTAGTTGACGTTAACCTTGTCGGGCTGCAACTCGTATTTCAAAAAATCGTACCATTCAAAAATCGTGTCCTGGTTCGAATGCATGAAACACGTGCAGGTTTGCACATCGAGCCGTGGATAGTCCTTCTTCATAATTTGCAGCTGGCGCGCCGTGTCGACGACCAGGCGCCACGATCCAGGCTTCTGGCGAATCTGGTCGTGCTGCTCTTCGAGGCCGTCGATGCCCAGACCGACGGTCACATTCAGTCGCGGGCATTCGCGGAGGATGCGGCTGACATCGGGAAAAATGCGTTTTTGAATTTGACCGTTGGAGATCAGGTAGATCGATTCCAGCCGATTGTTGGTGTAGAAGGCGCGCGCGATTTCCGGCAGGTCCCTTCGCGTAAAAGGCTCGCCACCCGCCAAAATCAATACGCCCAGATTGCCGCCCAGCGTTTCGGAGATTTGTTCAATCTCCCGAGTCGTCATCTGAAGCTTTTTGCGCGGCCCGTCGTCGAGCTCTTCGGTAAAAAAGCAGTGAGTGCAGCGCATGTCACAGACGGAAGTGACCAGGATGTTCAGCAAGGCCGGCGAGAACGGCTGCCCGAAGGCAACTTTGGCGTAGCGCTTGAGAAGATCGAGCATGGGTAACTCGGGATTGCGGTGTTTCTTATCTCTGCCCTAGACCATATCCCGTTCGCCCTGCCGGATCAATGGCCGAGCGTTGCGTGCGTGCACAAGCCGCCAGAAATCCTTATCGTTTGCTGCTGGCGGCTTG
>Ga0302325_10024619_pt1 | contig 12515 bp, 11 predicted proteins | sample Palsa_T0_2_FD_201948 | JGI IMG/M metagenome (GOLD analysis project Ga0302325, IMG submission 201948) | Peat permafrost microbial communities from Stordalen Mire near Abisko, Sweden - Palsa_T0_2 | ecosystem: Environmental > Terrestrial > Soil > Palsa > Peat permafrost | place: Sweden: Abisko...
GTCAGCTTCAGGAGCGCGGGCTCGAGCACGATGCGGCGCGCGGCATCGCATCGCTCGGCATATTGCGCGAAGCTCATGAGCTGCAATTGATGAAGCGCATTTGCGCGTACCCGGAAATCATACGGGTATGCGCGGTGCAATACGCGCCGCACACCCTGGTGCACTATCTGCGGGACCTGGCCAATGACTTCCACGCCTACTACAGCACGCACCAGTTCATCGTCGAGGAGGCGGACCTGCGGGATGCGCGGCTGGTGCTGGCGCTCGCCGCTCAGACCGTGATTCGCAACGGTCTGGGTTTGCTCGGTGTATCCGCCCCCTCCAGCATGTAGCATTCGTTAGGAGACTGGTGACGTCCCGCGATTACAAACCCAAGCGCCCGGAGCGGGGCGCATTCTCCGGATGGATGGGACTCGCGTGCGGTTTGATCCTGGGGTTGGGCGTAGCCGCGATCGTATATCTCAAGGATCACCGGCTCGATGCGCCCGCGGCCGCCGAAGCCAAAACGGCGAAGAGAAAACTGCGCGCCAATGAACCGCCGGATGCGGCCGAGCCGCCGGGCGATGAGACGGCCAAGTCCTACGACTTCTACGACGCGTTGCCGAAGTTCGAGATGGTGGTGCCTGAAAAGGACAAGGACGTGCGTCCTGACATCAAACCCGTTCCCGAGACACGCAAGGGCACTTACGTGCTGCAGGTAGGTTCATACAAGAATTTCGCCGACGCGGACCGCGTGCGCGCAAAGCTGGCGCTGCAAGGCGTCGATGCCAAGGTGCAGAAGGTGTCCATCGACAACGACACCTGGCATCGCATCCGCATAGGCCCGATATCGAAACTGGACGAGTTGAACCGGCTGCGCGCCATTCTGCACAAGGCAGACGTGGATGCACTGGTCATCCGGGTGGGCGATTGACCCGCAGGCGCATGAACCACTGGATCGTGTGCGCAGCGGCCATGCTGCTGCTCGGCGCCGCTGCGGCGGACTTGGGGGAGCGCGCGCTCGTATGGCCCGATACATTTCTGGCGCGCGTCAAGGCGCTCGCCCTGCTCGAGACGTTGAACGCCGAACTCTTGAGCCACGACAGCGCGACCGTGACATTGGAACAATGGTGCGACCAGCATCGGCTCGCCGTTCCGGCGCGGGTGGTGGCGATGCGGGTTACCGGGATCGACAAGGCACCGTCAGCGGCGCAGCGCAGTGAGCTGAACGTGTCGGACTTCGAACCGGTGCGCTACCGCCGCGTGCGCTTGAGTTGCGGAGCAATGGTGCTCTCGGAAGCCGACAACTGGTACGTACCCGGCCGGCTCACGGCAGAGATGAACAAGCAACTAGAGACCACGGACACCCCCTTCGGCAAGGTTGTGCAGGCACTCAAATTTCGGCGCCATACCCTGACCGCAGAATTGCTATGGCACCCGCTGCCGGTTGGATGGGAAATGGACGGGATGCTGCTCGATGGAAGCGGCGCCTTGGCCGTCCCTGCAGAGGTCTTGAAGCACCGTGCTCTGCTCACCTTGGCCGACGGTACGCCGGTCAGCGAAGTGATCGAGACTTATACCGGCAACGTGTTGGGGTTTGCGTTTCAATCCTCGCCTAATTGACGAAAATCGACGCCTAAAGCCCGCAATTTTCGGTAAAGATGCGTCCGTTCCATACCCACGCGTTTGGCCAATTGACCCACCTTTCCATGGCATAACAGCAGCTGCTGCTGAAGATATGCCCGCTCGAATTGTTCGCGCGCCTCGCGCAGCGGCAAGGCGAGCAGATCTTGCTTCACCAGCGGCTCGTTGACGGCCGATTTTACGGCCAGTTCGCGCTCGATCTCTTCCAGGCCGATTTCCTCGCCGACGCCCAAGATCAGCACCCGCTGCACCAGATTCTTCAGTTCGCCGATGTTGCCGGGCCACGGGTAGTTGCGCAGCCGATTCTGCGCGGCCACGCTGAAGCGGCGCAGCGGCAGATGTTGATCATCCACCAGCCGATCCACATAGAAACGCAGCAGATCGGGAACATCCTCTGCATATTCGCGCAGCGGCGGCACACGCAGGGTGATGACGTTGAGGTTGGCCACCAGGTCGCGGCGGAACGGCTCGGGCGAAGCGCGCAATTCGAAGCCATCCTGGGCCGAACTGATCCAGCGCACGTTCAAGGGCAGCTTCTGCCGCCCGCCGACCCGCGTGTAGCCGTTCTCTTCGATGGCGCCGACCAGCGCACGCTGGGTGTCGCTGCTCAAATCCTCCAGGCCGCTGATGAATACGGAGCCGCCCGCCGCCTGATCCAGGGCGCCGGGTTCCACCCGGCCGTCACGCTCACTGCCGAACAGGGCGACCGCGGGATCGGCACCGAGGCTGGCCGGCACGAGCGTATGAAAGGGCTTGGACGCGCGCGCGCTCAAGGAATGCAGATACCGCGCGTACGCCTCGCGGCCCGAACCCAGTTCGCCCACCAGCAGCACCGGGGAGGAGCTCGAAGCCGCATGTTGTACCTGCTCGCGCAGCATCTGCGTGACCTTGGCCTTGCCCATCGGCACCGCCAGCGACGGACCATGCGTGCGCGCCGACAGGCGGTTGCGCCGGCCGGCGTCCAGCGCGCGCTCCACGGTGCGCAGCAGCTTGGTCAAGGACAGTGGTTTCTCCACGAAATCGAAGGCACCGAGGCGGGTCGCCTCGACGGCGGTTTCGACCGTGCCGTGACCCGACATCATCACGACCGGGCAGTCGTAACCGTCGGTGTGCGACCATTCGCGCAACAACGTGATGCCGTCGGTGTCGGGCATCCAGATATCCAGCAGTACGAGATCAGGAACTTGGTTGGCGCGCGAGGAGCGCGCCTGGCTCGCGTCCGCCGCAATATCCACGTCGTAGCCCTCTTCGGACAAAATCTCCTTCAACAACCCGCGGATATCCGCCTCGTCGTCGACCACCAGTATTCGCGAAGCGCTCATACGCGTTCTCTCCTATGTTCTGTTTTCCGCGGCTCTCGTGCGCCCAAGGAGCGCGCGCCGTCGCTCAACGGCAATGTAATTCTGATGCGGGCCCCCCCGGACTTCGGATTATCCGCCTCAATGTGCCCGCCGTGTTCCTCAACGATCTTCTTGACAATAGCCAGCCCCAAACCCGTACCCTTGGGTTTGCTCGTGACGTAGGGGTCGAAAATGGTGCCGATCAAATCCCGTTGGAACCCCGGTCCATTGTCGACAATCACGATTTCCGCCGCCGCGCCCCGTCTCGGACCGTCGTCGGCGATGTGAGTTTCGATTTCGATGCGCGCTCCCGGGCGGCCCTCGAGCGCTTCCAGCGAATTGGTGAGCAGATTGTTCAGGATCTGCCGGACGCGCATGCGGTCGGCGGAAATGTTCGGCAGATCCGGGCTGAGCGCCAGGGTCAGCTCGGCCACGCGGTCCTGCACGCGGTACAAATCCGCCACTTCGGTGATCAGCTGATTCAAATCGAAACGCGTGAAATGCATGTCCGGAGCGCGCGCATATTCGCTGAAGGCGTTGACCATCTGCTTCATGGCGTCGACCTGGGCGACGATGGTGTGCGTGGCGCGTTCCAGGATTTGCGCGTCCTGCGCGTTCATCGAGCCCAAGAACTTGCGCCGCATCCTCTCCGCGGACAGTTGGATCGGGGTCAGCGGATTCTTGATCTCGTGCGCCAGGCGGCGCGCGACTTCGCCCCAAGCCGCGTCGCGCTGCGCCTGCAGCAATGTGGTGATGTCGTCGAACACCAAGACCATGCCCGCCGCGGCGCCGACATCGTTGGGCAACGCGGTGCACGCGCACATCAGCACGCGCTTGCCCGAGTCCGACAGCAGATCCATCTGCTCGCGCCAATCCAGGTGCGCGCTCGACAGGCGCGCCTTGACGGCGGCGAGGAACTGGGTAAACAGCGCGCTCGAGCTGATGGACTCGTCGAATGCCTTGCCCACCGCGGCCTCGAGATCCACGCCCAAGATGGCGCTTGCCGCCTGGTTGGCCGTGCGTATCGTCAAGTCCGGTTCCAGCGACACCACGCCGGTCGACAAGCGCGCGAGAATGACCGCCAGGCCCGCGCGCTCCGCTTCCACTGCCTGTTGGCTGCGGCGCGTTTCTTCGCGGGCTCTTCCCAAGCGCTTGGTCATGTCGTTGAACGACGTGACGAGGAAGCCGAGTTCATCGCGCGACGGCAGCGGCAGTTTGGTGTCGTAATTTCCCTTCGCGACCGCGCGGGTTCCGGCGATCAGATCCTGCACCGGCTGTACCAGACGCTGCGCGGCGAAGAAGGCGCCGTACACGGCGGCGATCAGCGACATGAGCACCACGAAGGTCAAAATCAGCACGAACGTGGACTTCAAAGCAGGGCGCAGCTGCAGCAGATTGGCGTACTGCGAATACGAGCGCTGCACGGTGTCGGCCAGCTGGCTGAGCTGCTGGGGCACGGGGTAGAGCGCGATCAGCGCGCGTCTGCTGGTGCCGCCGTCATTCAAGGGTGCGGCGGCGCGAATCAAGTACCCGCCGACCGAATTCGTGTCCAGGCTCACGTACGGCAGCCCGCGCCGCAGCTGCAGCAGCATCGCGTCGGTGGCCGGCACCGGCAGCATGTCCATGGGCAGATCGGAACTGGTGGCGAGGATCCGTCCCTGCGCGCCCACCACGGTCAGTTCCAGCGCCGTGCTCTCGCGGCGCAGCCGGTCGAGCTCGCTGACCAGCTGAAAGTCCTGCAACGCCTCCAGATCGCGCGCCACCACCTGGGTGTGCTGCAGGAACTCGCTCTCCCGCACCTCGAGTGCTGCGTGCGACAACTCGCGCGTGTCGCGCAACCCCTGGCTCACCTCCAGCTCGAACCAGCTATCGATGCCACGGTTCAGGAACTGCAGCGAGAAGTAGTACACCACCAGGATCGGCGCCACGGCAAGACCGCTGAATATCGCGACGGTGCGGCCCTTGAGACGCGAGCCCGGCACATGCCGGCGATAGTCGCGCACCAAGCGCGTGACCTTGCCGGCCAGCAGCGCGAACAGGGTCAGCAGGCCGCAGATGTTCACGAGCAATATCCACGGCAGCCAGCCTTCGAATTTCTGAGAGTTCTGGGCGGCCACGCCCAGCATGTACAAGGCCGCCAGCCACAGCACCACGCCCAGGCAGGCGAGCACGGTGGAACCGTACTTGCGGATCATGGCTGGAACGTCCACGTGTACCAGTCGGACTCGCGATGCCAGTCGCTGACCCAGAACATGACCAGGCGCAGCGTGAAGGGCACGCTGCCGTAATCGGCCTTGGCGCGTACATTCGCTTCGTAGCGCCGGTCTTCGGCGATCAGCGCACGGTCCAATACCGGCAGATCGCGGATGTCGGAGAGCCGCTCCAGAGCCGCGTCGACGGTCGCGAGCGACTCCTGTTGTCCGCTGTTGACGTTGCGCAGCGTGTAACGCGCGCTGACCGCGTTGTACTCGAGGTGATAGCGCTGTGTCAGTTCTGCGACCCGCGAATTGGGCAGCAACTGCCGCACGCGCTCGATCTCGATGTCCAATTCCAGGTTGAGCGGCACGCCCTCGGCCAAGCCGCGCCGCACCGCGTCGCTGATCGGCAAGGCGAGGCGTGCATTCATGTGATAGACACCTTCCTCGAGTTCCAGGTCCGCGGAGCGAACCTCGAAGCGTCCCTCCAGGCCGTCCGCGTGCAGCGGCTGCAAGCCCACGGCCGCCGCAAACAATGCACCGCATAGCAGTCTCGCGAAGGATCCTATCCTGCAAGGGTCTGCAGGCTCGATGTTCAAGCGTTGGCGGCTCATTGTTTGCTCAACGCAGCATAATAGAAGCCATCCGCGCCCGCCTCACCGGGAAGGATCTGGCGCCCATATTCGTCGCTTTCACCGAAATTCGGCCACCCGGGCCACTCGCTCGAGGCGATGATGCTCGCGTCGCGGCGAGGCCCCAGGAATTCACCGATGACATCGCGGTTTTCGCTTCTTGTGACCGTGCACGTGACGTATACGAGTCGTCCCCCATGGGCGAGCATACCCCAGGCAGCCTGCAATAGAGTTGTCTGCAAGGCAGGCAGCTTGTCGATGTCCGCCGGGGTCTTGCGCAGCCGAATGTCGGGATGGCGGCGAATGATGCCGAGCGCGGAGCAGGGCGCGTCGAGCAGGATCCGATCGAACGGCTCACCGTCCCACCATCCCGCGGGGGTCGTGGAGTCGCCGTGGATCAGTTCGGCGCGCAAGCTGCCCCGATCGAGGTTCTGGCGCACCCGTTCCAGCCGCGCCGGATTGGTGTCCACGGCCACCAATCGAGCCAGATTTGGCTCGCGCTCCGCCATCAAGGCAGTCTTGCCGCCCGGAGCCGCGCACGCATCGAGCACACGTAGCCCTGGCGCCAGCGCCAAGGGAAACTGCACGCACTGCGCAGCCAGGTCTTGGACCGATACCAGTCCTGCGTCGAATCCGGGCAGGTCGTGCACATCGCAAGGCGAACGCAGCACCAGCGCCTGCGGTACGCGCTCCTCGATGCGTGCATCGATGCCGGCATCATGCAGAAGCTCGAGGTATCCGGCCGCCGTTTTCAGCCGGCTGTTCACCCGCAGCCACATCGGCGCCTGGGTATCGCTGGCCGCCAACAACTGCGTCCATCGCACCGGCCAGTCCGCCCGGAAGCGATCCGCCAACCAGATGGGCGCCGCGTGGCGCGTCGCCGGCCTGGCATTGATCTCGGCATCGACAGCCGGGCGCTCGCGCAAGTAGCGGCGCAGTACCGCATTGATGAGGCCCGCGGCCCGCGCAGCATCGGTGGCCTTGGCGGTTTGCACGGCTGCATCCACCACGGCGTACTCGGGCGTGCGTGCATCTTCCAGCTCGAACAAGGCCACCGACAAGATTCCCAGCACCAGAAAATCCAGCGACCTCACCGGCGTCGACGATAGCCGCGTAAGCACGGCCACGTACCGGAAGTAGCCGCGTACGGCGCCAAATCCCAGCGAGCGCACCGTCGGTTGCAGCTTGGGATCCGCTGCGGCAAGAGCATCCTGCAAGGCCGAATCCAGGGTCACGCCTTCGCGCAGCACGCGAGCCGCCGCATGTGCCGCCAAGGACCTGGCGCTCGCTCCCGTCGCGGCGGGCCCTTGCGCTTTGCCGGCCATTTCAGTCAAAGCGCGCGCCGTCGAGGCGCTGGCCTTTGAGAAAATCGCCCGCCTGAAGCGGCTTGCGCCCGGCCAACTGCAGACGCGTCACGCAGAGCACGCCTGCGCCGCAGGCAACCTCGATGCCCGCCGCGTCAGCCTTGAGCACGCTGCCGGGGGCTGCATGACCTGCCGAGTTCGGCTCGAGGATCCGGGCCTCCCAGATCCGCAACTGCCGGCCGTTGCAGCACGTCTCGGCCACCGGCCAAGGGTTGAAGGCCCTGACCTGGCGCCAGATGGATGAGGCATCCTTGAGCCAGTCGATGCGCGCTTCCGCCTTGTTGATCTTCTGCGCATAGGTAACGCCCTGCTCGGGCTGCGGCTGCTCCTGCAAGCTGCCCGACTCGATTGCCGGCAATGTCTCGACCATGAGATCGGCGCCCATGCGGGCAAGCCGGTCATGCAGCGACTGTCCGGTGTCGAGCTCGGTTATCTGCGTCGAACGGCTCGCCAGCATCGGGCCCGTATCCAGCCCTGCCTCCATGCGCATGATGGTGATGCCCGTGCGCGAATCGCCTGCCAGCAATGAGCGTTGAATGGGCGCCGCGCCACGCCATCGGGGCAGCAGCGAGGCGTGGATATTGATGCAGCCCAATCGCGGAATCGCGAGAATGGCGGCCGGCAGGATCAGTCCGTAGGCGACCACCACCAGAAGATCGAGCTGCAGCGAACGCACCAGCTCCGCGGCCTCGCGCGTCTTCAGCGTGAGCGGTTGATGCACGGTCAATCCAAGCTCGAGCGCGCGGCGCTTGACGGGACTCATGTGCAGCGTCTGGCCGCGGCCGGCAGGCCGATCCGGCTGTGTGAACACGGCGTCTACCGGGCGTGCCCACGCCAATCTTTCCAGCGCGGGAACGGCGAATTCAGGCGTACCAGCGACGCCCAGCCGCAACGAAGGTTTGGTACTCAAGGCTCAAAGAGCGGGCGCCGAGGCGCGCGAGACGCTTCCCGTGGATTTCTGCTTGCGTTCTTTTTCCAGGCGGCGACGGATCAATTGGCGCTTGAGTTCCGACAGATAGTCGACGAAAAGCTTACCCTCGAGATGATCCATCTCGTGTTGGATACAGACCCCCAGCAACCCCTCCGCGTCCATTTCGAACGGCTTGCCCTGAACATCCAGCGCCCGCACGCGAATGCGCGTGGCGCGCGTCAGCTTGTCGTAGATGCCGGGCAATGAAAGACAACCCTCCTCGCCCGGGCCTTTGCCCTCTGCGCTGAGCAGCTCCGGATTGATGAGGACCAAGGGCTGATCTCGTGTCTCGCTCACATCCAAGGCGATCACCCGCCGGTGGATATCGACCTGCGTCGCCGCCAAGCCCACGCCGTTGGCGGCATACATGGTTTCGAGCAGATCATCGGCAAGTTGACGCACTGCGTCATCGACCACTGCGACAGCTTCTGCCCGCGTCCGCAACTTAGGATCGGGGTACTCGAGAATTGCCAGCTTGGTCATTGGAAGTTATGAGAGGAATGTCGTGTTTTTGGCTGAAGATTGTTGCTAAAGTTCCGCCGCTGCTTAACTTAATGCCTCAACGCGCCGCGATGGGCAACGGGCAAAAACGGGCGATACGTCCCAGCCTTAGGCGGCAGATCAGCAGTATATCAGTGAGTCTGCAAGCATAGGCGTAACGGATGGGAGCGAATCGAATGCAAGGTCATCAGAAAATTGCCCTACTTCTCGCGGTTGCTTTGATCGCAGGATGCAGAACCGAGCGGCCGGAAACGGCACCCGTGCCGATCGCCAATACCGAGCCCGTGGTCGAAGGCACTCCGGTCGGCGACGACCGCACGGCAATGGAGGCGGCCATCGACGCCGGCCCGTCGGCGCCGCGTTCCGTGGGCGGAGCCGGGGGCCAGGCTCCGGAAGGCCTGGCACTGGCGCCCAATGCCCCGGATAGCTACGTCGTCAAGCGCGGCGACACTCTGTGGGGCATCGCCAAGGTATTCCTGCGCGATCCCTGGTACTGGCCCGAGATCTGGCAGGTCAACCCGCAGGTCAGAAATCCGCATCTGATCTATCCCGGCGATACCTTGCGGCTGGTTTACATCGACGGCAGGCCACGGGTGGTTGTGCAGCGTGGAGAACTGCAATTCGAGCAGGGCGGCGATGCGCGCGTGATTCCCCGGGTCCGCAGCCAACCCTACGACGGCGCGGTGACGACCATTCCTTACGAAGCCGTCGCTGCCTTCATGTCCAAACCGACGGTGTTGTCCGCGGAGCAAATCAAGGCCGCGCCGTACGTCTTGGCGACGCGTGATCTGCATTTGATCATGTCCGATGGCGACACCGTCTATGCCCGCGGCTTCACCGCGCCGGCAGAGCTGGGCATGCACTACAACATGGTGCGCATCGGCGATGAACTGCGCGACCCCGATGACAATCGCGTGCTCGGCTACGACGGGATCTACTTGGGGACCGGGCACGTCACACGCCAGGGCGACCCGGTGACGTTGGTGATGACCGAATCGGCGCGCGAGACCGAGGCGGGGGACAAGCTCATTCCCGGCGGCGTCGATGTACCGCTGGATTTCGTTCCAAGCCCACCGAAGGTCAAGGTCAACGGCGTCATCATATCGGTCAGCAACGGCGTGTCGATCATCGGCCAGTACGAGGTGGTGGTCATCAATCGAGGGGCGCGCGATGGTCTCGTGCCCGGCAACGTGCTCGGGATTTACGACACCGGCCCGGTCGTGGGTGACAACTACAAGAAAGGATTTTTGAACAGCATGAGCCATCTGGCCGAGAAGAAAGTCCAGCTGCCCTCGGAGCGCGCCGGCACGTTCATGGTGTTCAAGACCTTCGACAGCTTGAGCTACGGCCTGGTGATGGAGGCGACCAACGTCATCCAGGTCGCCGACAAGGTGGAAAACCCGTAAGAAACTGTACGATGACGGAGGTTTAAGCGGAGGCGTCCCCCGTCAAGCCCGCGGCATGATCGCACCCATGCCGCGTGACGAGGAGGACATGCTCGCCTGGATGGTGCTGTCTCGGGCACCGCGGCTCTCGGCGACGGTGCTGGCGCGCGCGTTCCAAGTGTTGAACGGCGCGCGTGCCGCGGACCTCCTGCGCGACGCGCGCGCGGCACTTCGGCGCGCCGAGCTGCCGGCCGCCGCGTGCCGCTTTCTCATCGACGCAGAGGTCTCCGAGCGCGAGCGGGCCTGGGCCATGGATGCGCGTCATCATGTCATCGCCTTCCTCGACGATCGCTATCCGCGCCAGCTGCAGGGCACCCACGATGCACCGCTCGCGCTCTACGTTGCGGGCAACCCTGATGTCTTGAATGATCCGCAGCTGTCCATCGTCGGCAGCCGCAACCCGACCGCGGCCGGCCGGCAGACCGCGTTCGAATTCGCCAAGGCCCTCGCGGCATGCGGAATCTGCATAACCAGCGGGCTGGCCGAGGGCATCGATAGCGCAGCGCATCGCGGCGCCATCGACGCCGGCGGCGCCACCATTGCGGTGCTCGGCAGCGGCAGCGACGTCATCTATCCCAAGTGCCATCGGCGCCTGGGCGCGGAAATCGAACAGCATGGCGCGGTGGTCAGCGAATTCCCGCTGGGCACCCCGCCGCGGCGCCCCAACTTTCCGCGCCGAAACCGCATCATCGCTGCTTTGAGCCTCGGCACGCTGGTCGTCGAAGCGGCGCTGCGAAGCGGTTCACTTCTGACCGCGCGGCTCGCCGGCGACAATAATCGCGAGGTATTCGCCATTCCCGGCTCGATACATAACCCGTTGAGCCGCGGTTGTCACGAGCTCATCCGCAATGGAGCGAAGCTCACCGAGACCACGGCTGACGTATTGACGGAGTTGAACTTTTCGGGTCTGAAGCTGGCTCCGGGCGAGTCCGATTCGAGGGTCTCGAGGCCGGCAGACTTCACTCCGGGCATGGACAAGGGTCACAAAATCTTGTTAGATGCGCTCGGCTTTGATCCTGCGGACCTCGACACTTTGGTGGTTCGAACGGGATTGCTGCCGCAAACCGTGTCCTCGATGATGCTGATCCTCGAGCTCGAAGGCCACGTCCAGGCCGCCCCGGGGGGCCGCTACTCCCGAGTCAGTAGGAGCCGGAGGTGAAGGATAACGTTCTCGATCTTCTTATCTATCTCTTCGAGAATTACATGAGTGCCGACGACGAGCCTCGGCCCGATCGAGACATCTTGAAGATCGAATTGGAAAAAGCTGGATTTGCCGAACGCGACATCGAGCGCGCGTTGCAATGGCTCGACGGACTCTCCGGCGACCAGCTCGGCAAGGTCGCTGAAGCCACCGCCAGGGCCGTGCGCGTATTCAGCAGCCAGGAAGTGGTGCGCCTGGACACCGACGTGCGGGGCTATTTGATGTATCTGGAAAACGTCAGGATTCTTTCCGCCGCCGAGCGCGAGCTCGTCATCGACCGGTTGATGGCGCTCGAGGCCGATGAAATCGACATCGAGCAGGTGAAGTGGGTGGTTTTGATGGTTCTGTTCAGCCAACCCGGGCAAGAGTCCGCCTATGCTCAAATGGAAGATCTGGTCTTCGAAGAGCGCTCCGACGCCTTGCACTAGACGACTTTGAGCAGCAATCTCGTTATCGTGGAATCACCTGGAAAGGTGAAGACCATCAAGAAGTATCTTGGCAAGGACTTCGAGGTGCTCGCCTCCTATGGCCACGTGCGCGATCTCGTGCCCAAGGAGGGCGCGGTGGATCCGGAACATCGCTTCGCCATGAAGTACCAGGTCGTTGAGCGCAATCAAAAGCACGTGGATGCCATTTCACGCGCGCTCAAGAAGGCGAAGTCGCTGATCCTGGCCACCGACCCGGACCGTGAGGGCGAGGCCATCAGCTGGCATCTGTACGAACTGCTCAAAGCCCAGGGCGACCTGAAAGGCAAGGACGTCAAGCGCGTGGTGTTCTACGACATCACCCGGAATTCCGTGCGCGAAGCCATGGAACATCCGCGCGAACTGTCGGTGGACTTGGTCAACGCGCAGCAGGCACGCCGCGCGCTGGACTTTCTGGTGGGCTTCAACCTGTCGCCGCTGCTGTGGAAGAAGGTACGCCCCGGCCTGTCGGCCGGCCGCGTGCAGAGTCCGGCGCTGCGCATGATTTGCGAGCGCGAGGATGAAATCGCAGCTTTCGTCGCCCGTGAGTATTGGACCATCGATGCCGAGCTGTCGCATTCAGAGCAGAAGTTTCCCGGCAAGCTGACCGAATATCAGGGCGCCAAGGTCGAGCAGTTCAGTTTCACGACCGAGGCGCAGGCGCGCGAGGTCGAGCGCACGCTCACCGAAGCCGCCCGCGGCGCGCTGACCGTGCTGTCGGTGGATCGCAAGCAGCGTAAACGCAATCCCGCGCCGCCATTCACCACCTCGACGCTGCAG